>ERZ779942.1822-NODE-1822-length-9234-cov-3.06765_pt1 | contig 9234 bp, 8 predicted proteins | sample MGYA00511941_ERZ779942 | MGnify/ENA primary metagenome ERZ779942 (study PRJEB29588, sample SAMEA2148265) | human gut metagenome | biome: human gut; feature: human-associated habitat; material: faeces | place: Denmark | collected 2008/2010 ... | reverse complement strand
GTCTTCAGCCGCTATCCCCTTCTGTCAGGGCATTTGCGAGAGATACTGAAAAGGCTGAATGCGGTAAGTATCCCGATAATAGTATGAGTAAAACTAGTACATCTTTCATTCAAATGTAGCACATCTTTAACTCAAACGTTGTACATCTTTGACTCAAATATTGTACAAGAATCGGATAACTTAAGTACTTGTCACAAGCAAGTCTTGTGCTCATTAGGAAGTACTCCTATAGAGGGTTATAACAAAGACTGTCTGCCATTCCGGACCGACACCACTTCTATCAAGTAATGCCCGCTCTGAATGACAGGACAGTCTTTTGACTTATCTCGAATTTATATCAACTTTTATCGAACTTATATTAGCTTTCTAACAGCGGAATCGAGAAACTGAATGTAGAGCCTTCCTCTTTCTTCGAAGTAAACCAAAGTTCACCACCATTTTTAGTAACAAAATCTTTGCAGAGCAACAGTCCGAGTCCCGAACCTTCCTCATTATTAGTACCAAAGGTACTAAAATGCGTATCGGTATGCAGCAATTTCTTCTGATTTTCTTCATCAATACCACAACCGCTATCCTTCACGCTCACTACCGCCATATTATCTTCTTCTTTCAGCGATACCAAAACTTCCGATCCTTCATTGCTGAACTTGATGGCATTACTTATCAGATTGCGAATCACCGTTTTAATCATATCAATATCTGCACGTACTTCCACACGTTCATCAGGAATATCCATTGCTATACGGATATTCTTCAAACCAGCTACCATCGTAAAGATCTCGCTGACTCCTTCCACAACTTCTACCATATCGATATTCTGGTAAACAACCTTCAGCTTACCGATCTGGCTCTTCGTCCACTTCAATAAGTTATCGAGTAATGAGAATACATCCTCTGTTGTCTGATTGGCCATCGTCAACAGTTCATACATTTCAGGACCGATCGTTTCACTCGGCAAGTTCAGAATCAGCATATTGAGTACCATCTTGATAGAGCCCATAGGAGAACGCAGGTCATGCGCAATCACAGAGTAAAGTTTATCACGTCCCATGATAGTCCTGCGTAGCTCTTCTGTCTGTGCTATAATAATTCGTTTGGCTGCCACCAGCGAAATCTGATGCGTCACACGAATAATCAGTTCCTCCTTATTGAACGGCTTGGAAATAAAATCGTTGCCACCCACCTGAAATCCTTTTACGATATCCGCCGTGCTATTCAAAGCAGTAAGGAAGATAACAGGAATTTCGCTCATTTCTTCGTCCGCCTTCATTTGCCGGGCTACTTCGAAACCACTGATATCCGGCATCATCACATCCAATAATACAAGATCAGGCTTCTCTTTCTTTACCTGTTCCAAAGCCTGTGTACCATTACCTGCTGTTACAATATTGAACTTCTCATTAGTCAGAAGCACCTTCAGCAGAAGGACATTTGAAATTACATCGTCCACAATAAGTATCTTATATTCGGAAGGATTTATTTCCACATTCATATCATTCTATTTTTATGTTACATCAAACATTTTTAAAATACTCAATCATACGCTTCAATCCGTCTTCCAGTTCGACGGTAGGCTGCCATCCCAGTTTCTCTTTTGCCAGTTTAATATCCGGCTGGCGTTGTTTCGGATCATCCGTCGGCAGAGGCTTAAATACAATCTTCGAAGTAGAGCCCGTCATCCGGATTACTCTCTCCGCCAATTCAAGAACCGGAAATTCATTTGGATTTCCAAGGTTTACAGGACCTGTAAAATCATCCTCCGTATCCATCATCCGCACCATACCTTCTATCAGGTCATCAATATACTGGAAACTGCGTGTCTGTTTTCCATCACCATATATAGTGATGTCTTCATTATTTAGTGCCTGTATGATAAAGTTAGAAACCACACGTCCATCATTAGGTAGCATTCTCGGGCCATAAGTATTAAAGATACGAATAATCTTGATACGTGTCTGATTCTGACGATAGTAATCCATAAACAATGTTTCAGCACATCGTTTTCCTTCATCATAACATGACCGGTACCCCACCGGATTCACATTTCCCCAATAAAATTCCGGCTGGGGATGAACAATCGGATCACCATACACCTCGCTGGTAGAGGCTTGCAGTATTTTCGCATCCAGTCTCATTGCCAGTCCGAGCATATTGATAGCACCCATCACAGATGTTTTGGCTGTTTGAATCGGATCATGTTGATAATGGATAGGAGACGCCGGACAAGCCAGGTTGTATATTTCATCCACCTCGGCAGAATAAGGATAAGTAACGTCGTGTCTTACAACTTCAAAATGATGGTTCCCCATCAAATGCTTTATATTGTCCTTGGAACCTGTAAAGAAGTTATCCAGACATATCACGTCGTGCCCCTCATTTACAAGTCGAGTACAAAGATGAGAGCCTATAAATCCAGCCCCGCCACTTACCAATATTCTTTTCATTTTCTAATATTAACTATTGTTTTTCAGAGAACATAACTTCTCTGTTTTGTTTATAAAGGCAAATGTAAACGATTTGCTCATAATATACAATTTTAGAGATGGATATTTTTTAAGAAAAGCAAAAATAAAATAGTTTCAGTTTTCGAAACAACTTCCCTGCACCAAGTGTTATTAATACCAATAAACCACTAATTCAATAGGATTATGATAATGAATGAACTTAATACAAACCTGATAGAAGCGGCCAAAGAAAGATTCCCAGCAAAAGGACAGCTAGCGAATATATTGATGGATACCCTCTATATGGGCAAAGAAGCTATTTACCGGAGGCTGCGCGGCGAAGTCCCCTTTACATTTCAGGAAGCAGCCGTTATTTCAAAAGAACTGGGGATATCATTGGATAGAATTGCAGGAGTGAGCTTCAGCAATAATGCAATGTTCGATATCAATGTAGTAGATCATAACGAACCCTTTGAGACCTATTATGATTTCCTGAACAAACATGTCAAGTTATTCCACACATTACGGGAAGATACGAGTGCTGTATTAGGAACTGCTTCAAACGTGATTCCCCAAACGCTCTATCTGAAACATGAACTTCTGGCTAAGTTTCGTTTCTTCAAATGGATGTACCAAAATGAACATATCAATTGCAAACATTTTGAGGACCTGAAAATTCCCCAAAAGATTATCAATGCCCAACAAGACTTTGTGAAGTTATCACAGCATATTCATACGACCGATTATATTTGGGACAGTATGATTTTTCTTCATCTCATCAATGACATACAGTACTTCTCCGACATTCACCTTATTTCAGACGAAATGAAGCAAAACATTAAAGAGGAATTACTGAAACTTACGGATGAGTTGGAAAGCATCGCCATGAAAGGAAAAACAGACTTCGGCAATGATGTGCATATCTATGTGTCACAAATCAATTTTGAAGCAACTTACAGCTACCTGGAAACAAACCTGATGCAACTCAGTATGATACGAGTTTATTCCATCAACTCACTAACCACGCTGGATGCTCAAATGTTCCGAAGCTTGAAGGAATGGATTCAATCACTAAAAAAATTCTCTACACTGATTTCACAAAGTGGAGAAATGCAACGCATCCAGTTCTTCAAGCAAAAACGTGAAATTATTGATGCTCTTTAATTTTCGCTTAGTTTCGATTATCGAAACTAAGCGAAAATCTTAGTTCTAAATCATGAAAGTAGACAAGCCTCTTGCCTACTTTTTTCATTATACGACCTCCGCACTTAGCTATTCTATCAAATGAGAAAAAGCCATCACCTCTCAGAGCTGTTTTCCCACACAAAACTATCGTTTACATGACTTAATTTTGCATAGAATGTATCATACAGATTATTAACGTATATAAAAGAGAACAAACAATGAAAAATGGTATTGTAAACGAGTTGATTATTGCAATGAAAGAGCGTATCCCCAAAGGACAAAATCTTGCCAATTCTTTGGCAGACATTCTCTATATGGGAAAAGAAGCAGTTTATCGTAGACTTCGTGGCGAAGTGGCTTTTACTATTGACGAAGTAGCCCTGCTATCCAAAAAGCTTGGTATTTCCATTGATCAGATTATAGGTAACCATCTATCCAATAGAGTTACTTTTGACATGAATCTGCTCAATTCACCTAACACCTTGGACAGTTATTATGAGATTATTAATCGGTATCAGCAAATATTCGATTATGTGAAAGGAGACAACACAACGGAAGTCTATACAGCTTCCAATCTTCTCCCTTTCACTCTTTACTCTTCCTTTGAACACATGTCCAAGTTTCGTCTCTGTCGATGGATTTACCAGAACGGGCAAATGAAAACTCCCAATTCATTGGCAGAAATGCAAGTAGATCCGAAAATCGTAAAAGCGCATAAGAAGTTAAGTGAAAGTGTGAAGCAATGTCCGAAAACCTATTTTATTTGGGACAGCAACATATTCCTTTCATTCATCAAGGAAATCAAGTACTTTGCCAGTCTGAATCTGATCACAGAAGACGATGTAGCACACCTGAAAGAAGAGCTATACCAGTTGCTTGCAATCATGGAAACACTTTCTATCAAGGGAGAGTTCAGTGAAGGACATAAAGTATATTTCTATCTCTCTAATATTGATTTTGAAGCGACTTACACCTATATAGAGAAGAAAGACTATCAAGTCAGTTTACTTCGGGTGTACTCTATCAATTCTATGGATTCACAGAGCCCGCAAATCTGCCAGATCCAACGAAACTGGATTCAGTCACTAAAACGCCACTCTACTCTGATTTCGGAAAGTGGAGAGGCCCAACGTATTGAGTTTTTGCAAAAACAACTGGCAATCATCGATACTCTGTAAACAAAAACAGACCAGATCGTTATTGATCTGGTCTGTCTTCCCTTATTCAGGATGATTCATCCTGTCCCGCTAACAATAGTTCCCCACTATTCTCTTAAATATCTTATTATTGATTTTCTTCCTGAATGCGATGTACCCATCCATTCACAACAATCTGCACGGCCAACCATGACTCAGATAAGAAAAATATAATATGGTAGTTGCTTTGTCGATCCAAATATTCTTGTGTACTCAAATTCTTACCTTCCGCATTGGTCATAGCCAAATAATCAATCAGATTTATATCGAATACTTTCTTTCCCGAAGCCTTCTCTGTAAGCACCAAGCGAGTCTTACGATCCGCCATCAACCTCATTGTATTCATATCCACAAAAGCTGTAGCAGGATCTTTCTGCTCCATATAATAAGGACGGAAACTCAGCACATCATCATCCTGCAATGAATTGTCATGTCCCAGGTGTCCATTGGATTCTATAATCTCATAATCGTAATCATTCATATCCAGTGTCCAGGTACCGGTATAAGACTGGAAGCCAAATCTCACTATTTTAGTATCTCTGATCAGATTAATAGTCTCCGTTTGGTGTTCAGTTCCTGTGAAGTTGACACCAATGATTTCACCATACCAAAGCGTTTCCATCTTTTTATTGATAATGAGAGAGGCTTCACGCTTTAGCTTTAACTTCAAGTCAGTAATGGTAGAAACGCCGGGCGTCAATGGAGTAATGTCATATGAATCACGTGCACCGGCCCATGCCATAAACTGATATTGTCCGACGGGCAATTCTACTTCCATCAGATAATTACCGGTTGACAGTGCACTCCCTTCTTCCGCCTGCTTAAACATAAACTTCCCGTCTTTATCGAATATATAAAGCTCCACTTTATCAACCTGAGCATGGAACGCATCTGCAAATTCCATGTTATAGTCATACTTAAACTTCACAAGCAAGCGGCATTCCGGCAAGTCTTCATTAAAGCTGTCGCATGAAACTACTATCCCGGAACCCATCAGAAGAATTCCTAAGACAACGTAACATATAAGGCTTTTTAGATTCATATTTTCCTTTTTTCAATTATATATAGAGGAAAAGAAACTATTTCTTCTCTCGTTATTTCCTAATCCAGAGGATGGAATACCTCAATAATTCCATCAAAAGCTATATCCCGAAGTTTTTTTAAAGTTTTCGGCAACTTTGAAAATGTTGGGAGTAAAGTTGTGGGAGAGTTTCTCCCACAACTTTTTATCTGAAAATAACGCCTAAAAAAGCAAAAAATAGCAGGATGATGCTTTTGTTTTGAGTTTCAAGTGGTTGTGGCAGTCGTTGGCTTTAAGTGGCATAGACGAGGAAAAGCGAAAAACGCAGATTGGAGAAATAGAAACGCTTTCAAATCATTACCTCGCAGAAACGCCCTAATAAGCATTTTTAACGGTGGCGGTTCATATTTCTCCATTCTGCGTAAGTTTTGGTTTTGCCATGCAACTCTCATAGTTTAATTTTGCACCGAACAAAAAAGTAAGAATTATGAGATGCACTTTCAAGACAGTCTTCTATGTAAATGGAAGCAAGGAGAGAAATGGAATTGTCCCAATCATGGGGCGAGTGACAATCAACGGAACTATCGCACAGTTCAGTTGCAAGCAGAGCGTGACCAAGGCTATCTGGGATGCCAAGGGCAACAGAGCCATCGGCAAGAGCAAGGAAGCCAAGGAGGTAAACTTTGCGCTTGACAACATCAAGGCTCAAATCGCCAAGCATTACCAACGCCTTTCAGACCGTGAGGCGTTCGTTACCGCAGAAATGGTGAGAAACGCCTACCAAGGCATAGGCACGGAGTACGAGACATTACTCCGAGCCTTTGACAAGGAGAACGCTGCCTTTGCCAAGCGTGTAGGCAAGGACAGAGCCAAGAACACCTACCGCAAGTATCTTATAGTGAGAAAGTATGTTGCCGATTTCATCAAGTATCAGTATAAGCGCAGCGATATGTCCATGAATGAGCTTACTGAGGAGTTCATCCGTGACTATTGCCTGTACTTAAAGAATGTCGTCGGACTTGCTCAGTCCTCCATTTGGATTTACTCCATACCATTGAAGCATATTGTCACGACCGCACACTACAATGGCAAGATACCGAGAAATCCATTTGCCATGTACCATGTTGACCCAGACCACAAGGAACGTGAGTTCTTGACCTTGGACGAGCTTACCGCCATGACAGAGATAAACTTGGAAGACCCGAACATGGCATTTGCGAGAGACCTCTTTCTCTTTGGCTGTTGGACAGGTATATCTTTCATCGACATCAAGAACTTGACGGAAGATAACATCTGTATGATAAACGGTGCTCCTTGGATTGTTTCCAAGCGTCAGAAGACAGGTGTGCCTTTCCAAATCAAGCTAATGGATATTCCTATGCAGATTGTTGAGCGATACAAATCTTTCAGAAAGGGCAGTCATTTGTTCAACATCGGCAATCTTGACAGCATCAACAAACGCATCAAGAAAGTAGCGGTAATGTGTGGTATCAAAAAGCGTGTCTCTTTTCATGTGTCTCGCCACTCTTGGGCTGTTTTAGCCTTGGAGTATGGTATGCCGATAGAGAGCGTGAGCAAGATTCTTGGTCATACAAACATCACCACGACGCAGATATACGCCAAGGTAACAAGCAACAAACTTGACCATGACATAGCAGTCTTTGAAAGTCGAATCAAGGGGCATTTGCCTGCAATGGGAGGAATGGCATGAAAAGGACTGTAATCACCGTGGACGGAAATGGAATGCTATCCATTCCGTCCAACTTGGAGAACTTGTGGATGAGTGAGAGCGAGTTGATTGATATGCTATATGTCACAGCCCCGAAGCTCACAGCCGTGATAAGAGCCATATATAAAGAAGGTATGTTGTGTTGATGTCGGAAGTCCAACAGAAGCAAGAAACCTCCAAAGGCATTTGGCAAACATTGTATGGATTCCCTATGGTTGTTGCCATTTGCTTCCGTCTAAACTCCAATGGTGCAGCGCAACTTCGTGATGCCATATTCAAGAGGCTATACGGAGCAAAAGAGAAAACAGCCATTATACTGCAACTCTATGGAGGAACAAATGCCTTTAGCTAAGTATGGTCGCTTCTTTGACGCTTCGGTTATTCACTGTCGTATTGACTTGCCTACGTACTGATTCACTGTCGTATCAAGCATTTCTATGAAGAATACGGAGCTGCCGATGTCAAACGTTTTACATATTTATCGTATGACATATAAAACGTATGACATGCAGGAATACATTTTTGTTCATCCCGAGGAAAGGTTCGCAAGGAAACCTCTCTTCGGGATTTTTTGTTTCATCTTATCCCGATTGGCTACATCAAGCACCTTGATTTCCAATCTTTTAACATTGTCGGTGCAAACTGCTCCATTCTGCGTAAGTTTGTGTTTTGCATTTTGATTTTCCGCCCTTACCTTTGCAACTTTAATTTTATCAACTCACAAAGATTAGATTATGAGCAAGACAAACGACAACAAACAACCTGTAGCTGTGGAAAACAAGCAGCCACAGGCTGCACCTCCAACAGACGAGGTGTTCATCCGTGTTGGCACTACCTTGTACAAGGTGGTTGACCAACCTACCATCACAGGAGGAAAGGTAAGAAAGCGCATCCCATGGAACATGGAAACCTTGCGTCAGGACTACGGCAAGGAGTTCATCAAGTACGTTCACAAGTATGACGGCTTCTGCACCGTTCCCGAGCATGTGAACCACCGCACGGTGATAGACGGTTTCCTCAATCTATACGAGCCGATAAGTCACAAGCCAATGCAAGGGGACTTTCCGAACATCAAGAAGTTGGTAAGTCACATCTTTGGTGAGCAATACGAGCTTGGCATGGACTACCTGCAACTACTCTATCTCAAACCTGTGCAAAAGTTACCCATTCTGTTGCTTGTATCAGAGGAAAGAAACACTGGCAAGACCACATTCTTGAACTTTCTGAAAGCGTTGTTCCAAGACAACGTGACATTCAACACCAACGAGGACTTCCGCAGTCAGTTCAATTCCGATTGGGCTGGCAAGCTGCTGATTGTCGTGGACGAGGTGTTGCTCAGTCGCAGGGAGGATTCCGAGCGGTTGAAGAACCTCAGCACCACCCTCTCGTACAAGGTGGAAGCCAAGGGTAAGGACAGGAACGAGATTTCCTTCTTTGCCAAGTTCGTGCTGTGCTCCAACAACGAATCACTCCCTGTCATCATTGACGAGGGCGAGACCCGATATTGGGTGAGGAAGATTTCATCGTTGCAATCTGACGATACCGACTTCTTGGAGAAACTGAAGGCGGAGATACCCGCTTTTCTGTTCCATCTGCAAGGCAGAACGCTCTCCACAGAGCACAAGAGCCGAATGTGGTTCGCCCACGAACAGATAGCGA
>ERZ779942.1802-NODE-1802-length-9333-cov-4.48222_pt1 | contig 9333 bp, 9 predicted proteins | sample MGYA00511941_ERZ779942 | MGnify/ENA primary metagenome ERZ779942 (study PRJEB29588, sample SAMEA2148265) | human gut metagenome | biome: human gut; feature: human-associated habitat; material: faeces | place: Denmark | collected 2008/2010 ... | reverse complement strand
CTTTTTCTTTCAGAAGCTAATAATTTATCGTCAATTCCAACAGTACTATTACAGCGAATTTCAGTATAAATTCCATAGATATCTACTTTCATGGAAAACTGGCCGATGGTGGATTTGAAAATATGTATATCAGTTCAAGTGTGATTTTGCCTTTCGAAGTTAAACTCACTGCCTGGCAAACAATAATAGAATGGGATGACCGTTATGATCCACCTCAAGAAACAAGTTATGAAAGAACTACTACTGTAACGTTAAAAGCCGGACAAAAGGAATCGGACCACAATAATTTCTGGCTTGGAGTATCTAATGGTGGCAGTTGGGGTTGGAACATCTATGTAAATGGTATTGAAAAAACTAATGGAGATACATATGTTTACAATGGAGTAACTTATAATATTATAGTCCTATGATACAAATGATAACCGTTACCTCTTATAAAGCATAAGAGGCTGTCCTTTAAAAAAGAACTGCACTCCAAAAGCCTTCTGTCTAACTTTTGGAATGCAGTTCAAAAGTAGATAGTTCCTTTCTTTATGATAAATTGGTATTCATTACCACTTCAGGTAATTATATCTATCATCGGAAAACTCTTTAAAGTCCATATACCAATCATCCAAACTTGTGATAACTGCCTTACCCGGCAAATATGGAATATTCGTTCCCATTTCATCTGGCATGAAAATGAATTCCCATGCAGATTGGCCGACAGTTAAAGTCTCCGTCCAAACTCTACAATCAAAATACTGGTCAGGCGGTTGCATGCCTCCCCATTCATCCTGTTCATCCACATAAAACATTCCTCTTGCAGAGTATTTGATTGTAATAGGGGAAGTAATTGGAAACCAGGAGGTTACTTTCAATTGAAGACTTTTAGAACTATAAACAGACATTTCTCCTTTGATATAGTTATTTAAGATTTTTACCTCAAATCTTGCTGTAATAGTACTGTTGGAATTAAAAAATAATGAGATCCCGGTGCATCACTGCAGCGGGATCTCTCCACCTTAAATTCATCTTACTTTAATGCCAAATGAATTGTATCTTTATTTGTATTATCTATATACTTGTTGTAATTACTTATTTATCAATATTTAATTATACCATTCTGCAAGGGATACATTTATATAATTTAATGTTTCATCCCAAATATCTCCATTCACATGATTACGATTAAATAAATAGTCTGCATCCAATCTGAGAAGTTGCCATTCCGATGCCCCTTCAGGCAACCAATAAAGATGAATTATTGGCCCAGCATATTGAGTTCCATCCACATGAGGCATTGGATAGTATTGAGTGACTTTACATTCTATAATGCCTTTCCAAAATCGTACACCTGGTTGGATATTTATATCAACTCTTCCAATCTCGTCATTCCACTCATTATCATTAACGGCCTCTTTCTTCTGAATACTTGGTCTATATGAGTTAGAGGCAAGTTTAAATTCCCGTTCCCATACAGCTTTTATTTTTCCTTTCAAGGCCTTTTCTCCCTTATTGGATAAAGTAAAGACTATATTGAATGATTGATTAAAAGGGATACGATAAGATAAAAAGGTAGTATTATCTTGGCCTTCCAATTCTATATCGCGTAATGCCGGCAGATTATCCGGTGCAGGTGCTTTTACTTCATACAGCCATTCCTCATCCGTACTGCCATAGTCATAATCTACTGCCTTGCACCACATTGTTTCTCCTTTCTTACGGAACAGAGGAACAAGCCGGTATGTACCGGGAGCGGAAGTAACATAGCACTGGATACGCTTGCCGTCCCATGCACCATTGGTCTTGATGTCTATCGGCTGGAATTTTTCCACTATCTCATTGGTTCCTTCCCTCATGAATACAAAACGCAGTTCTCCTTCCGATGTACCGCACCAGGGATAATAGAATGTACCGAATACCTTACCCTCATTCTGATAGCAATCATAGCCGTATTCCGTATAGTTCGGCCAAATGGTAAACTCGTAATCTTCCGGATTCGGATTGAGTATGATTTCATCCGTCTTACCATACCGGCTCCAATATTCCACATCGATATCAACCTGTTCCTTGTTTACCGGAGAATTATAGTTTCCTGTCATCTTCAGGGTATAGGTGTATTTCATACCTGCCTGCCATTCATGCAGTACCGGGAATGTATAGGTATGTTCCTGCCCGTCAATGGTGAAGCTTACATATACCGGTTCATCGTGTGCCGGCTTGGGCATAAGGATGGCATCCACAATCACCGGGTTGGCATCATTGAGCATGTAGTTCCCGCCGGCCTTGATTATCCCCCGTCCGGTTCCGTAATCCTTTGTTATCGTTCCCGTCGTGGCATCAAGCGTCCCGGCTGTATATACATTCCTGAAAGTCATGTCCGATACCAGTCCCGTACCCATGTATTCGTCTTTCATCAGGCGTACGCGTACCAATGTCATCGCATGCTTCATTTCCAGACTTGCAGTCGGAATATCCTTTGTCACCTTAGCTGTTCCGTACAATATGTCGTCCTGATCTGTCAAGTCGAAAGCAACCTTCACATAATCGGTCACAGCTTTGTCATACGGCAGATATGCTACTACATCGGCATCTCCTTCCACCGGTACATCCCGGTCTGCGTTCCAAGTTTTCCCATCAAAAAGATAGGAAGCGTTCTTTGTTGCCTGGCCGTTTCCATCCGTAGCGACAAAGACACCCATGTTATGTCCTGGCATGAATGCCTCTATGATTCCTCTGGTTTGCGACATCGGTTGTAGCGATGCGGTAATGTCCAACTGTATTTTGTCCGGTTTTTCATCCGGTTCATCCTTGTCTCCCGGTCCTACTACCGGCGGTTCGGGTTCCGGCAATACCCCATCCTCTCCGCATGAAAAAAGCGTGCATGCGAGCGAAGCTGCCAATATGTATCCGTATATCTTCATTGTTCTTAAAATAAAGTATATTACTTAATAAGTATATTATAAATTTACTTGTTTACATACTTTCTCCAGAATTCTTCCAGTTTGTCGCGGTCCAAAGTCCCATCTTCCCTGACGAAGCATCCCACTATTTTTTCAAGTACCGTTTTGACTCCCCTGCAACGGTGATCGGACGCGAATGACCTCAGTTCCCATACCAGATCCTCTGTTATTGCAATGCTTTGGTTATATGCCTTTCCTGCCGCTTTTTTTTCTTTCGCAGGATTTTCTCCTACTATACCTTCCAAAGATATCCCTTTTGATTTGAACTCTTTCATAACGTCTATACAGTTATTCCTATTTTGCATTAAACTTTCCAATTCTTAGGAGAAACTCCTCTGTCAGTTTGCGGTAATCCTCCGCTCCGTTGGATGAAGGCGCATAATCGAAAATGCTCATGGCATTGTACTGGGCTTCTCCCAATGCCACATTGTTACGGATCGCCACCTCGAATACGCTTTCTCCCAATGTCCCCTTCAGGCTTTCCCTGATATCCACATCCAGTTTCCTCTTGGCATTATATCTGGTCATGAAGTAACCGAGTATCCGGACACCGGCTCCGAGTTTCCTTTTCAGCAGACCGATGATATAGTGTATTTTCTCAATTCCTTTCATTGCGAAATAGTTTCCGTCTGTGGGTATGATTACAAAATCACTTGCCATCAATGCGTTCTGTGTGATGATCCCCAATGAAGGCGGGCAGTCTATCAGTATATGATCATACTTTCCTTCCAAGCCTTTTATGATTTCCCTGAAAAGGAATTCTCTGCCGGGAGCCGTATTCATTACCACTTCCATTGCCGCCAGATCCAATGATGTCGGTATGACATCCACCTTTTCCAACCATTTTTGCGGTTTCAGTCTCAAAGGTCTGTCCTGCATACAATCCTGCAATACACTCTCAAGCATACTGTCCTGGGAAAGACTTGTCATTTCTTCCCCGAATGCCGCTATCGTCGTATTCGCCTGCGGATCTGCGTCGATAATGCAAACCCTTTTGCCATATAGTTTTGCAATTCCGGCTGCCAGATTCAATAAGGATGTGGTCTTTGCAACCCCGCCCTTATGATTTACACATGCTGTCGTTAATGTTTTCATTATATTTATATCTCCTTGATTATTACGGTGTAAAGATAGTAATAATTGTGCATTACTGCAAATATTTTACCATGTTTTTACTTGTTAAGTATAATACTTAAATATATTTTATATTATATTGATTGAAATATTAATATGTATATATAGTAATATATCTGTTTTACTTAGAAAATGTAAACGGATAAAAAGTATTTTACTTTCAAGAGAAAACCGGTGTATCAACAGGGATGCTTAATAAATGTAAAACGCAACGACGTTGCGGTGAATTAAAATACTTTCGTCCGAAACATGAAAGCAGAAAATGCTTACGGCATGTAATAAAGTGGCAGGAAAGGTTGAAATCGTTTCATGTGTACCGGAGAAGTTCCGAGCGGTTTAAGAAATGAAAAAGCCCCCGGCCTGTCAATAGTCATCTCACCTACATATTAACCAGGACGCAACCAGTGCGCACGACCGGGGGCAAAAGCCTCTGTTCGCGCATTGGTTGCTTTATTTTTGGTTTTATGTAAGTGAGATGCTGCAAAGATACAATAAAATTATATATGCTATGACATTATTCGAGATATTAAACCTAAACAAGGAACTGCTGGAGCTTCTGGCCGAAATGGGTTCCAAGCCGGATGACTACAAGTATATCAGTCTGTATAAAGAGTATGAGAAGATGCGCAATACCGGCGACAAAGTAACCTATTGTGTTACCGTCCTTTCTGCCAGGCATGGTGTCTGTGAACGTAAGGTGTACGAGATTATCGGACGTTTTAAAAAGGAATGTATGCATCACGCAGTATAAGCGCTCTGTTTTTTTTGTTTTCATGGGTGAATGGGAAGAACTTTGCGCCTGAATTATGAACACAACCATTATATAACACGCCAAAAGACTATGACAATGGAAAAGACTTACTCCCAGGCCCCGCTTCCTTTCGTGGGTCAGAAACGCATGTTCGCATCGGAATTCAGGAAGGTTCTGAAGCGTTTCAGTGACAAGACTGTTTTCATCGACCTGTTCGGTGGCTCCGGCCTGCTGTCGCATATCACCAAACGGGAACGGCCTGATGCCACCGTAATCTACAATGACCACGACAACTACCGTGAGCGTCTGGAAAATATCCATCGTACCAATGAACTGCTGAAAGACCTGCGTGAAACAGCCAAAGGTTATCCCCGGCATAAAAAGATTGCAGGCAGTATGCGCGATACGTTTTTAGAGCGCATACTTCAGGACGAGCGAAACGGTTTTGTGGATTATCTCACCCTCTCATCATCCCTTCTTTTCTCCATGAAGTATGTTCTGAACTTTGAAGAATTGAAGAAGCAGAACCTTTATAACAAGCTGCGTCAAAACGATTACAGCTGTGACGGTTATCTTGACGGTCTGGAAGTGGTCTGTTGTGACTATAAGGAACTTGCGGATAAGTACGGTACCGATACGGATGTTGTCTTTCTGGTTGATCCGCCCTACATGTCAACAGATATCAGTACATATAAAATGGACTGGAGACTGCAGGATTACCTGGATGTACTGCTTGTCCTAAGCGGGCATCCGTTTGTCTATTTCACTTCCGGAAAATCACCCATACTGGATTTCTGTGAGTGGATGGAGCAACATCCAGGCATCGGCAATCCTTTCAGGGGAACCGGCAAGTCCACACTTACGGCACGAATGAACTACAACTCATCCTATACGGACATCATGCTTTACAAAGAGACTACGGACGCTGCTTAAGAACGGCCTTATATACCATCATATACATTTTACCACCTTGAATTCATCTTAGGGGACACTCCGGATGCGATATCCTGAGTGTCCATTCTCTTTTTATCGTATATCGCAACGCAATTGCGACGAACCACCGTACCTTGCTTCCCGAAAACATATCATTATAATTAAAACAGACAGTCATGTTGAATAAAAACAGTACATTACCGGACACAGCCCGGTTAAAGGCGATCCTGGAAGATCCGGATACGATTCTACAAATTGAAAATCCTACCGAGAAGATGCAGCTGGCCGCAGTACAGAAAAAGCCGGAACTCATCGGGCATCTTCCCTTTGCTACGGAAAAGGTACAGCTCTCGGCTGTCATCACTTCTGCGGAAAGCATCTTCCTGATACATAACCCTTCACCGACAGCCTGTTTCGTCGCTATGGAAGGAATATTGGGACTAAGTCTTTTCCCCGGCCGGACAGTACTGAAAGCGGCAAAAGAACTGGTGCTGCAAATGCAGAAGGACAAAGCCGGGGAAAGGCCGAGTACGGCAGCCATTGAAAAATTCATGAAAGAAGTCGAACCTTTTAAAAACTGACACGTATATGCCTACCGTTTTAGAACGACTGGCCGCCCTTTTCAGCCGGGATATGAGGGCGGTTCTCCGAAATCCCCGCGCCATCAGTATGATTGAAAATCCTTCCGAACGTGTCCAGATGGCGGCAATACGAAGGGACAGAAGTGTTATCTGCTTCATAGACAAGCCTGCGGAAAAGGTACAGCTTGCCGCAATCAAGGGAGCCCCGCATAATATCCATTTCATTGCCACACCCAGTGAAAAAGTGCAGCTTACCGTCATACGTAACAGGCCTGTCTATATCGGTTTCATTTCTTCCCCTACGGAAAAGACCCAGATGACGGCCGTGGAAAGAAAACCGGAATGCATCTCCCTGATAAAAAAGCCTGCGGAAAAAGTACAGTTAATGGCCGTATTGAGAAATCCGCAATACATCGCTTCCATCAAGGAACCTGCGGAGAAGGTACAACTGGCAGCCGTACAGAAAGCTCCGGAATATATCCGGTATATTGAAGAGCCGACGAAGAAAGTGCAACATATGGCCGTACAAGGAGATCCGGGAGTATTCCGGTATATCAAATCCCCTTCCGAGACAGTACAGCTGGCCGCAGTACAAGCCAGGGGAGAAAATATCGGTTATGTATCCTCACCTTCGGAAATCATGCAGTTTGCTGCAGTCAGGGAGAACCCCGGTAATGTCCGGTTCATTGAAGAACCGACGGAGAAAGTACAGCTTTTTGTTCTGCATACCGACAGAAAAGCCGCACAGCTCATCCGGCATCCTTCGGAAGAGGTGAAAAGACAGGCAGAGGAGATGTACGGTGTCAAACTGGAAGGTGTTGCTGAGGTAAAAAACGAAACGGAGACAGAAGCAGGAACGGCAACATCAAAGGACAATGCCGCTGCAAATGAAAACGCTTCCGCCGGGAAGAAAAGCGGAGAGACGCAAAAGCCGTCCGCCAAAACCGTAAAGGCCGCCACCGAAAAACTGGACAGGGAGATAAAGGATATTAATATGGAATATGACAAAGCCGTCCGGGAGATCCGGCAGAAAGAAGATGCCGGTTCCCGTCAGTCCGCGCTTCGGAGTGCCGGGGCAAACAGGGACAGACAGCTTGCAAAAGCCGTCGGGCAATTCAGTGAGTCGTCAACTTCCGGAAAGAAAGGGTACGATATGGAAAACATCATCAAGGATCTGCGCAAGGAAGGTGTCAAGGTGGAGAATATGCAGGCTACAGAATGGAATGCCCTGCTCAAAGGCAAGAGTATAAGTTCTTCCGCCGGTTCCACCACCCAGAAGGCTGCGACAAAAAGCCGCGCGTTGATACTTTCGAAAACGCCGGTGGGATATACGCTCAAAGCTATAGGTACGACCAACCGGATGAGCCGGCAGGCCAGTGCCGATATGTAGAAGTTGCGTTCGTAATCTAATAGTATTACTTGTTTACTTATTTACTTTAATTTTATTTGAAGTAGATAAGTAAACAAGTTTTTCTTTCCGGATAAATCATATTGTCGTACTAACCGATAGTTAAGCTGATGGAAAATACATCTGAAAATGTTTTCACAAATGAAGAACAGGATATCATAGCGCGCAGCAAGGCGGCAGGATGTTATATGCAGGCTCCGAACGGACAGCCCACAAATTTGAATGAAAGGCAGTGGGTACAGGTCAGAACCGGAGCCTTCAAGGCATGGTTCGGAGATTGGGAAAAGGCCGCACGCATAAAAAAACTGTATAATGCCAGACCTGTGGAAATAACAGGTAATGAGATTGTACCGGGGGATGATCTGAAACAATACAAGAAGAATGCCCTGGAATACGGCAAGAACCTGCGGGGTGAATATACGAACAAGGATACAAACACCCAGATATCCCTGACCGGCGGTAACAGTCGCGGCGGTATCCGGGAAATACTGCAGCATGACTACAAGGACAAGGAGCATCTTCAGAGCATTGCCGCCATTCCCCAGATTATAGAGGATTCGATTTTCATAGACGAGCTTCCCAACGAGGATGCCGGCAAGTATCCGGGGCTAAAGTCGTTTTCCTATTATGTATGCGAGTTGAAGATAGGCGGGAGCAGTTATACTGTCAAGGCGGTTGTCGCCAATCAAAACAACGGCATCAGATACTACGACCATAGACTCTCAAGCATAGAAAAGAGCGAATTGCTCTCAATTATCCCAACAATACAAAAAGCTGGAATTGAAAGTAATCCGCTCCTTTCCGATTTCAAAGATAAGCGTTTGTTTTCTATTCTCCAAACAAACAGTTCAAAAGTTGTGGATGAGAACGGGGAGCCGTTGGTGGTCTATCATGGTACATCCCTTTCAAGGGAACAGGCAAGGCACAAAAGCCGGTTCAGGATTACCGATGACTGGGAGATACAGGTGACTGACGCCCCTTTCCACACTTTCAGGGGTGGTGCATATGGCGGGCTGATTTTCACTTCCTTTGATGAGGAAAAGGCCGGAAGTATCGGTTCTATACGCAGTATGGGACTGCCGGACGATGAAAACGGGGAAGAACAGTGGACAGAGGAAAGTTATGTATATGACCTCTTTGCCAATGCCAGGAAACCTTTCGACGTAAAAGATGGAAATGCCGTCCGGGAGGTTCTGGACGAGTCAGGGGGAAGAGTTACGGCTTACGACTTCTATCTTGGTCTGGAACTCCCTATTTCCCGGGAGGACGCGGAGAAAATACTGGCAGGCGACAACTCCTGGCGCGTGGTGGAGACACCTTCCATGCAGAAAATCATCAGGACAAAGGGTTACGATGCTATCCGGGCTGCGGATGAAGGTGTGGAATGCATGGCTGTTCTTGTTCCGGGGCAACTGAAGGCTGCCGGCAAATATCTGTATTCGGAGCGGAATACCGGTGCTTTCTCGCCGGACATTGACGATATCCGTTTCCGGCAAGTATATCATGGCAGTCCGGCCTCCTTCGAACATTTCGACCATGCCTTTACCGGAACCGGTGAAGGGGCGCAGGCCTACGGATGGG
>ERZ779942.1796-NODE-1796-length-9370-cov-1.70091_pt1 | contig 9370 bp, 9 predicted proteins | sample MGYA00511941_ERZ779942 | MGnify/ENA primary metagenome ERZ779942 (study PRJEB29588, sample SAMEA2148265) | human gut metagenome | biome: human gut; feature: human-associated habitat; material: faeces | place: Denmark | collected 2008/2010 ... | reverse complement strand
CTTTCTGACAGTTCTTTTAATGCAAGTATTGCCGCTCCTGATATAAGGAATATAAGTCCAATGTACAATGCTATAAATGCTATCATAGCACCAAGTCCCATTGAATTCTCTTTTACTGAAATAAGCGTATTAATATCCATTATAATACCTTCTTTACCAGCACCATTCGCTATCTTTACAATCTTTTTATCAACTGCCTCACGTTCATCACCCTCTGGTATATTATAATTACCAATATAATATTCACCTGTTGGAAGCATTGTTTCAAGTACTTCGTCTGGCACAACCACAATTCCTATATTTATATGGTTAGATGACATCTGGACAAAACCATCCGAACAACGATTATATTTTGGCTTTAACAATTCCCCATTTAAAGCAATCTTTACTCCCTTATCTAAGGCTTTGTTTCGCACTTCTGCCATCGACTTAAAGTCTGCAACAATTATATATTCATCAGAACTAAGACTGTATTGTTCATTACCATACAGAGCTGCCACCTTGTTATAATCACTAAGTTTCATAATATCTTCAGAATAATATGCATCAAAATATGATGAATCAATATTATCTGCGATATCCGGATTATTAGCCTTCGCTGCTTCTGTATTTCCTAAAGTATCATTAATTGTAAGTTCACTTGTATTGTATACATACACATCTACTATATCTTTAAGAATATCTTCAAGGTCAATATCTTTTCTCTTATAATAATCTTTAATCAATTCTGCCTCATCATCTGAATAAAGTTCCTTCTCTATCTGCACATCTGCTGGTGATAGCATATCAATATTGTGTACAAGTGAATTACGCACTGTAAGTCCGCTTGATAATACGCATATTGTTATAAACATCATAAGGCATATAACTGTCATTGCGAACACGTTGCTGTTCATACGGCTGCTCATCTGACGGAACACAAAGCTGTTAAGCCCCTTATAGTACACCTTTTTCATAGAATGTACTGCTGAGAACATAATTCCTGATAATGACCAGAAGAATAAAAATGTGCCTGCACAGCCCATCACTATATATTTGGCAAGGTCAGTAACTAACTCAAGATTCCTGCTATCTGATACCTTATAGTAGGCAAATGCAAGCAGTACAACTGATATTATCCATACAACTGCACATATATATGGATTTTTGTTAGTTGCTTTTTCTGCCTTTCTGCTTCCTGTAAGAAGGTCTATAAGCTTATATTTGTTAATGCAGAACATATTAAAGAGTATTACGATAACATATATAATTGCAAAATATATCAATGTCTTTACAAATGCCTGCTGAGAAAATACAAATCTGTATTTCTCAATGTTAACCCCAAACATATTGGCAACAAATATACTTGTAACCTGTGAAAGTCCTATTCCTGCCACAAGTCCTATTCCTAACGATATAACACCTATAATCAGTGTTTCAAGAAACAGTATAAGTGATATTTTCCTTTTTCCCATTCCAAGAAGAATGTATAATGCAAATTCCTTTTTTCTCTTCTTCATAAGGAAATTACTTGCATATATAACAAGAAATCCAAGTATAAATGCAACAAATACACTTACTCCCGAAAGTGTTGTATTAATAAGCTTTACTATCTCTCTTGTGTCTTCTGATATTTTAAGCATAGTTGTCTGTGTTTCGATTGCATTAAAAAGATAAAATATCACAACACCGAGTATTAACGTGAAGAAATATACCGCATAATCCTTCAGGCTTTTTTTCATATTAGAAAATGATAGTTTAAAGAGCATCGCCCGCGTCACCTCCCAATAATGAAACAACATCTATTATCTTGTTAAATAAGGTCTTCCTGTCATCATCACCACGGTTAAGCTCGTGGAATATCTTACCGTCCTTGATAAATATAATTCTGCTTGCATAACTTGCAGTAAATGAGTCGTGTGTTACCATAAGTATTGTCGCCTGCAATTCCCTGTTAAGCATATTAAACCTTTCAAGAAGAAGCTTAGCAGCTCTTGAGTCAAGAGCTCCTGTCGGCTCATCGGCAAGCACTAGACTTGGACTTGTTATAATTGCCCTTGCAGAAGCAACTCTCTGTTTCTGTCCACCTGACATCTGGTAGGGATATTTATTTAATATCTCTGTTATATCAAGCTGTTCTGCTACATTTTTTACTGCCCTGTCAATTACCTCAGGAGAATCATTTCTGATTGACAATGCAAGTGCAATATTCTCATATGCTGTAAGTGTGTCCAGAAGATTAAAATCCTGAAATATAAATCCCAGCTTATCTCTTCTGAATCTGTTAAGAGCACTTCCTTTAAGCTGTGTGATATTATTGCCGTCTACATATATATTGCCACTTGTAACCTTATCAATTGTAGATATGCAGTTAAGAAGTGTTGTCTTACCGCTTCCCGAAGCACCCATAATAGCAACGAATTCACCCTTGTTTACATCAAACGATATATCATCTATCGCTTTAGTCAGGTTATTCCTGCTGCCATAATATTTCTCTACATTTTGAATTCTCAAAATATTCTCACTCATATAAAATCCTCCATTTCTGTATACGAAACCTCTAAGGCTCATATCTGCCAATCACTTGACTTCCTCTACATTGTAATAAGGATTTTGTTATCTGTCGTAATTCTAATATTACGCAATGTTACATTTTTGTAATATTGGCTTTGTATAATATTAACTTTCTGTAATATTAATTCTTTATAATATCGGACTTTTCAATATTAACCGGGTTGTAATAGCTGTCCCCGTAAAATGTTATTTCAACCTCTGTATATTCTCCCTCAATTGACTTTATCTCTATATTATGTCCAAGCTTGCCACACATATTTTTAGCAATATACAAGCCCATTCCTGTTGATTTGGCGTTATTTCTTCCGTTAGAACCTGTATAAGATTTAATGAATACCTTATCTATATCTTTAGCTGGTATTCCAATTCCGTTATCCTTTATATGAAGCACAGCATACCCCACTTTGTCTGTGCCACTGTCCTGTCTTTGCTCTGAATATACTTCGATATAAGCCTCTCCTGATGTCTTTTTGTATTTAATACTGTTGCTTATAATCTGGTTGACTATGAATTCAAGCCATTTGGCATCAGTATTAACATAAGTATCTATGTCGTGGACATTAAGACTTATGTTGTTGCTTAATATTATGTCTTTATTCTTAACTGCCGTCTTGTTAATAATTGTTTTGAGATTAACTTTTCCAAATGAGTAGTCTTTCTCTGCATTTTCTGACCTCACATAATAAAGTACCTTGTCTGCATAATCATCAAGCCTGTTAAGCTGTGTAATAAATTTCTTATCTATATGCTCTTTGTCATTGTGGCACATAAGCGTAAGGCTTGCTATTGGAAGCTTTATCTCGTGAACCCACATTTCTATGAAATCTTTAAAATCCTGCTGTCCCCTCTCGTACTGGTTAATATGCTCAATCATAGATTTATTAATGTCATACATCGCTGTATACACAAGGTTTCCCTCATAGAATTCCGGCTCGTCCAGTGTTTCAATAACAAGATATTTCTTATCAATCCTCTGTGTATTATCAATAAGACTGTTATAGAAATTCCGTTTTCTGCAAAAATCCCATATGAACATTATAATAAAAAATATGGCCCAGCCATAAGTGCCGCCATCTGTACTCCGAAGTTAAATGCACACAGAAACCCACATATAAGTATTATATATACAATAATAAGTATAATTTTAAACAACTCATCTTTTATATATTCTTTTAATTTCATACAAGACAATACCCCTGTTTCTTTCTTGTTTCTATCGCATCTTCGTATCCGAAATCCGAAAGCTTCGCTCTTAACCTGCTTATATTAACAGTGAGTGCATTATCATTAATATATTCCTCGTTATCCCACAGTGCCGTCATAAGTTCATCTCTTGATACAATCTTTCCTATATTGTTAAGCAGACTTAAGAATATTATCATCTCATTCTTGGTAAGCACGAGCTCTTTCTCCCCACGGCTTAATGTTCCTTTCGCAGTATTAACAGCTGCTTGCCTATACTGGTATATTCCCTTCTCACCTGTATCTGCCTCACTGCTGTCCTGCTTTCTTGTCCTCTTTATTACAGCAGATATTCTAAGCATAAGTATTGTCGGGTTATATGGCTTGGTTATATAATCATCTGCCCCATAGCTCATTGACAGCACCTCATCACTCTCTGATGTTCTACTCGTCACCATAATTACCGGTATATCCGCCTCTTTTCTTAACTTTCTTAATACAAGCTCTCCATTAAGCTCTGGAATGTTAATATCCAGAAGCACAAGATCTGGCTTTGATTTTATAATCTGTCCTGCCGTATCTGAAAATGTACTTATATATTCTGCCTCATATCCTTCATTACGCAAAAGTTCAATAAGCTCATTTCGTAATACCTCATCATCCTCAACAACTAATATCCTGCTCATTATTCTTCTCCATTTCCGCTCACATTTCTGCCACGCTTATGTCACACTTATATGTGGCTTTTACCTGCTTTAAAAATGTAATAAATAATCCCTGCCGCATCTGCTAAGAACCAGCCGATAGGAATAGCCACCCAAATTCCAATAACCCCGATTGCTGATATTCCAGATAAAGTGTATGCAAGCACAACTCTTGTTCCAAGTGATATCACTGTAAGCACAACTGACATCATCGGCTTATTGATTGCCCTGTAATAGCCATACAGCATAAATAATATTCCAATTCCTATATAAAATGTTCCCTCTATTCTAAGATACACAGCTCCCGCATTAATTACTTCCACGCTTGAATTATCAACAAATATACCCATAAATGTGTCTGCAAATCCACATACAACTGCACTTATGCACATGCAGAATATAATAACGCTTACTACTGACTGCTTTATTCCTTTCTTAATACGCTGTCTCTGCCCTGCCCCGTAATTCTGTGCAACAAATACTGAAAACGCATTTCCAAAATCCTGTACCGGCATATATGCTATGGTATCTATCTTTACAGCCACTGCAAATGCTGCCATAATCACTGTACCAAAACTGTTTACTATTCCCTGTACGCATAATATTCCAAAATTCATAACTGACTGCTGAAGACAGGTAAAGCCTGATAAAGAAAATATATTCGTTATATTCTCTTTATTAAACTGCATATCATCTTTATGTATCCTGTATTCAGGATAAGCCGCAATCATATATATAAATATTCCTATTCCAGATATATACTGTGCTATCACTGTTGCTGCTGCCGCACCCTTAATTCCCATATTAAAACCTGCCACAAACAATATATCTAAAAATATATTAAGCACAACAGACACTGATAGAAATACAAGGGGAACTACCGAGTTGCCAATTCCCCTTAATATATTAGACACATAATTATATATGTATATTGCAATAAAACCTATAAACACATATATAAGATACTCTTTCATATCTCCGGCAATTTCATACGGAACCTGCAAAAGTAATATAATCTTATCAACTAATATATAGAACAATGCCATAATCACAACAGCAATTGCACCTATCATAGATGATGATAAGAATATTCCATTACGGATAGCCTTAACATCTTTTCTGCCATATGCCATAGACACAAATGAACTGCTGCCAAGACACAAGCCTATAATTACTGATGTAAGAAATGTCATAAGCGTATATGACGAACCTACTGCCGCCAGTGCATTATCACCTACATATCGTCCAACAACCCACGTATCTACAAGATTGTAAAGCTGCTGTAATACATTTCCTAACATAAGAGGAAGTGCAAATCCCCATAAGCCTCTCGTTATATTTCCTTTTGTCAAATCCGTACTTCTTGCCATAATACTGCTCCTTAAGTAATTCTCTTGTAAAAAAGACTTCTTAAATAATAGTTACCAGAAATTAAGCTTTAAAATTATTATTCAAGATTTAATTTCTTATCGAGTATATATATTGAGGCAACCACAAACGCAATAAACATAACTACTGACACCACAACCGAACCTGTCATAATATGTCCGAATTCTTCAAACGTAAATGCCACATCACTTCCCGTTACAGATTCCTTAATCATCTCTTCAAACATATTACCATTCCCCTTTATTGGCGTAAGTAAAAGCACAATAACATTCAATATCTGTCCAACAATATACACTGCAATATATGTTACAAATGAGAATGCATCCCTGTTGCCATTGGCTGTATATCCCATACACATACAGAAAAAGAACATTGCATACATATATATCCCTGACAATATAATCAATATAATTATTAATGTGCAGAAACTGCCTTTATATCCTAACACATTTAACTGCTCATTAATACTCTCTGGCACTCTCCATATCCAGTCCACCCTTGCAATTGATATACATACAGAAACAATAATCACTACAAAATTAACAAGATATATAATATATCCTGATATAAGCTTGCATACATATATAAGCCATACAGGAACTGGAAGTGTGTGGGTAAGATAGCCCTCATCTTTTAACGTGCTTCTTCTAAAATATAATATCACAAATACTATGCTTACAATAAATAAAACTACGCATACAATTACATAAACTGCTATCATAACCGGATATGCCACTGGTGTAATGCCATTATCCGGAACATATTCTGACAACATATGTAATGCCCAGCACCCAAATGCTGCAAGTAATGTAACTATATATAATGCAATGTGCTTTTTAAATAATTCTTTCAAATCATATTTTATTAATCTGCCTGCTGTTAATAACATACGAACACCTCCCTGAATAATGCGTCAACACTCTTATTGTATTTGGTTCTTATATCATCAACTGACTCCTTAAGATATCCCTCGCCCTGTTTTATAAATCCAACCTCGTCAAGAACATTTTCTATATCACTGATAAGATGTGTTGTTATAACAACTGTCGCATCTTCATTATAATTGCTTATTATTGTCCGTAAAATGTAGTCTCTTGCCGCAGGGTCAACACCTCCCATAGGCTCATCTAAAAGATACAGCTTTGCTTCCCTGCTCATAACAAGAACTATCTGCACCTTCTCCCTTGTTCCCTTAGAAAGTGACTTTATCTTATCCTGCTCATTAATTCCGAACTTCTCAAGCATATCAAGTGCTTTCTGCTTGGAAAAGTCCTCATAGAAATCCGCAAAATAATCAACTGCTTCCTTTACCTTCATAGATGGATTAAGGTATGTTCTTTCTGGAAGATATGACACTATCTTCTTAGTATTAACACCAACCGGATACCCATTAATTATAATCTGTCCTGAAGTTGGCTTAAGCACGCCTGCCATCATCTTAATAAGTGTACTCTTGCCACTTCCGTTAGGACCTAATATTCCTACAATCCTGCCACTTTCCAGGGAAAGTGACAGATTATTCATAACCTTTTTCTTGCCATAGCATTTGCCTAATTCTTTAATCTCCACCAAATTGCTCATATATCCTCCATTCCAAGATAAATTAAAGCACTGTTATAATTTCCCTGTTATAACTTTTATTCCTCTATACGGCTGATATATTCCTTATACTCTGCAATTGCTTCTTCTGGAGTAAAACCTATCTTTTTCATTCCATTATGAAAGCTCTCACAAAGCTCCAGAGCCATATCCTGCTTTAACCTGTCTATCTGTTTACCTCTGTCTGCAACGAATCTTCCAGATGTTCTCTGTGATTCAAGATAACCTTCTCTTTCAAGCTCTGATAAAGCCTTCTGCATTGTGTTAGGATTAACTCCTGCCTCCAATGCCAGCTCCCTCACCGGCGGAATCTTATCGCCGACCTCAAGCTTTCCGCTGGCTATCTGAACTTTAAAATGCTCCATTATTTGCAGATATATAGGGACATCGTTACTAAAGTTCCAACTCATAACTTATTCCTCCTGCTTATAATCAATATTGATAATTCCCATATGGTAGTAATGCATAAACAATATATGCACCTTACATTGTATTATTGTATTACTCTATTAGTACAATAATACACAGTTAATAAAATGTCAATATATTTATTTATCATCTCTGTGCTCTCCGCCCCACTTGCACATTGCAACAAGAACCGGTACTAAAGACTTTCCTCTTTCTGACAGGCTGTACTCTACTTTTGGTGGAATTTGAGGATACTCTTTTCTTACAATAAGCCTGTCCGCCTCCATCTCCTTTAATGTGGCACTAAGTGTCTTATGTGATATATTTCCCATACATCTTTTAATCTCACTATACCTCATAACCTCCTTATGATTAGCCAGCCAGTACATAATCACAAGCTTATACTTCCCACTTATAAGCGACAAAGTATACCCAAAATCCGTATCACCAATCCCCTCCCCCGTCTGACAACATAAACTACACATCTCTTTCATAAAACCAGCTCCTTCCTAAGTTATCAAAAAACTAAGCGGCTGTCCTTTAGCCGCTTAGTACCGCTACGGTTTCAAGTAGCGAGAGCGTGCCCAGCGGTAATACAACACGTCCTCCACAACGTCCGTCCTCCATTACCCCTCCGCCAGAATTTTTTCACTCCACACTAACCTAAAGGAAAGTATATAACCTAAATGTGCGTACTTCCCATTTATATAATTATAGGTTATATTCTAAATTGTAACAAGAATTATTATACAACCACACCTATTAGATGTACCCTATTCATCAGATTGGAGGATTATGAAATTTAGTATTGAAGAACTTCGCCCGACAAGAAATGGTATGACTATCTCAAGAGATTCCAAGCTTGGCAATTCTACCAAAGTAACTTACTTCTCTATGGGAAAGGATACTTCCATAAGTCAGGAAAGCTATGACAGAATGACTATGTATATTGGAGCTTCTGGCTGGGGAGAATTCATTATTGGAGAAGAACCAGAGATTATTAAATTACAGCCAGATGAACTGCTTATTGTACCTGCTGGTACATTATGCGGAATGCAGACATCTAACGGAATTGTGTATACAGAGATTATATGTACAGGAAAGGATATTAATATGAACGCTAACGTAAAAACTAATGAAGTATTTGCACTTAAGAACCTTATATCTTACGAAGAAGGCAGTATTGCCAATATGGACGTGGTAAGCACTCCTGATATGAAGTATGTCCTTATGGCATTTGATGAGGGAACAGGTCTTACACCTCACAGAGCACCTGGTAATGCTATCGTATTTGCACTTGAAGGCAAGGCAACTATAGGATATGAAGGTAAAGATTATGAGCTTTCAGAAGGTGAATGTTTCCGTTTTGAAAAAAATGGACTTCATAGCGTGACAGCTAATGGAAAGTTTAAGATGGCGCTTTTACTTGTGTTAGAGTAATTCCAAAAAACAGTGATGAATGACGGACAGCTATTACTAACGGACGTTGCGAGGCTCTGCTATATTACCGCTGGGCACGCTCCCGCTACTTGAAA
>ERZ779942.1789-NODE-1789-length-9428-cov-3.29841_pt1 | contig 9428 bp, 8 predicted proteins | sample MGYA00511941_ERZ779942 | MGnify/ENA primary metagenome ERZ779942 (study PRJEB29588, sample SAMEA2148265) | human gut metagenome | biome: human gut; feature: human-associated habitat; material: faeces | place: Denmark | collected 2008/2010 ... | reverse complement strand
CGGACATGTCCGGCCCCTACACGGCAGCAAAAAAGGCCGCCCTGTGCGGACAGCCTTTTGCTTATTATGCTTTTGTTTTCGCCGGCAGACTCAACAGCACCAGCATCAAAAAGATGCAGCCAAAGCCCAAGGCATCCCACAGCGTAAACGGCGAGCCCAACACCAGGGTGCTGATAATAGCCGCCGTGACCGGCTCTGCAAAGCTGTACAGGCTGGACTTCTGCGGGCCGATGAGCGGCACACCCGACATATACAGGCTGAACGCCAGCACATTGCCCAGCACCACGACCGTGAAAATACCGAACACGCCCATCGGCGTCGGCACATAATTCATCGTCCAGGGGCGGAAGATCAGGGAAAACATCGTGCCGCCCATCAAGAACGCCCAGCCCTGCAGCATCGGGGTGGGGTACTGCTCCTGCAATTTCTTGGGCCACATCGTATAGATGGCGACGCAGCAGGCGCTGACAACGCCCGACGCCAGCGCCGCCGGGCTGATGGCAAGGTCGGTCAGGCTGCCGTGGGTCGTGATAAGGAACACCCCCACCAGCGCCAGCAGGATGGAGAAAATCTCAAACACCCGCGGCCCGCGCCTTTGCTGGATGCAGACCACCAGCAGAATAATGACAGGGGAGAGGTCCTGCAAGATCGTCCCCATGCCCGCACTGGACAGCTGGATCGTCAGAAAATAGGTGAACTGGCAGCAGCTGACGCCCGCCAGGCCGTAAATCAGCAGGTCAACGACGTTGCGCGGATTTTTCTTGAAATTCCATGGGTCAAACAGCATTTTGCGGTTTTTGACAAAAAAGAACGCACATAAAATCAGCCCCGCCAGAAACAGCCGGATGGGCACCAGCCAGGTGGAATCCATTCCTTCCCGGGTGAACAGGTACTGCCCCATGCAGCCCGAAACGCCCCAGCACGCCGCGCCGCCCATCGTCAGGCAGGTGCCTTTTACACGGTCAGACATTTTTGTACCTCTCTGCCTATCATTTCCAATGCCTCTCTACGGTTGTAGGGGGCGGCGCCCTTGACGCCCCGCGCCGCACGGCTTACTTTTTCAAAATCAACTCCGCCGCTTCCCGCAGCCCTGCCACCACCGGTGCGCCGGTCCGGCACAATGTCGCGGGCGGCTGGTGGCCGCTCGATTGCAGCACACAGCCCACACCCAGCGCCTGGGCCACCTCAAAATCATGGACGGAATCACCTATCATCACGGCCTTCGCCGGGTCGAAACCTGCCTCTTGCAAATAGGCCAGCCCGACCTCCACCTTACTTTTGGCATAGATATCGCCCAGTCCCAGCAGACGGTCAAAATACGGCGTCACACCGCGTTCTTCTACCTGGCGGGTCAGCGTTGTGACCGGGCTTGCCGACAGAATCACCTGCCGCAGCCCGGCATTTTTGAACGCTTCCAGCGCGTCAACGGCCCCTGCCATCAGCGGACAGGCGGCGCTGGCCGGGATGTAATCCTCCATGTAGCTTTCCGCCAGCTCGGCAAAGCTGTGGCGGGTGAAGTCGAACCCGGCGCGGACGTAATAATCCTCGACCGGGAAGCCAAAAATCGCCCGGTACTGCTCGTGGTCGTACCGCTGGGGGTAGCCGTAGCGCTGCAAAAGACGGTTGAGCGCGTTTTCGCAGAGTTCGACATCATCCAGCAGGGTACCGTTCCAATCCCACAAAATCAGTTCCGGGCGCATAGAAGTTACCTCGTTATTCTTCTGTAAAGAACTTGTGCAGGGCCGCGTTGCTCTCAATCAGCTTGACGAGGGCCACGCCCAAAATCGTGCAGCTGATCAGCTCTCCGATGCCCACCGTAACGGCGTTGAACGCCGCCAGGGCCGCTGTGGGTGCGCCGTCCGAGAAGAAGAAGGTGATCTCGAACGCGCCCACAATGATCATGTTAAAAACAACAGGCGGCAGGGATGCCGGAATTGCCAGCCCTTTTACGCGGATATCACGCAGCTTGTAAGTCAGCAGGCAGGCCAGCAGGGTAGCCAGCGTGCCGAACACCACGTCAATGACGGTGGAGCCCAGCAGGTTGGCCAAAAAGCAGCCCAGCGTAACGCCGACGATGTACTCCGCGCCGAAAACCGGCAGCAGGCACAGGGCCTCGGCCACGCGCACCTGGATAGCCCCATAGCTGAAGGGGGCCAGCACCAGGCAGACGACCACATACACTGCGGCAATGACAGCACAGCGCACAAGGCTGTGAACGGACAGTTTTTTCTGATTCATACAATACTCCGGCGGATAGATTTTGACCGCGCGCAAGACCGCCAGGCTTGCGGGGTTTGCACCGCAGCAAGCCGCGGTGGAGCCTAAAATCCTAAGTTGCTCAACAAATTTAAATTATAGCAAACCCCGCAGACCGTTTCAAGGCCTGCGGGGAAGAAATTTTGGGGCTAGCGGGATTTTATTTGGGGGTGTTGTGATTTACTAATAGCTCTTGGTATGGTATAATTTGTACAGCTCGGCACGGACTGCATCACGCGTCATAGTTCCCTAATAGCTCTTGGTATGGTATAATCGGCGAAGAATGCGAAACCATCTATTTTATGTCATAGTTCCCTAATAGCTCTTGGTATGGTATAATTACAGCAGCATAACGCCGGCTGCGGATATAGTCATAGTTCCCTAATAGCTCTTGGTATGGTATAATGCCAAACGCCGCCGTGAACGCCCCACAGACGTCATAGTTCCCTAATAGCTCTTGGTATGGTATAATTAAAGTAGATGTCATTACTTGTGCAGCTCCGTCATAGTTCCCTAATAGCTCTTGGTATGGTATAATGCAAATATAAAAAGGGCGCACAGAATAACCGTCATAGTTCCCTAATAGCTCTTGGTATGGTATAATAATCATACGGAAAATATTGGAAGAAAAGATGTCATAGTTCCCTAATAGCTCTTGGTATGGTATAATCGCATGGAAAAACAGAAATGTAGCCTTCGCTGTCATAGTTCCCTAATAGCTCTTGGTATGGTATAATTCTGGCGCGTGTCGCAAGCCTGCGTAGCAAGTCATAGTTCCCTAATAGCTCTTGGTATGGTATAATTGCTGTTACCCCCCCCCACTGATACAACGCGTCATAGTTCCCTAATAGCTCTTGGTATGGTATAATCGTAGTGTTCCGCTGCATTACCGGGTTGACGTCATAGTTCCCTAATAGCTCTTGGTATGGTATAATCCTGGACGGCCGCAAGAGCCTCGCCAACGAGTCATAGTTCCCTAATAGCTCTTGGTATGGTATAATAGGCTATGCAAAAAGCGCATCGGATTGCGGTCCGATGCGCTTTTTGTTTTAGAAAAAACTCAGCTGTTCGCACACAAAGGGTGCTTCTTCCGGCTGATAATTTCCCAAAAGTATTTGAATAGATTGGTATTGCTTTTCTGTCACAACAAGCAATCGAATTGAGCCGTTTGGCGGCAGAGATGCCTTCAGGCGGCTTTCGTGTTTCTTGACTGCATCATTGCCGTTGCACACACGCGCATACACAGAAAATTGCAGCATATGGTAGCCGTCTTTCAGCAAAAAGTTCCGGAAAGTCGTTGCATACCGCCGTTCCGTCTTTGTCTGCACCGGCAAATCGAAGAAAACGATCATCCTCATAAATTTACTCATAGCTGTGCTGCTTATATTCCAGCAGTTTTGGCAGCTGCAATGTTTGCCCCCGCAGGCTTTGCACCATTCGTTCCATCGCATAAGCAACGCTGTGGTGCTGATTACCGGAAAGAACATCTGCATTCAGCAGGTTCACCAGCTGCCCTTTCAAAGCGGTTGTCATTGCTGCATCCTCGGCAACATTTGCGGCCACGTACAAATCAGCCACCGGGCGGAACGGTTCCATCAGGTCATCTGCCAGATTGAACTGGTTCAGTTCGCTGTCATGGTGCAGCCCTAAACAGGGCAAAAATCCATATACCGCCAAACAGCGTGCCATGTACCCGCGCAAAATTGCATAAGCATAATTCAGCGCCGCATTCCGGGTATCCTCATTGCGGCGGGTATAGCCTGCCCCAAAAAGGGCGGGGAAATAGTAGGCCGCCGCACTGGCTTCCAAATTGTCCTTATCGCCGCTTGTCACCGCCTTGGCACGGCCAAACAGGAACGCCGCCTCCTGTGTTTTGCCGCACAGGGCCAAGCATTCCGCCTGGTTTTTGATTTTTGCCGTCACGATTTGCTGCCACATCCGCTTTTTCGTCGGCAGTGTCAGTTCCATCTGCCAGCGCAGCACGCCCAACTGGCGGCTATGCTGTGCAAATGGCAGCGAGATACCACACGGCAAGTGTGTTTCATCGCACCAAAACGTCACCACGCCGTTTTGCGCCAGTGCCGCCAGCGCAGCCGTTGTTATTGTACTTTGACGGCTTTCCAGCACAATGGCGCTGATATCCTCGATTGGTACAGAATGAACTTCTTCGGTTTCAATCAAAAGCTGTTCATTTTTGCAGCGGATACGCGCCGGGTTCACGATCATCAGGCAGCGGTAGGACATAGGTCACCTCCGTTGTGCAGGGAAGTTCTGACGCTTTTCTTTTTTTACGAGGGTATAGTTACCGAGGACATCGACCTGATACTTTTGAACCTTTTGCAGGGTTTTAAAACCAAGACTTCCTACAATATACGCGTTATCATGCGTAGTTACCGTGATGGCACCCGTCGAAATATTTCCGCCTTCAAAATAGGTCAGGCCGCAATTCATCTGTGTTTCTTTTTCCAGTGTACTGTCACTGTTTTGCACTTTGAATTTCATTGTGCGCTTACTTTCAATACGAATCAGGTCATTCTGACAAAGTGAGAACAAAAAGTTTTCTTCGTCCATTTCCTTCCACTCATCGTAATTTTTGTATGCGACTACGGCTTTATTGGGCAATTCCGGTTTCACCGTATCTGCCACATAGATCGGCACCCAGTAATAGCCGTCGCCCGGCACAAAATAGACATCAATGCGTACCATCGTATCATTGTCGGCCACACCTTTTCCTTCATGGACTGCAACCATGCTGGTGGCTTTATCATACACTTTAACCTTGCGCACCTGTGCTCCCGGCGTTCCATCGGCACGCGGTTTAAAGAACGGTTCTGCAAATGCCTTTTTTCCATCGCCGCCAAAAGCTGTCAGCTGTTCCTTTAAAGCATTGTACAGCAGGGTATCACTGCTCGGATTAAAATATCCTGCAATTTCTCCCTCTTTGTCAAGCTTCAAATCTGTAATCGACCGGCGCTGAACCGTATGCGCATCATCCAAGCGACCCTTTATCGTCTCCTTATGTGCCGCTCCCGTCATCTTATGCCGCGGCATACGCGACACAAACACCGGCCGGATGCTTGCTATATCCACATTTTGATAATATACCGGGTTGATCTGCATTAAATTTTCCTGCGGGCAGGCCGACAAACGCTGCATCAACTCATCCCGGAATCGCGGCCACGGCTCCGGGAAGCGCTCACCCCGGGTGTCCGAGGTTTCGATATGCGTGTAGAACCGCGACACCCGTTGGATCATTCCATCCGTCGTGCAGGCAATGACCGCCGCATCTACGGCATGGTGCAGGTCGCCGTCAGCACGCACCTTGCCAAGCCCCCAGCGTTTGCGCAAAAACGCTGTAACTGCGCCGTTTACAGCAACCACACGCTTCTTACCTGCCGCAGGGAAATCTGCAAACGCAAGGTGGCTGCGAATGTAGTTCAGCATAAAACTTGCAATATACTGTGTGTCCTGCAAATTACGCTGCATAAAACCTTTGCTGTCTTCTTCGCTCAACTTCTCCTTTAGCAAATTTTGACGCTTGCGGTAATTTTTTACACTTGCTTTTGTGTAGACAATAAAATCATCCCGCCGTTTTCCTTGCAGATATTGCAGCGGAAGGCGATTGCCTTTCTGGCGGTTTTCCGACGCCAGCACCAATACTTTGTTCGCACGGCGGTCGTCAAAGCTGATGCTGTACGGAACAATATGGTCAACTTCCGCATAGCCTGAAACAGTAATGGTCTTTTCCAGTTCCAGCGGCTGCAGCGAATACGCACACCGCCCATCCTGTTCTTTCCACAACCTGTATTTTACAAGATCCTGGCCTGTGATATTTCTCCCTGGGAACAGTTCATGCAGGTCTTTCATCAAACGCTCGTTCTCGGCGTTATTGTCTTTCATGGCCTTGTCAAGGTCATTGCGCTGCTGGAAGTTTTTGCTCATCTCACGCGCCAGCTCCAAGTGGATATTGACCGGGCTTTCTCCCTGCTCGCGGATGATTGCATTGACAACTTTGATAGTCTGTGCCACCGCACGCCGCACCACCGGGCTTGTGATATCCTCCATTTCCTCTGTGGACGCAGGCAGGAACTGCGATTTTTCACCACGGTAATTTCCCTGAAAGTCATATCCCGCTTCTTTGCAAGCGTCGCTATAGTTCAGTCCTTGTTCCAAATAGGGGATCAGTTTTCGGCACGCTTTGACAGAAATATGCCCGAACCCGCTAAAGCTGGGCAGCGTCATCAAAGCATCAACTTCCAGCGGTTCAAACTGCGCTTCTTCCAGCTTTGCTCTGAGCGTAGCTTCATTTTTATACATTGTCAGCGCCGTTGCCGCTGCATCCAGCCTGTCGCGGCTGACACTGCGGATGTAGTCTTTCCGCAAGGTATTGAGCACTTTGCGCATTTTGTGGTAACAGGGGAGACATACAATTTTCTCTTTTTTCTCGCAATCCTCAGTTGTTTGTCCGTCCCGATATCGCACCATATTGAATCTTGCCTGTTCCGACAGGGCAAGAGCCTTGCGTATCCTGGCAAAATCCAACTTGTCCGTTTGATAGCATACGGAAAGTAATTCTTGCCGTTCTTCTGCCGTCAGTATACGTGCCGCACCGCTCTCTATAATGCGGATATGATTGATTTTTTGCAGCAGCGTAAAATATTCAAACGACCAAGTTGCTTTGGCTGCACGCGGTTCGGCTTGTCCTTCAAGTGTGCAGGTTCCCACCATCTTTTCAACGATGTTGCCGCCGTAGGGGCTGTTTCCGCCGGGGCCTTCATCAAACGAACGCTGACGCGTTAAAATCGTAAGGTACTCCGCTTCCATTTCCTGCGAAGCCCACGCCGCACCATACTGGCGCTGCGCAGCAAAAAGCTGTACCGCTTCCTCCACGATTTGATCCCGTCTGACCGTAGAAAGATAGTTTTCCGACTTGTTGCGTTTATGCTCTGCAAACACCGGGTCACGGTACATCATCTCGCCAACCGTGCGGTAGTGGTTTTCTTTCATGCGGCGCGTGTTGGCATCGATTGCTTGCAGCAGCTTTCCGTCTTTCTGGGCATCATCTGCCTTGCGGTTGCTGCGGAAACCACGGCGCTGCATCAAGTGCAGCAAAATTCGGGCAAAGTCCATCGCCGTTACAGGGCCATCCAACGCCTGCACACGCAGGGCATAGATATCCGGCAGGTGGCCCGCCTGCACCGCTTCTTCTATTTTCGCTCTGCCCGGCAAGCCGTTTTGCGCCATCAGCTCATACAAGTCTGCCTTGCGCAAGCTGCGGCGGCGCAGTCTGCGGCGCGTGCTTCTGGCTTCCCGCCGCGGCGCAGCAAGGCTTTCTCCGGTTTTGGGCTGCTCCGCCTTGTCAAATATGCGCGAGCCGCAGCGGATCAGTCCATAGGGTTCCGCGTTTTCGTTCAGCACTACCACGGCCCAGCCGACAGACGCAATGCCAATATCCAGGCCAATTCCATAGGGGTGCTTCATATTCACCACACCTTTTCTTTTTTACTATTATCATACCGCATAAAGAATCACACGGCAACTGACATTTTCCACGAAAATTTGACAAAAAAGATGACGCCCTGTCATAAGACAGGGCGTCAGAGCTTTACGGTCCTATGACCTTATCATAGCAACCATAATAGTTCTTGGTATGGTATAAGAACTGTTTATAGTATACAACAGCCCTTGAAAAAATGCAAGTCTTTTTTACGGCAGCTGCGGGGCATAGGCCTCCAGATGGCGGGGATGGCCGGGGTAGACGATGGCAATGCCGTCGGGGCCGGTGTTGGCGCTGACAACGCCGCCCAGCTGGAACACAATGACCGGCGCATGGCCGAATGCCTTTTTGCAGGCCTTGACAAGCTCGTCGCGCTTGGAGGTGCTGGACGTGTAAGCCACCATGTAGGGGGTGTCCTTCATGGAATCGACGCGGCTCTCCACCCATTTGATCATGGCGGCGGGCACGGCGGCGTCTCCGCGCACCTTGGCCTCGACCTTGGAGACGCCCGCGTTCAGGCTGATGATGGGGCGGATGCCCAGCAGGTCACCCACCACGGCAGCGGCGGCGCTGACGCGGCCGGACTTCTTCATCTGCTTCAGGCTGTATGCGGCCAGGCAGATCTCCACGCGGTCCAGGCTCTGCTTCATCTCCTCCACGCAGGTGGCAAGCTCGCCGCCGTTGCGCACTTTGCGGGCGCACTCGCACAGATACCAGCCGTAGGGCATCGAGTAGGTGTGGCTGTCGATGAGCTGGATGTTCAGCTTATGGCCGGGGCGCTCCTCGGCCAGCATCTCCGCACCTTTGACGGCGTTGTTGTAGGTACTGGATCCCGCGCTGTTGATGCACAGATGCACCAGGTCGGTATAGCCCTCGTCCACATAGCGCTCGTAAATCTCGCACCACTGCAGCTGGGTGATGGCGGCGGTGGTGGGCACGCCCTGGGCGTCGCGCATCATCTGGTAAAACTGGTCATTGGTGAAATCCTTGCGCTCCATGTATTCCACGCCGTCCAGGTTGATGGGGAAGCCCACGACCTCGATGCCGTACTTGTCCGCAAGCTCCTGCGGAATGTCGGAACAGGAATCCGTCAGAAAACCGATCTTGCTCATTTTACATCCTCACTCCATTCGTAGCGGGTCAGCTGCCCGCGGGTCTCTAAGTCGGCAAAATCCCATTGGCGCAGGGCCTCATACGCGCCTACGGCCACAGCGTTGGACAGGTTCAGGCAGCGCTCGCCCCGGCGCATGGGCATACGCACGCAGTCGGCCTCGTGGGCTGCCAGCAGTTCCTCAGGCAGGCCGGCGTCCTCGCGCCCAAAGACGAGGTATGCGCCGTCGGGATAGTGTACATCCACATGGCGGCGCGGGCCTTTGGATGTGAAGTAGAAAAACGGCCCCTTGTTTCGGGCGAAAAAGTCCGCCAGGTCTTTATAATATGTTATATCAAGCTGGTGCCAGTAGTCAAGCCCGGCGCGCTTTAATTTTTTATCGTCGATGGTAAAGCCCATCGGCCCCACCATATGCAGCCGCGCACCTGTCACCGCGCAGGTCCGGGCGATATTGCCGGAGTTCTGCGGTATCTGCGGCTCGACCAATACAATGTTTAAGGTTGGCATATGTTTACAGTCCTGTTTGTTTGAATTTTGTGTGGTGGCAGCTTTGTAGGGCGGCCA
>ERZ779942.1777-NODE-1777-length-9460-cov-3.27943_pt1 | contig 9460 bp, 7 predicted proteins | sample MGYA00511941_ERZ779942 | MGnify/ENA primary metagenome ERZ779942 (study PRJEB29588, sample SAMEA2148265) | human gut metagenome | biome: human gut; feature: human-associated habitat; material: faeces | place: Denmark | collected 2008/2010 ... | reverse complement strand
GCCGCAGAGATAATGGGCGGCCGGAGCTACCGGGATATAATCTTTAGTGATGTCGATGCCCAGACTCAGGCATTTCTCGTAGATATTGGGGAAATGTTTCTTTGTTTCTTCCGGATCTTTGTGGGTGACGTCCAAATAAACATGATCGTCTCCGCGATTCTTCATCTCGTTGTCAATGGCACGTGCCACGATGTCGCGCGGGGCAAGCGAGAGACGCGAGTCGTATTTCTGCATGAATTCCTTGCCGTCCATAGTACGGAGTACGCCACCGTAGCCGCGCATTGCTTCCGTAATCAGGAAAGAAGGACGGTCACCCGGATGATAAAGGGCGGTGGGGTGGAACTGCACAAATTCCATATCTTTCACCGTACCTTTGGCGCGGTAAACCATAGCGATGCCGTCCCCCGTGGCGACTAGCGGATTGGTTGTGGTCTTGTAGACGGCCTTTGTCCCGGCTCCCACTCCACCGGTGGCCATCAAAGTCACTTTGGCAAGATAGGTATCTACTTTTCCGGTCTTCGGATCGAGGATATAAGCACCGTAGCATTTGATGTCCGGTGTCTGGCGGGTAACGGTGACTCCCAGATGATGTTGGGTCAGGATTTCAATAGCAAACTGGTTCTCGATTACCGTGATATTGGGATGCCGTTGCACGGCTTTGATCAGGCTATCCTGTATTTCAGCTCCCGTATTGTCTTTGTGGTGAAGGATACGGAATTCAGAGTGTCCCCCTTCGCGGTGCAGGTCAAATTCGCCTTTCTCATTTTTGTCGAAGTCCACTCCCCACTTGATTAGTTCCTCAATTTGTGCGGGAGCTTCACGCACTACTTTCTCCACTGCGGCACGGTCGCTGATCCAGTCGCCGGCGTTCATGGTGTCTTCAATGTGTTTGTCGAAATTGTCTACCAGCAGGTTGGTCACAGACGCTACCCCACCTTGTGCGAAGTACGTATTGGCCTCTTCCAGCCCACTTTTACAGATAAGAGCAACTTTACCTTTGTGCGCCACTTTCAGCGCAAAACTCATACCGGCAATTCCGGAGCCGATAACGAGGAAATCGAATTTTCTTACCATAATTTTGTTATTTCTCACCGCAAAGCTACAAAATAAGTTACTTCGTTGTACTTTTCGTTGTCACTAATTCATAAAATTGCTACCTTGCAGGCAAAAATCTGACAAAATGAATCGAATTTTTCATGCCCGCATCGCCTGGTACCAGTATTTCCTCTTGGCAGTGCTTACTGTAAATGCCGTCGGTGCTTTGTGGTGTAAATATATCTTGCCGGCTGTGCTGTTTATGCTCATGCTGATTGTAGTGATCGAACAGATTATACATACCGCCTATACGGTCACTACGAACGGAAATATTGAAATATCCCGTGGACGCTTTATCCGTAAGAAGGTAATTCCTATTTCCGAAATTACGACTATACAAAGGTACCGTTCTATGAAATTCGGGAGTTTCTCGGTGACCGATTACATATTGATAGAGTATGGGAAAGACAAGTTTGCTTCCGTCATGCCTGTCAAAGAACGGGAATTTGTTGAACTGATTGAAAAGAAAATGAACTAAATAATTTATTTACTATGAAATACCAAGTGATTATTATCGGCGGGGGGGGGGGGGCCGAATCTGCCGGCAAAGCCGGTTTGAGTGTATTGTTGATTGAAAAGAACAATCTGGGCGGTGTCTGTCTGAACGAGGGATGCATCCCGACTAAGACCCTGCTCTATTCGGCAAAAACTTATGATAGTGCAAAGCACGCGTCGAGGTATGCGATAAACGTATCCGAAGTCTCTTTTGATTTATCCAAGATTATTGTCCGTAAGAGCAAAGTGGTACGTAAACTGGTATTGGGGGTGAAGGCGAAGTTGGCTTCGAATAATGTCGCGATAGTATTGGGAGAAGCGCAAATCATAGATAAGAATACAGTCCGCTGCGGTGAGGAGACTTACGAAGGCGAGAACCTGATACTTTGCACCGGTTCGGAAACCTTTATTCCCCCTATTCCCGGAGTGGAAACGGTGAATTACTGGACGCACCGGGACGCGTTGGATAATAAAGAACTGCCCGCTTCTCTGGCCATTGTCGGTGGCGGAGTGATAGGAATGGAGTTCGCTTCTTTCTTCAATAGCTTGGGTGTGCAAGTGACGGTAGTCGAAATGCTGGATGAGATTCTCGGCGGAATGGATAAGGAACTTTCTGCTCTGTTGCGTGCGGAATATGCAAAGCGAGGCATTAAATTCCTGCTTAGTACGAAAGTTGTCGGCCTGTCGCAGACGGAAGGAGCTGCTGTTGTCTCTTATGAGAATGCGGAAGGAAGTGGCAGTGTGGTAGCGGAGAAGCTGTTGATGAGTGTCGGCCGTCGTCCTGTGACAAAAGGTTTCGGGCTCGAAAACCTGAATTTGGAAAAGACAGAACGTGGGGCTGTCAAAGTGGATGAGAAGATGCAGACCTCCGTGCCTGGTGTTTATGTTTGCGGTGACCTGACCGGATTCTCCTTGCTGGCTCATACAGCCGTTCGTGAAGCAGAGGTGGCCGTGCATTCTATTTTGGGAAAAGAAGACACTATGAGCTATCGTGCCATTCCGGGGGTTGTCTATACCAATCCGGAGATTGCCGGGGTAGGTGAAACGGAAGAATCTGCTTCAGCAAAAGGCATTACTTGTCAAGTCATAAAGCTCCCAATGGCTTATTCCGGTCGTTTTGTAGCAGAGAACGAAGGAGTGAACGGGGTTTGCAAGGTGTTGCTGGATGAACAGGAGCGGGTGATTGGAGCGCACGTGTTGGGTAACCCGGCTTCAGAGATAATAACCCTTGCAGGAACGGCCATTGAACTTGGGTTGACGGCGGCGCAATGGAAGAAGATTGTCTTCCCTCATCCAACGGTGGGTGAGATATTCCGGGAAGCATTGTAATCCGGTACATACCATAAAAAGATATATATGAGAAAATATATAATTGTTCCGGTTTTATTGGCGGTGGTGCTGGTGATGATGTGTCATTGTACATCCGACCGGAAAGCAACAGTTCCGGCAAACGAATATTTGATTCAGGGAGAGCTGGCAAATCTTTCGGATAGTATAGTGATAGGGCTGTATGTGGATGAAGGAAACATTTTCAACCTTGTGGCGAGAGATACGCTTCTGAATGGCAAGTTTTCTTTCCGGGATACTGTCTCTGTTACAAAGAAAATGCTGATAATGTCTGATAATAAGGGATTCCCGGGCACATGGCTGGAAGTATGGATAGCGCCGGGGGAGTATATAGAAATCAAAGGAGAGGACAAATTACTGAAAACCTGGGAAGTGGTGAGCGATATCCCCGAACAGGCGGAAGAAAATCGCTTTACGGCTTGTGCAATGGCTCAGCAAAAAGAACTGATGCAGCATCTGGCGGCCGAATATGACTGGCAGCGGATGATGTTTATAGACCATGCAGGCGATCAGGAATTTGAAAAGAAAGGCTGGGCAAAGATAGACTCTATCCGGAAGTTGACAACGCCTTTACGGCAAGAAATCTGGAAAAAGGAACTTGAATATATGAAAGAGGCGTCTATCTCTAAAGTGTGGATAGATAAGCTGCTGCTATATGCTTCTATGATGAAATACGAAACTGTCATGCCTTATAAGGAAGAAGTGAAGAGCTTGTATGCTCGAATGCCGGAAACCGAGAAGCAAACGGATGCCGGACAGGAGATTACGGCCTATATTTATCCTCCTTCTGTGGCAGGAATAGGAGATATGATGGTTGACGGAGAACTATATGACGTGAATGACTCTCTCCGCCATATATCCGAATTTGCGGGACGATTCATTTTGCTGGATTTCTGGAGTAGCGGATGTGGTCCTTGTGTGGAGTCGATCCCGGAAATGGAGAAGGTCATAGATACTTATAAGGATAGAATGACCGTGATTAGTATCAGTGAAGACCCGAAAGCACGCTGGAAAGAATATGTTAAGACGAAAGGAATGGGTGGCAACCAGTGGAATGAACTTCGCAGAGGCCGTACGGGACTTGCTGTGAGTTATCAGGTGAAAGGGATTCCTCATTATGTGCTTATTGCTCCTAGCGGGAAGATACAAGATATGTGGTCCGGTTATGGTTCCGGTTCACTTCTGGAAAAGGTGAAGAAGAATCTGAAATAGTAGAAAAGAGACTGACTAAAAAGTCAATAGTATCTCCATTCTCCTCCTTCTGGAAGGAGGAGTACCCGTAGGGGGAGGTGGTAGGTAGATGCATAAATTATTTATTATCAGCATTGTGCATCCACCTGTCACCCCAGTTTTCAGATACCCTCTTTTGTTTTTTGTCAGATTTTAGACTTATTCAGTTGGGAAGTGCTATATTTGCGGGTGTGATTCGATTCATAACCTGTATTGTATGAAAAAAGTTCTTTTATTAGTTGCGTTGTCCGTCTGTCTGTTGCCGTTGTGGGGACAGCGGGATTTCTCCCAAATAGATTCACTTATCAAAAAGATGCTTCCCGAAGCGTCCGAAGTCGGCATATCCGTTTATGACCTGACGGCGAAGAAGCCGTTGTATAGCTACCGTGCAGACAAGCTCTCCCGGCCTGCCTCTACCATGAAACTGTTGACGGCCATTACCGCTCTCTCCCGTCCTGATGCGGATGAGCCTTTCCGCACGGAAGTATGGCACGATGGTGTGATAGAGCACGATACACTGCAAGGCAACCTGTATGTAGTAGGGGGATTTGACCCCGAATTTGACAGTCAGGCAATGGATTCGTTGATAGAGGAAGTGATGACTTTTCCTTTCTCCGTGATTAACGGGCAGGTGTATGGCGACGTTTCGATGAAAGACTCGCTCTATTGGGGGCATGGCTGGGCTTGGGACGATACTCCTGCAGGTTATCAGCCTTACTTGTCTCCGTTGATGTTTTGTAAAGGCACGGTACAGATTTCCGTGTTTCCTTCCGCTGTGCAGGGAGATACGGCAAGCATATCCTGTAAACCGGTTTCCTCCTATTATACCCTGACGAACCGGACAAAGACACGTACTTCCTCTGCCGGAAAGTTCTCCTTCTCAAGAGACTGGTTGAGGAATGGAAATAATCTGGTTGTTTCGGGCAATGTTACCTCCATTAGAAAGGATGATATAAACATCTATGATTCTTCCGCTTTCTTTATGCACACTTTCCTCGAGCGTCTTCGGGGGAAAGGTATTACGGCTCCCCAATCATACGGATTCGCCGAATTACCCCGTGACAGTGTGCAAGTGGAACGGATAGCCTGTTGGAATACTTCCGTGCAGGAAGTCTTGAACCAACTAATGAAAGAGAGCGATAACCTGAATGCCGAAGCATTCCTCTGCCGCCTTGGCGCGCAGGCGACAGGGAAGAAGCAGGTGGCTGCCGAAGACGGAATCGTCGAGATCATGCAGCTCATCCGCCAGCTGGGACACAACCCGAAAGAGTATAAGATTGCGGACGGTTGCGGACTCTCCAATTACAACTACCTCTCCCCCGCCCTGTTGGTTGACTTCCTGAAATATGCATATTCCCGGACAGAAGTGTTCCGTATGCTATACAAGTCTCTTCCCGTAGGCGGCATAGACGGTACGTTGAAAAACAGGATGAAAAGCGCAGCCACATTCCGGAATGTTCATGCCAAGACGGGCTCGTTCACAGCTATCAATACACTTGCAGGCTATCTGAAGATGAAGAACGGACATGAAGTGGCCTTTGCCATAATGAACCAGAATGTGCTTTCGGCTGCAAAGGCCAGAGCCTTCCAGGATAAGGTGTGCGAGGTGATTATCGGGCGTTAGGCGTTCTCTCTGCCTATCGGCTTATAATGTCACCTCAATGGCGGCAGGATAGATGCGCTGCGGATCAAAGAATGCGGCACAACTGTTCACCATATTCTTCAGGTCCGGCTTTACCTTTCTCTGAAAAGCCTGTTTCCCATTCACTGTAACAGTGATTTCCTTCTTCAAGTCAACCAGCTCATCACAGAGATAAATAATCACTTTCCCTTTGGCGGCAGGCGTGTAATTCTTCCTGAACTTCATTTCAATGCCCCACCTTGGATCTTTCTGAACGGTCTCATAAACGACATTATCCACATTCAGTGTGATGTGGTTGTCCGTAATGCTCATTTCGTAGCGGGTACGGGCATTGATATCGTCATTCGGGCGCTCTTTGACAAAGAGATTGTAGAATCCTTTGCGGTGCAAGCCGTCCATTTCAAAGTCTTCCCAGTAGACATATTTCGGATAAGGGTTGCGGGTATACTGTTTCAGCCACGGAGTGGTGGGACGATAGTCGATAGAATGCCCTTTGCCGGGGATTAGCTCTATGTGATGCTTGTATAGTCCGGGATGCAGACCTTGCAGCCGTTCAAATTCCTCCTTCACGTAGCCGGTGAGGATGTTCCGGTAGAAGCCGCGGTCGTCGGCACCGGTCCGCAGGGAGAAGGCGATGTGAGCGCAGTTTTCGGCAGGGGCGTTCTTCAAAGGTTCTCCGCCTGCCATGGGACCTGCCCCGGCCAGGTAGTCGGCGTAGAAAGAGGCAAGACGCTGGCTGCCGTATCCACCTTCGGATATTCCGAAGATAAACAGTTTATCCGGATTGACGTGCCCGGATACTAGTGCCTGGCGGAACAGTTTCTCCCAAGCGTATTGCTTGGCTTTCTGCCACCAGCGATAGTAACCTCCTTCGTTGGGGATTTGCGGGATAAAGTAGACGGAAGGAGCGTCGTCAAAACGCGAACAGATGTTCAGGCCGGTTTTCCATTCCGCCTGTTTGGGACCGGAACCGTGTATGTAGAGATACATCGGATAACCGTCTGCGGGTTTTTCCGCGCCCTTGCTCCCCCAATAATAGGGCATGATAGCGTTGGGTTCCAGTTCTTTGGGGAGGTGCCATTTTCCCTTGCTGGAAGCGGATAACGTATCCAGGGCGATTAGCTTTTCTTCGTCCAGCTCATCGTTGGCTGTTTTCCAAACTTCCCATACCAATTGGCGGTAGGCCGATACTTTGAGAAGACTGAATGACTGGTGCTTTTCATATAAAGGCGTTTCTCCACGGAGATAGTCGTTGAAATAGCATTCGATATTTTTCCGGATTTTATCAGCAGGACCGGCTACTGCTTGCAGCCTACCGCTCCCTAATATAATAAGGAGAAGCAGACTGTGTACAGCTATCTTTTTCATATTCTTTTTATATTCAGACTTAGGTGAATAGAAAATCGGAATATTATCGGGCGTATTCGGCCCAGTTAGTGTTCTTCATATCACCGCTCTTGGCAAGTTCTGCGTGCATGCCCAGTGCAGCCTGAATAGCGTGCGGAGTCTGTGCCTTGCCGCCGGCCAGTTTGAGGTAATCCCAAAGTAACTGTTTGTAGTCGGGATGTGCACAGTTTTCGATAATGGTCTGTGCACGTTCTTTCGGGCTCTTGCCACGAAGGTCGGCAACACCTTGTTCGGTGATAACGATATTCACGGAGTGTTCGCTGTGGTCGAGGTGGGAAACCATTGGCACGATAGCGCTGATCTTACCTTCCTTAGCTACTGACGGGCAGGTAAAGATAGAGATGTAAGCATTGCGTGTAAAGTCGCCCGAACCGCCGATACCGTTCATCATCTTCGTACCGCCGATATGAGTTGAGTTTACGTTGCCGTACAGGTCGACTTCGATTGCGGTATTGATAGAGATAACACCGAGACGGCGTACTACTTCCGGGTTGTTTGAGATTTCCGATGGGCGGAGCACCAGTTTGTCGCGGAAGAAATCCATGTCATTGTAGATACCTTCCAGACAGTCGTTGGTGACAGTCAGCGAGCAGGCGCTGCCGAATTTGATACGTCCTTCACGAATCAAACCGATCACGGAGTTCTGAATCACTTCAGTGTACATTTCGAATGCGGGAATCGTTTTGTCACGTCCCAGCGCACCGAGTACGGCGTTGGCGATGTTTCCTACGCCCGACTGCAACGGCAGGAAGGTCGACGGGATGATACCGCGTTTCATGTCTGCGGCAAGGAAGTCGGCAACATTCTGGCCGATTTTGTCGGTCAACGGGTCGGCAGCGGCGAAAGAGCGCGCTTCGTCCGGCCAGTTAGTCTCTACCACGCCTACGATTTTCTTCGGATCCACTTGGATGTAAGGCAGTCCGATGCGGTCGCTCGGCTTGTAGATAGGTATTTCGCGGCGGTAAGGCGGGTCGAGTGGTTCGTACACATCGTGCAATCCCATGCAGGATTTGCTGTGTGCGCTGTTCAGCTCAACGATGATCTGGTCTGCCAAACGGCAGATAGTCGGAGAGATACCGCCGGCAGCCGTCAGATAGATTTTGCCGTCCGGAGTCAGTTCGCAGGCTTCGATAATGGCTACGTTCACTTTCCCCATGAAGCCGTAACGCACTTCCTGTGCCATTTGTGAGAGGTGTATGTCGTTGTAGGCAATTTCTCCGTTGTTGACAGCTTTGCGGAAATCGGAATTGGTAGTGTAAGGAGCACGGTAACGAATGGCTTTGGCACGTGCCAGTACGCCGTCACAAGATTCACCGGTCGATGCACCTGTAAAGATACCTACCTGAAAAGGGTTTCCCTTGGCATGTTCTGCTTCAGCTATTTTTGCTAGCTCGGCTGTGACAGCCTTGGCCGTTCCGGCGGGAGTAAATCCGCTCAGGCCGATATTGTAGCCATGTTTGATAAGGCTTGCAGCTTCTGCTGCTGAAATACGATTGAATGACATAAATAGTACAATTTCGTGTTAAATACAGTTGATATTTAATTGGTTAATAATTCGCTCAATATGTTGACATTCAGGGCGGAACCTGATACTCGAATCGTAATGCTCAATGTTTAATACCTGACACAGTTGATATCTAATACTTTACACCTGACACTTGTCAATACTTCCGTTGAAGGATTTCTCCCCAGATAATAGCGCGCCGGGCTTCTTCAGCAGAATGAATGGTGAAGTCTTCTTTGTTGTCATGTGAATCGTGGGAAGTGTTATAGTGGGCACCTTGCCGGCTGTTTCGTTCATCCTGTGCGGCACTGTTGGCGATAGAGGCGGCAACGGATACTTCTTCTTTTTTCTTTTTCGGTTTCGACTCCTGCTGCCTTACTTTCGGTTTGCGCGTCCGCTGCTCTGCGGGAATCGGCTGAAACAGTTCTTCCAGCGACCTGGGTCTGCCCCAGGCTTCGGGCATAGGAGTGGCGTCGGGAGCTACTTCGACGGGAGAGGGTGTCGGCGGGACGGGGCGGTTATTTTTAGCTTTCTTCGATTTGCTATTTTTATTCACCTCTTTGAATATTCCCACGAGAATGACACCTGCTATCAAGAGAAATTTCAAAAAATCTTCCATTTTGCTTCACTTCTAAATAGTTGTCCGCCAAAGGTAGGCATTTTATCTGGTTTGAGCTAACATTTAGTTATGAAAAAAGGGCAGCTTCACAGCTCCCCTTAATTTTTTTAACCTAAACCTT
>ERZ779942.1769-NODE-1769-length-9515-cov-2.61723_pt1 | contig 9515 bp, 7 predicted proteins | sample MGYA00511941_ERZ779942 | MGnify/ENA primary metagenome ERZ779942 (study PRJEB29588, sample SAMEA2148265) | human gut metagenome | biome: human gut; feature: human-associated habitat; material: faeces | place: Denmark | collected 2008/2010 ... | reverse complement strand
CAGACTGCAATATTGTGACTTCTATGCCAATGGGCGAGGAGTTAGAGGTTGTAGAGCAGTTAGATGGCTGGGTAAAAGTAAGTATCGACAGTGATGAGGGATATGTATCCGCAGACTATATCGAGATCAATACGGAACTTCCGACAGCTATGACTATGACGGAAGTAAGATATGGACAGGGAGTCTCGGATGTCCGTGTGGATCTGGTATCTTATGCATGCCAGTTCGTAGGAAATCCTTATGTGTGGGGTGGTACAAGCCTGACAAGAGGCGCTGACTGTTCCGGTTTTGTCATGAGTGTATTTGCAAACTATGGTGTTTCACTGCCACATTCTTCTGGTTCGCAGGCAGGCTGCGGAACAAGCATCTCTGCATCGGAAGCACAGCCGGGAGATTTGTTCTTCTATGGTAATGGAAGCAGGATCAATCATGTGGCGATCTATATTGGAAACGGACAGGTGGTACATGCAAGTTCCCCTCGTACCGGAATCAAAATCTCCGGTGCATACTACCGTAATCCGGTAAAAGTAGTCCGTGTATTGCAGGATTAATCTGGCTTAATTATAAAATTTTTGTTTACAAATACAGAAAGACTGTGTTATACTATGCAAGCATGAGTTTAGCCCATATTCGGTGAATGGACACTCCGACCTTTCGCTGAGTATCATGTTTTATTGGGCGATTAAGAATAAGAAGGAGGATCATAACATGATCGCAAAAGAAAAGAAACAGGAAATTATCGCTAAATACGGTAGAACAGCAAATGATACTGGATCTCCAGAGGTACAGGTAGCTCTTTTAACAGCCCGTATCACAGAGTTAACAGATCACTTAAAAGAGAACCCAAATGATCATCATTCCAGAAGAGGTCTTCTGAAAATGGTAGGTCAGAGACGTGGTTTACTTGCTTACTTAAAGAAAATCGATATCGAGAGATACCGTGCATTGATCGACAGCTTAGGCTTGAGAAAGTAATAGTAGGTATAAGCAGAATAGAGCGGAGTTTTCACCGCTCTATTTTTTTGCTTGTATATTCCGAATATTTCTAGTACAATAAAACGAGGCAGAAGTCTAAATACCCGAGACCACTGAAGGGTACATGGCGGACAGGCATGTATGGTTCAGTAGTTTCGGTACTTCTGTTTTAGTCACACAGTATGCTGTGGCGTATACAAAATTTAAAGGAGAGAAAACATGTATAAAAGTTTTTCAATGGAACTTGCCGGCAGAACTCTTACGGTAGATATCGGAAGAGTGTGTGCACAGGCAAACGGCGCTGCATTGATCAAATATGGTGAGACAACTGTATTATCTACTGTAGTAGCATCAGACAAGCCAAGAGATGGAGTAGATTTCTTCCCATTAAGCGTAGAGTTCGAGGAGAAAATGTACGCAGTAGGAAAGATTCCAGGCGGTTTCAATAAGAGAGAGGGAAAAGCATCTGAGAATGCGATCCTTACTTCCCGCGTTATCGACCGTCCAATGAGACCATTATTCCCTAAGGATTATCGTAACGATGTTACTTTGAATAACATGGTAATGTCCGTAGATCCGGAGTGCCGCCCTGAGGTGGTTGGTATGATCGGTTCTGCACTTGTAACAACCATGTCAGATATCCCATTCGATGGACCATGTGCCATGACTCAGATGGGTATGGTAGACGGTGAGTTCATCGTAAACCCATCCCAGAAAGTATGGGATGAAGGCGATTTACAGTTAACAGTCGCTTCTACCAGAACAAAAGTTATCATGATCGAAGCCGGAGCAAATGAAATCCCGGAAGAGAAAATGATCGAAGCAATCTACAAATGCCATGATGTAAACCAGACAATTATCCAGTTTATGGATAAGATCGTTGCGGAATGTGGCAAACCAAAACATGAATACACAAGCTGTGCAATCCCGGATGAGATGTTTGCAGCAATGAAAGAGATCGTAACTCCGGAAGATATGGAGAACGCAGTTTTTACAGATGAAAAACAGAAACGTGAAGAGAACATCCGTGAGATCACAGATAAACTGGCAGAGGTATTTGCCGATAAGGAAGAATGGCTTGCTGTTTTAGGTGAGGCCGTTTACCAGTACCAGAAAAAGACAGTACGTAAGATGATCTTAAAAGATCACAAACGTCCAGATGGCCGTGCAATCAACCAGATCCGTCCATTGGCAGCAGAAGTTGATCTGATTCCTAGAGTACATGGTTCTGCAATGTTTACCCGTGGACAGACACAGATCTGTGATGTTGTTACATTGGCTCCATTATCTGAAGTACAGAAGATTGATGGACTTGATGCAAATATTACAACAAAGAGATATATTCATCAGTATAATTTCCCTGCATACTCTGTAGGTGAGACAAAAGTATCCCGTGGCCCGGGACGTCGTGAGATTGGACACGGAGCACTTGCTGAGAAAGCACTTGTTGCAGTACTTCCTTCTGAGGAGGAATTCCCATATGCAATCCGTGCGGTATCCGAGACATTTGAGTCTAACGGTTCTACTTCCATGGCATCTACCTGTGCATCCTGTATGGCACTTATGGCTGCAGGTGTACCAATCAAATCCATGGTAGCAGGTATCTCCTGTGGTCTTGTAACAGGTGATACAGATGATGATTATATCGTACTTACGGATATCCAGGGACTTGAGGACTTCTTCGGAGACATGGACTTTAAAGTAACCGGTACCCATAAAGGTATCACAGCAATCCAGATGGATATTAAGATCCATGGTCTGACAAGACCAATCGTAGAGGAGGCAATTGCAAGAACACGTGAGGCAAGACTTTACATTATGGATGAAGTAATGTCCAAAGCAATTTCAAAACCTCGTAAAGAAGTTGGTGCATACGCTCCTAAGATCATCCAGATTCAGATCGATCCAAATAAGATCGGTGATGTGGTTGGTCAGAAAGGTAAGACCATCAACGAGATCATTGCCCGCACAGATGTCAAGATCGACATTACAGATGAGGGTGCAGTATCTGTATGTGGAACAGACAAAGAGAAGATGGCGGAAGCAATCGACATGATCAAGACGATCACAACTGATTTTGAGGAAGGCCAGATCTTCACCGGAACAGTTGTAAGCATCAAAGAGTTTGGTGCATTTATCGAGTTCGCTCCTGGAAAAGAAGGAATGGTACACATTTCCAAGATTTCCAAAGAGAGAATCAATCGTGTGGAAGATGTTCTTACATTAGGTGATAAAGTAACAGTTGTCTGCCTTGGAAAAGATAAGATGGGAAGAATCAGCTTCTCCATGAAAGATGTTCCAGAGAACAACTAATAAACGAATAAAATAGAAAAAATAATATGTGAGGTGTTTTCCAAAAGTGTTACTTTCGGGGAATACCTCATTTTGTTTGACAATAGAATGTTCGCGGAGCGTGCATGCTATTGTTTTGGCTTTGTCACTGGAAGTTTCTGATTTTCATATACTGATAGAAAAAAGGATAATATTTATGGACCGAGTGAAACGTGTCATTCATTGTGACCGTGCATATAAAATGGGCTTGAACGGCAAAAATATCACTGTGGCAGTCATGGATACCGGGATTGCCCCACATCTGGACTTTGACCAGAGAATTTTACATTTTGAGGATTTCTGCCAGAAGAAACTTGCGGCGTATGATGATAATGGGCATGGAACGCATGTCGCAGGAATCATTGGCGGCAGTGGACTGATGTCTAAGGATAAGCGTGGCGTGCGGCTGTTAAGCGGGGTGGCGCCAAGGGTTCGTTTTGTGGTACTAAAAGTATTGGACCGGAAGGGGAACGGAGTTACCAGCCATGTGTTAGAGGGAATGGACTGGCTTTTACAAAACAGGGAGAAATATCAGGTGAAAATTTTAAATATTTCAGTCGGGATGATGGCAAGTGCAGGAAAAAATGAGCAGGAGCAGCTGCTTCACGCTGTGGACGAGGCGTGGAATCAGGGAATCATGGTGGTGACGGCGGCTGGAAATAATGGCCCAAAGGAAAACTCTGTCACAATTCCGGGAATTTCCAGAAAAGTGCTGACGGTCGGAAGCTGGGATGATAATGTGACAGAAACAGGAAACAGTGGGAGACTGACAAAAAATTACAGCGGATTCGGGCCGACGGAATGCTGTATCGTGAAACCGGAAGTCCTTGCACCTGGAACAAATGTGAAAAGCTGCAGTAAAGATGCAAAGGGATATATTGTGAAAAGCGGAACCTCAATGGCTGCACCGGTAGTTTCCGGAGCGATCGCACTTGCATATCAGAAATACCCGGATTATACGCCGACAGAGATGAAACTTAAACTCTATGAAAGTGTATATCCGAGAGGGGAGCAGATTGGCAGAAAATGCTGGGGAATGCTACATGTGAACAATCTTGTAGTTTGACATTTTCATTTTCTGATATTAGAATAATCGGAAAGGGGCGAAGAATACAGATGAAAAAAATAGCACATTTATTATTAGGAAGATTTTCAATCGTTGCAGTTTCCATTATTCTCCAGTTTTTATGGCTTGTAATGGTCATGTATCAGTTCAGTTATCAGTTCACATATGCAAATCTTGCGATCAGGACAATCGCAATTATTGTGGTGCTGGTGATCGTAAACCGTTGGACGAATCCGGCAAATAAACTTTCGTGGACATTTATTATCCTGTTGTCCCCTGTGCTTGGACTCTTATTATATATGATTTTTGGCAGATCAAGTCTTACGAAGAAAACACAGGAACGTATGGATTCCGTGAACCGGGAGGTGAGTGCATGCCTTTATCAGACACCGGAGATCAAAGAACAGTTAGAGAGAGAGGATCTTTCTGTTTATCGTCAGTCCAGATATATCAATGACTGGGCAGGATTTCCGCTTTATCATAATACGTCCACAAAATATTACAGCTGTGGAGAAGAGATGTTCCCGGATATGCTTGCAGATCTGGAAAAGGCAGAACATTTTATTTTTCTGGAATATTTTATCGTAGATCAGGGAGTGATGTTTGACCGCATCGTGGAGGTACTTGAGCAAAAAAGCAAAGAGGGTGTGGATGTCCGGCTGATTTATGACGATATCGGCTGCATCAATACACTGCCGCCAAAATATTATAAGGTATTGCAGGCAAAAGGCATTAAGTGTGCCGCATTTAACCCATTCCGCCCGATCATGTCCGTTGTTATGAATAACCGGGATCACCGGAAGATTTTTGTGGTTGATGGAAAAGTTGGATTTACCGGAGGAATCAATCTTGCGGACGAATATATTAATGTGGCGTCACGGTTTGGCTACTGGAAAGATACCGGAATCCGTTTAGAGGGCGAAGCTGTGTGGAGTATGACTGTGATGTTTCTGGAAATGTGGAATTACATCAACCATTCCTCTGAGGATTACAAACAGTTCATGCCACAGGTATACCAGAAAGAACCTTTTGAGGGAGACGGCTTTGTACAGCCTTATGGTGATACACCGTTAGATCATGAGACAGTAGGAGAGAATATTTATCTGAACATTATCAACCATGCAGAGCGGTATGTATATATTTTCACGCCGTATCTGATCATTGACAATGAGATGCTGGTGAGCCTGTGCAACGCTGCAAAGCGTGGTGTGGATGTGCGGATTGTGACACCGGGAATCCCGGATAAGAAAATGATTTTCCTTTTGACGCAGTCCCATTATGAACCGCTGCTCAAATGTGGTGTAAAAATTTATCAGTATACACCTGGTTTTATTCATGCCAAGAGTTTTCTCTGTGATGATAAGATTGGAACTGTGGGAAGTATCAATCTGGATTACCGCAGTCTGTTCCTGCATTTTGAGTGTGGTGTGTTTATGTATAAAACGAAAGCCTTGATGCAGTTGAAAGAGGACTGTATGGATACTTTTGCGGCTTCCGAGGAAATGACATTGGAATTCTGCAGAGGTCAGAATGTGTTCATTCGTATTTTCCAGGGCATGATGCGTCTGTTTGCACCGTTGCTGTAAAATGGTAACAAAGGGTGGAGAGCCGGTGAGAGGTTTCTCTGCCCTTTGCTTTTTGATACAGTTTATTTACACTTTGTTCCGGTAATAATTCGCAGATTTATGGCAGGTACATTTGCAGTGATTCCATAAAATAATCTTTGTAGACAGCGGCGGCAATATCCTCGCTGCATAAAATGTCGACCGTTCCAAGTTCCCTGTCGCCCAGTTTATAGACAGCGCGCCCGATGACATCACCGGATGCAACCGGGGCTTCCACAGATTCCGGCAGTTCCAGTTCTTTTGTGATACCGGAGAGATCGGAACCGTCTGTAACCACATACTGAAATGGGGAGCGGTAGCAGAGAGAGACTTCATCGGAAATTCCTTTTTTTAATGGGAGTGCGGCGAGTGTGTCGGTGTTCTCATCCGAATAAATCCGACATTTGGAAAAACCGTAATTTAAAAGTGTGGCTGCATCGGCAAACCGGATCTTAAAATCCGGGGCGGCCATGACGACTGCAATCAGTTCCATGCCGTCCTTTACTGCGGTGGCGGAGACACAGTACTTTGCAAGGCTCGTCGAGCCGGTCTTAAGCCCGGTTGCATACTGATATTGCCGGATCAGCTTGTTGGTGTTTGCCAGACCAAATTCCTCCGAACCGCGTCTTGTGACGTGCGTGATCGTATCCATCCAGATGGTAGAATAATTATGGATCTGTGGGTATTTCGTGGTCAGCTCGCGGGACATCAGGGCAACATCATAGGCGCTTGTCATATGTCCGTCAACGTCAAGACCACAACAATTTACAAATGTAGTGTCGTTCATGCCAAGTCCTTTGGCACGCGCATTCATTTTTTCTACGAAAGCGGCTTCACTGCCGCAGATAAATTCCGCCATGGCAACGCATGCGTCATTGGCACTTGCGATGCTGATACATTTGATCATGGTGTCGACGGTCTGCGTTTCATTCGGTTCCAAAAAGACCTGCGAGCCACCCATGCTGGCAGCGTATTCTGACACGGTGACAGTATCTTCTAAAGAAATCTGACCGGATTCGATCGCGTCAAAAATGAGAATTAGCGTCATGATTTTCGTGATACTTGCAGGGCGGAGGACTGTATGGGAATTTTTTTCATACAGAATCGTTCCGGTAGATGCTTCCATGAGAAGAACGCTCGGGGCAGACAGATTGAGAACGTCAGACGAATCAGCCGCCGGAGTGGATTCCGCCGGTGTCTCGGAAAGAACAAAGGTTCTCTCAAAGGAAAAAATGTTTTTTGGAAGAATATTGTCCTGACACAAAAAATGGTACGGTGACAGGAGGGAAAAACTGCTTCCAAGGAGCAGGTTTGCAGAAAGAAGGGCAGAGCATAACAGGCGCATTTGGGATACCTCCGAAAATTTTGGGTTTCAGTGTCACATATCTGCAAAAAGGCGCAGCCTGCGACGTTTCTACTTCATTTTAGCCGGAGAACCTGTACATTATGCTTGCTTTTTTTTCGGTTTCCATATAAAATTGATACGTTGCGATTTACAAATTAATTTCTTATGGTTTGTGTCATGGCAGACCGGACGAAGCATTGCAAGGAAGTTATCATATATGGAGCTGACGGTAAAACTTCAGGTGTTTGAAGGCCCACTGGATCTGCTTTTACATCTGTTGGAAAAAAATAAAGTGAATATTTATGATATCCCGATTGTAGAGATCACGAATCAGTACATGGAATATATCGCTGAGATGAAGCGGAACGACTTAAATGTCATGAGTGAATTTCTGGTCATGGCTGCCACGTTGATCGATATTAAGTCCAGGATGCTGCTTCCGAAGAAAGAATCCGAGGAGGAAGAGGAGGAAGATCCGAGGGCAGAACTTGTACAGCAGCTGCTGGAGTACAAGATGTACAAGTGCATGGCTTATGAACTCAGGGACAGACAGATGGATGCGGAGCAGGTGTTTTTTAAGGAACCTACGATCCCACCGGAAGTTGCAGAGTATGAGGAACCGGTAGATCTTGCAGAATTAGTCGGGGATATGAATCTGGCAAAGCTCGATCAGATTTTTAAGTCCATTATGAAAAAACAGGTGGACAAGATTGACCCGGTGCGTTCGAAGTTTGGTAAGATCGAGAAGGAAGAAGTTTCACTTTCGGATAAGATGCTGTATGTGGAGGACTTCTGCAAAACACACAGAAATTTCAGCTTCCGCAACCTTCTGGAAGCGCAGGCGAGCAAGGTGGAAGTGATTGTTACTTTTTTGGCAATATTAGAGCTGATGAAGGTGGGAAAGATTTTTATCTCACAGGAACACACTTTTGATGATATTAAGATAGAATCGAAAATGGCCGCTTAACAGGTCTTGACGGCATAGGGAATAGATGAATGGAAGAAAAGAATTATGAAGCAATCGTGGAGGCAATCCTTTTTACCATTGGAGAATCCGTGGAACTGGAAAAAATTGCCGCTGCATTGGAATTAGATAAAAAAGAGACAAAGAAAATTATAGAGAATCTCATGAAAGAATATGAGAAGCCGAGCATTGGTATGAAGATCATCGAGCTCGATGGTGCCTATCAGATGTGTACCAAAAGCGAAATGTACGAGTATCTGATACGGATCGCAAAACAGCCGAAAAAACATGTGCTCACAGATGTACTTTTAGAGACACTCTCTATTATTGCGTACAAGCAGCCAATCACAAAGGTGGAGATTGAGAAGATCCGCGGTGTTTCCTGCGACCATGCGGTCAACAAGTTAGTCGAGTACAATCTGGTGAAGGAACTCGGCAGATTAGATGCACCGGGACGTCCGCTTTTGTTTGGCACGACGGAGGAGTTCTTAAGAAGCTTTGGCGTGCAGTCCCTGGATGAACTGCCAATGTTAGATCAGGTTCAGATCGAGGAGTTCAAGCAGGAAGCAGAAGAAGAGATGAAAGTAAAACTGGATATATAAGGAGAACAGAGCGCAAAGAGTCATGAGTAACTTTTTGCGCTATTTTTGTTTGTGGAAAAACGTTTTTATTTTTGCAGGACGGATCATCCAAAAGCATACCGTATTTCATTTCTGCATATAGATGGGTGAAGAGAAAAAATAGGTTTTTGGTTTGAAAAAAGTAATTGCGATTATTATATGTCTGGTCATTTTGTTTACATATCCGGCAAAAATATTGGCAGCGCAGGAGCCGCCGAAAGAAACGGAACTTTTTGCAAAGGCGGCAGTTTTAATGGATGGCGGTTCCGGGCGCGTTTTATATAGTAAAAACGGATCAGAAGCACTTGCCAATGCGAGTACCACCAAAATATTAACCTGCATTATTGCACTGGAAAACTGTGATTTAGAGCAGATCGCCGAGGTGTCTGTGCAGGCAGCGAAGGCGCCAAAAGTGCATCTGGGTGCACCCGCAGGACAGAAATTCCGGATGAAAGATCTCATTTACGCGATGATGCTAGAGTCCTTTAATGACTGTGCAGTCGTTATCGCAGAGCAGGTTGCCGGTACAACGGAGCATTTTTCAAAGATGATGAATGACTATGCAAAAAAAATCGGGTGCGCTGACACTTTTTTTATAACGCCAAATGGA
>ERZ779942.1730-NODE-1730-length-9701-cov-2.60543_pt1 | contig 9701 bp, 7 predicted proteins | sample MGYA00511941_ERZ779942 | MGnify/ENA primary metagenome ERZ779942 (study PRJEB29588, sample SAMEA2148265) | human gut metagenome | biome: human gut; feature: human-associated habitat; material: faeces | place: Denmark | collected 2008/2010 ... | reverse complement strand
GAGGCGACACATTCGGTACAGGAGATTTTGCTGATGTTCAACAGTATACTGGACCGGACTTCGGTAACGGCGATCGGCGATAAGATGATTTATGCACACGAGGATTTTCGGATCGTGTTCTGCTCGAATGACAGCAGATATTCCGGCAACGTTAAGCTGCCGCAGAGCTTTGCTCAGCGTCTGGTTTCATTTTATTTCGATTATCCGACGGCGGAAGATGAGCTTTTGATAGTTGAACAGATAGTAGCGGAGGAGTGCCGTGCCAACGATGTTGTACCGGTAAGCCTAAAGCGTTATATTATTGAGTTGATGCGCGAGGTACGCAGCAATACTTATCCACTGTCGGTACGCAATGCGGCTATTGCCGTAGTTCTGTGCAATTTGGAGCTTTTGCGGCGCCCAGAGTGGCGGCAGACGATGATAGATTCTTATTTTTATGATAATCGGAATGTTGAAAGCATCAAGAGGTATCTGGCAAAAAGGGTGTTGGGCTGTGAGGCGGCAAGCGTTACTGATTTGACAGACAGGCGGATCATGGAGCTGGAGCAGGCCTTGAGCGCGATCGGAATCGTAACTTTTAAAGAGATCATTTTGCAGAGCTTTATGTATTATCTGGATGTAGACCTGGGTTTTTATGATTTGCAGATGGTGAAGGAGAAGCTTGAGTCTTCAATTATTTAAGGTGGCTGTTATGGAAAATTTTGCGGTATTATGCCCGGAACTGGCTTTTAAAATAGAATATTATGCTGATGCGGCTGCATATCAAGGCTCTGTTGGCACAGAATGCGGACAGCTGTGCTGCTGTACTGGAAGTCGTGAGGACGGGTATGTGCTGGCTGTCAACTGCGAATGGTTGCTGGAGGCATGGCAGTATTCAGCTTTGCATGGGCTACTTTCGTCAGAGAGTTTTACTGATGCGTTTGTTGTAAGTGAACTGAGTGTTTTGCGGTATGAAAAGACGGCGTTGTTTACGGGGACGGAGGGGTACAGGCACTTGGAGCGACTTAAGAAGGATATTTTATACCGATGCATCTATAGAAGTCTGTTTAGGACGTTCTGTGAGTATAAGCTAGCGCGTGAGCTGCCTGAGTTTGGCAAGCTGCTGACACTACTGAATATGACGACACAGGATGTGGAGTTGGAGCAGCTTGTGAAGTATTTGCCTCAGCGTGGTCAGCTGGAAGCTTTACAGGTGTTTTTGAAGTACGGTATCATCGAGCCGCAGGGGGACAGTAGTTTTTATGATTTTATGGTACCTCTGGCCTTGACTGCGGTACGGACGGAGCTGCAGAATTTGATCGTGGTGACGGATTTGCTGACAGAATGGCTGCAGGGATTGCGGATGACGTCAGAAATCACACCTGTGTGGGAGCAGAAAGCTGCTGCGGCAGGAACTGCCGGTTCTATGTCGATGCTGAAGGTGCTCAGCGAAGAAGAATTATGCGAGATTGTACGGAAAGAGCATATCCGTGAACTGAAAGCAAAAATGCAGAATGCCGCATCACAGACAGGTAAGCTGGCAGGCGTAGGGCGTATGGTAAGCAGGTCGGGCGACACTTCACAGTTCTTTTTGGATACAGTACGGAAATACAGGCGCGAGATCGGCGAGCTGGAATATATTTTTAAGCAGAGTTTACGTCGATGAAGATCATTGGTGCTTATGACGGCGACGTTAACCTAAAAAAGCAGCAGGAAGCGTATCTGGCCTCTAAAACAGCGGAGGAAAGCAGGGTTTATCAGTATTACTTGCGGCGTAAGGTATCGGTAGATATTATGATCATACGCGATGTTTCGGGCAGTACGTACCGATTTGAACGTGAATATGCAGAAGCGCTGATCGAGATTTTAGCGGCAGTTAATAATTTTGACGGTATCAGAACACTGGTAATAGATTTTGAGGGCGGGGCCAAAGTACGTAAAAGTTTTATTGATAAAGCCGAGCAGACTTCGATCGTACCGTTGTCTGGAGGGGGGACTAATCTGCTGCCGGCGGTGCGGTTGCTGCAGGAACAGGTGCTGAAGGGGAAGCGGAGATTGTTGTTTCTATTATCGGATGGAGAGATCAACGACCGTGAGCAGGCCGAAAGGGAGTTGAACGATTATTGCCGCAGGAATCAGATTGAGATGGTGAAGATAACTTTTGACGAAGAGGATAAATATGGCTATGAGCATACGACAATCATAAATCTGCACAGGTTTCTTGCCCGCAGGATTATCGAAAAGGGGGCGGCATACTGATATGGAAGGTTTGTTGAAGTGCCCGCATGGCCTGGTTACAGGCTGCGAGGAGCGGCAGGGGTTGAAAATCTATCGACATCTGCAGGACGGTGAGGCGTGTGGATTGCTGAATGGGTTGCAGCTGACGCCGGAGGAAATTTTGCTGGAAATGGGGCAGACTTTTGTGAGCAGCGATAATTTCACAGCTTTAGCACCATATGTGCGTGGTGGTGAACTTGCTGAGGGATATGTACCGCCGCAGGCCAGCACAGCGCTGAACGAATTTCTTTTGTTTTTTCACGCCAGTGCAGCGGTACGGAGTTTGATTTATGAAACAGTACTGACGGCTGCCGTAAGCGGCGACGATATTACTTTTAAGGAGCTGCTGGAGCTGGCGCTGTTTGCTTTGTGTTATGCTCGCTTTCAGGAGGAGACCAGGACGTATAAACGGAAAGTAAAAGAGTTGCTGCCATATTTTGGCGCCGGTTTGTTGGATGTTTTAGCAGCGTTAAAAATAGACTATTCGCGGCAATCGGCTGTCAACTGTTTTTATGAGGAGTATTTCTTCCAGTTGAAGTATGAATTTTGGGACAGGGAAGTAAGTCCGGAGAGACACAAACAGTGGCAGGCAGTGAAGCTGCTGGCATTAGGTATACAAAAGAAAAATACCTGAAGCATAAATGCTTCAGGTATTTTTCTTTTACTATTATTTTTTGAATAATTCAGGAACCCATTTGGCTGGATCGACTTCTTTAAATTTGCTGCGCTGGAAGTGCTCTTTAAGCCCGAAAGGTACGGTGCAGTCAAAAATAGTTTTGCAGGATATACCTACATCGCGGATCGAAGGCGAAAATTCGGGGGATTGGGAAGGATCGAGCGGATGGCAGCGAACGCCTGGGATAGTGATAACGTCGACATCGCCCTGGAAACGGGTATTCAAAGCCCACAGTACGTCGTCGGTATCAAACAGATCAACATCGTCGTCTACCAGGATAACGTGTTTCAGTTCCGAGAAAGCAGAGAAGGCTAGCAGAGCAGCCTGTCTTTGACGGCCTTCATCAGGCGGAGCTTTTTTGACGAATTGGATAACGGCCATATATTTGCCGCCGCCGGAGCAGTGGGCATATACGTTTTTGACATTGCCTGGCAGTGCTTTTTCCGTCATGCCGAGGATAGATGCTTCAGTCGGTATACCTGCCATATTGACGTGTTCTTCGGAAGGACCGATGCAGGATTGCATGATTGGGTCGCGGCGGTGGGTAACTGCTTTGACTTTGATCAGCGGGATTGCTGGTTTCATAGCGCCGGTATAGCCCGGAAATTCCGGCATTGCTTTACCGGTATTGCTGTTTTGGTCTTCGCGGACGCGGACATCAGGCAGCAGTTCGCCTTCGATAACATATTCTGCACGGGCGATAGCCTTTTCGTTGATAGTTTTGCACTGTACCATTTGCACGCCTTCGCCCCGTATACTGCCGGCTATGCTCAATTCATTGAAGCCGAGTGGAGTTGTAGGTGGTTCGAAGCAGGCGGCGATCTCGATGGCCGGGTCAACGCCGATACTGATGGAGATCGGCATCGGTTTGCCGGCTTTTTCGTATTTTTGACGGAATACGTCTAAGTGACGGCCTGGAACGAAATACATGGATATTTCGTCTTTGCCCTGCAGGCAGAGGCGGTGGATAGTAATATCGGTATCGCCGGTTTCAGGATCGGTGCCGTAGCAAAGCCCCATGGTTACATATGGGCCGGCGTCTTCTTCAGTATTGGTAGGGGCTGGGATCAGCTTGCGGATATCAAAGCCCTCTTCTGTTGCCAGATGCACTACTTCCTGACAGGGTGCCTGGTCAGCACTTACAACTACCGGAGCGATCGGGGTGGATACGGAGTCTTTTAAAAGAAAGCCCAGCTTTTCGGGTTCACATCCCAGCAGGTGCCCGACACGGGCACGGCTTGAAAGTACGCCGATAGCGACTTTAGCGCCGGGATGGCCTTTAACATTATTGAAGATCATGGCAGGTCCTAAGCGAGTCGGGCGTTTAACGGTGCCTTTGGCACCAACATAGCGGTAAATACCGGAGATCTCGGCACGTGGATCGGCCTCGACGTTGGTTTCCACCAACTGTCCGGGGATGGTACGCAGATAGTCGAGTGCGGAACGTAAATCATTGATTTTAGTAGTCATAATAAAGCCTCCTTAAATATACTGTACTGTGAATGGGAAGCTGCTGCCTGCAAGAAAGTAGAATCATTTTTGCGGAGACTGTTTTTTGCAATATCTAACAGTTTTCAGCTGACCGGTTTCAGAGCTGCACCAACTGACACCGGTGTTCAAGCAGCATTTCCTCTTAGGAACATCATAATACGAGTGGGAGTTTGAAGGCTATTCTAAATAGCAAAGCTGTTTTGACATATTGGAAAGATATAACCAATAGTTTGCATTAATAAACTTTTAATTCTATAAAGGCAAGACGTTATGCTCTATTGGAATACGAAAAAGCCTGCTTTTACCGTATAATCGTAGTAGATAAGCAGCTTCAGGCTGGGCAGAGTGAAAGCAGGTGAGAGAAATGAATTTTAATCAGTTGAGATATTTTGTCGCTATTGTCAAGCATGGCAGTTTTTGGTCGGCAGCACTGGAAGAATACATTTCTCAGTCTTCGCTGTCCAAGCAGATCAAAGCTTTGGAAACCGAGCTTGGGGTAGTGTTGTTTAACAGGACTGGTAATAAGATTACTCTGACGGAAGCAGGCCAGTGTTTTTATGATTATGCGCTGCAGCTGCTGGAGACAAAAAACGAAATGCACCAGGAGCTGATGGCTTTTGAAGATACGCCGATCGAAGAAGTGAAATTCGCTTCGATTCCAATCGTCAGTTCCTATAAGATATCAACGCTGCTTTCTGAGTTTCAGAAAGTCAATAAAAATCGCAGGCAGGTCGTTAATTATAATATTCTGGAAGAAGAACAGAAAGACGTACTGATGCTTTTAAAAAACGATAAGGTGGATTTTGCTTTTGTGCGCGACGGTTTTGACCAGCTGCCCGAATATGAGCATCGGCTGTTTATGACAGACGAGATCGGCCTGATTTGTTCGCAGGAAAGTGAGCTGGCACAGCTGCAGGAATTTGATTTTTCGATGCTGCGGGATGAAAAAATCATTCTGATTTCTCCTAAATCGGAAATTTACCGGATTTTAATGGAAAAGCTGCGGAAAGTGAACAAGGAATGTAATGTGGCGGCAACGATGACACGTCATAGGAATGTGTTTTCGATGGTGGCCAATAATGTTGGTATTACCTTTTTTACAAAACGGATGCTGGAGGAAGGACACAGCATTGAAGGGCTGAAATATGTCCCTCTGACGATGCCGATCTACAGTAATGTTTACATCGTTAAACGTAAGGAAAAAACTTTGAATGCGACGACAGAAAAATTTTGGAAGTTCCTTTGCGGTAAATATCAGGAATATCAGCAATAAAAAACCACTGCTCAGCAGTGGTTTTTTATTTATTGCATTTGAAAATATTTTTGCCAATAGATCCAAAAATCCTTGGTAATTTTATTGAGGCGACGTTTTTTGAGTTTTATCAGCGCCACATCGCTTGTGAGTTCTTCAACTAGAGGAACGGTACAGAGATGAGGGAAAAGTGTCAGGTCAACGAGACTGAGCGGCAGCAGCGAAATATTTGGCGCCGTCTGCAGGATCTCCATAAGGATCTTGTGCCTTGTTGTCAGACATTTTGTTTTTTCTCGATGCCGTGGCGTTCAAATGCTTTCATAACGATCGTATAAATGACCGATGAGGTATCTAAAAGTGAAAGTGGGTATTTTATCAGGTCATTCAGGGAAACAGCTTCTTTTGTACTTAAAGGATGATTTTGATTGCAGACCAGAACAAAAATATCTTTCTTATATGGAATACAGTCAAAGACATCTACTTCATCAAGATAATCAGTACGTATCAGCGCAATGTCGATGGCTCCGTCAAACAGCTCTTTCATAACTTCCTGCTGGTTGGTCTCGTGCATATCGATAACGACGTTAACATCGGGTTTATAGTTGGTTGTAAATTGGGCTATCTGAGCGCTGATACCATAGGAGGATACTACAGGTATTGACCCAAAACGAATAGTATTGGACTTCTTGGTAGCAAATTCATCTAAATAAAGCAGCATATCGTTGTGTTGTTTGATGGTCATTTCAGCATATTTGGCAAATTCCGCACCTATTTCAGTCAGATAGACCTTGGAATGTTCGCGTTTGAAGAGATCGACACCCAGTTCTGTTTCCAGGGCTTTTATCTGTTTGGACATTGACGATTGGGAGATATACATATCATCGGCAGCATTTGAAAAGCTACCTGTTTTGACAATGGCCAGAAAGTATTTCAATTGATTAAGATTCATAAATTCAATCCGCCCTTCTGTGCAAATTAAAACACGATAGCAAATAGTAAAAAAATGAGATTTGTTTTAAAATCTTTACCTTCTTCATTTAAATTATATTCGATTTTGCTATATACACATATTCGAGAATGGAATACAAGCTTTCACCTTTGGAAATTCCTAACAAGAATGACGTGTTTATTTAACTGAATTGCCTTTTAGACGGGCTGGTTCTATGATGAAAAGCAAGAAAGAGAATTGCTGGAGACGAAAGGGAAGGAGGGGAAAAAGATTTTTAGGAGCTGTCAAAAAGCTCTTGCTCATTAGCATAAGGATACTCCATAACTTAATAAATTACAATAATTAAATTTGCTGCACATAAACTTAATTATTAAAATAGATATTTTATTGGTTGTGGATGTTCAAAAGTTGTAAGAGATAGGAGGTTTTATTTGTGGGAATGAATAAAGCGAGAATAGGGTTTATTTTAGGCATTATCGTAGCACTGTTGTTCGGCACGGCCGATATCCCAGGACTTGCAAGAAATGGTCAGATATGTATGGCGCTTTCTTTTATGACCGTAATTTTCTGGGGCTTTCAAATCACTCAGCCGGGTTATACTTCCGGTCTTTATCTATTGCTCCTCGCAGTTTTTGGGGTTGAAAAACCTGCTCTCATTTTTTCGACCTGGACTGGTCCAATGATGTTTTTGATTGTAGGCGCTTATTTGATTGCCGGTGCAGTTAAAGAATCTGGACTTGGCGAACGTATCGCTTATAAATTTATCATTTCTTATGTAACTTCATTTAAGAGTATTATCGTGGCGATTTTTATTCTGACTTTTATCCTCAGTCTTTTGATTCCGCATCCCTGGCCGCGTGCTTTCCTGATTATGTCAGTTATGGCGGTCGTTATTAAAAGTGCGAATATTCCTCGTGTGGATGCAGTTAAAATAGGCTTTACTGTTTTTGCCGCTTCTGTTCCGGTTTCCCTGATCTTTTTGACTGGCGATGCTACTATCAGTCCGCTGGCAGTACAATCATCCGGTGTTTCTCTAGGTTGGCTTGGCTGGTTTAAATTGATGGGACCACCCAGTATTATCGTAAGTATTATTACCTGCTTTATGATTTTGTTCCTATTTAAGCCAACTCAGGAAGTACAGGTTAACAAAGTCAATCTATGACTCCAAGGCTGAACAGTTCATTTAAGCCAACTCAGGAAGTACAGGTTAACAAAGAGGAAATGCGTGCTAAATTAGCAGCTATGGGTCCAATGAGTGGGAAAGAGCTTCGGACTGCCTTTTGGGTAACTTTAGCGATCATTCTTTGGATGACTGATACTCTGCATGGCGTCGATATCGGTTGGGTAACCTTGTTTATCGCAATGGCAATGAGCCTGCCTTTGGTTGGCGAAATTCTGACGCCGGCAAGCTGGAGCGGTGTTCCTCTGCATGTACTGATTTTTTTGACTGCTGCTGTTGCTATCGGACGTGTTGGCGGCGCTACCGGTATGAATGCATGGATAGCTCAGACAGTATTGCCTGGTACAGTTCCGTCTGATCCATATATCCTGGCAGCGTTTATCGCAACTATTTCAATTATTATACATATGCTTTTGGGCAGCGTTATCGCAGTTATGGGTATCATTATCCCAGCTATGATCACCTTTACCAGCCAGATGGGTATTACGCCGCTTGTTCCGGCGCTGCTCGCTTATTCGGCAGTTGCTTCTCACTATGTGCTGCCTTTCCAGCATTTGAACATGCTGGTCGGTTTGGGTGAAGATAACGGTATGTATTCACAGAAGGAAACGATCCGTTTGGGTATTCCGTTCATTATCGTTATCTATGTTATGACTGTACTGATTGAAGTTCCGTACTGGTCGATGTTAGGCTTGTTTGATAAATAATCTGCTGAAGGAGGGCTGGAGATGCGTCTGATCGTTGGTATTTCCGGAGCCAGCGGGGTCATTTTGGGCTATGAGATGTTGAAAGCTTTAAAATTGCTCCCAGATTGTGAAGTTCACTTAGTTGTAACTGAAGGTGCAGTTAAAAATTTTGAGTGCGAAACGGATCTTACCGTACAGGATGTATGCGCTCTGGCCGATGTTGTGCACAGCAATAAAAATATGGCTGCCAGTATTTCCAGCGGCTCGTTTAAAACTGATGGAATGATCGTAATACCCTGCAGTATGAAAACAGTCGCCGGGATAGCAGCCGGCTATACAGATAATCTGCTGCTGCGTTCCGCTGACGTTTGTCTAAAGGAGGGCAGGAAGGTAGTTATCGTACCGCGCGAAATGCCTTTAAGCAGGCTGCATCTGCGTAATATCAAGGAAGCTGCTGATTACGGCGTCGTTGTGCCGCCGATGCTGACTTTTTACAATGGGTCAAATTCGGTGGAAAAGCAAATGCAGCATATCATCGGTAAGGTCCTGATGCAGTTTGGTATTGATTATAAGCATTTTGTGGCCTGGAAAGGGGAGGACTAAAATGCAGGCAAAGTCTTTTTCCTTGGGAGCGCAGGAATATTTGCTGGAAGCTGTGGCAGTACGCTGTGGTGATGATCTGACGGTCGTTATCGGCGGCGGTGAAAAGCAGCATATCGGTGCTGTCGCCGTAGGCGTACCGCGCCCCAGCTTAAAAGATAAAAATATAGTTTCTTCTTCGGCATCGGTACTGTGCCTGACAGGGCATAAGGAAGACCTGCTGGCACGCAAAGCCGCCTTAGAACTGGCCAGGATGCTTGGACATACTGTTACAGTGACCGTAGGCCTGCATATCGATGATGCGTCGGCTGAGGCGATAGCGATGCTGGAAGCTAATTTTCAAGAGCTGTTACGGCAGATTTGCCTTTGGGCTGCTGCCTGACAATAAGACGAGTTTACACTCATTCCTCCATCTTTGGAAGCGGGCGGGAAGAGCAAGTCCGCCTGCTTCCAAAAAAATAGTTGGTGCCAGAAGGCATACTGTTTGTTCACAGGAAGTTCGCTTTTAAGAAATTGACGCTTTGAATATTTTGTGCTATATTTAGAAAGTAATTAAATACGGTAGCCTTTGGGGCAGGGTGTGATTCCCTACCGGCGGTTATAGTCCGCGA
>ERZ779942.1729-NODE-1729-length-9707-cov-2.60765_pt1 | contig 9707 bp, 8 predicted proteins | sample MGYA00511941_ERZ779942 | MGnify/ENA primary metagenome ERZ779942 (study PRJEB29588, sample SAMEA2148265) | human gut metagenome | biome: human gut; feature: human-associated habitat; material: faeces | place: Denmark | collected 2008/2010 ... | reverse complement strand
GGCAGCTTCGGCGGCACGTGCCTGCTCCATCTTAGCCACTACATCGGGAGCTTCGAGAATAGCCAGCGTGTCGCCGGCATTTACGCTTTGTCCTTCTTTAACACGAAACTCCAGTATACGTCCCGGAACTTTGCTTGAGACGCGGTATTCAGTAACTTCAGCCTGCCCCTGAATAATCTCAGGGCCTTTGCGAAGCATGAAGAAGCCAACGACTGCAACGATTGCAATAACTCCCAGTAAAGTAAGAAATGCAAGCAGCATATTGCTGTTTTGTGATTTTATAGGTGCCATATTATTGATGAATTATAAATTACGAATAATAAATTGATTGAATACCTCAGTCTTTAATTGTCAATAGTCAACTGTCCATTATTTCAGCGTTCCCAAAGACTTCTTCAGATAAATCTCCGTCAGCTTCACGTCGATTTGTGCGTCAATCTTTTCCGATTGGGCGGACAGCCATGCCGTTTGTGCTTCCAGGACATTGCTGGTGGCAATGACCCCTTCTTTGAAGCCTAAGGTGGCATAACGGAGATTTTCGTCAGCCTTTTCCATATTCTTGGTTGCCATTACCAGTTTTTTGCTGGCTTCCTTTACTTTAAAAGCGGATTGGTTAACTTGCAATTCGATCTTTTCTCTCGCATCCTGAAGCTGATATTGTGCGATTCGTGCTTCTGCCTTGGCGGCTTTGGTCTTGTAAATGCCTTCCCCCCAATGCCAGATAGGTATCTGTACCATAACGCCCACATTCCACATTCCTTTGAATTTATTCTCAAAGCTGTTGAATACGGAAGGATTGGTCACCATATAATTTCCCATCAACGCAATGGACGGAAGATGTTCGGCGCGGGTAACATTTATTTTCTGTTTATAAATCTGAGTAGCCAGTTCAAGGCTGCGTATCTCCGGACGGTTGGCGTAAGCGGTGGACATGTCGAAGTGGGTCTCCGGTGTGAGCAGTGGAATGTCCTCCATATTTTCGTCTGCCAACGTGATAGGAGAGCTGAGATCAATGCCACATAGTTGACACAACAACATTCGGGCCAGGCTTAATCCGTCTTCCACTTTAGTCAGTGTCATTTCCGCTTCGTTGACTTTCACACGCACGGACAAACCGTCGGCTTTTGTGGCAACTCCTTCGGCAATCATCTTTTCCACATCGCTGTCCAGCTGCTGCAAAAGTTTGAGATAGCCTTCGGCCAGTTTCTTCTTGTTCACTAAGGATATGACTTGCCAGTAAGCCTGGTCAGTGCTCATGATAACCTCCTGCATGCCTCCTTGATGTTGCTGTTGCGCTAATTCTTCGGCATACTTTGTGATTTTATTATATGCACGGATTTTGCCGCCCATGTATAATGGCTGTGTCAGCGTGATGGCACCTGCATATACATTTCTCGTATCGGTGCGGAGTGCATCGACCAGTGAACTTCCGGCTTCATTAAAAGCCGAAGTCAGGCTAGCGCCCAAGGCTGGAATCTGGGATGCAATTTCCGGATGTAATTGAGCGATAATTCCTGCGGCTTGTTGTAATGGACCGGCCAGATTAGTCCCCAATCCCGAAAGCGCCGCTTTCTGGTCATTGTTCAATAATGAAAATTCTTTTTGATTTCTCATGTAAGTTCCCGTAGCCGAGAAACTGGGCAGGTAATTGGTAAATGTAGCTTTGTGCTGATAATGAGCGGCATTTATTTTTTCATTGCTTATCAACAGATCTTTGTTGTTGGCAAGAGCTAATGCGCGGCAACTATCTAGGCTTAGGAAGCTTTGCGCTTTTACTATAAAAGTCAGGCTCAACAGAATTGTCAGAAGAAATACTTTTTTCATCGCATCTTACATATTAATAAGGTGATACTTCTTTTTTAAATAACCCCGTTATCATATAAATTGTTTATTGAAATAGTTCATTTTTTTGTACTTGTTGACTTAAACAATAATTGCATAAACAACGATGCAAATGTATGTGCTTTCTGTGAAAACGCAAAATGAATTAGCTTTTTTTAAATGCTTCTCTTTGGAAAATATGCTATACTTGTATTTTGAAACATGATAAACATACTATAATGTTATTAAATCTGACAGAAGAACAAATCACTCAACTCGCTCCGGACGCTGCGTCTGTCAAAGCAGGAAAAGGGTTGGCGAACCGGACTAAGTGGGTACTTCTGGAGCATAGTGACCGCGCCATCTGGGGACACTGCCAAGGAAGTGGAAAAACGCCTTATCAAACAGTAGTTGATACAAAGAATATTGCATTCAAATGTTCTTGTCCCAGCCGTAAGTTTCCGTGTAAACATGGGTTGGGGCTTTTATTTATGTATGCTTCCCATGCTGATCTTTTCAAGGAAGCGGAGGAACCGGACTGGGTAACGGCATGGCTCTCCAAACGTGAAGAGAAGGCGGAGAAGAAAGAACAGAAAGAGAAATCGGAAACTCCGGTGGATGAAGCGGCACAGGCCAAGAGGCAGGCCGTGCGCCATCAGAAGGTACTGGCCGGAATTGATGATCTTCAGATCTGGATGAAAGACTTGCTCCGCAACGGGCTGCTGAATATCCCGGAAAGAGCATATACACTATTTGAACCCATATCCCGCAGGATGATTGATGCGCAGGCCGGTGGATTGGCGGGCAGGTTACGATCGCTACAGGAAATCAATTACTATACAGACAGTTGGAAATATGAGCTTACCGACAAATTGAGTAAACTGTATCTTCTGACAGAAAGTTATAAGAATTTGGATTCTCTTTCTGCTGAGTGGCAAACGGAAATCCGTACTCAGGTAGGATATCCGCAGGCGAAGGAAGAAGTGATGTCCGGCGTGCCGGTGGCAGACCAATGGATCGTTTTGCATACCAGAAGCCGGAAAATAAATGAGCTGCGGACAGAAACTTTCTGGTTGTACGGGAAGTCCAGTCACCGTATGGCCCTCTATTTAAACTTTCTGGCTCCCGGAGCGTTGCCGGAATTTAATATGGTTCCCGGTGGCGTCTATGAAGGAGAGTTGTATTTTTATCAGGGCGTTGCTGCCTTGCGTGCCCTGCCCCAAAACATGAAATGGCTGGATAGTACCTTCCTGCCTTCATTGTGTTCCGATATACCGGTTGCCATGCAATCTTACAGAACGGTTATGCAGACTCATCCGTTTGCGGAGGAAGTTCCTCTCTTGGTGGACAATGTCAGACTGGTAACAAGCGGAAATACGCACTATCTACAGGATGCCGCAGGTATGGCCGTTCCGGTGCATATCGAAGAGACTGCACGTGTTGACATACTGGCTATAACAGGCGGAAAACCCTTCTCGGCTTTTTTGCTGGCAGACGCCGTTTCCTGTGAATTGAAAACAATCTGGTATCAATCTGAATTTTATTTTTGGAAAGATGAACTTAACTGATCATATCATCAATGTGGCATTGCTTGGCACTGCCACCCGTGAACTGATAACGACTGATTTTCCGGAAGAGTTGCAAGAAACTCTCCGCGACATTCAGGCGAAAGCAGAGGATGCGGAAGCTCTCTTCTATCAGCAGTCCGCTTTGGGCTTTGCCTTTGCACGTGCCGGAGTGGAAGCGCAATCCATTGCAGGAGTTGCAAATGTGACAGAAGCTCCGGAAGAAGACAAACCTTACTTCCTTCGTGAAGTGGGAGAGTTGCTTACTTCTCTGTATCTCAATAAAAATCAGTATCTTTTGCTGTATGCTTACCGGAAAGCTGCCGACAAAGGAAAATTGATCCCTCCTGCCTATCTGCAAACTTTATTGCGAAGAGCTTTTGACCGGAATAATCCCTACAGGTATGAGGAACAGCACTGGCTGTCTCTGCTGACAGGGCAAAGAGGACGTTGGCTTCTTCCGCAAATGGGATTTCCTGTATGGGGAGAATCCGGCAACGAAACTTGGGAAACCGCCTCTCACGAAGAACGGAAACGAATGTTGACCAACCTGCGGAAAAATAGTCCGGAGCAGGGGCTTGCCTTATTGCAGACCGAACTGAAGAATGAGCCGGCTGCCCATCGGGATGAACTGATTCAGTGTTTGCGGTGGGGGTTGAGTAAATCAGACGAAGCATTCCTGCAAGAGATCGTGGCGACCGACCGGAGCAGTAATGTCAAAGAAACGGCCCGGTGATTATTGTGTAGCCTGCCGGACTCCGAACTGGTGAAAATATACGAAGAATTATTGCGGGGGAAATTACATTTCAATTTCCTTTTGGGATGGTCGTATGATAAGATTGAATTTACCCCTGAAATGAAGAAACTGGGACTTGAAGAGGTGAGTTCCAATAAAAACGAGAAGGATGATCGTTTCTTGTTACGCCAGTTGGCGGAACGTGTTCCATTAAGTTTCTGGAGTGAGTTTTATGACTGTGCGCCGGAGAAGGCTGCCGGCAAACTGGCGAAGAACCCTCCTTTTCAGAAACTGTTCGACCTGTCGAAACCGATTCTGAATTTCAGCGACTCCGGTTGGGCATATCATACCTTGAAGGAGAATGCGGATGAAAAAATGGCGGACGCGTTGATGGGGTTATTGCCTTCCTCCCAACGTGAGGAAATAGCTTTTCAGTCAGAGAGAGGCGGCTATATTCCGGATAGCTGGTTCAACGAAGACGGCATCGGATGGGGAATGAAATTCTCCACCCGTGTATTCCAGCGGATGCTTCGGAATAATTACTATCTCCCTAAGGAGACAGCCGAACAACTGGCATTATACTTCCCGTCCGAGATGAGAAAACCCATCGAACAGACAGCGCTTTCAACGGCCGCACAAGAGAATAATACCTCCACCCGTTTTTGCCGGTTGATGATGGAATACATGGATTTGAAGCAGAGAATAGATACCTTATTAAATAATGACTAATAAAAACAGAAAGAAGATATGAGCACTTTATTAAGACAACATGCTGAACAGCAATTTGCAGAAGAACTTCACGAGTTGAAACAGAATGAAACAAATCCCGTTCCGGAGAATTGGGAGATGTCTCCGCAGTCAGTGGTTACCTACCTGATGGGCGGTAAATTGAAAAACGGATTTGAAGTTTCTCCTAAATATATAGGTAACCGTCGTCTGATGGAAATAGCTGTGGCAACCCTTGTCACCGACCGTGCGCTACTGCTTTACGGACTGCCCGGAACTGCGAAAAGCTGGGTGAGCGAGCATATTGCCGCTGCTATTTCCGGTGATTCCACTTTGATAGTGCAGGGTACGGCCGGCACCGGTGAAGAAGCGATCCGTTATGGGTGGAACTATGCCCGTTTGCTGGCGGAAGGGCCGAGTGTGGGAGCATTGGTGCAAACTCCGGTAATGAAAGCTATGCAGGAAGGTAAGATAGGCCGTATTGAGGAGCTGACACGCATCGGTTCCGATGTGCAGGATACACTGATCACCATTCTTTCTGAAAAGACATTGCCCATCCCGGAGCTGAATACAGAAGTACAGGCAATCCGCGGTTTCAATATCATCGCTACTGCTAATAATCGGGATAAGGGAGTCAATGATCTGTCAAGCGCCTTGAAACGCCGTTTCAATACGGTCATTCTTCCCTTGCCGGATTCTATTGATGAAGAAATAGATATTGTGCGCCGACGGGTAGAGAACTTTGAGAAAGTAATGCAGCTCCCGGCTGAAAAGCCTGCTTTGGAGGAGATTCGCCGTGTCGTTACTATCTTCCGTGAACTTCGTCAGGGCGCCACTGCCGACGGTAAGACGAAACTGAAGACTCCGAGCGGAACGCTTAGCACGGCAGAGGCTATTTCGGTGGTAAACAATGGACTGGCGATGGCAGGTTATTTCGGTGACGGAGAAATTCATGCCGAAGATCTCGTATCCGGTATTTTGGGTGCAGTGGTCAAAGACCCCGTACAGGATAAAGTCGTTTGGCAGGAATATATGGAAACGGTCGTGAAGAATCGGGACGGCTGGAAAGATATTTACCGTGCTTCAAGGGATATGATTTAAAAAGAAAGGAAGAAATGGCTATTCATTTACTAGGCATCAGGCATCATGGTCCCGGCTCGTGCCGCAATGTGCTGAACTACTTGCAGGAACTGCAACCGGATCTGATTCTGGTAGAAGGTCCGGCAGAAGCCGAAGCGCTGCTGCCCTGTGTGGAAAATCCGCAGATGACGCCTCCGGTAGCTTTGCTGGCATACCAGCCGGACGAGCCTCAGAATGCAGTGTTCTACCCTTTTGCGGAGTTCTCGCCCGAGTGGCAGGCGATGCGTTATGCCGTACAGAACCGGATACCTTTCCGCTTTTTCGACTTGCCTCTGGTCTATTCGCTGGCTCTTCGGGCACAAAAGACCTCTGAACAGGAGACGGAAACGACCGCTGAAGTCGCAGAAGCCGGCGACCCGTTCGACTGGCTGGCTCATGCCGCAGGATTTACTGATGGTGAATCCTGGTGGGAAACTATGATTGAACACCGGCAAGAACCTGCCGATATCTTTCAGGCGGTACAAGAGGCTGTGACTGCTCTTCGGGAAGAACTTCCGGGGCACACCTCTCCGCGTGACCTGATACGTGAAGCGTGGATGCGTAAAATGATACGTGCGGCACAGAAGGAGAATTTCGAACGCATTGTCGTCGTCTGTGGTGCATGGCATGTACCCGCACTGGACGATATGCCCAAAGTAAAGGACGATAATGAACTACTGAAGGGACTTCCCAAAGTAAAGGTAGAATGTACATGGATTCCGTGGACGTATGACCGGCTTGCTTTCCGCAGCGGGTACGGTGCGGGAATCGAATCTCCGGGCTGGTATCATTATCTCTGGCATCATCCGGAGGATGATGGCACGCTTTGGGTGAGCCGGATCGCCTCTCTGCTGCGGCAGAAGAATATGGATATCTCGGTAGCCCATGTTATTGAAACCGTCCGTCTGGCACAGGTGACGGCTGCTTTGAGAGATCTGCCTTATCCTTCTCTGAATGAATATAACGAAGCCGTCACTACGGTGATGGGCTTCGGAGATGATATTTTGTTGCAGATTATCAAAGAAGAACTGATCATCAGCAACCGTTTGGGAAGTGTACCTGATGACGTTCCCAAAGTACCTCTGCTGGTAGACGTGGAGAAAATACAAAAACGTCTGCGTGTTCCGTTCACCGCCGAGATCAAAGAACTGATATTAGACCTCCGCAAGCCGAATGATCTGGAGCGAAGTATCTTCTTCCATCGCCTGCAACTGCTGGGCATCGACTGGACTATCCTCGGACGGATAGACGGGAAAGGTACTTTCAAGGAAAAATGGACCTTGTATCACAAACCGGAACAAATCATCCAAATCATTGAACGGGCTATCTGGGGAAACACGTTGATGGAAGCTACGCAGAAATATCTGCTGAAACAGATGGCGGAGATTCAGCATATCCCGGAACTGACAGCTTTGTTGAGTACGGTCCTCCCCGCCGATCTTCCGGCGTTGGTAGAAGCGATGACCGTACAGTTGGACCGTCTTTCGGCTGCTTCCACCGATATTCTGGAAATGATGGAGGCGGTCCCCGATCTGGTGAATATCGTCCGTTACGGAAACGTGCGTGATCTTGATTTCTCGAAGGTCGGTGATATGCTTGAAGCCATGATTGCCCGTATTCTTGCGGGTGGTGTATTGGTGTGTATCAATATCGATGAAGAGGCTGCCGGTGATCTTCTGAATAAATTGGTTGCCACGGACTATGCGCTCTCCATTCTGAATCGGGAAGAACTGAACCTGATGTGGCGCAATTTCATCGGTCAGGTACGTTCTTCTGCCAATGTGCATCCGTTGTTGTCCGGTTATGCTACCCGTCTGCTGAATGACAAAGGGGAAATCTCCGCAGAGGAGATGGAGACGACACTTAGTTTTTATTCTTCTGTTGGCAATGCTCCGGCAGATATGGCATACTGGTTCGAAGGCTTTTTGCGTTCATCCGGTTCGATCCTGTTGCTGGACGACCGTCTCTGGAATTTGGTGAATAACTGGGTATGTTCGCAGGACAAAGACACATTTATGGAGCTGTTGCCTGTATTGAGGCGTACTTTCAGCGAATTTACCTCTGCCGAACGCCGTAAGCTGGGTGAGAAAGCCCGTCGTACGGATTCTACGGGCACATCATCTGCCGTAGGAGCTTCGGTAACGGAGAATGAATGTCTGAATCGGGAAGAAGCAAAGAAGGTAATCCCCGTGATTCGTCAATTATTGGGACTGGAAACAAAGTAAAGGAAAGAAGATGGAAGAAGAATTACTGAAAAGGTGGCGTCTGATACTGGGCGGTGATGAGGCTGACGGTACAGGCGTGACATTGAATCTGGAAGAACAGCGGATAGACCATTCTCTGGAAGCTGTATATGATAGTGACAGAAGAGGGGGGCTGGGTTCCTCGGCTCCCAAAGTAAGCCGATGGCTTGGAGATATCCGTGAGTTCTTTCCGCAGACAGTGGTACAAGTGATTCAGCGGGATGCTATAAAACGTCTGAATCTGACTAGTCTGCTTACCGAAAAAGAAATGCTGGAAACGGTCGTCCCCGATGTTCATCTGGTTGCCACCCTGATGTCGTTAAGCCGGGTGATTCCCGAAAAGAATAAGGAGATGGCACGCCAGGTAGTCCGCAAGGTGGTTGAGGAGTTGCTTCGCAAACTGTCGGCTCCTACGCAACAGGCGGTAACCGGTGCTTTGAACCGTTCCAGCCGTCGCAGGAACCCGCGTTACAATGAAATAGACTGGAAAACGACCATTACCAAGAACCTGAAAAACTACCAACCGGACTATAAGACGATTATTCCCGAAATCCGTATTGGCTACGGGCGTAAACGGAAAGCGATGAAAGACATTATCCTGTGTCTGGATCAAAGCGGTTCTATGGGGACATCGGTCATTTATTCCGGCATATTCGGTTCTGTGTTGGCATCCATTCCGGCGGTATCTACCCGTATGGTGGTTTTTGATACGGCAGTCGTTGATCTGACGGATGATTTGCAAGATCCCGTGGATCTGCTTTTCGGGGTACAGCTCGGGGGAGGAACCGATATAGCCCGTGCGCTGACTTATTGTCAGGGAGTCATTACCCGTCCGCAGGACACGGTGATGGTGTTGGTGACTGACCTTTACGAAGGAGGAGACTCCAGAGAAATGAGAAAGAAATTTGTCTCGTTGGTCAATAGCGGTGTGCAGTTGATTGTCCTTCCGGCGTTGAACGATGACGGTGCTCCGTCCTACGACAAGGGGCATGCTGAGTTTCTCGCTTCCATAGGAGTGCCGACATTTGCCTGTACTCCGGATAAGTTTCCGGACCTTATGGCGGCTGCTTTGAGTAAACAGGACATTGGAATGTGGGTTTCTCAGAATGTAAAGAGTGAATGACAACTATTGGATAGAAAAGAAAGAAGGCTGTCCCTCATAGTGGAGGACAGCCTTTCTTAGCTTATATAAATGTAAGGGGATTGCTAATTACAGAGCACCTACTTCTTTCAAAGCAGCGTTTGTTCCGTGAACAGCTTTTGCGCTGGCAGCGAACTTAGCTTTTTCGTCAGCGTTCAGATCCAGTTCAACGATCTTTTCGATACCGTTCTTGCCAAGGATTACAGGAACACCGATGCAAATGTCTGATTCACCGTATTCTCCCTCCAGATATACTGAACAAGGGATCATCTTCTTTTGGTCGTGAAGGATAGATTCAACTACGAATGCTCCTGCTGCACCCGGTGCATACCATGCAGAAGTACCCAGCAACTTAG
>ERZ779942.1723-NODE-1723-length-9742-cov-3.43419_pt1 | contig 9742 bp, 10 predicted proteins | sample MGYA00511941_ERZ779942 | MGnify/ENA primary metagenome ERZ779942 (study PRJEB29588, sample SAMEA2148265) | human gut metagenome | biome: human gut; feature: human-associated habitat; material: faeces | place: Denmark | collected 2008/2010 ... | reverse complement strand
CCTCCCCCTACGGGTACTCCTCCTTCCCGAAGGAGGAGATTTGAGATACTAACGACTTTTCTGTCGGCCCCAATAAAGATACTGCCTACTTTTAATTTAATTCATTTCTGTTCGGGTTTGAGGCAAACTCGAACAGTTTTGCGGCAAATGTATCTGTCATCCAGAGGAGTAAAGCGACGAAGGATCTCCTCTCCTATACCCACAAAGAGGAGATTCTTCCTCCCTTTGGTCGTCTGAATGACAGACAGATACGCTTCTGAATGACAGCTACGGTTAATGCTTATCATCTTATCGGTTTTTGCTCAAAACTCATATTTATAATGTGTCCGGTTAATCTTTATTTTTAGCGGTAAAGGTTGTCGTTGTCGTAAAAAAAGATTTTCTTTGCATAACCATAATACAAAACGATAATGGCAGATACACAAATCTATTATTTATTCAAACGTGTGGCTCTCCGATTCTCTATTTTTATCGGTCTTCTTCTGTTATTTCTTTTCTCTTGCACTTCTCAAAAAGAAAATAAGCTGCTGTTGCATGCCGACTCTTTAATGGCTGAGCATCCTGATAGTGCACTGATTTTCCTTGAAAGCATTCCGTTTCCACAAAAGTTATCACGTGCTGATAGAGCATTGTATGCTTTGTTACTGACTCAAGCACGATATAAGAATTATATCACATTGGATGATGACTCATTGATAAAAGTTGCGGTGGATTATTATGGTAAAAAGAAAAGTTTGCGAGCTGCACAAGCTCACTATTACTGGGGAGCTGCCTATCGGGATATGGGGAATGTGCCTTTTGCGGTAGAAGAGTATTTGAAGGCTATTGAACTGATGCCGGAAAAAGATGATTTTTTGGCAATGATATATGATAATTTGGCGGAGTGTTATCTGGAGGAAGATTTATATGATGTAGCTATGGAGGCTTATAAAAAAGCCTACCAAATTCTTCATAAAGATAAAGAACATGCTTATTATCCGCTAAGGGGTATGGCGCATGTTTTTTTGGTGCAGAATCAATTGGATAGTGCATTGTGCTATTTCCAGAAAGCCTATGATTGTGTATTAGTTACGCAGGATTCGAGCCAGTTGCCAATACTCTATAATGACTTTGCGATAGTTTATAAGCAGAAGAAAGAGTATGTTCGAGCAAATGAGTATATTTCAAAAGTAATATCAATGTTGAAGTCGGATGAGTTAGATAAGGTTTATCGCCATAAAGGAGAAATTATGTTTGCTCTGAATCAACCTGATTCTGCTCGGTATTATTTTGATTGGAATAAAGATGTATATGATATTTATGGAAGAGCTGCGCGTTATAATGGACTTTATCAAGTGGAGAAGAAACTAGGAAACTGGGAAGCTGCGGTACAGAATGCTGATGCTTATATGGTTCTTTATGATTCTATTCAAGAATTATCTGATAAACAGCAACTTGATGAACTAATGGACAATCATCAACTTGCTGAACAAAAGCAATTCTTGCTTCATCGTGGGAGACTAATTATGGGGAGCTTGATTGCTATATTTATTTTTCTTGTGTTTACTGGAGGACTCTTGTTTTTGTGGATTGATAGAAGTCGAAAAAAACATTATATTTTATTACAGCAAGAGTTGGTTCAAAATCGTGTAGATACAATGTTGTTGCGGGAGAATAAAATTGCTAAGTCGGAAGAAGAACGTATAAATACACTTTCTGAGTTGAGGGATCAGCAATTACAAATATGTTTCTCTATGTTTCAATCGACTGAAAGTTACAAGAAGCTGCAAGGGATGGAAAATGCAAAACCTAAGGAATTGATTAAATTGCGTGCCTTTAAACCTGAAATAAATGCAACGATTCGTAAAACATTTATAGATGTAATGTCGAATTTAGGAGAATGTTGTCCGGCTTTGACTAATGATGATTTGTTCTACTGCATACTTTCCTTGCTTGGCTGTTCAAAAGCTATCATAATGGAGTTGATGGACGCTTCTTCTGATGCTCTTAAATCACGAAAAAGTCGTATTAAGAGTAAAATGTATTTAAAACTGTTTGATTCTATATTTATATCTGATAATCAATAAAATACACTCTTTTTGTTACTGGCTGTTACTTTCTAAAGTCGACTGTTACCACTGTTACCACATAAAAATTGTTGCTATTATAATAATCGTGTATTTTTGGACTATAGTTCTAAACACACAATTATTATGAAAACAAAATTTCTAATCTTATTATTAGTAGTGGTGTCACTTCCACTAGGTATAAATGTAGATGCAATGGAATTGAAAACACGGCAGAAGATTATTTTGAAAGATAATATACTTTCGAGTTCTCACCGTTCAATGCCCATCCTTTCTGCTGCTTTTATTGACGGCTCATTGTTATCAGTTGACTTTCCTTTTGCTGTTGCTTCAGTAACGGTCACAGTGAAAAATTCTGCAACAGGTGACATTGTCTATTCATCTGTAGAAATGAATGTAACTACACTTCGGATTGATCTCACAGGAAAGAGTGCCGGCGAGTATTCTTTAGAGATTGGTATCGGCGATACGATTTTGTCAGGTGATTTTCTTCTTGAATATGAATAAAAAACTTATGGTGGTGGTTAACCGTACAACACGATGAAAAGGAACATTTTTATCGCATTAGCTGCATTCGCAATATGCAGTTCATGTAGTGACAACTATTATTTACCAGAGACTGAGCAGGATTTGGCTCAATTGAATAGCGAGTATGATGACGTTAAGGCTAAAGAGGCTGATGACGAGGGAGAAAAGATCGAGACTTTGGCTAGTGAAGCTGAGATTCAAGCATCTATGGATGAGTATAAGGCAGAATTGATGAATCGTGAGTCTGTGGCTAAAGAGAGAGTGATGAGAACTGCATATGCTGCTGCAACTAATGTTGTTGGTGTCTTTAAAATTAGTAGTTGTGGTACATATAAAGAATTGAGAATATCTATGGATTGTGAAGATAAGAGAGACAATTCATATACTACGGGAAATGTAGGTGCTACTTATATTGAGAATGGTAATGTTAATTTTGTTTTTTGCTTGACGAATGCTAATCGATATTATCCAGGTGGTGTATTGCTTGTAGATCACATTAATTATAGTTTACCGCTTACTCAGGGAATTTATACTAAAGCTCGGAATATTTAATCTTGCTAAGACTAAAAACTTAGATATTACTCAATTCAGGAAAGATTTGCACTCTTCCGAGAACTATAAGAAACTGGATAAAACAATAAATGACTTAGTAAGCAGGGGAGTTTTTGCAACTCCTACAATCATTGTTAATGATCGTCTGGTATATATAACAAATTCGTATGAAGAACTATCCAGACTTTTAGAATATGAACTGAAGTAGAAACTAAATAGACCTTTGACTAGCATGAATATATTCCAATGTTTTAATCATTCCATAAGATTAGTAGTTTTGTTCCTTTGCCTATTCTTCTTATCCTGCGAAGAAGCATTTGATGTCGACATGCCCGACAATCTTGCTAATGGGATTGTATTTCAAGGGGTTATTTCAAACGATTCCCCTCCTTACTTCTTTCAGCTGACTAAACCGGCTGCTATTTCGGCAGCAACCAGGTACTATGAAGGGATTGAAGATGCGCTGATCGTAATAGAAGATGTGACAGCAGGAATCAAAGATACACTTACTCTGATAGTGCCTCAAACTGGAGAATATTCTGGAACGTATTTTTATTATTATAATTATCATAAGAAAAAAGAAGATGAAGTAATTTTGAGTGATAATGTATTTCCTAAGAGCCGGGGAGTATATGCAACAACCAAAATATATGGTATAGAAGGTCATACATACACACTTGATATCTATTATAAAGGAGAACATCATACTGCAACAGAGACGATGATTCCTAAGACTCCGATAATAGATCTAAAGGTTCAGGAATTCGATTTGGATAATGGAAAACCTATACCTTGGGCTCCGATAATTAGTTTTGTCAATCAACCGGATGTCGATAATTATTATCTGTTTTATATAGAACAATACTCCTTTCCTGTTGCATCCATTGGTAAATTATTGGATACCCGTGAACAATGGGCTTATTCCATATTGAGTGATAAATTCTTGGGTGATGAGGTGGTAGACCTCCTTGTCAGTGAAGGTGAAAGTGTAAAGAGGTTATATCCTCAATCAGGTTATCCTGTATCAGCGGATACCATATTTGTCACCTTACAATCTTTGTCCAAGGCATGTTATGATATATATGATAAGGCTATTGAGCAAATGCGCACAGATGGAGGAGCCTATTCACCTACTCCCACCAGTGTAAAGAGTAATATAAGCGGAGATGTTTGGGGAATGTTCAGGGTTAGTGCATACTCTAAGAGGTATGGATTGGTAGATAGAAAAAAGTAATGTAACATTGAAAGCATGAAAAAAACAGTTGCTGGTATATTGTCATTTGCATTCTTTAGTTGTATCTTCTTTTCGAAACTTTCTGCACAGCAGACGTTGATTTTAAGAGGTCGGGTGGTAGATGAGCAAACAGGAGAAACATTGTCTGATGCCAATGTATTCGATTTGACTTCGGGCATTGGAGTCTCGACAAATTCGTATGGAGTATATTCTTTAAGTCTTGGGAAAGGGAAACGAATCATCCGATGTTCTCTTTTGGGGTATACTACCCGTACGGATACGTTGGATATCACTTCAGACAAGGTGCTGAACTTTGCACTTAAGCCTGGCAACTATCAACTGAAGGATGTAGAGATAGTGGCGGATCGTAGGCACAGCGGTCAGTTTCGGCTCGGGCAACAAGATATACAAGCTATGCCGGTAGTGGGGGGTGAGTCCGATTTGATGAAGTCTTTGCAGTTTCTTCCCGGAGTGGCTAGTGGAAATGAAGGAGCCAACAATATCTCGGTGCGAGGCAGTAATCAATGGGGGAATCTTGTTCTGCTCGATGAGGCTATTGTTTTTAATCCAAATCATGCTCTTTCTTTCTTTTCGGTGTTCAACAACGATGCGGTGCACGACGTAAATCTGTATAAGTCATATTTTCCCTTGAATTATGGGGGGAGAGCTTCTTCTGTGATTGATGTACGCATGAAAGAGGGGAACAATAAGGAATCAAAGAGAAAAGCCACTGTAGGACTGGTTTCTTCAAAGGTGATGTTTGAGGGACCGCTGAAGAAGGATAAAAGTTCTTATCTGGTTGCTGCAAGGTTTGCCTATCCGGGAGTGACGTGTAGTTTGCTTGGCGATGATGATGATGTGCCTAATCCGGAAATGTACTTCTATGATGTAAATGCAAAATTCAATACCATTATCAACGATCGCAACCGGATTTATTTTTCGCTCTATAGTGGAGGTGATCATACTGTCTTCGATGAACTGGTGAGAGGATATGGGATGGACTGGGGAAATGCTACTTCTACTTTCCGCTGGAACCACACACTGAATCAGAAGACTTACACCAACCTGAGTGCAATTTTCAGCAACTACTATTATCGTTATAAAAACTATGCGGACGGACTGCATTATTTGTGGAAATCGAATATGCAGTCTTATCAGCTGAAATATGATATGGAGCACAATACTTCACGGAATCTAAGAATAAAAGGAGGTGGAGCCTTGCACTTTTTCACTACGATACCGGGGAGCATAGATAATTATGGAGTTTTTACACATGTAGTCCCATATAGGCTTAATAGAAGAAAAATGCTAGACTTCGCGCTTTATGGTGAGGTAGAATATCGGTTTGCTTCTCGTTTTCAGTTGAATGGTGGCATTCGTTTGTCTGCGCTTCGTACACCTTCCGGTCCCGATTATGGAGCATCAACATTTATTGTGCCCGAACCACGAGCAGAGCTTTCCTATGAAGTGAATCGCAATCATCGCTTGAATATTTCTTTCAATCAAGCTTCGCAGAACTTGCACATGCTTTCTAATTCTTCTGTCGGTATCCCGTCGGACATGTGGGTGCCTGCCAATGAAAAACTTAAGCCGGAAATAATGAGACAGTTTACTGCCGGATATGAATGGAATCAATCGGATCGCAACTATACGTTCTCACTGGAAGCTTTCTATCGTAAAACAGATCATATCATTGATTTTAAAGATGATGTAAATCTCTTCATGAATAATACGATTGAGAAAGAGGTGGAACAGGGAGAGTCCGAAAGCTATGGAGTAGAATTTTATCTCTCCAAGAACCGGGGAGCATTGACCGGATGGGCAAGTTATACTCTTTCGCATGCTCGCAATCGATTGGCTAATATCAGGGACACAGAATATCGGCCAGTATACGACAGACCCCATAATCTGAAATTGTTTTTAAACTATAACATCAATAAACGATGGTCGTTGTCTTCTACCTTCTCCTATAGTTCGGGCATGAACCTAACGTTGCCTGTTGGCAAGTATGAACTTCATGGGGCTGTTTTATATATTTATAGTTCCAGAAATGGCTATCGGGCGCCTGCTTTCCATCAGCTGGATTTGTCGGGCACTTATCGCATGAGGAAAGGAACGCTTACCTGTTCGATTATCAATCTCTATGGCAGGAAGAATGTGTTTTCTATCTATGCGGGGCGCGGAGGCGAAGAATATTATAAACCTATGGATATAGCGCAAACATATAAGATCTATCTTTATGGTATAGTTCCCTCCATAACCTATAGCTTTGAGTTTTAGAATCGCATGTTCTTGTCCTGTTCCTTTATATAAATTGCACATTCATTTTGATATGTATCTGATTTCTTTGTACTTTTGTACCCATTCATCCAGTAAACTTGCAAAAGACAATGAATCAGATACATTCCGTATGCGTGTACAGCGCATCCAGCACCAAGATATCCTCCGTATATTTTGAAGCAGCCGAGAAGCTCGGCAGCCTGCTTGCCAAACAGCATATCCGTCTGATAAACGGTGCCGGAAGTATCGGACTGATGCGATCCGTAGCCGATGCAGTGTTGGAGAATGGCGGTGAAGTGACCGGAGTTATCCCCCACTTCATGGTAGAGCAAAACTGGCATCATACAGGTCTGACGGAACTGATCGAAGTCACTTCCATGCACGAACGCAAGCAGAAGATGGCGAATCTGAGCGACGGCATCATTGCGTTGCCGGGTGGATGCGGCACTCTGGAGGAGTTGCTTGAGATTATCACATGGAAACAGCTTGGACTGTATCTGAACCCGATTATCATTCTGAATGTAAACGGCTTCTTTGACCCGCTGCTCGAAATGCTCGAACGGGCGATAGAAGAAAACTTCATGCGCCGGCAGCACGGTGATATATGGAAAGTAGCACGAACACCGGAAGAAGCGGTGGAGCTGCTTCAGACAACTCCCGTATGGGACGCTTCTATCCGTAAATTTGCAGCGATATGATAGCCGCTATACTAAACTCCGGATTTGAGGGAACCCCCATCTCCTACTCTCCCCGCACGGATGATGTGATTGCGCTGACCTTGCTCGCCTGTTTCTTTCTGTCCTCCATCGCTCTGGCACGCGGAAAGAAGTTTCTCACGCAGCAAGTGAAAGACTTTGTGCTGCATCGTGAACGGACAAGTTCTACGGCAGCCGATGTGCGCTATCTCCTTGTGTTGGTAGTACAGACCTGTGTGTTGACAGGTATTGTGTTCTTCAATTATTTTCATGATACTTGCCCGATGCTCATGACCAGGGTCTCCCCTCTCCTACTATTGGGGATTTATGTCGGCTTCTGTCTGGCCTATTTTTTACTAAAATGGTTACTTTATATGTTCCTTGGGTGGGTGCTTTTTGACAAAAACAAGACAAATATGTGGCTGGAGTCTTACTCTACACTCATATATTACGTCGGATTTGCCCTTTTTCCCTTTGTTCTTTTTCTGGTTTATTTCGATCTGAATCTGACCAATTTAGTGATAATCGGACTAATTATTCTAATTTTCACTAAAATATTGATGTTTTATAAGTGGATAAAGCTTTTTTTTCATCAATTAAGTGCGGTTTTCCTATTAATTTTGTACTTTTGCGCTCTTGAAATCATACCCTGTCTGCTACTCTATCAGGGAATGATTCAGGTAAACAATGTATTGCTAATAAAAATTTAGGACGTTGAAAATTAAAAAAGTACTAGTCTCGCAGCCTAAGCCTGCGTCAGAGAAATCTCCCTATTACGACATAGCAGAGAAATATGGCGTAAAAATAGATTTCCGACCGTTTATAAAGGTCGAGAGTCTTTCGGCGAAAGAATTCCGGCAACAGAAAGTTTCAATTCTTGATCACACTGCCGTTATATTCACCTCCCGTCACGCAATCGATCACTTCTTTAATTTGTGCACGGAACTGCGTGTAGCTATTCCGGAAACAATGAAGTATTTTTGTGTCACGGAAGCGGTTGCATTGTACATTCAGAAATATGTGCAATATCGCAAACGTAAAATCTTCTTCGGTGCTACCGGAAAGATTGAAGATCTGGTGCCATCTATCGTAAAGCATAAAACGGAGAAATATCTCGTCCCTATGTCGGACGTGCACAATGATGATGTGAAAAACCTGCTCGACAAGAATCATATACAGCACACAGAAGCTGTGATGTATCGCACCGTGAGCAACGACTTCACGTCGGATGAGGAATTTGATTATGACATGCTCGTGTTCTTCAGCCCTGCAGGAGTGACTTCTTTGAAGAAAAACTTCCCGGACTTTGATCAGAAAGAGATCAGAATCGGTACCTTCGGATCGACTACCGCGCAAGCTGTACGCGACGCCGGACTCCGTCTGGACCTTGAAGCACCAACAGTGCAAGCTCCCTCAATGACGGCTGCGCTCGACATGTTTATCAAGGAAAACAATAAATAAACAGAGTGAGCGTATATACTTTGCGTAAAGCCGAAAGGCTGAATAGTAAAATATTGATCGGAAAGATGTTCGAAGGCGGCAATTCCAAGTCGTTTTCCATCTTTCCGATACGTGTTGTATATATGCCCATAGAACAGGGTGAAGCACCCGCCACGATACTGATCAGTGTTTCGAAGCGGCGTTTCAAACGGGCTGTAAAGCGCAATCGGGTGAAACGGCAGATACGCGAAGTCTACCGGAAGAACAAACTGCAACTGCTGGACGATCTTCAAAGCAGAGGGCAGCGTCTCGCAATCGCCTTTATCTATCTGTCGGACGAGCTTGTTGCTACTGCCGAACTGGAAGAGAAAATGAAGATAGCGCTTTCGCGCATTTCTGAAAAGTTATCCTCATGAAACCCCATGTTTGCCGGATATCCGCCTGCTGGATGTCCTTGAGAAGCATTGTGAGGAAGGTGTTGTCATTCTTGCTACTGATTCCCATCTATTTTTACCGGGCATGTATTTCGCCCCTTACTCCTCCCTCTTGTCGGTTTACGCCTACCTGCTCGGCTTATGCAGTCGAAGCCATCAAGAAACACGGACCCTTCAAAGGACTTTATCTGACTGTCCGGCGCATTCTCCGGTGTCATCCGTGGGGTGGTTCCGGCTATGATCCGGTACCTTAGAAACGATTTACCCAAAGAATGAGAGAGATGGAGAAAAATACAAGTCATATTCTGGATATTCATACTCACAAGTCGGAGGAGGCTTCTCGCGGCAGGGCGATTATCAACTATCAGTTGCCGGTAGGGGGCGCATTGTGCCTGTCGTCCTTCTATTCGGCTGGCATTCATCCCTGGCAACTGACAGAACGGGATGCGGAAGAACAGCTTGCGTATCTGCAGAAACTGTTTGTGGAAGAGCGGTTGGTGGCGGGGGGGGGGG
>ERZ779942.1715-NODE-1715-length-9784-cov-7.66749_pt1 | contig 9784 bp, 8 predicted proteins | sample MGYA00511941_ERZ779942 | MGnify/ENA primary metagenome ERZ779942 (study PRJEB29588, sample SAMEA2148265) | human gut metagenome | biome: human gut; feature: human-associated habitat; material: faeces | place: Denmark | collected 2008/2010 ... | reverse complement strand
GTCAGCGCCGTAGCCACACCGGAAATCATGGAGGCCAAGACCGATACCACGCTCGACGTGCACTCCGACCTCAGCTACTTCTTCGGCCCCCTGCCCGGAGCCGACAGCCTGCAGATAGACCCGGTACAATATCCTGACCGCCGAGTAGTGGAACGCTGCGCCATGATACGCGACTTCGGCGACCGCACGGAACTAGTGCTCGAGATGTGGAGCCGCGTGAAAGGTGACAATCTCAACACAGGCATCGTGCTGCTCATCTTCGCCGTTTTCGGTCTGCTCTTCATCTGGCTGGTATATGCCAAGATACGAAAGTACAAGCAGAAACGCCGCCACCGTCTCCGCAGAAAGCGGAAAAGGGGATGAGCAACACATTGTTTACCTAAAAACCCGTCAACGTGCAAGGAACAAAGAATCTGACACAAGGCCCCATCAACCGCCAGCTTTTCACGCTGGCAATGCCCATCATGGCCACCTCGTTCATCCAGATGGCCTACAGCCTGACGGACATGGCATGGGTAGGGCGTCTGGGCAGTGAGTCCATGGCTGCAGTAGGTGCGGTAGGCATACTGACGTGGATGTCCGGCTCCATCGCCTTGCTCAATAAAGTGGGCGCCGAAGTCAGCGTAGGCCAGTCCATCGGTGCACGCAGCGAAGAGGACGCACGCAGCTTTGCCTCGCACAACATTACGATTGCCCTGCTCATCTCCGTCTGCTGGGGAGGCCTGCTCTTTCTTTTCGCCCGCCCCATCCTGAACATCTTCGAGCTGAAACAGCATATCACGGACGCCGCCGTGACTTATCTGCGCATCGTGTCGACGGGACTGCCTTTCATCTTTCTCTCCGCTGCCTTTACGGGCATCTACAACGCGGCAGGACGAAGCAAGATTCCGTTCTACATCAGCGGGACGGGACTGATAATGAACATCGTCCTCGACCCTCTGTTCATCTTCGGCTTCGGTTGGGGAACAGTGGGCGCGGCACTTGCCACATGGCTTTCCGAAGCTACAGTATTCGGCATCTTCGTCTACAAACTCCGGGGGAAAAGCGCCGTGCTCGGAGGTTTCTCCTTTATCGTTCCGCTGAAAAAGAAGTACACCCGGCGCATCTTCAAGCTCGGGCTGCCCGTGGCTACGCTGAACACGCTATTTGCCTTCGTCAATATGTTCCTCTCGCGCACCGCCTCGGAGCAGGGAGGACACATCGGACTGATGGCATTCACCACCGGTGGACAAATCGAGGCCATCACCTGGAATACTTCGCAAGGATTCTCCACGGGGCTGAGCACGTTCATCGCCCAGAACTATGCCGCGGGGCAGAAGTCGCGCGTGAAGCAAGCATGGCGCACCACCATGTGGATGACGGGCGTATTCGGAAGCCTCTGCTCACTACTGTTCATCTTCTTCGGCAGCGAGGTGTTCTCTATCTTCGTACCCGAGGCCGAAGCCTACCGTGTGGGTGGAGATTTCCTCCGCATCGACGGCTATTCGCAAATGTTCATGATGATGGAAATTACCATGCAGGGCGTGTTCTACGGACTGGGACGGACAGTGCCGCCTGCCATTGTCAGCATCGGATGCAATTACATGCGTATTCCGGTGGCGTTATTGCTGGTGCACATGGGTATGGGAGTGGATGCCATCTGGTGGGCAGTAAGTGGAACGACCGTTGCCAAAGGTCTTATACTGACAGCCTGGTTCGTCCTCATCAAAAGGAAAATTCTCTAAAAAAGGACAGAACTGGCGAACTTTAGAAAGAAGAATATGGTTATTATATACATAAATTTGCAACATTAAAGATAAAGTCAACTTTTAAAGAAAAAGAGTTATGAAGAAGATGAAATTTACAGTATTACTTTTGTGCGGCGCATTGCTGCTGGGCAGTTGCGGCACAATGAACAACAAGGCCAAAGGTGGAATAATCGGCGGTGGCTCCGGTGCAGCAGCAGGTGCCATTATCGGCGGACTGATAGGTAAAGGCAAGGGGGCAGCCATTGGAGCTGCGGTAGGTGCTGCAGTAGGTACGGGTGCCGGCGTTGCCATCGGACACAAGATGGACAAGAAGGCTGCCGAAGCTGCCAAGATTGAAGGCGCCCAAGTGGAGCAGGTGACGGATGCCAACGGCTTGCCGGCTGTCAAAGTATCCTTTGCGGCAGGTATTCTTTTCGGCTTCAACTCCGCAGCACTGAGCAACGAGGCAAAGGCTTCCCTGCGCGAACTCGCACAGATTCTGAAGGAAGACCCGACAACCGATATCGCCATCATCGGCCATACCGACAAAGTGGGTACTTACGAAGCCAACATGAAAGTTTCCAAGAACCGCGCCTATGCCGTAGAGAACTATTTGCAGGATTGCGGCGTATCTCCGGCCCAGTTCAAGAAAGTGGAAGGCGTGGGATACAACGAATACGACGAAAGTCTGTCTGCCGACCAGAACCGACGCGTAGAGGTATATATGTATGCCAGCGAACAGATGATTAAGAATGCGGAGGCAGCTAATTAATATGGTAAAGTGATTAATGTGTTAATGTGCCAATATGCATATTGGCACATTAACACATTAATCACATTGGCACTCTCTCCATGAAACTCCCGAAGCCTTTGCGGTTCCTCCGCAACATCATATTATTCTTCTTTATTTCCACTATCCTAGCGGTAGTGGCTTATCGTTTTGTACCCGTCTACATCACGCCACTGATGGTTATTCGCAGCGTGCAACAGGTCTTTAAGGGTGAAAGTCCATGCTGGCACCACACTTGGGTATCTTCCGACAAGATATCCCCTCACCTGCCTATGGCCGTCATTGCCTCGGAAGACAACCGGTTTGCCACACACAACGGATTCGATTTCATCGAGATACAGAAAGCGATAAAGGAGAATGAAACAAGAAAACGGAAACGGGGCGCAAGCACCATCAGCCAGCAGACGGCAAAGAATGTATTCCTATGGCCCCAGTCTTCCTGGGTACGTAAAGGACTGGAAGTCTACTTCACCGTACTGATAGAATTCTTCTGGTCCAAAGAACGTATCATGGAGGTCTATCTCAACTCCATCGAAATGGGAAAAGGCATCTATGGCGCACAAGCTGCCGCCAAATACAAGTTCAAGACTACAGCAGCCAAGCTCTCTGCCGGACAGTGCGCACTAATAGCGGCAACATTGCCCAACCCCATACGCTTCGACTCAGCACACCCCTCCCCTTACATAAAGAAAAGGCAAGGACAGATTCTACGATTGATGAAACTGGTACCCAAATTCCAGCTAAATGAGAAGCGGACAAAAGAATAAGAAGAGGATGTATCAAAACAGTTAATAGCACACAGATGACACATCCTCCTTTAATTTTTAATTCTTAATTTTTAATTAATACGCGTGTCCTCCCTCTTCCATCTCCTTCGCATCAATCTTGCGATTGTCGATACTGCGCCAAGCGTAGAAGATGTAGGCAAGAACGAAAGGAACAAGGATAGAGACATAAGCCATAACCTTCAGTGTGAACTGGCTCGAGCAACTGTTTGCCAACGTGAGTGAGCTTTGCAGGTCGTGGGTAGACGGATAATAGGCCGTATTGTTATAGCCTGCCACAAGCAGCAGTGCCAATACCGTAAGCACCGTCCCTGCACCGGCAAACCAGATACCCTTGTCGAATGCCGGCTTCCACAGCGTGCGGATAATGCCCCAGAGCACAGCCACCACACCAACCAGGAATACAAGCAGCACTACTGGCATCTGCAGGAAGTTCGTCAGATACTTGTAAGGTTCCATGAACACCTCTCCCGTTTCCGGGCGTACAGCATAGCCGTCGGCAAGCAACGTGCGGATGACGAAGGCCAGGAAGAATACCAGGAACAACGCCGTATTTCCCCAAAGTGCCCGGCGGCAGCGTTTCACCAAATCATCCTCATTGATATTATTAATAAAATAAAGCGCTCCCAAGATACGTGCCAGGAAGAACACAGCCAGCCCCAGCACCACATTCCACGGATTAAGCAACGCATCCAACCCATGCCAGCCGTTAGCCCATTGGCTGATAACCGGCATTGCCGCATCTGCGATATTCCCTTTATTGATATAGAAGTTAGACCCCGTGAAGAACGTGGCCACTGCCCCACCCAGCAATACCGGACCTACCACTCCGTTTATCACCAGGAACGTGCGATACGTTGTCTTGCCCAGCAGATTTCCCGCCTTCGACTGAAACTCGTAGCTGACAGCCTGCAACACAAAGCTGAACAGAATAATCATCCACAGCCAATAGGCCCCTCCGAAACTGGTACTATAGAACAACGGAAACGAAGCAAAGAACGCACCTCCAAACGTGACGAGCGTTGTAAACGTGAACTCCCACTTCCGTCCCGTAGAATTAATCATCATCTTCTTCTGCTCCTCCGTCTTCCCCAGACAGAACAGAAGCGAATTACCTCCCTGCACGAACAGCAGGAATACCAGTAGTGCTCCCAGCAAAGAGACTACAAACCACCAATAGTGTTGAAGAAATATATAAGCATTCATTGTGAGTTATGAGTTATAAGTTATGAGTTATGAGTTATGTGACGGTGTGTGCGTTTCGGTTTCAGGACCTTTGCGAATAGCCTTCAGCATAATTCCCACCTCAGCAATCAGCATGACAGTGAAAAGTACCAGGAAAATAAAGAACGTGGTCTGCACGGAGCCTACATCCAGCTTAGAGATGGCGGCACTCGTGGGCAGCATATCTTGGATGGCCCACGGCTGACGACCACACTCGGCAACCACCCATCCGGCTTGTCCAGCCAGATAGCCCAGCGGAATGGTGAGCATAGCCACCCAATGCATCCATGGCATCCGCGACAAGTCTTTCTTATAGGCCAGGAACAGCACCACAATAAAGAAGAGGATGAAGTATCCACCCAACATCACCATCACACGGAACATGTAGAACGTAAGGGACACATTGGGCACCAGCTCGTTCACGTCCTTGATATAACCATAACCGAAATAGGCTACATTATCTTTCAACACTTTGGCAGCCACCTCTGCATCTGCCTCATTGCCCGCAGCCTTGGCTGCACGATAGGCGGCAAACGCACCGATAGCCGTTTTTCCTTTTTCTATTTTCTCCTCTGCCGAAAGCGCTACGGTACCATCGCTCAACGGATATCCACCTTTCAGCAGGTCATTGATGCCGGGAACAAAAGCATCCATCTTGCGCTCGGCAAGCAGCGACAGCATCTTCGGAATTTCCACACGGAAAAGGAATGGGTCTACTCCGTCCTGCGGTGTCTGCTTGGCAGGATTCAGCAGCCCGAACGCTACCAATCCGGCACCTTGCCGCCCTTCATAATAGCCTTCCATAGCAGCCAGCTTCATCGGCTGCTTTTGCGCCACCTGATAGCCCGAGCCATCACCCGTCCAGGCAGAGAGCACAGCGGCACACAGACCTACCCATGCGGCAATCTTTACACTTGCCAGCGCAAATTTCTTCTCGCGCTTCTTCCACAGATACCAGCAGCTTACGCCTACTACAAACACGGCAGCCAGCACCCAGCCGGACAGCACGCTATGGAAGAACTTATTGACAGCCATCGGCGAAGTTGCCACAGCCCAGAAGTCCACCATCTCGTTGCGTGCCGTATCGGGATTGAACTCCATACCTACGGGATTCTGCATCCACGCATTGGCAACCAGAATCCACCAGGCAGAAATCGTGGCGCCCAGCCCCGTGAGCCAAGTAGATGCCAGGTGGAAACGCTTGCTCACCTTATCCCAGCCGAAGAACATGACGGCGATAAACGTTGCTTCCATAAAGAAAGCCAAAATACCCTCGATGGCAAGCGGCGCACCGAAGATGTCGCCCACAAACCAACTGTAATTACTCCAATTCGTACCGAATTCAAATTCCAGAATAATACCGGTTGCTACACCAATAGCAAAGTTGATACCGAAAATCTTCATCCAGAATTTGGCAGTACGTTTCCAAAATTCGTCACCCGTACGGTAGTACGCTGTCTCCATGATGCCCATAATTACCGCCAGTCCAAGTGTCAGCGGCACAAAAATCCAGTGATAGATGGCGGTCAAGGCAAATTGGGCTCTCGACCAGTCAATCAGGGAAGTGTCAATGTGTCCAAGCATAAGAATCAAGTTATGAGTTATAAGTTATGAGTTATTAAGTTTTTAAGTTATCGGGTAAGAACAGAGAGACACGGAGAATTTATAAGGGCAAGGAAATAAACTCTGTGTCTCCGTGTTTAGTCGCCCAGACTCCGATGGATAAGCTCATTACTGACATAGCCTTCCTTGTCATCGCCCACCACGGGGGTATTCAGAAACCGTGGGAAGAAGAAAAGGCGGAGAATGAAAAACATGATGAACAACTTCACAAGAATGATAAGCCACAAAGTACGCCCTAACGTCATACTTCGAAAACCTTCCAAATAAAAACGCCAAATGTTTACCGCAGTCTGTTTCATGCCGATAAAATTATAATGATTACAAATATAAAATACTTTTATATAAAGAACAAATAAAAAGGTGAAAAGTTGAACAGAAAAAAGACTTCTCCCATTCATCGGTACAAAAAAGATTTTAGGCGAGGAAAATTCACTCAACGTCTATCACTTTTGCAATCCTTTCTCCACCCCACTACATTTGCAAATGTAAAACCATAGAATAACGAAGATATGACGAACGTAAAAAGATTGACAGTGATAGCGCTATGTATGGCAAGCTGCATGGGAGTGGCCGCCCAAAACGGCACTTCCACGCAGATACCCGGCAGTTCCGAGCAGCCAGCCGACAGCCTGCCCGCCCAATGGGACTTGCAAGCGTGCATCGACTATGCCTTGCAGCAAAACATCACCATCCGCAAGAACCGCCTCAACGCGGAAAGTGCCCAGGTAGATGTAAAGACCGCCCGAGCCGCTCTCTTCCCCAGCCTTTCGGCCAGTGTGAGCCAGCGTGTCGTGAATCGCCCGAAGAGCGAGACAAACACCACCATCGACGGCGACAACATCACCAGCAGCCAGAGCAAGACTTCCTATAACGGCATCGATGCCAACTGGACCCTCTACAACGGCGGGAAGCGCCTCAACACCATCAAACAACAGCAACTGAACAACCGCATTGCCGAACTTAGCGTAGCACAGAGCGAGAACAGCATCGAAGAAAGTATCGCACAAACCTACGTACAGATACTCTACGCCGCCGAAGCCGTGAAAGTGAACGAATCGACCCTGGAAGTGAGCCAAGCCGAATGCGAACGCGCCCGCCAGCTTCTCGAAGCAGGAAGCATAGCCAAAAGCGACCTGGCACAACTGGAAGCGCAGGTAAGCACCGACAAGTACCAACTGGTGACCGCACAAGCCACCCTGCAAGACTACAAACTACAACTGAAACAACTCCTGGAACTGGACGGCGAATCCGAGATGAACCTCTACATCCCTACACTCGGCACGGAAAACGTACTGGCACCCCTGCCCACCAAAACGGACGTTTACCGTTCTGCCCTCGTGCTCCGTCCGGAAATAGAAGCCGGCAAACTGAATATACAGACATCCGACCTCGACATCAAAATTGCCCGCGCTGGCTATCTGCCTACGCTGAGCCTCAGCGCCGGCATCGGAACCAGCCATGCCAACGGCAATGACTTCACCTTCAGCGAGCAAGTCAAACAGAACTGGAACAACTCGCTGGGCTTCACCGTAAGCGTGCCCATCTTCAGCAACCGGCAGACCAAGAGTGCCGTAGAGAAAGCCAAGATTCAGAAGCAGACCAGCGAACTGGACCTGCTGGACGACCAAAAAACGCTGTACAAGACCATCGAAACCCTCTGGCTCGATGCCAACAGCGCCCAGCAGCGCTACGCCGCCGCCACAGAGAAACTGAAAAGTACGCAGACCAGCTATGAACTGATTCAAGAGCAGTTCAACCTGGGCATGAAGAATACCGTAGAACTGCTGACTGAGAAAAGCAATCTGCTCAGCGCACAGCAGGAGACACTGCAAGCCAAATACATGGCCATACTGAATATGCAGCTACTGAAGTTTTATCAAGGAGAAAAAATCGAATTATAATACCTTATATATATGAACAAAAAAAGAATCATCCTCATTGCCGTAGCTGCCGTAATCATAGTGGGCGGCGGCGTATGGCTCTTCGGTGGTGCCAAGGCCAAGCACAAGGTGACCTACGCCACAGCAACCATCCATAAAGGCGAGATTTCCGAATCCGTAACCGCCACGGGGACCATCGAACCGGTGACGGAAGTGGAAGTGGGTACCCAGGTGAGCGGTATCATCGACAAGATTCATGTAGACTACAATTCCGTAGTAACCAAAGGCCAACTCATTGCCGAGATGGACCGCGTGACACTGCAAAGCGAACTCGCTTCGCAACGCGCCGCCTACAACGGTGCAAAGGCCGAATACGAGTACCAGAAAAAACTCTACGAGCGCAACAAGACGCTGAACGAAAAGCAGCTCATCGCCGCCACGGACTATGAGCAGTCCGTCTATAACTACGAGAAGGCCAAGAGCAACTACGAAAGCAGCCAGGCATCACTGGCAAAGGCTGAACGCAACCTCTCCTACGCCACCATCACCTCTCCCATCGACGGTGTGGTCATCAGCCGCGACGTGGAAGCAGGACAGACCGTGGCTTCCGGCTTCGAGACACCGACACTGTTCACCATCGCTGCCGACCTGACGCAGATGCAGGTTGTGGCCGACGTGGACGAAGCGGACATAGGCGGTGTGGAAGAGGGACAGCGCGCCACGTTTACCGTAGACGCCTACCCGAATGACGTGTTCGAAGGAGTGGTCACACAAATTCGTCTGGGAGATGCCAGCTCAAGCAGCACGTCGAGCACCAGCACCAGCACGGTTGTGACCTACGAAGTAGTCATCTCCGCCCACAACCCGGACCTGAAACTGAAACCACGCCTGACAGCCAACGTCACCATCTTCACCCTCGACCGCAAAGACGTACTGTGCGCTCCTGCCCGTGCCCTGCGCTTCAACCCCGAAAAACCGCTTATCGGCGACAATGATATCGTGAAGGATTGCGAAGGGGAACATAAACTCTGGACCCGCGAAGGCAACACCTTTACCGCCCATCCTGTGAAGATAGGTATCTCCAACGGAGTCAACACGGAAATTATCAGCGGCATTAACGAAGGTACCGTAGTGGTGACCGAAGCCACCATCGGCAGCATGCCCGGCAGCGGCGCTCCGGACATGAGCCAGGAAGCTCCCGGAGGTGAGAAGAGTCCGTTCATGCCTGGCCCTCCGGGAAGTAAGAAGAAGAGCGGAAAATAATACAAAAAAAGAATTATGAATAAAGCAGTCATTGAACTTCAAAATATCAAACGCAACTTCCAGGTGGGGGACGAAACCGTGCATGCCCTGCGCGGCGTCTCGTTCACCATCCGTGAAGGCGAGTTTGTCACCATCATGGGTACATCGGGCTCCGGAAAGTCTACTTTGCTGAATACCCTCGGCTGCCTGGACACGCCCACCAGCGGCGAATACCTGCTGGACGGTATCTCCGTACGCACCATGAGCAAGCCTCAACGCGCCGTACTACGCAACCGTAAAATCGGCTTCGTATTCCAGAGTTACAACCTGCTGCCCAAAACCACTGCCGTGGAAAATGTGGAGCTACCGCTGATGTATAACTCCTCCGTCTCGGCTTCCGAAAGGCGGAGACGTGCCATCGAAGCCCTGCAAGCCGTGGGGCTGGGCGACCGACTGGAACATAAGTCCAATCAGATGTCCGGCGGTCAGATGCAACGCGTGGCTATTGCACGA
>ERZ779942.1689-NODE-1689-length-9898-cov-27.6916_pt1 | contig 9898 bp, 10 predicted proteins | sample MGYA00511941_ERZ779942 | MGnify/ENA primary metagenome ERZ779942 (study PRJEB29588, sample SAMEA2148265) | human gut metagenome | biome: human gut; feature: human-associated habitat; material: faeces | place: Denmark | collected 2008/2010 ... | reverse complement strand
ATACTAAAGTAGGCAACACTTGAATATAGCACAAGAAACCTTGTCCAATAACAGGCCAAAGAAATCTGTATTCCTTTACTTTTGATCAGATAAAGGTAAATAAACTCCCCCAAAGCGAGAACAGGAATCGGAACGAATACAGCATATGGAGGTGGTTGTACCGGACAGGAAACAAGAGTGGTTAAACTGAGATATGCTCCGGCAGTTCCCGTAGCCAACATCAGTTGTACGACAAAAGTATAGCTACTGAAAGATGATATATACATAAACAAAAACGGATACACAATAATAGTGCAGGCGGCAAGGGAAACAATAGTATACCGTATGCCCCTTTCCATTTTTTGGTAGATATCTCCCAATTCATTTAACATATCATAAGACAGATCAAGTTAGACAATAATAGTGTTTGATTCCTGTGCAAAGATACAAATAACAACCGAATGGATAAAAAATAAACAAACAATAAGAAAATGGCAAACGAAGGATATTCCATACTGGATGTCATCAATGACGAATACGGTGTCATCCTTACCAGAAACGGCTGCGTGTCTGTAGCGTTCCGCATGTACAATCCGGAATGCTACAGCCTGCACCGTACCGACCTGGAGGAGCGCAACGCGCGTCTCTACCAGGCGTTCAAACACCTGCCCTCCGGCAGCTTCGTGCACAAGCAGGACGTGTTCCTTAAAAGGGAGTACGTTCATGAGCTGGAAGGGGACAGCTTCATCGACAAGGCGGAACAGAGGCATTTCTCCGGCCGTGAGTATCTGGAACATGACTGTCTTCTGATATTCACCCTGTCCGGCCTGTCCTCCCTGGCAGCCTCGTACAATGCCAACCCGTTCTCCTACCGGGAGAGGCTGCATGTGTCCGACCGGGAGAAACTCACCGAATTTCTGGAGGGGGTGAACTCCGCCATTGGTGTGATAAACAGTATCAGGGACACCCGTCTGGAAAGGATGGCCGCCGCCAGCCTGAGGGAGTATGTCATCCGGTACATCAACTTCTTCCCCCGGGCTGACTGCGACCGTGACATCCATTTCTCCGGAGAGATCACCGTCGACCGGGAGAAAGCGCGTTGCTATACCGTCTGTGACGGTGACTATCTGCCTGACCGCACCGTCAGAAGCGATGTGGAGGACACCACACTGCCCGTGTCCGGATGCAGCCTGTACATGGCGGAACTGGAAGGCCTGGGCGTGCACCTGCACTGCAACCATGCGGTCAACCAGATCCTCTATTTCGAGGGCTCGGAGAAACTTTATGAAGAGTTCTCCCGCCGTGTGGCGGTCTACCGCACCAACAAGGGATGGGACAGGGCCATGCTGGAGCCGAAGGCGGACGAGCTCGAGAACATGCAGAAGGAGATCATGGAGGAGAGGCAGCTCCTCTGCCGTGCCAATTTTTCCGTCATGATATGGGATGACAGCCCGGAACTGCTGGACCGGGCCGAGAAGAAGCTGCGGGAATACCTGACCGTCTCGGACTTCAAATTCTATATACCGTCCTACGAGCATCTGGCCAACATATACCTGGCTTCGGTTCCCGGACAGGAGAAAGGGCTTGACAGCGGTTTCCTGTTCCTGACCCCGCTTTCCCTCGCGCTCTGTCTGTTCATCAACTACACGACATTCACCCCGGATGAGGAAGGGGTGTATTTCAATGACCGTATTTATCAGATACCTTTGAAAAAGGATATCTGGGACGCGAAGAAAAAACGCATACCGGCCCGCAACGGCATCGTGGTGGCATCCACCGGCGGCGGCAAGTCCGTGCTGACACTGAATATCGTGCAGCAGCTCATCGAGCAGGGCTATATCGTGGTGGTGGTGGAGTTCGGGTACTCTTTCGGACAGCTCTGCAAGCTTTATCCTGAAATCTCGCTGCATGTGGACTATGACGGGGAGACACCGCTGGGTCTGAATCCCTTCGATCTGGAGGGCCGTTCCCTTGACAACAACAAGATAGAGGTGCTATCGGGTATCGTGCAGCGTTTCTGGCGCCGCATGTTCGGGAAGGACGAGGAGGAGCAGTCCGTAGCCCTCACAAAATTCATCCAGGATTATTACGCCACCTGCCTGCCGCCCCATTCCTTTCCCTCTTTCTACCGCCACGTGACGGAGCATTATGAGGATATTTGCCGGCGGAAGGACGTAGACCCCAATTATTTTGACCTGTCCTCCTTCCGCCTCATATGCAGCGAGTTCCTTCCCGGTGAACGGTATGCCAATGTATGCAGGACCGACGGAGTGCCCGATTTCGGGAACAGGCGGCTGGTCGTGTTCGAGCTGACGCAGATCAAACAGGACAAGTTCCTCTCCGACCTGGTCATGGCCCTGATCTTCGACGTGATTCATGACAAGATCCTTTCCGACCGGACCAGAAGGGGAATGATCATTTTTGACGAGTATGCCGAAACGGCGCAGATGAAGTCCAGAGGCGAGGATATCAGCATACATTCCGCAGTCGCCTTCTGCTACCAGAAGATACGCAAGGAGAACGGTGCGGTGATGACCATCGTCCAGAGTCCCGACCAGCTTCCCGATGACGAATTTACCAAAGGCATGATCACCAATACCCAGCTGCTGTACATCCTTCCCACAACGGATGTGGTATACAGGGCCGTGGAGAAAAGGTTCGAGATGGGGGGCGACCCCGCCCAGTGCAACATGATGCGGTCCATCCGCAACGACTTTTCCGGGGAGCGTCCGCATTCCGAGTGCTTCATCCGCTTCACCGGCGGCCAGGGGAGGTATGCGGTGGTGGTGCGCAACGAACTGAGCCGGGAGAAGTTCCTCGCCTTCCAGACCGACGGGGAGACATGGGCTGAGATTGACGACTATTCCAGGACCATGCCGATGGAGGAAGCGATAGGCAGATACATGGAGAGACACCCGTCAAAGGACAGGAAATGAAAGGAGACCGTATGGAAAAAGGATTAAAGGGATACAGGCCGCTTCTGCTTCTGCTCCTGTGCGGCGGAATGACCTTGAAGGCTGCCGCACAGGCGGCGATTACCGACCCTCTCAACACCGCCCAGAGCACACTGACCGCGGGAAATACCGCAGCAACGGTGAAACAGGTGACGGAATCGGTGAACAGGCTCCAGACCGCCCTGGACTATGTCCAGAAGGTGTCCGCCACCGTCAGACGCGCACGGATGTTCACGGACCTGATAGACCGGCAGAACCGGTTGAACAGCAACTGCCTCAGGACGCTGGAAGAGGTGGAGAAGATGGACATGAAGGGGCTGCCGGGCATCACTTCGGCCGTGCAGGACGTGGTGGCGAACAACGCCGCCATCATCTCCCTGACCGGGGATATACTCAGCAGTGACCTGAAAATGAACGACAGCGAACGGATGGAGCAGCTCGACGGATGTCTTCAGGAAGTCCGTCGCCAGGAGGCTTCACTGGGCACCATCAGACAGATCATGTCACATACGCGTACCATCAGACGGAATTTGGGGCTTGTAACGGAATAGGAATATGGCATCAATAACAGAAATATCGGTCGAGCATATCCACAATGCTTATGAAAGTATCCGGGGGAACATCGCCGTGGAAGCCTTCTATGCGGTAGTGACGGGATTCATGGCTGTCACGCTCATCCACCGTCTGTATACGGTATACCGGGAGGTGCAGTCCAACGAGGACGGCACGCCCACCATGAAGGATTACATGAACCTGGTGTGGCAGTATGTATTCTGCATAGCCGCCGTCGCACTGTTCCCCGTGCTGCTGGAAGCCCTGGAAACGGTGTTCGGCAAACTGATGGACGATCTGCAGGCCGGATTCGGCGGAAAGGTCTATGATGTGGCCGACCTGTTCCAGAAGCCGATAATCGCACAGTTCGAGAAACAGTTCAGCGACATGTCGGTAATGGACGTTGCCGGCGTGTTGCTCAATCCGGTCGGCAGTTCGTTCGATTATCTGCTGGCGTATGTGGCCGGCGTCATAGCCGCCCCTTTCTACATGTACGCGCAGACCCTGTTCATAGTCGGCAGATACATGTTCCTGCTCCTGCTGGAACTTATATCCCCTGTGGCGATAGCCTGTTTCTACAACGAGAGTACCCGGACGTATTTCCATACGTGGTGCAAGAACCTGCTGGTCTGTTATCTGATGGTACCGGCCTTCATCCTTGCCAGCAAGTTTTCGGACGCCATCGTCTGCGAGTATGTCATGAACACCTCGTGGAATGTCGTCCTGCAGGTGTTGTTTTCCCTTGCGTTGAAACTGTCCCTGCTGGCGATTGTGAGAGGCAGGATCCATAACCTTTTTTAAAACAACGGAAGAATATGAAAATGGATATAAAGAATATGGTGAGGGACTTCGCCTCACTGGGAGAGGCCAAGAAGCGGTCCTCCGTCTATGTCAAGGCGGTCAGCCTGTTGTGTGCGGCCATCGTCGCCCTGGTGCTGTTCTTCATGAACATGACCGTCCGCGGAGTGACGGACAGGATCCTTGTCGTGAATACCGGCGGAGAGTTCCTGCAATTGAAGTCCATGGAAACGGACAAGTTATACGAGACCCTGTTGAAGGCCCACTGCAACGCGGTGGCCTATTATGTAAACTCTTTCGACAGGATGAGCATCTCCGGAAACCAGGCGCAGGCCGTGTTTCTGGTGGAGAAATCCGAGCTGAACGCCATCTGGAACAAATACCTGAACGACCGCGCCTATGCCGACGCGGCGGACAGGGGTGTCATCTACAAGTGCGTGTTTGAGAAGCTGCACAGGGTCGGGATACGTGATGACGGTTACAACGTGCTGTTCACCTCCATCCTGTCCATCCATGATGCCGGCGGGGTCAAACGTATAAGGATATACAGCCGGGGCGACGCCATACGCACCACCCCGTCCTATCCGGAGAATGTGACAGGCTTCTTCTTCCGGAACTATACACAGGAATACGAGCTGTTGGATAGCTCGGATGGAAACAAAGAAAGGAATTGAATAAAACAGAAGAACATGAAGAAGACTCAAGTAATCATTGTCAGCGTGTTCGGGTTACTTGTCCTTCTTGTCATCTGGACAATCTCCGCGATGAAAGGAAAGGAAGAGAATCAGAACACCGTCCGTCTTAGCACGGACAACAAGGATGTGACCATTACGGATGTGAAGGCCCAGCTCGAGCGTACCCCCCTGCGCAAGCAGGCGGAGGGACAGGGCGGGGACAATCCGGTGGACATAGAGCGTATGCGTCAACTCATCATCAACAGTGAGATGCCGCCGGAAGAGGAATACGGGCGGAAGGCGGATACCGCCTCCTATATCCTTCCCACACAAGAGAACCTGGACAGTATCACCCGTGAACTGCGGAAGAAGAAAAAAAGGAAACAGGAGAAAAAGAAGGTGGAGAAGAAGGAAGAGACAAAGGAAGCCCCTGAGGCAAGGACAAGATTCAACACGGTCGCCTTGCACAAGAGCAGCAGGCGGAACGCCATCCGCGCGTACGTGCATTCCGACCAGGTCGTGATGGCCGGATCCACGCTGAAGATGCGTCTGGGTGAGGAAGGACTCGCCGGTGTACGGGGAAGTGAGGAAGATAGACGGCGAAAGGGTCATTGTGGAGATCAGGACAGTCAATGTGGGCGGCAATATCCTTCCGTTTAAAAAAGAAGTATATTCTTCAGACGCAATGGAAGGTATCTATGTACCGGGGAACGCAAAGGCGGAAATCAACAAGGATGCCACGGCCGGGGCGATGGACGGGACAAATCCGCAGATAACCGGAGGCCTGGACATGGGCAGCCAGCTTATTGCCGGAGGCGTGAACGGTGTGGTGAACGCCACCAAGCAGGCCGCAAGCAAGAATATCAAGAAAGTGAAGGTCACCATCAAGACCAACTATGCCGTGTTTCTGATGGAGAAAAAAGAACCGGGGGAAAGCTGACCGGAAACGGCATATTGAAACATTAAAATAGTGTGTATTCACGCCACGAACAGTCAGGGCAAAGAAGTGATGAAAAGGCATCTGTGGATGAGAATGAGAAGCAAAAGTCCCGGATAATGGTCCGGAACCTGAAAAGTAAACAATAAATAAAAACAAAAATTATACAATGGAAACCATACAGGAAATCCATCACGAATCAAATTCTAAAGCCGGATGCAAAGATAAACATCAAACTATTAAAATATAATTTATCAAGATATGAGACAAAACAGAATTTACATCACAGGAATACTTCTCCTGTTTGCTTTTTTATCAGGAAGAGCCCAGCAGCCCCGTATTGACGAGCTGGAGTGCAGAAACCTGAAGATCGGTTATGAGAAGACGCTCCATATGATATTCCCCACTCCCGTGAAATACCTGAACATGGGGGATGAGAACATCATAGGGGAAGTCATACAGGTATGTCCGTCCGTCATCCGGCTGAAATCAACGGTAAGGGATTTCAAAGGAGAGACCAACCTGTCGGTTGTTACGGAGGACAGCAGGTATTACACCTATTGCATATCCTTCGACGAGGGAGCGCAGGCTGTCTACAAGGAGGGCGGTACCATGCCGGAAACGGCGGTTCTTCCGGTTTCTGACGAGAAACTGACCCATGTGATCTATCCGGAAAAAATCGTGTATGTGGATTTCGGAAACACCACCGTACAGGTGGAGAAAGCGGAGAATGTGAACAATATTGTCGCACTCAGGGCCGTGTCGCCGTTTGCCCTGCAGACCAACCTTACAGCCATCACCGAAAGCGGCAGGTTCTATACGTTTGACCTGCGGTATGCGCCCGGATGTGAGAGATTTTCCTTCATTGTGGACAAACAGGACACCAAAAAGAAGCAGGTGGCCATACTGGAGGGAAGAGAGCGGAATACCCGGCAGAAAGCACTGCTTGAAAAAGAGATATCACGGAGACCGAAGCTGCTGACCAATATCAGGGACGAGGTGGCCGGCATGAGATTCTGCGTGACCAATATCTTTGTGGACAATGATATCCTGCTGTTCCGCTTCGGGCTGCACAACCGTTCCCAGATCGGCTATACCATAGACTTCATCCGTTTTTATATACAAGATGCGAAAAAACGGAAAAAGACCGCCGTCCAGCAGCTGGAGCAGCAGCCCCTCTTCTCTTTCAACCGTCCGGAGGAGGTGGCTGCGCTTTCCTCATGTGACTTTACGGTCGCCCTTCCGAAATTCACCATACCGGACAAGAAGGTGCTCATCATAGAGATACAGGAGAGAAACGGGGGAAGACATTTCTATTACAAATTGAAGAACAAACAGCTGATCAATGCGGAGATACTGTTCCCGGAGATTGTAGGAAAACCATAAAGGATACCACATGATAACGAAACTAGTTCTGTTCCTATGCCTCTTCTGTCCGGTACCTGATAAGGAAAGGGCCATATTGGAGGACGCACTCTCCCGGTGTTCCAGTCTTGAGCGCATCGGGGAGATCATGGACATCGTGGAGAGGCATCATCTGGAATACAGGATACCGGTACATCCCCCTGTACACCGGTTCCACCGTATCAGTTCCGCCTACGGATGGAGGAGCGACCCGGTTACCGGACAGCGCAGGTTCCATTCAGGAGTGGATATTGCGGCGGAACTTGCATCGACCGTGCATGCCGCAGCTGATGGAAAGGTCATATACTCAGGAAGAAAGGGAGGATATGGATACTGTGTGATGATACGCCATGCCTATGGTTTTGTGACCCTGTACGGGCACTTGTCCGCCTGTTATGTTCCGGAAGGGGAAGAGGTCAGGAGTGGCAAAGTGATCGGATTCATCGGATCAAGCGGAAAAAGCACGGGAAACCATCTGCATTATGAGGTGAGAAAGTACGGAAGGCCGGTCAGGCCATACATCAGAAAAAGAAGAGGATTATGAGAATACTGGACTACATGGAAAGATTACAGACACTGACCCGTCTGCTGAAAAAAGAACATACAGGAAGTGCCGCAAAAATAGCGAAGGAAATGGGCGTACATCGCAATACAATCATTAATTACTTCTTAGAGCTCCGGGCCATGGGTGCAGAGATTGAATATGACAATGAACGAAATACATATTATTTCAAGAAATCTTTTGATATCCAACTGAAAATTAAAATTTAGTGAAGGGCAGCACAAAAAGGTTGTACTGCTTCCCACTTACATTTGCATATTAAAAACTATCAAAATACAATTTATGAAAACAAATCATTTACATTACATTGTGCTGCTGGCAACCATCTTCTTAGGCTGCTCATGCAGTGAAGAAATTGAAAAAGAGCTCACAACCGGAAAGACCGCGGTGACTATCGAGGTTGACGGAGAAGAGGATGCGGACTCACGTACCGTATCGTTTATCGGTGGTACCGCTTATGGAGAGGGACTTTATGATGGTAAAGAAAGACCCACGGTAGGTGCTGAAGCCTCTGACGGATATGAGATAGACTATTTCTACGGGGGACCGTCAGATGAACCCCAAAAGTACAATTATACAGGCAGTGGAAGTTCTGTATCATATCAAGTTTTTCTGAATGGCAAGGATCATAAATTCAAGTGCAAGTTCAAGGAAAAGAAACGTACTTTGACCCTGACTGCCAATCCGACCTCCGGAGGAACTGTTACCGGAGGGGGAACATACAAAGTAAAAACCAATATCCCCATCACCGCTGTTGCAAAATCCGGATACACATTTTCCGGATGGACTGTGACTAAAGGAGATGCAAAAATTATGAATGCCTCCTCAGCCAGCACCACTGTGCAGTTGCAAAGTTCGAACAGTACTTTGCAGGCGAACTTTACAGCCCCCAAAGATTATCACTACACTATAGGGGTAGTTAATCCTCCAGAAGATACTTCTTCCGCATTATTCATATCATCATCCAGTAACTATGATGACATTTATGAAGGATACAACAACCAGACTTACAAGGCCCGGTATGGTGAAACTATAGAACTCAGCATACGTTATCAGTCAGAAAAAGTGGATTTTGCAGGATGGTATGAGAATGGCACGTTGCTGTCAACAGCGGAGGTATACACATTCACCCCATCTGATACTCCGGACAGGGTACGGTATATAACAGGCAAGTTTGTGATGAAAGCTACGGCGGAGCCCTCGCTGACATTCAATATCAGTGCCGAATCACCAGCCGGTTTCATCTCTTCCGGAAGTATTGAAGTGAATATAGACGGTAATAAAACAACATTGAATACAGCATCCGGCATCAGAAGTTTTACCATTACAGGACGGCAGAAGGCGGTTCTCACTGTCAAGGACCTTCCTGACTATATCAATGGAGAGGGACGCTGGCTGGGATGGTATGTATTTTATAATGGCAGCGAAAAACAGGTGTCTACCTCCTATACTTATGAGATCACCACACAAGGGGATGCCACTGTTTATACCGCCCGATTCCAGAAATAATATATACCGTCTGTTATAAATCGTGTGCCAGTTGTTTGCCGTATGGATGTCCGTACATGGCAATGTACATCAGGAACTGGACGGTTCAGGTATGGTACCGGACCGTCCTTTTCAAATGATTTGAATCTTGTTTGAAATCACATTTCAGCAAGTTAAAAAATCAATTATCTTTGTTGCTGTAAAAAATAAATTGTACAACATGGATAAAGCTGATCTGATTGATAAAATAAGAAAAGTCTGTAGAATACGGAATGATATTAAAATAGATATGACGGTTAAAGGAGAACACAGTTTTTTTTATGCGAAATATGTGTTTTTGGGTGAGACCGGAATATATGTGACGGATACCTTATATATAATAGATATAGAGGAACTTGATACAGAGTCCCTGGCCGGAATATATCAAAAAATTGTCCTAAAATAGATTTTCACAATGTACTGGCAGTTATGAACGGCAACATAAAAATAAAAAAAAGCAACTGTTCATCTCGGACAGTTGCTCCTGTAAAAACGGTTCAATATTAGTAAA
>ERZ779942.1688-NODE-1688-length-9903-cov-2.02447_pt1 | contig 9903 bp, 9 predicted proteins | sample MGYA00511941_ERZ779942 | MGnify/ENA primary metagenome ERZ779942 (study PRJEB29588, sample SAMEA2148265) | human gut metagenome | biome: human gut; feature: human-associated habitat; material: faeces | place: Denmark | collected 2008/2010 ... | reverse complement strand
GCTCATAGAGACAAGCTTTTTTTTGATGTGAAGAAGAATGTTGAAGAGTATGACAAAAGTATGGAAGAAGTATACCAAGACATATCAGATCAGAGAATTCTTGACAGATGGAAGAAAATAAAAGAAATACAAAAGGATTGGATTAATAGGTCTGTAGAAAAGGACTGCCTTGATTATCAGTTAGTACGAAGTGCTACGGTTATAGCAGGAACATGTATAGGTTTTTTAGCAAATAGTTTTGTTAAAGATATGGAATTTGATTATGTTATTATTGATGAAGCGGCAAAGGCAACAACGCCGGAATTGCTAGTTTCTATAATCAAAGCAAAAAAGATAATTTTAGTAGGAGATCAAAATCAGTTACCAGCCTATGCAGACCAAAGCATATCTCCAAAGATTGCAAAACTTACAAAAAATCCAGAATATAGAATGTTTGATATATTATTCGAAACATTACCAAATTCACACAAGCAAGTTTTAAGTACCCAATATAGAATGATAAGAAATATTGGAAATTTGATTAGTACTGTTTTCTATGGAGGAACAATTGATACTGGGTGCAAGGACGAAGATAAACTTCATGGACTATCGAGATACGAAGGTAATTCTATAATTTGGTTTGATACTTCAGAAAACAGAAGAAGGAAGCAGAAGAAAACCAAAGGAAATTCATTCATGAATGAGGAAGAAAAACGTATTATTTTAGATATTCTTGAGGATTTAAAGAAATCGAATGAATTAGATAACCAAGATATAGGGATAATTACCGGATATAGTGGACAAAAAGATATTCTTCGAAATTCAGTTAAAGCAATCGGATATGATAAAATTGCACAAATTGATATTAATGTGTTAGATGCATTTCAAGGACGCGAGAATGATATTATCATGTATAGTACAGTAAGAACAGATAATTCAATTGGATTCCAGAAAGAAAAGGAGCGTGTAAATGTTGCTTTTTCTAGGGCAAAAAAATTGTTGATAATCTGTGGTGACTTAAATTTCTTTTATAATTATAATGATCCAAATAATAAATTTATTGAAATAATAGACTACATTAGAACTCACGATCATTGCAAGATTATTTCATGTAAGGGAGGAAATCTATTTTGAAAAAATTAATGGAAGATTTGTTCCAACACATTATACCTGTAAATGAAGGATATGATTATCTTTTTTCTGATTTAGTTTACGTACCAATATATGAGACATCATTGCTTGTAACCAAAAGAACCATTATGCCAATTAGTCTTGTTGAAGAAAAAGTACTTCAGCTTATTGATGTAGGTGTCTATCAAATTGATGAGATAGCTCAGATATTAGGATTAAAACGAAAGTTGTTAGATGTAACGTTAGCAGATTTGTATTCAAAAAATCTTGTAATGGTATCGACTAATTCTTGTAAGATGATGACAGCAGGTAGAGAGGCGTTAAACAATCTTAATAGAACAGAAAAAAAACAAGATATTTTGAAAAATGTATGTCTTGATGGAATTTTAGGGAATATTATTGATTCCTCAGCGTATGAATTGCTAAATAATGTACGAGATAACGATGGAAAATTGAAACCAATAATTCCTATTGGAGAAGTCGAATATTATATAGAGCAATTCAAAAGGGTATCTCAGATATTTGACGAAGAAAATATTTTGTATTTTTCAGAGGGAGTTCAGCCGGTAAAAGAAGAATTGTTGAAAATAGATAAGGTTGATAGTACGTTTGTTAAATATATTAAAATACCAATTTACATATATGTAAGCTCGAATGGTTTGGATATTGATATTGTACAAGTATCAAATAAGCATAAAGAGTTGTTGGAATTGTACAAAGATTATATCATTGAACAGATAAATAATAAAAAGGTATTAAAGAACCATTTTAAGTATAGAAGAATTAATCAACAGGGGTATGAAGGAGAGATTCTTGAAGAAAAGAGTGGTCTATATGATGAGTTAAAAAAGATACATTTTACAAAAAACAAAAAAGGTATTGATTATACCCTTATCACAGATGAAGTTTTTAATGATAGAAAATTAATGGATGGTGAATATAGAGATATTCTAAAATACATTGTTTCTCAATCTTCGGATGTGGATTTATATGTAGATAATCTTGACGATTGGGCATTTGATAGTCAATTTACTGCTGCGCTTACAGAGAATATGGGTAAATCAAATTTATCAATATATTATGCACAATCTAATAATATAAAAGCTGCAAAAAAACAAATTGAGTGGAATTTTAAAGGCGGGCGCAAATATGTAGAAAAAGATAAGAAATGTTTTTTTTGCTGGAAGACAGAATCATATTTGCTTTATGGTGTGCCAAAATTAAGAAATGTGATAGATGACAATACAAAGTGTCTTTGTATGTCATACTACTTGCGCATTAACGCATAATATGGAATATGTTTATTGCAGTGATGATTATGATGAGTCATTTTTATAGAGAACTATGATTATTAGGCTTTTATCTAAGAAGCACAGCTTTTTATCCATAAGATGAAACCTTAGTTTATCGGATTTTAGGGATTCACATACAGCCGGTGGATTTTGAAGGGGAAAATGGTCAATAAAAATGTTTGATTAACACTTATAATAGGGTACAATACAAGTAGCAAAATAAAATATCGCACCAGTGGTGCGAGAAATAATGAAAAATGGGGTATGAAAAATGGCAAGAGACACATTGTTTTCTGGAGAATCAAAAAATATTGAATACAAAGTTACTTTACCAGATAAAAGTGAAAAGTACATGAAAACAATCGTAGCTTTTGCCAATACCCAGGGCGGAAAGCTGGTTGTAGGCGTAGATGATAAGACACACGAGATTGTGGGTGTGGAAAATGAAATATTATTTCAGTTAATGGATGGAATTGCCAATGGTGTTTCAGATTCTTGTATGCCACAAATTATTCCAGATATTGAACCGCAGACAGTAGATGAGAAAACTGTGATTATTGTATCAGTAGAAGCAGGAAAGAACCGTCCATATTATCTGAAATCAAAAGGAAAAGAGAATGGTACCTATATTCGTGTGGCAGTTACATCCAGACAGGCTTTTCCAGAGAAAATAAGAGAACTTGAGTAAACGCTCCAACGCATGTACCTACTAATAGATTTCAAAATTTGATATAACAGTGATAATCAGTTTGTACAAGTTTAACGAATTGTACAACTAATACAAATTTGCAGGAGGTTATCACTAATGAAACCCAAAGAATTGGAAACACAGCACAATCTGACAAAGTGGGCAGCAATTATAAAAGAATGCCGTTCAAGTGGTATGAGGATATTTGAATGGCTTGAGCTTAACAACGTATCCAAAGACCAGTATTACTACTGGCAGAGAAAACTGAAGGAAACATGTATTGATACGCTTGAAAAACAGCAGACTACTTTCGTAGAACTTCCTGTTGTTAATGAACAGTTTTCTACAGCTGAAATAACGATATCACATAGTGCATGTGATACAAAAAATAATGTGACTTCATCTGATAATACCGTAGCTGCCATTATTAAGGTAAATGGAATTACTTTAGAACTTGATAATAATGCATCATCAGTATTTATAAAAAATCTTATAGAGGCATTGAAGTATGCTTAATGATGCAAGTGGATTTAAACGCATTTTCTTAGCGGCAGGTTTTACAGATTTACGCAGGGGTATTGATGGTCTTGCAGGAATAATCCAGTTCCAGTTTGAACTGGATCCTCATGATAAAGATACTATTTTTTTATTCTGTGGAAGAAGAAATGACAGAATAAAGGCACTGCTCTGGGAAGGTGATGGCTTTCTATTATTATACAAAAGGGTTGAGGAAGGAAGTTTCAAGTGGCCAAGAAATGTAACAGAGGCAATGGAAATATCACCACAACAGTATATGCAGTTAATGAAGGGTTTTGAAGTCATAGCAAAACGTCCTATTACACAGCAGGATGATCCAGGAAATCAAATGTAGTAATTGTGCAGAAAGTAGATTTTTTATACTATAGTAAATATTCAGAAGAATAAAACATTCGAATATAACAGAAGTTATCCACCAATGACAGAAAGTGAGGGCTATTACAGCTTTAAACATTCTGACATATGTGGATAATAGTTTTAAAAGGCCAGAATAACTGACTTTTTAAAAGTGTTATCCACCGTCATAATGACGAATGCTTTATAAGCCAGGATTGGCATAATAACACATTTTCTGATATACTTAATCCTAGAAAAGGAGTTAAAGATTATGGAGATTAAGTATACAGAGGAAGAACTTAATAGTATCGATAAAGCACTTCTTATCAAGATGTTTCTTAATCTTCAGAACCAGATGGAAACTCTTACAGTAGAAATGAAAGCACTTAATGATAAGATGCAGAAAATGATGGAACAGCTGGTGCTTGCCAATAATAACAGGTTTGGAAGAAAGACAGAAAAAATGTCTGATACAAACCAGATATGTTTTATGGAAGTAGATGGAAAGATAGTATTCTTTAATGAAGCGGAAGCAGTGTCTGATCTTGATGCAAATGAGCCGGAAGAACTGGAAATAAATGCCATACATGGAAAGAAGACAGCCGGCAAACGTGCCATGGATATGGAAGGACTTCCTGTTGAGAGAATAGACCATTACATGACCGAAGAAGAATTAAAAGCAGAATTCGGTGAAAAGGGATGGAAACAGCTTCCGGATACAGTCGTTAAAAGGTACCACTTCACACCTGCTAAGATAACAGTTGACGAGCACCATATAGGTGTATATGTCGGCAAAGAAGATGGACATATGAAGCGTGCACCACATCTAAAGGGATTACTGCCATCAAGTCCTGTAACGCCATCACTTGCAGCGATAGTCATGAATGGCAAATATGTAAATGCTGTACCTTTATACAGGCTTGAAAAAGAGTTTGAGAGATACGGACTTGCCATAACACGCCAGAACATGGCTAACTGGATGATACATCTTGTAGATGAATATCTTGGAGTAATGTATGATTATCTTCATACAAAACTTTATGGATTTCATGTAATACAGGCAGACGAGACCCCGGTGCTCGTAAATAAAGATGGCAGACCTGCTGGTTCCAAGAGCTATATGTGGGTATATCGTTCAGGGTATATGTATTCAGATGGACATATAGTCCTGTATGAATACCAGCGGACCAGAAATGTTTCACATCCAAGGCAGTTTCTTAAAGATTATTCAGGTGTATGTGTAACTGATGGATATCAGGTATATCATACAGTTGAAAAGGAAATGGAAGAACTTAAGATAGCCGGATGCTGGGTTCACTGCAGAAGGAAATTTGATGAAGCATTAAAAGCAGTTCCCAAAGCTGCCCAGAAAGAAAGCCTTTCATATCTTATAATAAAGCAGATACAGGCAATCTACCGGGAAGAGGATAAGCTTAAAGAACTTGGATCAGAAGACAGACTTAAGCAGCGTCAGGTGGTAATAAAGCCATTGGTAGATGCTTTATTTGCGTATCTTAAATCAAATGAAAGAAAAGCTGGAACGGCTAAACTTAAACAGGCTGTAATTTATGCGCTCAATCAGGAAAAATATCTCAGGGTATTTCTTGAAGATGGCGAAGTACCAATGGATAACAACGCTTCGGAACGAGCAATCAGGGGATTCTGTATAGGCAAGAAGAACTGGGAAATGATAGACACAATAAATGGAGCAACATCATCAGCAATAATATACAGCATTGCAGAAATAGCTAAAGCTAATAACTTAAAGCCATATGAGTACTTTGAATATCTTCTGACAGAGATACCAGCACATATGGATGATACAGACCGCTCATTTCTGGAAGATCTTCTCCCATGGTCACCAAAGTTGCCAGAATACATCAGAAAACAAAAAGACCGCTAAACTGCGGTCTTTCAAAAGTCAAGGTACATCTGATGGTGCGTTTACGAATAGTACTTCATATGTTGGCGAAATAGAATGGATTTTGAGTTGGAGATATCAAGAGCGATACAAGCATTGAAAGTCAGAATATACAAAGTCAAATCAGAAAGTTCAGTAATGGGAGATGACAGAAACGAAAGTGAAATACTTGTTGCTTTTTGGAAAACACTAAAAATCAAAAGGTAAAGGATTTTGTATTAAAGGGTATATCGTCTGATTTGGATAAAAGATATCATAGTATTGCAGAGACGTAGAAGACATGTGATGTTATCTTTCCCCTTTTAGATATTAGAATATATTTAACTGGTTATAGACTAAGGAGTAAACAGATGTTGCCAATTTATTTAGATATATCAGATGTGGCTAAACAAAAAATTAATCATAACGTATGGTGTATGTTTGAGTTGTTAGAGGTGACTTGTGAGGGATTAAGTTACGAAGAAATATTAGATAGTATTTTTCCACCATATATATTGCAAAACAATTTGGATAAGTGCGTAAGCGTAGTAAGAGAGCTTCATGATATGACGAAAGATAACTATAAGAGAGAGTATTTGGCACCATTTTATGAATGGACACTTTATTGTACAATCTTGTGGTGGATTGATGTGGCTGATGATATTGAGTTGGATGAAATTCCAAGAAGTATCTGTATAGATAAGAACGGCATTGATTTATATGATTCTTTAAATAATGTAGAAAGTTATTTGGACTTTTTGTTTCAAGATTGGGATTTTTTGTATGTAGATGAGATTTATGAAATATATAAAAGAAATCCTAAGATATTGGAGAAATACTTACATATAGATATAGAAAAATATGTTGAATTAATGCCAAGAGATATACAGGATGAATATAGAATGTTAGAAGAAAGGAAAAATGAAAAGATGGAGAATAGAAATGGTGTAACATTTAATATAACAGGAGGACAAGTAAATTTTGCAAAGGATAATGCAAATATTAATGCCACACAGAATAATGGTATAAGTGAAAATGAGTTGAATGTAATTATAAAAGCAATAAAAGATAATTTGTCAGGAGTAAAGAAAGAAGAAGCGGATCAAATTATAGATGTTGTGGATATGGCTAAGGAAGAATTAACAAAATCAGAGCCGAAAATAAGTCGATTGAGAAATTGCATAACATTAATAGCTCCGATGATGACGATTGCAAATGGTGTTCCAGTTTTGGCAAACAATTTACAGAAACTGCAGGAATTAATCATACAGTATATTAAATAGTGGTGAATGGATATGCGAAAAGATAGTGAAATGTTTTTAAAAAAGATACTAGATTATAGAAATAATATAGGTAAAAATAATTTTGAATTGAATTTCCAATATTTTAATGATATACCAAGTATTGAAACTGCAATTTATGATATACTTGATGATTTGGTAAGGAATAATTGCCTAACAAGTAAAAGTCAGGTAATTGATTTGGAAGGTGATATTTCTATTAATTTAACCTTAGATGGAATTACATATTTTGATGATGTAAAAGAGAAAAATTCAGATGTTATATTTAACATATCAGGAGGACAGGTAAACATAGCAAAAGATAATGGGAAAATTGATGCCGTTATTGGTAATACAGAACCTCAAAAGGAGCGAAAGAAAATAGATGTTCCAATGGATAAGGTTTATCAAAGAAATGAAAGTACAAGTGAAACAGGTAAGAAAGTATTCATTTCATATTCATGGGTGCCAGAAAGTAATAAAGAATGGGTAAGGAAATTAGCACAGAAATTAGAACAAGATGGAGTGGAGGTTGTTATAGATTATAAGGATTTAAGATTAGGGCATGATAAATATGCTTTTATGGAAAGAATTGCAGTAGATGAAACAATAGATAAGGTTTTGATTATTTGCAACAAATCATATAAACATAAAGCAGACAGTCGAAGTGGAGGCGTTGGAGATGAGGCAGCAATTATAACACCTCAAGTATATGGTAATGTCAAACAAGAAAAATTTATTCCAGTAGTTAATGAATATGATGAGGATGGAAAACCATATCTTCCAAATTATCTGGCATCCAGAATGTATGCGGATTTGACAGATTTCAATATAGGATATGGCGAATTGTTGAGTAATATTCTTGGAGAAGATTAGAAAGATATTGTTGAAAAAAGCACTTCAAATAATACTATGGATAAAGATGATTTTGACTTGCCAAATCCTTTTTTGAATATAGATTTGGAAAAGCATTTGCTGGGGTAAGTGGAGTGAAAGAATTTAATAATCCTAAGGAATATGTTGACAAATTAGAAATATTATTGCGAAATTTTTTAAATAAGAATAAAGAAAATATGACTGATTCAATATGGTGGTTGAGAGGAAGCAGTAGCAAAGAGGTTTTATCATTTGAAAGATTGGATAGTGTAAGTTTTTATGGATGAAAAACAGTTGAATGTAAAGAAAATGGTTGTATATTCATCTTCGACATGTTATAAGAATTTGTATATGTTGAAACAAATCCAGAAGAACCTGCAGGATTATATGAAGAAATGACTCAAGAGCAAATAGATTATTGGGTGGAGTAAATTGGAAGTTGCTTTGAAGAGTATGCAATTTTTGATGGCCATTTAATAGCAAGAGTTGAATATGATGATGGTGCAACTGTTATAGATGGAAAGGTAATAGATATTGTGCATCAGGCTAGTATTCGTATAAGATATTTGACATCGTACAATTTTATTATTTGTGCAAAATGGAATCTGTTAAATGAAACTAAATATGATAGTAAAATTCAAGAAATTATATATGGAATTTAAAAGGTACACATACTATATATAATTTGGTGGATTTTTCTAAAAAATTAACTAGACATAGAATGGATTTATGATAAGACAAAAGTATAAGTTTATAAATTATTCTTTTATTTATACAACTGTATGAGAATTACTAATGGAGGATATGTTTTGGAAGAAAATAAAGATAGCAGTTCAAAGACTATTATACAGTTTATTGTTTCTGGTGAACAAGTTAATATAAGTACTGATAATGGAACGGTTAATGCAAATCAAAATAACGAAACCAAAATGGTTGAAAAGCAAATAATAATTGAAAATAAATCTAAGAATTATAATCAGAATCCAAATGGAAAAAGTGGAGAGTCAGATGATGGTACTAGGGTAATTGGGGGATTGGCACTAATCTTTGCAATGGGTTTGTATGTACAATATCGTTGGCAGATTTTACTGGGGGTTGTTGTTATATCCTTGTTGATAGAGTTATTAACCTGTATGATATATTATAAGGGAAAGAAGAATGGAATTCTGTATGATAAGAATTTAAAACAAATAGGAATTTTTAATATGGTATCTGTGAGTTTGATACCAATACTGATAGGGATTATTAGTAGTCCTATTTATAATAGCAAAATTGATTTTGATTATCTAAAACAACAAATAATAGCAAATGGTTCTATACAAGCATACTTTACTAATCTTTCTGGACAGTATGCGATGTTTCAGATGGCTGGCTTATTTTTTATAGGCTTATTTTTAATATATATAGTTTGGTCTGATTTATATATTATTGCTGTTCTTAATGTGGTTATGGGAAAGAAAGGGCAGAAGTTTTGGAGGTTGCTTTTAAAGTGGACATGTGGAAAATCAAAAGAAGGTGGTAAACATATAAAATCAGGAATTATTTTGATTGTTATAAGTATTATAATGACAATCGGAATATTGCCATATATTTTATTTTTAATACAGCAAAGTAGTCAAATGTCATAAATATTGACTTCGACAAAGCGGAATGCGTACGATATAATACCCATACAAGAGGCAATAAATCATATTATGTGAGACTTTAGCACTTCGAGTTTTCTTTCGAGTGCATTTTTGAAAAACTCGAAGAGTAACTTTAGATATAGAACGGATATGTCGGATTAATTAAATTCATTTATAGCCTCTACATATCCTTGCAATCCATCTTCTTTGAGAGCAAGTTCTGCATACAGCAGAGGAGAAACATTGGTACCAATATCGT
>ERZ779942.1681-NODE-1681-length-9950-cov-2.05862_pt1 | contig 9950 bp, 12 predicted proteins | sample MGYA00511941_ERZ779942 | MGnify/ENA primary metagenome ERZ779942 (study PRJEB29588, sample SAMEA2148265) | human gut metagenome | biome: human gut; feature: human-associated habitat; material: faeces | place: Denmark | collected 2008/2010 ... | reverse complement strand
AAAATGAGAATTTTGACATGCACTGATAGCATGGAAATAATATGGTTATAAAATTCAGTAAGAAAAATACCTTGCTTCATTGCAGGTTCAGCGTTACAATCCAGCTAATGGCAAGGGAAAATTTGGAGGGCATACAATGAGAAAATGTTTAATTGCTGGTCTGTCAGCATTGATGATATTAGGAGCTTCAATAAATGTTTATGCAGATCAGTCAGCAAGATGGGTGGGATCAGGAGATCGTTGGCAAGTATCAGATAATGCAGGAGGTTATCTTAAGAACACTTGGTTTCAAGATGATGTCACAGGTCATTGGTATTTATTAGGTGCAGAGGATGGATCTGTGATGTATGCGGGACTGGTGACGGATCAGAGTACAGGTAAAACTTACCTTATGAATGTTTCCCATGACGGTACGTTTGGGCGTATGATTTCCACTAATGGAGTCTACAACATCAATGGTAAGAGCATATCCCTTACATTTAATCAAAATCATGACGGTACATTTGGAGCAATCACTTCTGGTTTATCAGAGGTACGTAACACTGGTGTAACAGAAAAGAGTTTATCAAGTATTCCAACAGCTGATAACACCACAACTCATACTTCTACAAATATAGATAGTGATGGCAATAAGTCTCAGACCAAAGGCAGCTATTATGATGGAATGTCAGTTGATAGAAGTGATCAGGATCAGGTAGCATTGGATTTTGACGGAGATGGAAAGTTAACTGGCAGAGAGTACGAGTTTTACAAATCAATAAGAGCAATGGATGGCGTAAAGCAAGAATACAATAAAAATGATGGAGTTCACATTAGTTAAATTTAATAATACAGTTGGAAAGAATCTTAAGACATAGAGGGTGTAGAACAGTTAAATTTCAAGTTTATCTGTTCTACACTTTTATTACCAATTACCAGAATTTTAACAGTGTACATTTAAAATGAGAATTTTGACATGCACTGATAGCATGGAAATAATATGGTTATAAAATTCAGTAAGAAAAATACCTTGCTTCACTGGTAGTTCAGCGTTACAATCCAGCTAATAGCAAGGGAAAAGATGGGGAGAGTACAGGAAGGAGAGGTTTATCAGATGAATCAGAGAAAGCATAATAAAATCAAGAGGTTAGTTATCACCACAGGAGCATTATTGCTGTTGGCAGGAGCTCCTATCGTTCAAGCAAATCCATTAGGTCAGTATATGAGTAATACCATCACAGCACAAGCAGCAGAGCTTCCATACAGTCAGTACTGGGAGACTCAAGCAGATGGTTCCTGGAAGTATAAGCTTTCATCAGGAGGATATGCTTCTGGGTGGATTCAGGACGAGGTAGATAAGGGCTGGTATTACATGGATGGAAATGGTGTGATGCAGAGTGGAGTTTATAAGAGCTATGGAAAGCTGTACCTCTTATCTCAGAACCATGACGGACATTTCGGACATATGGTCAAGCATGGAGAGAACTATAATGGCATCATCATTCAGGCATCTACTAATCCAGATGATGAGGGTGCATTAAGTCAGACCACTATCAATCAATTAAGAAGTGCTGGTTTCAATGTTGATAATGTACAGGATATCAGTGGAAGTCAGCATGTCAGTGACGGGCAGGTAGTACTAACCAGCAGGCTGGTAGTGGCAATGGCGGTGGCAGTCATTATGTTACAATTGGAGGTAGAACAATAAAAGTAAGTGATGATAAAGTGACAGGTTTGGATCCTGAGGCTGCAGCTAGAGGACATATGTATTAATCACAATTAAATAGTAGCATTCATTAAGAGGGTATGAGACACAAGCCAGTAAGGTTTATCTGTTTCATACCCTCCAACTAATTTTAGGAGGCATTTATGCAGTGTTTAGCCTGTTATAGGGATAAAAGAGGAATCATTACTCATTGTAGGTTAAGCAGCAATGGAGTAGAGAAGGTATTTCCAAAAGATGAAGTTAAGGCAATGCTTAGGCAAAAGAACAAAATAGAGGGCTTGAGGTTAACTTCTGATAATAGGTTAATACAAACTGATAATAAAATAGCACTGTATGTACAATCCTGTGAAGAACTTGGAATAATACCGTTAACAATCATAAAGAAGGATGGCAGGTACATTCTGACTGGTATACGGAGTTACCAATTACCAAATATACAGTGCTGATTTTTCATATCAGCAGTGTGGTTGCTGAAAAAATAAATATTGAGTTAACATGAGTTGACTTTATTGCCTGCATGGAGATTTGTACCGGACAGGTGATAAAGTTATTTTTTATTCTGATGAAATGCTGAACAGACAAAAAATTGAAATTGCATAAAAATATTTAATCTTCTTCTTTCTTAGAAAAGGACAGCTTAGGTGCTGCAAACAGGTAGGACAGTGGTGTGATTTTTGGGGTACAGTGATAGGAAAAATGATATGGAATTTTTGATTGAATTTTTGATGTTTATGGGAGATAGATTTAACAAGTGCAGGTTAAAAACAGGTGGGAGGGATAAATCTGAGTGGTGTGGAAAAGGTTATAAAAGTGCAGGAGATTGGGTGGATATTGGGAGATAGGAGTAGTTATAAAAGAAACGGTCATTAGAAATGTACGGCATAGAAGAAATATTTTGGTGCTTGATATAATGGTGTGACATTGGTGTAAATCAAAGGGACTATGCAAGACAGCATGAAATTATTTCCAAATAAAAAATGTTTGGAGGTAATTTCATGGTATACGGATATTGCAGGATATCAACACCAAAACAGAATATGGAACGTCAGGAGAGAAATATAAAATCTGTTTATCCTGACGCTACTATCGTAAAGGAGGTTTATACAGGTACGAAGGTACTGGGTAGAGAGAAGCTGGATAGACTTCTGAAGAAGGTGCAGTTTGGGGATGTGATTGTATTTGACAGTGTATCTCGTATGAGTAGAAATGCAGAGGATGGAGTGGCATTATATAAAGAGTTATTTGACAGAGGTGTTGAGCTGGTATTTTTAAAAGAGCCTCATATCAACACTTCTACTTATAAGAGAGCAGTTGAGAACCAGTTGCAGGTAGAGTTTACCAGTGGAGACAGTGCAACGGATGATTTCTTTAAGAGTATCATGGACGCACTCAATCAATTAGTACTGGCACTGGCTGAAAAGCAGATCATTCTTGCCTTTGAGCAGTCAGAGAAGGAAGTGCAGGACTTGCACCAGAGAACAAAGGAGGGGATTGAGACAGCCAGATTGAACGGAAAGCAGATTGGACAGGTGGCTGGCAGAAAATTAAATGTGAAAAAGGCGTTGCCAGCTAAGGAGATCATCAAAAAGCATAACAAAGCTTTTGGAGGTACCTTGTCAAATAAGGAAACTTGGAAATTAGCAGGTATTACCAAAGTGACGTTCTATAAATATAAGAAGGAATTGTTACAGGAAATGGACGTGGAAGAAAAATAGGAAATCATAGATTGCCAGACATGGAAAAGGAAATAAGGAAAGCAGTCTGTTGAGTTTATCAGATAAATCAGATAGGGAGGCTGGACATGGAATGACACGCATGTTCAGCTTTTCTGTTTATTTATGGATGGCAGTGTGTTTATCCAGAGATAAAAAACCATGGGGGCATTTTTAATTTCTAATGAAAGAAATGAAATGGTTTTAATTGTATGGGCTGGAAAATTAAAATCCTAATATTTATAAAAAATCTTAGAAATCCGATTCGATTTTGAAAAGTGGTATTTTGAAAGTGGATTTTGGTTGGAAATGCGGGATTTCGTTGGAGAAAAAAGGAGTGGTAGGGAGAAGTTTGAAATAAATTTTAATTAAAGCTCAAATCAACTAAAGATTGAAAGGTGGTTTATGGGATAGGAAATTTTTAATAGAAGGAAGTAAAAATTAAAAAGATAGGATGAAAATGGTGGTGCAGGTTTGCTGACAAAAATGGTGGACGTGGACAGGTTGACATGAGTAGGTGGGAGTTGGTGAACCGATGGAGATGGGGGATGGAACGGTAGGTTTGGACTGGCTGCTACAGTTCAGGTTTATGGGAAATACAGTATTTTTAACGTGTATATGTTAAAAATAAAAAATCTATTTTGAAAGGAGTACAGAGATTATGGCAGAGAAAAAGGATGGAATGAATAAGAGGACAACCGCTAATGAGATTAAGAAATTATTTTATACTGCGGTACGTGGGAATATGTTGTTTATCTATGATAATAAGACCAAGAACTTATTATTGCAGAGTCGGATATTACCAGAGACAGATCCGATTGTTACGATGCAGTATGCGACAGACCTTGCACGTAGGTTAAAAAAGTACGTAGATGAAGCCAGAAAGGATATACATAAGACCATATTTGAGTAAGAACGGGTGGTTAGGGAAAGGCCAGACATGGAAAAACGTGTCTGGCTTTCTTTTTGCTTTCAAACAGGAAACAGTTTTGAGGTGTGGGGATATAAATATGTCAGAGGATCAGCAAGTATGTAGGAATAAAAGGACAGTACGATATGTGGAGTTGGCAATGAAAAACCACATGGAAATAATATGGGGTAGTAAATATAAAAAATGAACAGAGAGTCAGCAAGTATGTAGGAATTAAAGAACAGTGGTGTGGTGGAGCTGGCAATCTGGTAGGTGAGAAAATTACCAAGTTACCGGAACTTGGAATAGGTGGAATAAAGAGGATACATTCAGTCAGCAAGTATGATAAGAAATAGAACGTGCTGGTTGGCTGGGTGTGTATGGTTGTTTATCTGGTGGGGAGGTTATAGGTGGAACAGTTATGCAGCAAGTATGGATTGATTTTCTTGCAGTTCTGCTATCTGCAAAGTTTATGGAGATTTCCAGAATGCTTTATGATAGAATGGGGACATAAAATAGTTTGGGAGGCAGGTATGGAAGAAAATAGATTCAATCATCAGATTGCAGACGCAGGAAAACGGAGAGTATCTGGAAAAAAAGAGGTAGTGTACGGAACAATATTGGATGAGATCAATGCCAGACTTGAGCATAATGCAAATAATACCCAAAATAGTAAGGGAGAAATTCAGCATGTAAAATGTGCAGTAACAAAGGATGAAATAATTACGATTAATATTATGATTATGGTTCTGACATGGACACAGTGTGGAAAAAGAAGTATCGAAGATATGGCAAACTATGTAGGAATCACAAGCAAGAGAACCCTGATGGATCTTTCTAGTGGTACGTTGAATAATGAAACACGATCTCATATAAATAATAAGATAGCAGAAAAAATGGGGAAACGCTTAGGAATTCCGGCAGAGGTATTCCGGGGGGAAAAGGGGGTTTTGTTTGAAAGCCGTCAAATAAAGGAAAAAGAAACAGTGCTGGTATTGTACAGACGTTTGAAATATTTAATCAAGCATACGGGAGTAACAAGAAAAGCCCAAGCCCAAATGAAAAATGAAGATATCAACATAGAAAAAAAGGATACTCTGCGAATCAAGTTGCTTGATAAGGGTTTATTGGATGGTTTGGATGGTGGCTGGTACAGTGAGTGGGGGAGCCTAGAAGAGATAAAAGCAGAGTTAAAAGAAAAATATCTGGAAAGGAATGAAAAGAATTTACCAAAATCAGTAACTGCATTAAGATTGATGGAAAAGATGATTTTGGGTGAAATAGAACGGGAGTTCAATGTATCACCGAGTGATGAACCAGTAAAGGGACCTTATAGAAAGATGATAAAGGACTTTAGATATGGCTCACCTGAAATTGCATCTGCAAAAAAGATAGAGATTGTTACAAGTGCCATGAACCATTGGACGGTTGATGCACTTCGTGAGTTGGGGGATGAGGAACTGTTAAAAAAATATCAGCTGGCATTACAGGAGCAGTTAGCGTATGTAGGAGTTGTACTGCGTATATTAAAAAAGGAGCATTAAGGTTTATTGGAATTAAGAGAGGATGAAGATCTTCTCTTTTTTTTATTTCAAAATAGCTGTAGATACTTATACCTTTACATAGATGTCAAAAAAATTACTTGTGTATATACTCAAAAATTACTTGATGTCATAAAAATGCAAGTAATTTTCAAGCAGAAAAAAGAAAGTTAATGTAAAGTTGCTTGAAATTCATATATAATAACATCATCAAGAGAAACAAAGAAACAACAACAAAACCTCTTGTAAATCGACCTATAACTTCAAGAAAGAATACGCCTACTTTGGCGATTGGTACGTGTATTCTTTCTGGGGGGATAGTGTGTCCAAACGGAGAAAGTAGGTGCAAAATTAGCTGATTTGCACACAAAATATAGATGTTTATACGTTGCAACATAAAAATGCACATTAAAAACTGAATATTTAGAAAATTTAAGACAATAAATCAATAATTGACAATAAAGGAGAAAAATACTATGAAATATACATTTAAAAACGAGATCAAGTGCAGCAACAATATGAAAGTTTATTATAAATTGGCAGTAACTGATTATACCTTAACCAAAAAAGTAGAGGTTATGGTTCAGGATGAGTGTGGCAGACTGGCAGATGTTTTCAGCATTTCATTAAAACAGTTGGTTACCTGTAAGAGTGTGCTGAATCAGTTCTTTGACTATGGATTTTCTTATGAGGATATAGTGAAGATCACAGAGAAGCTGAAAAAGGCTGCAACCACTTCAAATTTTGCAAAGTGCAGTAAGGGCAGCTCGATTGAGGAAATTTATGAAAAATTAACGAAGTACGCAGTTGAAAATGAGTTGATTAAAATGATTGATGGTGTGGAATACTGCATGATTCCAACTGCGGACTTTAAGGCGTGGGTCAGTGACGAAGTGGAAGGTTTTGCTCCATTAAAACTAATCAACAGTTTTGAGATGATGGGTTTAATGAAGCATAACAGTGGAAGAAAAGATTACAAGAGAAACGCAGATGACGTTAGATGCTACTGTATCAAAAAGATGGTTGGTTTACATGTAGTTGAGAAGGAGGTTGCTTAAGATGAAATTAAAACTTATGAGATGGACAGGCGGTAAATATAGAATGACCCAGATAATCAATCCACTTATGCCGGAGTGCAGTGAATATTATGAACCTTTTCTGGGATCCGGTGCGGTGCTTTTAAATAAGTGCCGCACGGAGAAAGAGATTGTCAACGATCTGGATGAGGATTTGTATAAACTGCATACTGTGTTGGCAGACCATGACAAGATGACAGAACTGTTGAACAGACTGGACAAGCACCCTGTAAATGAAGAAACATTCATTCAGGCAAAAGAATGTTTGGATAAAAAGCCAGAAGAACGAGTTGGCATGGATGAGATTGAAGTGTCACGTTGCAAGTATACGATTGTGGAATTATCCTACAATGCACTTGGAAAGAACTATTCAGACTGTTCCAAAGACAGGTTTATCAGGGATGCGCATTATTACTTCCCAAAGATTTGTGCCCGTTATCAGGGTGTGGAGTTTCGGAAAGGTGATGGTATTGAGCTGATAGCTGGTGTAAAGGAGAATCCAGATGCCTTTGTCTTTGCAGACCCACCTTATGTTCATAAAACCCGTGGAAATAAAAAAATCTACAAGTGTGAGATGGGGGATGCCGCTCAGGAAAAGATGTTGGACACATTAAAAAATGCCAAGTGCAAGATTATGCTTTGCGGATATGCAAACGAGAACGGAGATGGTATGTATGATCAAGCGTTACTGCCTTTAGGATGGAAGCGTTATGAGCTGACAAGAATCGTACAGTCCTGCCAGAACAAGGAGAAGAAAGATATTGCAGTAGAGTACATCTGGGTCAATTATGAGCTTCCAGAGGTGGCAAGTTCCTATATTAATATGTCCACCAAGCTGTCAGCATAATATACAAGATGAAAAGAAATCCTTGGTGATAATCACCATGGACGGTCTGGGGGAAACTGCGGTATCCTCCCAGACCAGAAAGGGGAAAAGATGAATAAGACGCAGAATATTGAAATTAAAACAGAGAAAATTTTGGTGACAACGGAGGAGTTAAAAGCCTTACTGTCATGTGGAAGAATGTCAGCCATCAAGATGGGGGCAGTGGCAGGGGCAAGAGTTGATGTTGGACGCCGGGTATTATGGAATACGGATAAAATCCGACAGTACCTTGCAGGAAAAAACAGAGTGATTATTTAGGAAAGAGGAGGAAAAAATCATGCCAAGAGTAAAGGATACCATCAGCAGACGGGATAATAAAGGACGTATTTTGCCAAAGGGCGTAACGCAGAGAACGGACGGACGTTTTATGTTTCGGATGATGCGGAATGGAAAAATGTCAACGCCCATATATGATTGGGATTTAACACGCCTGAAAAAACGGGCAGAAGAATTTCGTTCACAGGTGGATGCTGGCGTGTGCAGTATTGATTCCTGCATGACCTTGAATCAGTGGATTTCCTACTATATGGAGTATAGGAAAGCTACAGGTTTAAGTGAGATTTCAGTGCAGAGGCAGGAGGAGTATTATAAATGGTATGTCCGTGATACTTCCATTGGAAAAAAATCACTCCGTAATTTAACCAGATTGCAGCTGCTCCAGCATTACAGGCAGTTGCAGGAGAGAGAAGAACACCCGTTATCCATTGGAACGGTTCGGAGAGTAAATAGCATTATTGAACAGGCATTGGATGGGGCGGTTGTACAGGGAGTGATCCCCGTCAATGTTGCCCATGGTCTGGGGAAGGAGATACCGGAGATTGTAAAGCAGAAGAAGAGAGAAGCCTTGCCAGCGGAAGAAGTGGAGAGACTGCTTAAATATATAAAAAATCATAACTTCTTCCATGCTTACTATAATATGTTTGTAATCATGTTGGGGCTGGGTTTACGTGTTGGAGAGATGTGTGCTTTGACGGATCAGGATGTGATGGACGATCATATCTTGATATACAAGTCCTTGAATTATCGCAATGTGGACGGTAAACGTGTGAAGTTTATCAGTGACACAAAAACGATATCTGGAATCCGTTCACTTCCATATCCAGATGAAGTCAGAAAAGCCATTCTGGCACAGAGGGAAAATAATAGGAAGAACCTTTACAAGTGCAAGGAAACGCTCCCTGTCATGTTTGTTAAGAGTGATAAGGTGGAGATGGACAAAGAGTATTCCCATTTCTTCTTCTATGGGAATGAAGGTACTGCATATACGCCAGATTATATTGACATCATAATCAAAAGAATCAGAAAAGCCTTTGACAGGGATGAGAAAAAACTGGCAGAGAAGGAAAAAAGAGAGATGAAACCGATGATGGCGTTCAGTTCCCATTATTTGCGACATACATTTGCGACCAGAGCCAGTGAGGCGGGATTAAAAGAGGAAGAGATATCAAGATGGCTGGGTCATTCCTTAAAGGGTGTGAATAGTGCCACCAAGGTGTATGTTCATAAAGTGTGGAAAGACGAACATAAAAAGCTACGATCGGATTTGGAGAAATTGAATCAGGTAAGGATCATGGTTTCCTAGGATTACCAATTACCAGAAATGTCAGAACCAATGAAATCATGGTTCTGGCATTTCTGGTTTATAGGATGAGGATGGGGAGGTGTGTTTTACTCAAGAAATGAGAAAACGTATACCTGTTTACTCAAAAAATACGCAAAAAGGAGTACCGAAAAAGGGATTCAGACAGAATCAGACGAGATGAAAAAATGGAGAAAAGTGAGTATTTAAAGGACGTTGAGAAAAATTTTAGATAGCGTCAAAGCGGACTCGAAGCGTGTCCCTGATGCCGTATGTTTGCGAGTAATCCTTGTAAAATAAGGGTTTTTTAAGGGTAAAATAAGATTTTTACTCAAATTTCACTCAATTATTGAGGATAAAAATGATTGGGATTCCATGTGAGAGATCATGTGGGATCCCTTTTTGTATAATAGGAAATTCCATGGAATTCCCTATTACACAAAAAGACAGATTTCGAAAATAAGTGCTTTACAAAAACGCTTTAGTATGCTAATATGGTAGCATATTAAAAAGCGAGACGGAAACCGGCAAAGGGAGAACG
>ERZ779942.1671-NODE-1671-length-10042-cov-2.10424_pt1 | contig 10042 bp, 9 predicted proteins | sample MGYA00511941_ERZ779942 | MGnify/ENA primary metagenome ERZ779942 (study PRJEB29588, sample SAMEA2148265) | human gut metagenome | biome: human gut; feature: human-associated habitat; material: faeces | place: Denmark | collected 2008/2010 ... | reverse complement strand
CAGATGAAGTGTTCCGGGCAAAGTTGTAAACTGAGGTCTTTTGGGTTCATGGAACGTAATTTCCAATGAATCAAAAAAGGCATAATGATTCAGGCGAAAAACATTCCTTGTCTTCCCTGAATCATTATGCCTTTTTTCCTGCGGAAATCCGGGTATCAAAAAGTGGCTGACACCCGGGTCTTATAAATAAATTCGCCCATAAAACATATGGCGTGCTCTTTCCCCTTAGAATGGAAGTCCGCCAAGACCACCCATGCCGCCGGTAATTTTTGACATGGAATCCGAAGAGAATTCTTCTAACTGACGAAGTGCCTCATTGGTTGCTGCCATGATCAGATCCTCTAACATCTCGATGTCATCCGGGTCAACTACTTCCTCGGATAATTTTACTTTTGTAATCTCTCTCTTACCGGAAACAGTAACTTCAACAGCTCCACCACCTGCTGCTGCAGTAATCTCTTTTTCTTCTAATTCTTTCTGTGCCTCTTCCATCTGACGCTGCATTTTCTGCGCCTGTTTCATAAGGTTGTTCATGTTGCCCGGCATACCGCCCGGGAAACCGCCTCTTTTTGCCATGTGAATCCTCCTTGTTTTGCGGAGCAAAATGTCTGCTATGCATGCTATGCCTAATAGCTTGCATAGCATGTGCCTCTTGCAGGAGCAATGCCCAGCACACTGGGCACGATTTTACTCCTAAAAATCGTCTTCTTCTATTTCAAAATTAATCAACTGGCGTAAATCGGGATAGATCTCCCCGCTTGGCGTGCCAGTGTCATTTAATTTTACCAGAATCTCTACCTCTTTGCCAAGTCTTTCTGCAACTGCTGCCCGAAATTCATCCTGGCAGTTGGAACGGTTCTCTTCTATATAAGTGTACGCATTGGCATCCTCAAATGCCAGGATCAGCGTACCGCCCTCTCCTAATGTCGGAACTGCTTTTTTGAGATAGGTTCTTGTGATCCCTGTCAGCTGTGATAAAATGCCGCTCCAGCTGCTCATGATCTGTTTGATATCTTCAGGGATTGCCTTGGGAAGTTCCTTTTTTTTTAACACCGCCGATGCGGCAGAAGAACCTGTTGTCCCCGCAGCCATGTCACCGGATGCCTGCGTTACCACAATACCCTTCTCCAGCTTTTTTTCGAGACTGTCCACGCGGTCGATCAGCGAACCATAATCTTTTTCCATCTCCGGTTTACATAATTTGATCACCGCAATCTCGATCAGTATACGCTTCTGTACGGCATAACGGATCTGATTACTCAGTTCTGAAAAAATACGGATATAGCGCATAAGAATGTCTGTGTCTACCATCTGCGCCTCTTCTTTTAACAGGGCAAGATTCTCCGTTGAAATGTCAAGCACATCCTCCATGTCATCCGAGCTCTGTACAAGCATGAGATTCCTCAGATACCAGGTAAAATCATTGACAAACTGTCCTAATTCCCTGCCCTCAATGACCATCTCATCGATCACACCGATTGCACCGGTCACATTTTTCTCTAAAATCTGACGGAGCAGTCTGCTGAAAATCTCAGTATCAACCGCACCGAGTGTTTCAAGTACTTTGTCGTAAGTAAGATCCTGCCCAAGATAAAACGCAATACACTGGTCTAACAGACTGAGTGCATCCCGCATGGAACCGTCCGCCGCCTTTGCGATATAGCGGATCGCACGTTCCTCCACTGTGACCTGCTCCTTTTCCATCAGTTCCATCAGTCTTGCAGAAATCGTCTCAATGGAAATACGTCTGAAATCGTATCTCTGACAGCGGGATAAGATTGTGATCGGTATCTTGTGTGCCTCCGTTGTTGCCAGAATAAAAATAACATATGATGGCGGCTCCTCGAGTGTCTTTAGCAGTGCATTAAATGCACCTATGGAAAGCATATGAACCTCATCGATAATGTAGACTTTGTATTTGCCTTCCGTCGGACGGTATTCCACCTCCTCACGGATCTGGCGGATGTTATCCACACCGTTATTCGATGCGGCATCGATCTCGATCACATTCATGGAGTTGCCCGCTGCAATCGCCTTGCAGGCCGGGCACTCTCCACACGGGCTGCCGTCTACAGGATGCTCACAGTTGACCGCCTTTGCAAATATCTTTGCGATGGTCGTCTTACCGGTTCCCCTGGTTCCACAAAACAGATACGCATGCCCGATCCTGTCTGCTTTGATCTGGTTTTTTAATGTTGTAACAATGTGTTCCTGTCCTTTGACGTCCTCAAACTCCTGTGGACGGAACTTACGATATAATGCTGTGTATGACATCTTAATCCCCGAAACTGATTCCAATCCGTTTTGCCTCTTTGATCATCTGGCAATCCGGGTCTACTGTTTTTAATCTGCCTGCCACTTCACCTAATGGAACGCGTTTTGTCTTTCCATTGATCATGGCGATCATGTTGCCATAATCCTCGTCCATGACAGCCTGTGCTGCGGCAGAACCAAGTCTGGTACAGAGTACACGGTCGTATGGACACGGACTTCCGCCTCTCTGTGTATGTCCCGGAACCGTCACACGGACTTCCACTCCGGTCTCCTCAAAAATACGGTCTGCGATCTCATAGGAAACAGACGGATATTTGCGTTTTGCAACCTTTTCTTTGTACTCTTTTTTGGATAATGCCGCATCCTCTTTTGAGATAGCTCCCTCCGCAACCGCAAGAATTGTAAATCCTTTTCCGGCTTTGGTACGCTTATTAATAGCTGCGATCACTTTTTCAATGTCATAAGGAATCTCCGGCAGTAAAATGATATCTGCACCACCTGCAACTCCTGCATAAAGTGTCAGCCAGCCAACTTTATGTCCCATAACTTCCACGATAAATACGCGGTTATGGGAAGCCGTTGTATGGATACAGTCGATCGCATCCGTTGCGATATTGATCGCACTCTGAAATCCGAATGTAACATCTGTTCCATAAATATCGTTATCAATAGTCTTCGGAAGATGAATCACGTTTAAACCTTCCTCGCGGAGCAGATTCGCTGTTTTCTCTGTCCCATTACCGCCTAAGATAACCAGACAGTCAAGTCTTAATTTATAATAGGTAGATTTCATCGCCTCCACTTTGTCTAATCCGTTCGCATCCGGCACACGCATCTGCTTAAACGGCTGTCTGGAAGATCCAAGGATCGTTCCGCCTTTGGTAAGTATTCCGGAAAAATCTGCAGATGTCAGTAATCTGTAATCTCCATAAATCAGCCCTTTATAACCATTTAAAAAGCCGTAAATCTCCAGCTCATCCACATTTTCACTTAAGCCTTTTACTACGCCGCGCATTGCTGCGTTTAATGCCTGGCAATCACCGCCGCTTGTTAACATACCGATTCTCTTCATCCGCGTTTCCTCCTGCATACCCATATTTACTTTGCCCAGTTTTCACATATTCCGGCCGCTGACAATCGTCTGCGCCGGTTGTGTGTCTTTCGCTCTATTTAAAATATTACCCTTTTCACGGATATTTTGCAATATTTCAGATGAAAATCAAAAAAGTACTGCAACAGGTTCTCCCATTTGAAAAACTCTGCCGCAGCACCAATCGGGGTAACAGGATTTGAACCTGCGACCTCACGGCCCCCAGCCGTGCGCGCTACCAAACTACGCCATACCCCGTAGACAAGGAACATCTTTATCGTAGATGATATAAACTTGTCAGAATCCACTATACCATATGTATATGCTTTTTTAAAGGTAAGAATGCATTTTGTATTTTTTTTATTATTTTTATGTTTTTTTTATTTTCTGGTAGAAAAAAGGTTCAGATTGTGTTAAGATTTAACCTTGCAAAAAAACTATTTATTGACATTTTTTTGCAATCAACAAATAATGATATGGATTTATATATCATAGAATTTGGAGGCTGATTTTATGAAAAAGTTACTTGCTCTTTGTGGAAGCATCGCAACTATGCTGCTTCTCACACCGCTGACGATTCTCGCAGCAGAATCCGGTGAAAGCAGTACTGCAACGGTTCCGCTATGGCTTTGTATCCCATTTGCCGGTCTGTTACTCTGTATCGCAGTACTTCCGCTTGTAAAACCGGAATGGTGGGAGAAAAACCAGCCGCTTGCCGTAGCTGCCTGGTCCCTGCTATTTATCATTCCATTTGCAGTGACCTATAGTGCCGGAGATGCGGTCGAAACAGTACTTGAGTGTATTTTAAACGATTACCTGACTTTTATCGTCCTGTTATTTGGTCTGTTCTGTGTTGCCGGTAACATCACTTTAGAAGGCGATCTCGCAGGTTCCCCGCGCGTCAACGTAATCTTCCTTGCGATCGGTACCTTACTTTCCAGCTGTATCGGTACAACCGGTGCCAGTATGTTAATGGTACGTCCAATGATCAAGATGAACTCCTGGCGTCAGCACAAGAGTCACATTATGGTATTTTTTATCTTCCTGATCTCGAATATGGGAGGATGCTTAACCCCGATCGGTGATCCGCCACTTTTAATGGGATTTATGCGTGGTGTTCCGTTCTTCTGGAGCCTGCATCTGTTCCCGATCTTAATCTTTAATATGGTAATTTTACTGACTGTATTCTATCTCTTAGACCGTCACAATTACCGCAAAGATATTGCAAACGGCAGAAAACCGGATATCAGCAAAGCCGGTACCACATTAAAGATCGATGGTCTGCACAACATTATTTTCCTTATTATGATCGTTGCTGCTGTTATTTTAAGTGGAACTCTTCCGAACCTTGCAGCATTTCAGGATGCAGCCGGAAACGTTCGCGGTATCCGTGTATTCCGTGAGGTGACACTTGGTTTTCCTTCTATTATTGAGGTTGCCATCATCCTGCTTGCCGCTTTATTATCTTTTAAAACAACAGACTCTCAGATCCGTACCAGTAACCACTTTACCTGGGGTGCGATCAAAGAAGTTGCCGTTCTTTTCATCGGTATCTTTATTACCATGCAGCCGGCACTGATGCTTCTTAAATCCATGGGACCGGAGCTTGGTCTTTCCAAACCGCTTGAGATGTTCTGGGCAACCGGTGCACTTTCCAGTTTCCTTGATAACACACCGACCTACCTGGTATTCCTGACAACCGCAGGTACGCTTGGTTTCACACAGGGTATTGCAACCACGGTCGGAACCATTCCGGTCAAAATGCTTACCGCGATTTCCTGTGGTGCCGTATTCATGGGTGCAAACACTTATATCGGAAATGCACCAAACTTTATGGTAAAATCCATCTCTGACGAAAACGGTGTGCGTATGCCATCTTTCTTCGGATACTTATTATGGTCAATCGTATCTTTAGTTCCGGTGTTTATCATTGACACTCTGGTATTCTTTTTATAAAGGGGGGATTTCACAATGGAAAATAATATCGAAACATCACGGGCACTTGCTACCCGCATTTATGATCTCGACAGTGAAGTTTACCGTCTGGTAGGTTCTTCCCTTGGACGCACTTTTACCGGCGACAAAGAAACAAGTATTCGTAACCTGACAACCCTGATCTCTACACATCCACAGGGACATCTGCTCCGCAGTGAGATCGCTTTAATCGGTAATATGGCGCGTACGATCCGTAACAAAGAGGATCGCAGCCGTATGATGCACGAGTACAATGAGATTTTACATCAGATCGCAGAACTGCCGGAAAGTTTTGGTTCGGTTGATATCCTTGACCAGAATCTTGCTTCCTTAAATACATCCAACCTGCACCAGAAGTTTTCCAAAGACGATCATCTGATCATCTGCATCGGAAGAACACACGGAAGCGCCGGTACGGATATTGGTTTCGCGCTTGCGGATGCATTAAAGATCAACTACTACGATGTTGAAATTTTCAACCGTGTATTAGAGCGTTTAGAGGCAGAAAAAAATTCCGTCACAGACCGTGACAGCTTTACATCAAAACTTGATCAGGTTGCAAAACATGATACCAGTGCAAAACGTTTCTTAAAAGATTTCAGCCGTTATCACGGCCTGCCGAAGAAAGATGCCGTATTTTTCAACCAGAGCGATCTGATCGTGGAAATGGCAAAAAAAGAAGACTTTATCGTAATGGGCCGCTGTGCGGATGTGATTCTGACAAACAACCGTATCCCGCACATCAGTATCTTCATCACCGCTCCGTTTGAACAGCGTGTGCGCCGTATGATGGAGGTAAACAATCTTCCGCTCAAAGAAGCTGTCCGCCGTTTAAAGAAAATTGATAAAGGACATGAACAGTACTATCATTTTTACACCGGACGTAAATGGGGAGATGCCGTAAACTATGATCTTTGTATCAACAGTGCATGCTACGGTATCGAAGAATCCGTAGAACTGATTGAGCGTATGATCGATATCCACCCGGAGAAGTAGATCACATGCTAAAGAGGCATATTGCAGAAACCAGCTGGGCTGGCTGCAATATGCCTCTTTTTTATGTTTATGTATATTTTTCTTTTATTTTACATATAATTTATAATTGTGCAACAACTATATGGTTTTCCACTATTATGCACTCTTATCCACATTATCCACAGAGTTATCCACATTTTTTCTGATAGTTTGTGTATTGTTTGTATATTGTCTAACATTTTACATTCATCTGTCATTTCATGTTTTTGCTGTTCCAGCGTTTTCCTATACCACCCGCTTATTCAGCCATTTTCCACGTTTATACCGTATTACAAATAAAAGCGAACGGAACACCCAGTCCACATACATTCCAATCCATACGCCAAGCACGCCCATTTTCAGCGTTCCTGCAAAGAAATAGCTGCTTGCAACACGGAATACCCACATGGAAAACACGCTGACTTCCATGGTATATTTCGCATCCCCCGCTGCACGCAAAACGTTCGGAAGCGCAAAACTGAGCGGCCAGATGAGCATGGCACAGATGGAAAAAGTCTGCAAAAGCTGCACCGTGATTGCAAACGCCTCGCCGGACAATGAAAAACAGCCAACCAGTGGACGGACCAGAATCAATAACGTTATGTCTGTTAAACACATACCTCCATATGCAAGCCCTAACAGTTTTCTGCTGTACCATTTCGCCTGCTCTTTTTCCCCGGCACCAATGCAGCGTCCGATCACTGTCACCATCGCAAGCCCGATCGCAATCCCCGGAATATTGGCAAACCCGGCAATACTGTTTGCCACGGCATTTGCGGCGATCGCAGCCGTGCCAAACGTTGCCGTCAGGCTTGACACCAGAAGTTTACCGATCTGAAACATTCCATTTTCAATACCGCTTGGAATACCGATTTTTAAGATTTTTCCGATCACATCTTTCTGTGGATGCATGCATCCTGGTGTCGTGATGCAGAGCGGATTATCTTTTTTCGATAATAACACGACCATGACAAGTGCAGACACCATTCTTGCGATCAATGTCGCAAGCGCTGCCCCCATTACACCGATTCCAGCACCATAAATCAGGATCGCATTGCCGCCAATGTTAATCACATTCATGACAAGGCTGGTGTACATACTGATCTTACTGTTTCCAATACTTCGGAAAAGTGCCGCCCCGGCGTTATACACACCGAGAAACGGATAAGATATCGCCGAGATCAAAAAATAAATCTGAGCCGCATCCATCACATCTGCTTCAATCTGTCCGAAAATTGTGCGCAATAAAAAACGATGTAAAAATAATACCAGAATCATTACTGTTCCGGATGATGTGAGCATGATAAACATCAGCTGTCCCGCAGAAAGTTTTGCTTTCTCCGGCATCTTTTTGCCGAGATACTGGCTGCCCCGCCTGTCGCAAGTGCCGACAGTATCTGAATCAATAACACACTGATGCTGTCTACGAGTGATACACCGGAAACAGAAGCCTCTCCACAGGAAGACACCATCAGGGTATCAAACAGACCGATGCTTAAAGCCAGCATCTGCTCTATGATCAGCGGTATGATCAGTTTTTTCAAATCCTCTCTTGTAAAAATCGGTTGTTCCATATTAATCCTCATTTCTGCACAGTCTTTTTGTATCACAAATTTGAGCATAAGTACATTCCTGCACAGTCTTTCTGTATAACAAATTTGAACATAAGCACATTCCTACATGTAGAAAATTCAATTTTTCACATGTGTTTCCACACAAAACGTGGCATAGCTTTACGCCATGCCACGTTTTTATTCTGTCATATTTGTTTTGTATTTAAAACGTACTGTCATGCCCGGAAAATTCTACCCGTACCAACAGTTCCAATCATCCGTCTTATGCAAGTGCTGCAGTGATGATAGCCATAGAATAAACTTCTGCTGCATTACATCCACGGGACAGATCGTTGATCGGAGCATTTAATCCAAGTAAGATCGGACCATAAGCCTCGAAATTACCAAGACGCTGTGCGATCTTGTAACCGATGTTTCCGGCACTGATCTCCGGGAAGATAAATGTGTTTGCATGACCTGCAACCGGGTTGCCCGGGCATTTGGTACGTGCTACACGAGGAGAAACTGCTGCATCGAACTGAAGTTCTCCCTCGATTGGAAGATCCGGATATTTTGCTTTGGCTTTGGCTGCAGCATTACGCATCTTATCTACATCCTCACCTTTACCGGAACCAAGTGTAGAGTAGCTTAAGAATGCAACCTTCGGATCAACACCGAAAATCTTTGCACACTGTGCTGTCTCACCTGCGATCTCAACTAACTCATCCTCTGTCGGATGGATGTTGATTGCACAGTCACCCATTGCAAGAACTTCGTTCTCACCGGTAGCTGCAGGACGTACCATGATAAAGCAGGAAGATACGATTGTGTTGCCCGGTTTTGTCTTGATCAGCTGTAATGCCGGACGTACGGTATCTGCTGTTGAATAGGTTGCTCCACCGAGAAGTGCATCAGCAACGCCCATTTTTACAAGCATGGTTCCGAAGTAGTTTGCCTGGGAAAGAATACCTCTTGCCTGCTCCGGTGTCACACCTTTGCTCTTACGAAGTTCACAGAATAAATCTACCATCTCATCCATTCTGTCATAATTAGTCGGATCAATGATCTCTGCTCCACGGATATTAAAACCGCACTCTTCCGCTTCAGCAGCAATTTTATCCGGATTACCGATTAAGATCGGATGAAGGAATGTTCCTGCTAACAGGCGGGAAGCTGCCTCTAAAATACGAGGATCATCGCCCTCTGTAAACACGATTTTCTTAGGATCTTTTTTTAAGATGTCGATCAGTTGTCCAAATCCAAACATGATTAATTCCTCACTTTTTATAAATTGTAATTGGCGCTCTCTACCAGCGCATATCATGTTTTCATTATATAGCAGTTTTTTCGAAATTCAATATTTGTATTCAAATAAATGCAGTTTTATTTGACATATTCTCTCAACTTTGATATACTGTCAGTATCTTTGTGAAAAAATTAACGTAAATTGTATTTTTCTTTATACAAAAGGTACCGTATACCAGAGACCTGATCCCCGGATCATGCGTCTGATATACGGTACCTTTTCCATATAATTTTCTGTTGTCTGTGACAAATCTACTGTTCGTTATCTTTTGTTTCTTTCTCCTGCTTATTCCCTGAATGTCTGATTGCACCTAACAGTTCCGGCACATGCTGTTCCTTATCCGGTTTGGTTGCGAGCATGAATCTGCGGAAAAAGAATAAAATTCCGATGCTGACTACGGATAACAAGTCTTCTAATGCTGACGTTTTCTGTACGATCATATGACGGGCAATCAGAAAGATCAAAACCTCCATGATATTCTGTGAACTTGGTTTGCAGAGCATCTTGATAAACTCTACCCCGATCACGACGTCAAACACAGCATCGAGAAAAATAAGAAATGCCTCCCCATTCGTCCGGTTCTGCCAGTATACCAGAAGTTCCGGGAAAAGATTTACCGCCGCTATGACCACACCAACCACAGCAACTAACGCTATGATGAGTTCTAAACCTTCACTTACCTGATACAGTCTTTTTCTGAGTTTGTCCACTGTAATTCCTTTCATCCTGATATATGGTCAATTTTAGATATACAAAACCGAGCGCCTCCCATCGAATCCAGACCACAGACGTTACCTCCACAGTTAACTCGGCCCAGGCACCCTTACGGCA
>ERZ779942.1653-NODE-1653-length-10152-cov-1.84154_pt1 | contig 10152 bp, 9 predicted proteins | sample MGYA00511941_ERZ779942 | MGnify/ENA primary metagenome ERZ779942 (study PRJEB29588, sample SAMEA2148265) | human gut metagenome | biome: human gut; feature: human-associated habitat; material: faeces | place: Denmark | collected 2008/2010 ... | reverse complement strand
GTTGCCCTCTCCCTGATCTTAACCGTGATCGTATCTGCAATTCTTACGATTCCGACCGTTGCCGCTTCCCGCCTGTTTTTAGTCTGGATGCATACACCGGATAATATCTTATCCATGGCAGATGCTTACATCAAGGTCATTTTTGCAGGTATCATCTTAACAATGCTCTACAATGTATCCGCCGGTATCTTAAGAGGTATTGGAGACAGCAAAACACAGCTCTACTTTTTGATCATTTCTTCTATATTAAATGTGGTACTGGATCTTTTATTTATTGTCGTACTGAAAGCAGGAACCGCCGGTGCCGCCTATGCCACCATCATTGCGCAGGGAATCTCCGCAATTTTATGTTTTATCCATATGTTCCGGCAGTTTGAGATCCTTCGCACAACAAAAGCGGACTATTATCTGGATCGCCCGGGTGTCATTAACATGCTCTCGATCGGTATCCCAATGGCATTAAATTACTCCATCACCGCCATTGGAACCATGATCTTACAGAGTGCTGTCAACGTGTTTGGTTCCAGTGTGGTTGCTTCCTTTACAGCCGCTTCTAAAGTCAACAATATCGCAACTCAGACCATGCCGACGCTCGGCACCGCCATGGCAACCTACTGTGGTCAGAATCTCGGTGCAGGAAAATACGACCGTATTTTCGACGGTATGCGCAAAGGATTTTTCATCTGTATCGCTGCAGCAGCCATCGGTGCTGCCATCTGTATTTTCGGTGGAGAATTTATCGTGAGCTGGTTTGTAAGTAATCCTTCCGATGAAATTTTCTCCTATGCAATGATGTACTTAAAAACTGTAAGCTGGTTTTTCCTCCCGCTTGCCATGATCTTTTTATACCGCAATGCCTTACAGGGATTAGGCGAAGGACTTGTTCCAATGTTGAGTGGCGTGATCGAGCTGGTATGCCGCTTTATTGCGATCGCACTCCTGCAGAAACCACTCGGTTATCAGGGGATCTGCCTTGCTGATCCTGCTGCCTGGGTGGGCGCCGGTATTCCTCTGATGATCACTTATATCATTTGGAAAAGCAAAAAGATACGGCAGCACAGCAGTTCTCCAGCCTAAACAGCGTGAAATTTTTCTGTCTGCAAAGGACTTTTAATTTCTATAGGTAAAAATCGCCTGAGATCCGAATTATCTCTTGTAATTCAGATTTCAGGCGATTGCTTTATCTGGCTTTTCTCTCTGTTCTCTTTTATTTTTCTATTACGCTTCCAGCTCTGGAATCTTTCTTGAACATGCCACTGCTAACGCTCCCGGTCCGATATGGCAGGAAATGCTAAGTGAAAGCGGATCCATACGGATCTCCATCCCCGGAAATGCCTCCTGCACTTCTTTCTTGAAGTTTTCTGCCGCTTCTAAATCATGCGTATATGCCATCTCAAGATACATATGCTCTCCGTTCGGATCGTTAAACCGGTTGGCAAAATCATTCTTCATTGCCTCAATCATGATACTCTTTGCCTGTTTTACCGTTCTTGCCTTGGCAAATGCATCTAATTTTTCACCCTGAATCTGAAGCACCGGTTTTAATTTTAACAGTGTTCCAAGCGCGGCAGCAGCTGGTGTGATCCTGCCGCCTTTTTTCAGATAATACAGCGTGTCCACCATAATGTAAATCGATGATTCAAATTTATCACGCTCTAAAATTGTCTTGATCTCAGATGCAGTTCTTCCCTGTTTTGCAAGCGCAAGTGCATCTAAAACAGACTGGCGCTGTGTAACAGAAATTCTCTGATTGTTCACCACCTGCACCTTTCCATCATAATCCTGGGAAAGCATCATGGCTGTCTCACAGGAACCACTAAGTCCGGACGACATTGGGATATGTACGATCTCATCGTACTCTTTTAACAATTCATCCCAAGTATCTGTCACATTTCCTACAAGCGGCATGGATGTATGGATGTCTGTCTTCTCGGAAAGCATCTGGTAAAACTCTTCCTGTGACAGATCGATATCTTCATACAGTGTCTTGTCTCCCACAAAAAAAGGCATCGGCATCACGGTAACTCCAAGTTCCTTTGCCATACTCTGCGTGATTCCGCTGTTGCTGTCTGATACGATTGCTACTTTGCTCATGAAAAATGTTCCCCCTTATAATGTCTCTGAGCGTTTTTTGATGTTTTCTTTGAAGTTGATCACCTCATGCTCATACTCTTCATTCATATATTCAGATCTGATCATAAAGTCTGCCGATGCCTTATTGTTTGCGATCGGGATATCATATACCTGTGCAATACGAAGCAGTGCCTTTACATCAGGATCATGAGGCTGTGCAGTCAATGGATCAGAAAAGAAAATGACAAAGTCTACTTTTCCCTCAACGATCTTTGCACCGATCTGCTGGTCTCCCCCAAGAGGGCCGCTGTTATATCCACGAACCGGAAGTCCGGTCTGGTCTGTAATCATACGTGCCGTGGTCCCTGTTCCACAAAGGAAATGATTTTTCAGGATCTCTTTATTTGTTTCGCACCATGCGATCAGCTCTGCTTTTTTATTATCATGCGCGATCAGTGCAATATTTTTCTGTTTTCCAATGGTAAGTGTTACATAATTTTCATTCATATGCGCCATCCTCCGTCATTTATCTGTGCCTTTATCTATTGCATATCAGATCAGTTTTTCTGCAATACATATTGTTAAGTATAACATATTTTTTGTCGTTCTTCCACAAAAAAATAATAGAATGCGCGCTCCGCGGACATTCTATTATTTTATGTACCGGATTTCTTCTTTGCCTTTTTATTCCGGCAATTTTACTTTTCCATCCAGAATCATCTTCACAAATGCAGTGTCACGAATGATCCACGGATCCTTTTCTATGCGTATATTGGTATTGTATACAGTCTCCGGCTGCTCCCACTTAAGATAATACCCCTTTGCCACTTCACTGGGTGTCAGATGAAGTTTCTCCTGTTTTTCCCCTACCTTACAGTAATAAAAGTAAGAATGACAGATATATTTACAGGACGGATCAAATATATCGCGACGCATCTCAAGGATCTCCCCTAGTTCACACACAGACTCTTTTAAAACGGTAAGCCCTGTCTCTTCACGGATCTCACGCACAAGGGTTTCTAAAAAACTCTCTCCCTTTTCCATCCCGCCGCCGGGCATCTTATATTCGCCATCCGTACTACACTGCATGGCAATCTTTCCATCCCGGAAAATTACACCACGCACATTATATTTTTCATATACTTTTGTTGTGTCGTCATAATTCTTCTCGTCAAAAACAGCAAGCACTTCCATCTGTTTTGTCTCCATATTCTGCAGCTTAAGGCCATATTTTTATCATATATCAAAATGTCTGATATTGTGTGCAAGCATATCCGCCATATTACGCAGATTTTCGGTAGAATCCTTGATATTCTGAAAACTGTCCGTAATCTCTGTGATGGATGAACTTGTCTGCGTGGTTCCTTCCACATTCTGCTGTGCAATCTCTGACAAAGAATCAATGACATCTATGATCTCTGTTCTTGCACTCTCTAATTTCTTTGTACGTGTTTCAATCTGGCGAATTCGTTCAATAGATGCGTCGATCTCACCCATAACACCATTTACCATCTGCTCCGTACTCTCGATATGCATATTCTGTTTTTCAATGATCTCCTGTGTCTTGCCCATTGTCTCAACCACACGCTGGGAGTTTCCGATCAGTGTATTTACGATTTCGCCGATATTGCCACTCGCCGTATCAGACTGTTCTGCAAGCTTCTGTATCTCAGATGCCACAACCGCAAACCCTTTTCCAGCCTCGCCTGCACGCGCAGCTTCAATGCTGGCATTTAAAGAGAGGAGATTCGTCTGGGATGCAATTTCAGAAATAAACTGCGATGCCTTCTGAATACTCTGTGCTGAAATATTTGTCTGTTTCGTCTGTTCCGCGATCGTTGCAACAGCTGCCTTTACTTCTTCGCTGATTCGTTTTAGTTCATCGATCGTAACAACAGCCGCATCACTGGACTGTTTCATCTGATCTGCACTTTCATTCAGCTCATCTGCTGCTCTGCCGGTCTCAATGATCAGATTTCCCATATATTTTACATTGTCAGAAGCTTTTTTTGCATCCTCTGCCTGTAAATTTGCCCCGGTTGTAATAGAATCTACCGTTGCCTCCACCTCACGCATTCCATCGTAAGTCTGATGGGATGTATCCTCTAAAGTATTGGATGCTTCCATCAGCATATCGGTACTTTCCTTGATTCCCTTAATGATCTTTTGCAGTTCTTTCTGTAAATGCTGTATCGCTTTGGTCAGATCTCCGACTTCATCTTTCCGCCCTAAGATCTTCTTGTCAAACTCTACGTCAAGATGACCGGCAGACACTTCCTGCACATTTGCAATTCCTTTCTTTAATGCACGTGTGATCGAGGTTGCACTGATCTCCACGATAATGATACAGATAACAAGTACCACAAGCACGATGGCTACGATCGTATTAATGATCTGTATCACGCTGTGGGAGATTTCCTGTTTCTCCGCCCCTGCAAACACCATACCGATCGGAGTACCGCTGTCGCCTTTCTGATATACCGGAACATAATAGCCATAGTATATGGTGCCATCCATGGATACATTATCACTGAAATATTCCTCACCACCATTTAATACCTTTTCAACAACCTTGTCACCCGCCGGACTTCCCAGAATCCTGTCACCATTTTTGTCGACTGCAGAAGTCATGATTCTCTGTGATCCATAGAAAAATGTCACATCCATCCCAGACTCCTGTTTGATGGTATCCACCAGATTCTCTGACTGTGAAATGTTATAACTTCCTTTCCAGATATCACCATTTTCCGTCTGCAAATAGGTACCTGCATTCTGGTCATAAGCTGCCTGCGTCGCGATTGCAGTTCCTTTTAATGAATTTTCCACCTGATCGATAATTGCACCCTTTACGATCGTGGACGCGATCAGAAGGATAATTCCTCCTAACAGAAGCAGCGGTATCAAAGAACAGAATAAAACTTTTTTTCGAATCGTCAATTTCATCATCTCATTCTCCCCCTAGTCCACAATCACAACGTTTTTATAATACCAGTCAATGCCGCCGGTAATCATTGCATCATCTAAGGTTCCATTCTCTGTTCCAACCGTCTCCCCTGTATTTGTCTCCATCACTCCGTCAAAAACATTATTGCTGCCATTTAAAATTTCTGCAGTCGCTTCATCCACCTTCTCCTGCGTACCCTCTGCCGCAAAAGATGCCAGATTCGTCAGCTGTACCAGCCCCTCTGCCATACCTCCATAATAGTTTGATCCATCCCAGGTTCCATTGATAATACTCTTAACTGCCGAAGTATAGTATGCACTCCAGTTCCAGATAACACTCGTCAGACAGGCATCCGGTGTTTCCTTGCTCATATCTGAGTTATAGCCGATACCATATACACCACGTTCCTGTGCGAGTGTCTGCGGATACGGCGTATCACAATGCTGTGCCATCACATCACAGCCCATATCCAACAGCTGTTCCGATGCTGCTTTTTCCTTATCCGGATCATCCCAGCTGTTTGTGACTGCCACATAGATCTTTGCCTCCGGGTTAACAGCTGCAACACCGATCGCAAATGCATCAATTCCACCTGTCACCTCCGAATTGGAAGAATCCTGCGCTGCAACATAGCCGACCTTATCCGACTTTGTATTCATGCCAGCCACGATACCGCTTAAATACCTTACCTGGTAAATACGACCAAAATAATTGTTGAAGTTCTTTCCATTTGACATATAACCGGTTCCATGGGAAAAGTAAATATCCGGATATTTTTCAGCCATCTCTGCTGTTGTTTCCATATACCCCCAGCTGGTTGTAAAAATAATATTGCACCCATCCGAAATACATGCTTCGATTGCTTCCTCCGTCGCCTTTGCGTCAGAGTCATCCACGATCTTTCTCTCAATCTAATCATCGCTTAAACCCAGATTTTCCTGCATTCCCACAATTCCCAGATCATGCGTGTAAGAATATCCGCTTCCCTCATCCGGATCTGAAATATAAAGCACGCCGACTTTTATATTTTCTTTCGAAATTCCTGCCGTGCCCGATGTGGTATCCGACTGTGCACCGCCTGTACTGTTCCCGGCGGTTTCCGTTGTAATATAGCCATCGTTTGTCGCATAATCATCCGGCGTAGTACCTGTTTTTCCACCACACCCGGCGAGCATTCCCGCCACGGCAAACAGTGCAATTATCTTTCCAGCTGTTTTTCCTTTCATCTTTTGTTCTCCTCATCATAAATTTTCACAACATCTTTGTTTCATTATACAAAACCGGAGAACATTTGTAAATAAATATTATTTTTATGACAATAATCTGATACTTATGACCTATTTTTCTGAAAATATTCTTTTTGCACGCAGATAAGACAGATTAAATGTCCGGAGCGTCACAGGCTGGTTCATCCTGTCATTTTCCTGCATATATTCCCACTTCCAGTTATATATTCCATCCCCGTAATAACTCTTGTCCGGATGTTCTTTTAAGTACTCAGCGATCACTGGTGCCGCATCCGTTGATAAACAGGAGAGATAACTGTAATCTCCCGCAGTATTTCCATTTTCGATCTGCGCCAGATCATAGGCGGCAATCCCCGCATCTACATGTGCAAAGGCAAACAGGACATAACTGACGCACACAACCGCCATTCCATACTGAAACAACGGGACCCTGCGGTTCCAGATATAACAGATCGTCCCTGCCATCAGAAGCGTGATCACTGCCAGTGCCACAAGTACCACAACACGCAAAAATGTGAGCTGGTATGCCCGGATATACAGGATCATTCTCCACCCGCTCGATGCTGTCATAATGATCGTACATACAGAGATCACCGTCAGAACGGCATCGACCGCCCTGTTCCTCTGAAAGAAATGCTCCATTGTAAGAACCGCCCCCAGATTTAAAATACACACCACAAGGAGCTGGAAAAATCCCTGCCTTGCATATTCGGCATAGGTCACTCCTGCCGGCAGCTCCCCGCCACCGCCAAACAGATATATGATCTGTATACCACAGAATATCACATATAATACCGCCACTAAGACCGAAACCGTAAACATTGCTGTCGTCTCTGTAAGAATTTTTACTTCCCTGTCCTGCCGGTCTTTTCTGTATGCTGTATATCTGACTCCACAGTAAGATGAAATAAAACCAAAACATAACATGAAACAAATCCCTGCCAGGTTTGCCGGTATCCTGATTCCTTCGAAAACTTTTGCAATCATATTTGAAAATACCAGATCCGCCGACATTAACAATCCACCGATCAGAAGAACCACCGGTATCGCTACTGCAATTCCGATCAGGATCTCACGCGCTTTGCCATTTTCTTTTTTCTCCCGCAAACGTGCAAAATCGTTTCCATCGCCAAATGGTCTTGCAATGCTGCCAATTGCTCCAAATACAGCATTTACTCCACCGCACAGGTAATCCCAGAAATTCCATTCGTTTTCATCTGCCATATTTCGTATCAGGAAACACACCGTGAATGCAAATATCCAGCAATAATTCATCCAGATGATCCACTCATTTCCGGTTGTAAATGTACTGACCGCAAGGATCAGCATATACACAGCAAAAATTATTGTTGTTTTAAAAACTTTTCTTTCCTTTACCGTTTTAACGATGTAACAGATATATCCGATCGTTGCCACCACCCACAGAAGTACTGCGGCACCTGTCATATTTTTGTAAATACAGACTGTATAGATCAGTGCGTAAATGAGGCTTGCCGGCGCAAGTTTTTTAAAAATCCCCGCATTTTCTTTCTGCTGCTGTTTTTTTCTTTCCTGCCACTGCGCTTTCTGCTCCTCGTAACTGACTGTAAGATTCTGATCCATTTTCATGCTCCCTTCCTTTTCCAATAAGCTGTCCTGTTCCTGCTTCAGTTTTTCATAAACTGTCATATTCCTGCTTCATTCCGTACAATATATTAAATTTCATCATCCGATGGAACATATTCTAAAATATCTCCCGGCTGGCAGTCCAACGCCCGGCAGATCTTGTTTAATGTGTCTACTTTGATTGCTTTTGCCTTTCCATTTTTTAGTATGGAAATATTTGCCATTGTAATACCTACTTTTTCCGAGAGTTCAGTTACACTCATTTTTCGCTTTGCAAGCATTACATCTATATTTATGATAATCGCCATTTGTCTCTCCTTATATCGTAAGTTCATTTTCCTGTTTTAATTCGTAGGCTTTCAGGACCAGATGTGATAATGCCGCTGCCAAAACAGATATCATGACCGAAAGCAAAACTGCGGTGATCATAAAAATACTGATTCCGGGCTGCCTGACCGCTAAGATTGCCAGAAAAACAATTCCCGCAAACCACACAACTGAGAGCAGCAATGCGAAGTGACTGATATTTCGAAAACATTTTGCATTTTCTTTTGAGAATGAATTGTCTTTTCCGATCTGCACACATACTTTCCAGAACTGGTACAGGATCGCATAACAGATCACCGCAATGCACCAGCCGTACAACAGCCCCGGCATAAAAAGATACGCCAGTGATTCATCCGCGTCCCTCCATGACATTGCAAGTACCGGCATAATATATAGAAAGAACACCGCCCCCATCAGCGCCAGTACAATCGTGATTGCTTTTAGCCACCGTGAAATTTCTTTTTGCTGCATAAATGATTCTCCTCCTGATCTGATTCACTTTTCTTTGAGTTTGTTTTTGATTCCAGATTTTTCTTTCTGGTTTTATTGTTTTCCTTTATTATACACATATATCTTGCTTTTGCAATATATTTTTATTGTTTTACAATAAATTTTTATTGGTAAATAGTAATAATAAAATCCTCTGCAAACAGTCAGGTGCTATTTGCCACCTGTTTTTCTGTTTACAGAGGATTTTATTATTTACTGTTCATTTCATTATTTTTTTATATAGTTTTATCAACAGTTTCCGTAATCTTTTTAAAATATTTATTGTCTGTTCGATTGTAAATATTGTTCTATTTCCAATGGCGATTTTCCAGTTACTTCTGCAATTTTTTCTATTGGGAAATCCAGCTTAATCATATTATGGATCATTCTCTCTTCTGCGATCTCGATTCCGTCACTTTTGCCAGCCTCATACTCTGCCTTTCGGAGTTTCTTCTCTTCCCACTCTTTATCATATTCCAAAATACTCACCATCTTTACCTCCGAACGATTCTTCCGAAGAAATTCCACCAAAATTCCTTCTTTGATACATTCATCGATTGCCCGTGCAACTGCATCGTTTAAGTTCATTTCTGATGTATATTTGCGGACTCTCGCTACATAAATGGCATATTCCTTCAATGTCTGACACTGCTCCATCAGCTCTTTGTTATGTCCTTCATTGACGTTTAACATCAGGGCTTTTAACTCCAGGTCCGGCTCGCCAGCCAGATGCTCATAAGCCTTTGACAGTCGAAGTTCCACCCGGTCATCCACTGCATCCGTTCCATTATAAAATACCATAAATTTCGGTGCCGGTATCTTCTGCAGGCGGGACGAATACAAGGACTTATCATCAACATACTGCTGATATTCGATTCCTATGTAAATCAGATCCCGCAGCGGTATGTTGGGATTTAACGTGGACTGGTGCTCGTAGAGATAAATATTCGTCTCTAACATAAATGCCAGGTCGTTTTTCATCCCCATGTAGATTGCATTTTCCAGCGTGACGATTTTCAGATCATCTGCGTTCTGATAAGCTTTCCCGGTTACTGCATTGTACAAAGATAAAAGGTTCTCTTTCTCTGAAAACAACATGCGGAATACGGTGTCTTTGTACTGACGGTTGGCTGCTGGTATCTTTTCTGATACCTGTGTACCCTTCTTCATATTCAGTTCCTCCTATGTGCAGGAGGCTCATCCAGATCTCCTGCTTTTCATTTTTGTGAATAAAAAGCATAGATTTCTGAAATGTTTTTTGAAATGTAGACGGATGTGTCATCCTTATGGTCATGTAAAGCAAATGCAACTGTCTGAATAACGCTGTTCACATGGTAGAAATATGCTTTGATTTATCTTAGCATACGTCATTCTTCGTATGCAACTGATTTGAAATTTCTTGTGCAGTCTGCACAAAAAAGAAGTCCGATTTTTAAAGAAAGACAGTGTCCGGCTTGAACACCGCCT
>ERZ779942.1642-NODE-1642-length-10219-cov-3.06425_pt1 | contig 10219 bp, 8 predicted proteins | sample MGYA00511941_ERZ779942 | MGnify/ENA primary metagenome ERZ779942 (study PRJEB29588, sample SAMEA2148265) | human gut metagenome | biome: human gut; feature: human-associated habitat; material: faeces | place: Denmark | collected 2008/2010 ... | reverse complement strand
AGCCTTTCTGCATGGCCATCGCACGTTTGGAAACGAGCCGCAGACCGTCCTCGAACGAAAGAGCGCCGGCCACCACCAGGGCTGAAAATTCGCCGAGCGAGTGTCCGGCTACCGCGTCGGGCTTCACGCCCAGCGCCTTGGCCATGATGACCGAGTGGAGGAATACGGCCGGCTGGGTGACTTTGGTCTGTTTGAGCTCTTCGTCCGTACCGGCGAACATGATGTCGGTGATGCGGAAACCGAGGATTTCGTTGGCCTGCTCGAAGAGAGCCTTGGCTTCGGGGACATTGTCGTAGAGGTCTTTGCCCATGCCGACGGCTTGAGCGCCCTGACCCGGAAATACGTATGCGTGTTTCATAGTTTCTGTCAAAATATTTTTTGGTTACCGGGCAAAGATAGCAAATATTTTCTTACATTTGCACTGCAACGGTTCACGAGGGGTTACGCCCCGTCAGATTAAATGGGAACGCAGTGAAAGTCTGCGACAGTTCCCGCTGCTGTGAGTCCTGCCCGACGATCCGAGGTGATCGGCCCGCTTGCGGGCGGTGTTTCGGATGCCCGGGTGTATTGCCGCGACACTCTTTTGCCACTGGTCCTGCGGGGTCGGGAAGGCGTTGCGGCGGGGACGAGTCAGAAGACCAGCCTTTGCCTGCCCGATGAACGGACAGTTCGGATGATATGCGTCTGCGGAGAACGGAGCTTTCGGAAAAGACCTGCGAGGCATCTTTTCGGTGGATTGATAACCTGAAGCGAGGCGGCTCTCTGTTTCCCTGATGAAATATTTTTCGAAACCGTTGTACGGCATACGCCGAAGTGCGGAGTTTGTGCAGAAGAAGAGTGTCTTGCCGATAAAGGTTTCAGTCGCAATAAAGTAGAGATTAGTATGGACTGAAACAAAGAGGTCGATCTGTTGCCGGGTCGATCTCTTTATTTCTGGTGTCGGACGGAATGGGCTGCCCGGCTTCTTCCCTCGGGCGCGGAAAAACGGCTGTCGGGTGTCTGCGACGGATTCTCCCGATACAAAAAAGCAGCGCTTTATGCGCTGCTTTTTTCAATTTTCCTGATCGCCTATTTCTCTTCCACGATCTTGAAGGAATCCTTGTAGAGTCCGCAAACGGGGCATACCCAGTCGTCCGGGATGTCTTCGAATGCCGTGCCGGGTGCGATGCCGCTTTCGGGATCGCCCTTGGCCGGATCATATACGTAGTCGCAGGCGGTGCAGTGGTATTTGCGGGGGAATATGCGGTCGGCCACCTTGTCCCAGTCGATCAGCTCCCAGTACGATTTGATGAAATCCGCGCGGCGGTTGCGGTAGTCGATATAGTAGGCGTGTTCCCATACGTCGATCGTCATGACGGGCTTGAGGCCTTTGGTCATGGGGTTGCCGGCATTGGATTCCGAGATGATCTGCAATTTGCCGTCCTTGTCGGCTGCGAGCCACGTCCAGCCCGAGCCGAAAAGTCCGGTAGCGGCTTTGGAGAACTCTTCCTTGAAGGCTTCGACCGATCCGAAGTCGCGGGCGATGCGATCCGCTAGTTTTTGGGGCATCGGCTTCTGATCGGGGGTCAGCATCAGGAAGAAGAACGTGTGGTTCCAGGCCTGGGCCGCATTGTTGAAGATCGGACCGTCGGCTTTCTTGACGATTTCCTGCAGGGACATCGACTCGTAAGGCGTGCCGGGAATCAGGCGGTTGAGATTGTCCACGTAGGTCTGGAGGTGTTTGCCGTAGTGGTATTCAAAAGTTTCTTTGCTCATTTTCGGAGCGAGCGCTTCCGTCGAATACGGAAGTTCGGGCATTTTGTGAACCATAATTCTTTCTGTTTTAGGTTTTGATATTGTTAAAGATTCGGTTTGAATTGTCGTCGGAGCCGCCGCCGGGGTGCCGTGCAGCAGGATATATCCGTTGAGGTAGGCGGCGAAGAGCGTCCAGAGCAGGTAAGGTACGAAGAGCCAGGCGGCAGCACGGTCCCTGCGGCTCGCAGCGAAGATGTAGAGTCCCACGAGGATATTCAGCAGTACGATGTCGATGAATCCGGCCAGCGGATTGCGCAGCGTGAAGAACAGGATACTCCACAGGAAGTTGGCGATGAGCTGCAAGATCCACAGACGGATGATTCCTTTGTGCTGCCGACGCACGATGAGGCGCCCGAGCGAAAGTCCCATGCAAAGGTACAGGACGCTCCAGGCGATCGGAAATACGATGTTGGGCGGCGTGAGTGCCGGCTTGGTCAGCGTCGGATACCATTCGGCGATGGACGAAGCCTGGAAAAAACTTGCCGAGATACCTACTGCAAAGCAGGCGAGGACGGGAATGAGGTAAGCCGCTATTTTTTTCATGCTTGGGGTATTGAAGTTTTTCTGATTCCGTGCAAGAACAGTGCAAATTACGCTGTTTTCTTTCCAAATTTAATAAAAATAATCGGATTCGAATCCAATTCCGGCTCCTTGATCGACGTGTTTTTTTCCAGGGCGGATGTCGTTTTCCCGGTATTCGTCGTGAACGTATCGATAAACAGTTTCGGAGATATCCGCTATGATTCGGGCATTTGTTTCCGGGTTTTCCGCCGAATCTTTGATGAAGACGGCGATGGTATAGCGGGTGCCGTCCGGCAGGATGACGAATCCCAGGTCGTTGGTCCCGGCGAAGATGCCTCGTTCGTCGCGGTCGCTCGTGCCGGTTTTGTGTCCGATGACGGCGCCGGTTCCCGACAGTGGTTTCGGAAGACGGTCGGCACCTGTTTTACAGCTTATCAGGTTTTGCCGGATCATTTCCCGCAGTGTAGGAGTGAGAATCTGTTCCGTTACGAGCAGTTCCAGCAGGGCGGCGGCTTCGAGCGGCGTACTCCAGTTTTCGTAGCACGTTTGCGGATCGTCGTGCATCTGCTGCTCCGTTGCTGCGATCGCGAAATCGTGCAGTCCGAGCGACCGTAGCGGTCTGTCGCTGCCGGACCGCCCGTGTGCTCGAAGAGGATGTCGCAGGCGTTGTTGTCGCTCAACTGCAGGCTGTACTCCAACAGACGGCTGACTGAAAGCGAGATTTCGCCTTCGGGAAATTCCTCCCGAAGGGGACTGTACGTGTCGGGGACGAGCTCTTCTTCCGGAATGAATATTTCCGTGTCGGGCGTCAGTCCGTTTCGGTCCAGGTAATCTGCGACGGCGAGGGCCTGGTGGAATTTGAATACGCTCATCAGGGGGTAGCGGTCGTCGTTATTGACCGTTACCGTATCTTGTGCGTCGAGGATGACCGCAATACCGATTTCGGCTTTTTTATCCTTTATCACCTTTTTCAGCCGATACGACAGATCGTCGTCCTGCGCTGCTGCGGCAAGCGGAAAGAACGAAATCCAGAGAATCGAGATCAGTGTACGCATATATTGTCGAGATTGATCGGAAACAAAAATAGGATAAATTTCGATTCCTTCCGGGGCGGATTTCATGATTTTTGCATCTCTTTCGATTATTACGGTATGCCGGCGGGCGATTCGGGGTATCGTGTCGATGCCGTAAATCGTCCGATTCGCCTCGAATCGGTCCGCCTCGGTCGATTCTTTACGGCCGGAAGATCGAAACGCCGGTAAATTTATTAGATTTGCGGACGGTTGATTTTGTGAATTATGAGAAAGAACTTACTGGCAGCAATCGTTTTGCTGGCATTGTACATTCCTTCTGTTTGGGCCGCAGCGGGGTATCCTGTGCGGGGCAGGGTTATCGACCGTCTTTCCCGGGAACCGGTCGCCTATGCTGCCGTTACGATCACCGGCCAGCCCGGTAAGGGCGCCATGACCGATTCGCTCGGACGTTTCGAGATCCTGCAGGTGAAGCCCGGCATTTATAGCCTGACGGCGTCGTTCATCGGTTACAGAACGGTCGTGACCCCCGAATACCAGGTGTCGGCCCGGACGCCTTTCATCGAAATCGAGATGGAGGAGGAGCCGGAGCATCTGAATGAAGTCGTCGTTCGTCCCTCGCCTTTCCGCCGTACGATCGAGAGCCCGGTCAGTATGCAGGTGATCGGGATGCGGGAGATCGAGAAGAGTCCCGGCTCCAATCGTGACGTGTCGCGTATCGTTCGTTCCTATCCAGGCGTGTCGTTTTCGCCCATCGGTTATCGCAACGACCTGATCGTGCGGGGCGGCGGACCTTCTGAAAACCGCTTCTTCATGGACGGGATCGAAATTCCCAACATCAACCATTTCGCCACGCAGGGTGCCACGGGCGGTCCCGTAAGCATCGTGAATTCCGATCTGGTGCGCGAGATCAATTTCTATACGGGTTCGTTTCCCGCCGACCGTGCCGGGGCGCTCAGTTCGGTGCTGGATTTCCGGCTGCGGGACGGCGATCTCGAACGGCAGACCTTCAAGGCGACGCTCGGTGCCTCCGAAGTGTCGCTCAGCGGCAGCGGACACGTGGGCAAAAAGACGACTTACCTCTTTTCCGTGCGGCAATCCTATCTCCAGTTCCTCTTCAAATTGCTGGGGCTTCCTTTCCTGCCCAATTACATCGACGGGCAACTGAAGGTCAAGACCCGTTTCTCGGAGCGGGACGAGCTGACTTTCCTCGGACTGGTGGGCATCGACAACATGAAGCTCAATCTCGACGAGAAGGGCGAGGAGAACGAATATCTGCTCAGTTACCTGCCTCGTATCCAACAGGAAACCTTTACTGTGGGTGCCGTGTACCGCCATTTCGCCGGCCGGCACGTGCAGTCGGTGGCGTTGAGTCACAACTACCTGAATAACCGCAATACCAAATACCGCAACAACGACGAATCGACTCCGGATAATCTGACCCTGCGTTTGCGGGGCGTGGAGCAGAAGACGACCCTGCGGTTCGAAAATCGCTCCTACCTGGGCCGGTGGACGCTGCGCGAAGGTGCTGAATTGAACTATTCTACCTATCATAACAAGACTTTGCAGCGGACTTATCAGCAGGAAGCCGAGCTGCTCGACTATCGCACTTATTTGGGGATTGTCGGCTGGGGCTTTTTCGTGGGGGCCGACTATGCCTCCGCAGACAAGCGGCTGACGGTTTCGATGGGCGTGCGGGCCGACGGATGCGACTATTCGACGGAGATGGAGCGTTTCTGGAAGCAGCTTTCGCCCCGTGTGTCGGCTTCCTATGCCTTGAGCGACAGTTGGTCGGTGAGCGGTAGCGCAGGGCTTTTCTACCAGTTGCCGCCCTATACGGCACTCGGCTATAAGGACAATACGGGCGAGTTGGTCAATCGGGGCTTGGAGTATATGCGGGTCCTGCAAAGCGCCGTCGGCGTCAATTGGCGTCTGCGTGACCGGTTGGTGGTTTCGCTCGAAGGTTTCTACAAATATTATACGGATATCCCGCTTTCGGTGGCGGACGACGTGCCGCTGACCTGCAAAGGCAACGACTACGGCACCTCGGGCGACGAATTGCTCGTTTCTTCGGCCCAGGGACGTGCCTACGGTCTGGAGCTGATGGTGCGTTGGCAGCTTCCCGATCGTTTCAATCTGGTCGGCGCCCTGACCGTTTTCAGCAGCGAATACCGCAGCCGGCACGATGCGAAATATATTCCTTCTGCCTGGGACAATCGTTTCGTGGCGAATATCAGCGGTACGTATGATTTCTCTCGCGGGTGGAGCGTCGGTGCGAAGCTGAGCGCTATCGGCGGAACGCCTTATACGCCGTACGACGTCGAGAAATCGTCGCTCGTCGAGGCGTGGAACGCTTCGGGGCGCCCCTATTACGACTATTCGAAGTATAATACCGGCAGGCTCGACGCTTTCGCCCAGTTGGACGTGCGCGTCGATAAGGTGTTTTATTTCCGTAAATGCATGCTGGGTATCTATGTCGATTTGCAGAACGTGACCTTCAGCAAGCTCCGTCAGCCCGACGTGCTGATGAGTACCGGCGTGATCGAGAATCCTTCGGCTCCGCCTTCGGAGCAGCGTTATAAGATGAAGTATATCCGCCAGGCGAGCGGTACGTTGGTGCCGACGTTGGGCGTCACGGTCGAATTTTAATCGTACAGCCATGAAAAATAACCTGCTCAGCGACAAGCTCGCCTACAACGGGGATACGAAAACACGGACTCATCTGCATCTGTGCAGTTATACTGTGGATCGGGTCGAAGAGGCTGCGGGAGATGATTTCGAGGAGATGAAATCCCGCTTTCAGCCCGATGGCATCACTTGGCTGCAGATTCACGGACTGGAAGATACGGATGCCGTGCAGACGGTTTGTACGCATTTCGGGATCGATTTTCTGGTCATGCAGGACATTCTCAATACCGACCATGCCAGCAAGGTCGAGGAGCACGATCAGTACAATGTGATTATTGCCAAGCAGATTATGGGTGGCGAAGCGATGCAGGTCAGTCTGGTGCAGGGCGCTGATTTCGTGCTGACGTTTCAGGAGCGGGACAACGATTTTTTCGACGATGTGATGCGTGCCATCCGTAACAATGTACTGAAAATCCGTACCCGACAGTCGGACTACCTGTTTTCGGTGTTGCTCAATGGCTTGATAACCGGTTATATGTCGGTTGCAGCGGCGATCAGCGACGGGTTGGAGGAGCTGGAATCTGCATTGCTGGCCGATACCGGAGACCGGGACATCGGAGTACAGATGCAGGAGCTCCGGCGGGATTACATGCAGCTCAAGCGGACGGTTCTGCCGCTCAAGGAACAATATTCGCGGCTATTTCGTTCCGATTCGAGTTTGTTGCACCGGGTCAATCGGCCCTTCTTCAACGATGTGAACGATCACCTGCTCAACGTGGCGCAAAATATCGACATCTGCCGTGAAACCCTTTCGTCGCTGATGGATTTGTATATCTCGAACAACGATTTGCGGATGAACGATATTATGAAACGGCTGACTGTCGTATCGACCATCTTCATTCCGCTGACTTTTCTGGTCGGAGTATGGGGGATGAATTTCCGTAACATGCCCGAACTGGAGTGGGAGCACGGTTATATCCTGGCCTGGGGCGTGATGATCGTCATCGGATTCGTGACCTATTTGTTCTTCCGCACGAAAAAGTGGCGTTGAGGTGCGCAGTCGGTGCTTTTTTGGCGGACGATGCGGGGAAATTCCGGGATTTTGATTTTCTTTGTACCAAAATTCCGGGCGGTACCCGCGATTTAGCCGACATAAATCCTTGTGCCGACTGCGCGAACATTCTATTGAAAACCTCCGATGAAAAAGATTTTCTCATTTTCCCTGCTTCTCATCCTTGGCCTCGTGGCTTCCCAGATTCTTCCGGGGATGCTCGGAGAGAGCTATCCTGCATTTCGGGCCGGGGCGACGACCTTTCTTTATGTCTGTCTGTCGTTCATCATGATCAATGTCGGCCGGGAATTCGAGATCGATAAAAAACGTTGGCGCTCCTATGCCGAGGACTATTTCATCGCTATGGCTACGGCGCTAGTGCGCCGCCAGCCGTACCTTGGCTGCTCATCGCTCTGTACTATGTTTTCGTGTTGTTGCCGCCCGAGTTTTGGGGCAATGGCGACGCCTGGAAAGAGAATCTGTTGTTGAGCCGTTTTGCCGCTCCGACTTCGGCCGGCATCCTGTTCACGATGCTCGCGGCCCTGCGGCTCAAGCGAAGCTGGATGTATCGGAAAATTCAGGTGCTGGCGATTTTCGACGATCTGGATACCATCCTGCTGATGATACCTCTGCAAATCCTGATGATCGGTCTGCGCTGGCAGCTTTTCGTCGTCGTGGTGATCGTCTTTCTGCTGTTGTGGCTGGGGTGGAAGAAACTCAGTACGTATGAGTTGAGGCAGGATTGGTGGGCGATTCTGACCTATTCGGTCGTGGTTTTCGGTGTTACCCAACTGGTTTACCTGCTTTCCAAATATTATTTCGGCGAGGAGGGCAGTATTCATATCGAGGTGCTGCTTCCCGCTTTCGTATTGGGTATGGTGATGAAAACCAGGCATGTCGAATCTCGCGGGGAGCGGATGGCCGCTTCCGGCATTTCGTTCTTGTTCATGTTTTTGGTTGGATTGAGCATGCCGTTGTTTATCGGTATGACTGCTGCGACTGGGGAAGCTGCTGCTTCCGTGACCGGTTCGCAGCCCATGATGTCGTGGGGCGTGATCGCATTCCATGTGGTGATCGTCTCGTTGCTGTCCAACCTGGGCAAACTTTTCCCGATGTTTTTTTATCGTGATCGGAAGTTGAGCGAACGTCTGGCCCTTTCGATCGGTATGTTTACCCGCGGCGAGGTAGGGGCGGGCGTTATCTTCATTGCGCTGGGATATAGCTTGGGCGGTCCGGCACTGGTTATTTCGGTGCTGACCCTCGTGCTGAACTTGGTACTCACGGGGATCTTCGTCGTTTGGGTTAAAAAACTCGCCTTGCGGACTTACGCTCCCGAAGAGTTCGATGCCGTATCGACGATCCGTTGAAAGACGGATTTCGCCGGAATCCGTTTCTGATCTTTCACTCCGGATATAAAAGATTGCGGGAAAAAAGGTTCCCTTTCCTTGTGAATATCGAATGCAGTTGGGGGCGTGTGGGCTACGAGGTTTGATTCTGCTTTTGCCGCAGCTGTCCTTCTGACCTTGTGCAGCAACAGTGGAGGGCCGCTTTCGGAGTGGCGACAGGCTTTTTCCCTCTCCCCTTCTTATCCTGTGTTGGGAGGAAAGTCATCGGTTTATAGCGTTGCATGTATTTTTATGTTAAATATTTTTTTATTTTCATGTGATTTAAAAGTAGCTTATTATAGCCTGTTTCTTATCTCTTGAATATTTTCTTCTTCCATTTTTGCAACTCTATTGTTGCCTCAATGTAAGGACCATTTACTTTGATGAGTAAATCTTCAAATTCTTTTTTTGCCCGGAAGAAATTTACGACATCCTCGCTTTCCATGAACAGTCCGATATATTCGTCATCCTGCTTCCAAAGATACACGGGTATGTTTTTGCCCTTTGATACCATCGAGTTTATCAGAATCTTTTTAAGTTCGTCTTTACCTGTTTCTGCTTTCTTCAGGGCAGGTTTGCCATATTTCTGTCTGACAGCCTTTACCAGTTCCTTGAAGCCTGTTTTGTCCATCTTCGTTTCGCAGTTCATCGATATTAATTTGCCTTGTGCATTGGTTATCAAATTCAGTTTCCCGAAGCCGGTATCACAAAAAGTTGCTTTCTTGGTAACGAGACTGTCCATACTTATATAATGTATTAAAATCGGATATCTCTCAGAAAAAGAAACGTTCATGTTTTGTGTGTATTTCACATAGCGATAGTTTACTTCTTTGCTATTGTACTCTTCGGGATTATCGAAATCAATAAATGGAGAGCAAAAACGTTCCACATCGATGTGATAGTCCGGGTTATCCATGTTGATAATCTGTTTGTCCGATTGTGCATGGGCTGTTGCGCCGGATAAGCATAAAAAAGCTGTCAATCCAATGATATTGAGAATAAAGCCGGTTTTGACTTTCGGTGGCGGACTGTCACCCCAAGCGTTTTTTATTATAGCAATTACGTTTTTCATAATCTTTATCTGTTTTCTCCGGAAAGGAATACGATTACGAGGTATCGTTCTGATCATGAAATGCAGATATTTCGGTTCCATCGACGAATCGGAATATCCGGATTCAATTATCCGTATGCCGTAGATACGGTCAGGGCAGAGCTTTTTTATGAATAAAACCACCCGTGCAATGGTAGCACGGGGCGTTTATATTTTAGATCGCTGGCGGGATCAGAACTCCGAGGTGAAGTAAAACCTGATGTCCTTGAAGTTTTCCTGTGCCAGGGCCAGGGCATAGCTGGTGTCGGCCAGAAATACATCGCGGCCGTGCTTGTCCACAGCCATGTTGGTGTGCTTGCGGCGTTTGAAGTCGGCCAGCTGCTCGGCGTTGTCGCTCTCGATCCAGCAGGCTTTGTAGATGGAGATCGGCTCCCAGCGGCAGGCGGCGTTGTATTCGTGTGCCAGGCGGTATTCGATCACCTCGAATTGCAGGGCGCCCACCGTGCCGATGATTTTGCGGCCGTTGAGCGACGAGGTGAAGAGCTGCGCCACGCCTTCGTCCATGAGCTGATCGATGCCTTTGGCCAGTTGCTTGAATTTCAGCGGATCGGCATTCTCGATATAACGGAACTGTTCGGGTGCGAAGGAGGGAATGCCTGTGAATTTGAGCTTTTCGCCTTCGGTGAAGGTGTCGCCGATCTTGAAGTTGCCCGTGTCGTGCAGGCCGACGATGTCGCCCGGAAAGACGGAGACGAGG
>ERZ779942.1636-NODE-1636-length-10240-cov-3.59489_pt1 | contig 10240 bp, 10 predicted proteins | sample MGYA00511941_ERZ779942 | MGnify/ENA primary metagenome ERZ779942 (study PRJEB29588, sample SAMEA2148265) | human gut metagenome | biome: human gut; feature: human-associated habitat; material: faeces | place: Denmark | collected 2008/2010 ... | reverse complement strand
CGGTATTCCCGCTGCACGCATTGCCACGAACCACACGGCGGCACGGTGAGCAATCAGACGAAAAGTTTCAAGCATGACTTTTTTCCAGTTTGCTAGCACATACCTGGCAGGATCCCGGCTTCATCAACCTGTTATCCCCTGCCAACTGCTAGCAGAATCCGGCAGCCGGCTTCTTCCAGGACGAAACATTTGCTAGCACTATTCCCGAGCTGCAGTAGTTGATCCGGAAAAATCTGATAGCAAATCTTTCCTACTGCAGCCGGGGTGAGCTATACAGCCATCGGTTCCTCTTTGATAATCGAGATTTCCAGTGCGTTTTCAATCTTGGTCAAAGTTTCGAGTGAAAGGTTCTCCCGTCCTCTCAACACCTTTGAGATGTATTGCGGGCTGCAATTCATTTTTTCAGCCAATTGCTTTTGGCTCATTCCTAATTCTTCCATCCTGTCCAGCATCAGCATGGCAATATTTTGCGAATGTCGGAGCCAAGACTTGTTTGTTTCAAGGAAGTCAAACAGCTCACGCCATTTCGAAGGCGTTGGAGAAGCATGTTCTTCAAGCCTTTGTGCGATAGATTTCATACGATTTTCCATATCATTCCTCCCAAATTATAATTCACTAATATACTCTATAAACCCTTCGTCGTCAATGATTCCTTCTTCAAGCAGGTAGCGTCGAACCCTGTCTATTTTCACAAGTTCCTGCCTGGTGTGCTCTCTTTCCTGCATCGTAGCCGTCAGCTTGATGGCGCCTCCGGTGATGATGTAGTTGCCTTGAATCAATTTGATAGCGTATAGCCGGAGCCATGACGAGTGACCGTATTTACGTTTTAACCGGGCCTTTTCTTTTTGCAGCATCATATCCGAAGCCTGGTTGTTGTCCAGCGGGCGGAATATCTTGCTTAAATCGGTTTCCGGGGAGATGTCCATTATGATGTATCGAAGGCGTTCACTATCTTCAATCGTATCGCTGATAGCTTCTTTTATGTCTGTTATTTTAAAGTAGGCGTTCAAGTCGTCAATGTTCTCCTTGAAGAAAGCACGTAGCCAAACCACGTCCGCCCAGTTGTTGAACACCTTATAAAGTTCGTTATCATCCTCGCCTTCAAAGTGTACAGCCCATAATTTTCTATCTCCAGTAATGTCGTCAAATGTCATATCTCCTTGTTTTATAGTAAGACAAAGATACGCAAAAGTAACGAGATAATAAACTTATAGGTTGATTATTTAGCAAGAAAAATGTTTTATTTAGTTGGTTTAGTGGTTGTATGGTAGATGGTGGTGTCTGTGTCCCAGTCATTAATTTCATCATTCGTGTTTATTTGCAGACTGTCAATGAGAGTTTTTTGATGAGTTATTTCCGGTTGTTCGCAGCCTCCTATCAGTTGTATAATGAATATTATTCCTGCTATAACGATTCCTGCTATGGTATTATTGATAACATTTCTTTTTAAGCCTTTAATATAAGAATTCTGATACCTTTTATTTTGCATAATTTATATTTTTTACGCTGTGAAGTTAATAAATTAAATGCGATATTTATCATTATTTGTCACTTTAATTAGGTTTATCCGATTAAAAACGATACCTTTGTATTACAAAACTTGAATCCTCAATGGGATATTAAAAGAGGGTTTTTGCCAAAGTCGGTGTCTAATTCGGTGACACTACGAAAATAGGAAGCTGTTAATTCATTATGAATGAGACTATAAAGGAATTAAAGTTTGAGGGCAGGTAGCCCAACAAAATCAACGTCAATTTAGATAGAACCCTGCTAAGAATTAGTTTTTGCAGGGTTTTATTGTTTCCGGACATTCATAGTCAAGAGAAACGCAAATTTGCTGTGAAAAGAAGCTGTGAAGTTGATGTTTAAGAAATAAATCTTTAAACAAGCTGTATAAGCTTGTTTAGCAGAAAAGAGAAACAGGTTTTATTGCTCAAGCGAGCATAAAACCTGTTTCTTTTATTTCTCTAAATCGGGCAGAGGATTATTCTTCTGCTTTAATTGATTCGTCGATTACTTTAATTTTTTGTAATACCAGTTCCAAGTCTGCTTTCAACTTGTCTACCTTGCGGTTCAGTTCGGTCAACAGGCTGCTGCCTTTCTTGGAAGTAGAAGTTAGGAAGCCCAGATTGTTCTCATAAGTCTGAAGTTCATTCTTCATATTCTCATAAGTACGTACCAGTTTCTCGCGTTCTCTATATAAAGATTGAGTGCCGCCCCCCTGGATATTGCTAATGTTCGAACGGAAGTTGCTTAACTTCTTGTTGGAAGCATTGATGTTGAAACGGTCGAATAACTGATCGATCAATCCGTGATATTGCTTGTATAGCTTATCTTTTTCTTTGAACGGCACATGACCGATAGAGTTCCATTCCTTCATCAAATCCCGAACCAGATTGCTTGCTTCTTCGGTATCCATGTTCTCATCGATAGCGGATAACTTTTCGATCAATGCTTTCTTCTTTTCCATATTCTCTGTTTCGACAGAGCGTTGTGAAGAAGTGGCCTTGTTCTTTTGCTCAAAGAAGTAGTCGCAAGCTGTGATAAACCGTTTCCAGATTGCATCCGAGTGTTTTTTGGCAACCGGTCCGATGGTCTTCCATTCTTTTTGAAGTTTGGTCAGTGCATCGGCAGTTACTTTCCAGTCTGTACTGTCTTTCAAGGCTTCCGCTTTTTCGCAGAGCGCTTTCTTCTTTTCCAGATTCTCGTTCATTCCTTCTTTCAGACTTTTGAAGAATTCTCCTTTCTTCTTGAAGAAATCATCGCAGGCATGGCGGAAACGCTCGAAGATCTTCACATTCATCTTTTGCGGCGCAAAACCGATAGTTTTCCATTTGTTTTGCAGGGCAATCACTTCCTGGGTCTTGTTTTCCCAGGCAGAGAATGTTTTCAGTTCATCATACTCAATCGCTTCAACGATTTCGCAGATGACGGTCTTTTGATCCAAATTATGCTGTTCGGCTTCTTTCAACGATTCGAAGTGCTGCTGATGGCGGCGGTTGACAGCGGTAGAAGCTGCTTTAAACCGATTCCAGATTTCATCACGCAGTTCTTTGGCTACCGGACCTGTATCGCGGAACTCCTGATGCAACTTCTGAAGTTGGTGGAAAGCGGAAACAACATCTTCCTCGTCAGCCAACTTTTCGGCAGCTTCGCAGAGATGCGTTTTGATTTCCAGATTCTTTTTGAAGTCATATTCGCGGAACTCATTGTTCAGTTTCAATAAATCGTAGAACTTCTCTACATATAATTGATAGTTTTTCCAAAGTTCATTCACTTTACCTTGCGGCACCAGTTTTGTATCATTCCATTGCTGCTGCAGCTTCTTGAACTCCGTATAAGATTTGTTGGCGTCATCTCCGGATTCCACCAATTCTTTCAGTTCTTCAATAATGGAAAGTTTCACTTGCAGGTTTTCTTCCTTCTGGCGTTCCAACTCGGCAACCTGTTTGCTGCGTTTTTCCTTGATAACCCCCATCAGGCGTTTGAATTCTTCTTCCGTCGGGTCCTCTTCGGCAACAAAATCTTCAATGTTTCCACCGTTGTCTGTAAACTGTACCTTAGCAGCTTCCAACTCGGCATTATGTAACTTGTAGAATGATTGTTTCAGATTGTCAATTTCCTGCTTGTTCGCATTTTCAGCGTCTTGCGCAAGCTCTTTTAGCTGGTTTAGTACATCTTCCTTAGTGGCAGGTTTAGGAGCTGCTTCAGGTTGAACTTCGGCAGTAACATCTTCAGCCGGAGTCTCTGTAATAGCTTCAGAAACCTCGACTGTTTTCTTTTCTTCTTCTAATTCCCCTTGGTTCAAGGGCTGATTAGTGTCATGAGCGTCCATCATTGTATATTAGTTTTGGGTCACAAATTAATGAAATAAAACGATTACTTCATACTATTTTGCTTATTTTTTTTTGTTTATCGTGTTTTTATGACAATAAAACGGTTATTCCCATGTACAACATCATTCCGATGATGTCATTTGTAATGGCTATAAACGGACCTGTTGCAATGGCTGGATCGATTTTGAACTTCTCCAGCGTCATCGGTACCAGTGTCCCGAAAATAGAAGCGAACATTACCACGGCAAACAGGCTGATGGATACGGAATAGGTGACCGTAGCCGTTGCGCCGAACCTGATAAAGTTGTAGGTGTATACTAATAAGGAGATAATAGTGGCATTAATTAAAGCTACTACCGATTCCTTGGTAATCTGCTTGAAGGTATTTTTAGCGTCCAGCGAGCTGTTTGCCAAACCCTGTACGATGATTGCCGAAGATTGTGTTCCGACATTTCCTCCTGTACCACCGATTAGCGGGATGTACAGTGCCATTTCGGGATGGGCAGCAAAGGTGGAGTCGAAATTACCCAATATCATAGAGTTGCCGATTCCGCCGATCATACCGATTAATAACCAGGGGAGGCGGGCGGGGGTTTCTACGTCCTGCGAAAGACCGGATGCCAACTGATAGTCACGTTCCGACTGCTCACGGACTTCATCCATGACGTCGTCGACGGTGATTTGTCCCACAAGCCGACCGATACTGTCGACAACGGGGATAGCCACCAAGTCATACTTCTCAATCGCCTGTACTACCTCGTCAATGGGAGTATCTACGTGTACCGAAATCGGATCTTTCTGCATCACGTGTTTCACTTTCGATACAGAAGGGGAAGTAATCATCTTTTTGAGCGGGAAGATACCTCGCAGACGTTCGTCATCGTCAATGACATATACATAATAGATTTCGTCCAGTTCTTCCGCCTGTTGCCGCATCTCTTTCAGACATTCGGGCATACTCCAGTTTTCGTTGACAAGTACCATTTCCGTACCCATCAAACCACCGGCGGTATTTTCGTCGTATTTCAACAAGTCGACGATGTCTCCTGCCTGTTCGATGTCCTCGATGTGCGAAAGAACCTCTTCCTGCTTGTCTTCATCGAGTTCACGCATTAGGTCTACGGCATCATCCGTGTCCATGTAGTCAACGAAGCGTTTGGCGATTGTCTCCGAAGGAAGCATTTCGAGCAGCTCTTTACGAGCATCTTCGTCCATTTCGACAAGCACGTCGGCGGCAATTTCGTTATCGAGCAGGCGATAGACGAACTTAGCCTCTTCCGCATTCAGGTCATTGCACAATTCGGCGATGTCGGCCGGATGGAGGTCGATGAGAAGACCTTTTACCTTGTCGGCGTCTTTTTGCTCAATAAGGTGTTTAACGTTGTCAATGTATTCCTCGTTCATCGTTGTCAATTACAAATTACGAATTACAAAATCCAGTTCTCTGCTCACTGTTGCCCGCCAATTATTGGGCGTTGCCGGCTGTCTTTAATGCTTCTTCCACTTTATTGGTCAGATCGATAAATTCGGCTACCGATAGTTGTTCCGGGCGTTTATTAAATAAGATGTCCTCCGTGAGCGGACAATCTTTGCCTAAAATAGGTTTGATGGAGTTGCGCAATGTTTTCCGTCGCTGGTTGAAGGTCGTTTTCACTACTTGCTTGAACAGTTTTTCGTCGCATCCCAACTCTTTAGTCTCGTTGCGTGTCATACGGATAACAGCACTTTTCACTTTGGGAGGCGGATTGAACACGTGTTCGCTGACAGTGAACAAATATTCCACTTTATACCATGCCTGTATCAATACGCTAAGGATACCGTATGTCTTGCTGCCCGGTCCGGCTGCAATACGTTCGGCTACCTCTTTTTGAATCATTCCCGTGCAACAGGGGACGATATCTTTGTTGTCCAGCATCTTGAAAAAGATTTGGCTGGAAATATTATACGGGTAATTACCAGTCAGTACGAAAGGCTTCCCGTCGAACAACCGGTGAAGATTCATTTTCAAGAAGTCATCCTCGATGATGTGGTCTTCCAGTGACGGATAGGCTTCGCGAAGATAAGCAACCGACTCATAGTCAACTTCTACGACCTTTACCAATCGGTCTTTCTTTACTAGAAACTGGGTCAATACTCCCATACCCGGCCCCACCTCTAAAATAGGCAGTTCGGGGAAGGTGTCGACTGTATCGGCAATATCTTGCGCAACTTTCAGATCTTTCAGAAAGTGTTGTCCGAGAAACTTTTTAGGCTTTACTAATTTCATTTACCAACTAAATAATTACTTTTGCAGCTGACAAAGGTAATTCTTTTAAATGAAGAACGTACCACTATTTATTAAAAAATAAATGATGTGTCAGCGAAGCTAATGAAGAATTAAGGATGAAGAAACTATTAAAAAAGACGCTGAAACTGATGTTACCGGTTGTTTTAGGCGGCTTTATCTTATTCTGGGTATATCGCGACTTTGATTTTACAAAAGCGGGCGATGTGTTGTTACACGGTACAAATTGGTGGTGGATGCTCTTCTCGTTATTGTTCGGAGTGTTTGCACAAGTCTTTCGTGGTTGGCGGTGGAGACAGACATTGGAACCGTTGGACGCTTTCCCGAAAAAGAGCGATTGCGTGAATGCTATCTTCATTTCATACGCTGCCAGTCTGGTGGTTCCCCGGATCGGGGAGGTGAGCCGTTGCGGAGTGTTGGCGAAATATGATAATGTCTCGTTTGCCAAGTCGTTGGGAACAGTCGTTACGGAGCGGTTGGTCGATACGTTGACTATTCTCCTCATCACAGGCATCACTGTATTGCTCCAATTACCGATATTCGTCACTTTCCTTCAGCAGACCGGAACGAAAATCCCTTCATTAATCCACCTTTTGACTTCGGTATGGTTTTATATCATTCTGTTTTGTTTTATTGGTGTGGTGATACTTCTTTATTATTTAAGAAAAACGCTGTTCTTCTATGAACGGGTGAAAGGATTTGTATTGAATATATGGGAAGGAATTATGTCTTTAAAAGGCGTGCGCAACATTCCCCTCTTTATTTTTTATACACTGGCTATTTGGGCTTGTTACTTTCTCCATTTCTATTTTACATTCTATTGCTTTGCCTTTACGGCACATTTGGGTATCCTTGCGGCATTGGTCATGTTTGTCGGCGGCACGTTTGCCGTAATTGTGCCTACCCCTAACGGAGCGGGACCCTGGCATTTTGCCATCATTTCTATGATGATGCTTTATGGAGTAAACGTGACGGATGCCGGAATATTTGCCCTGATTGTACACGGTATTCAAACCTTTTTGGTTGTTTTATTGGGTGTGTACGGCTTGGCTGCTCTGCCGTTCACCAATAGACATCGGGCGTAAATTTTTAGCTAAAAGTGTATATTCTTACATGTTTTTGCCAACCTCCTTTGTCATCTGAAAACTTTTCCATAACTTGGCACTGTTTAATTATCAGATTTAAAATAGTTTTAAAATATTTATTATGAGTACCATTCTTTCTTTAGCTCCACAGAACGTGTGGAAGCATTTTTATTCGTTGACACAGATTCCCCGTCCGTCAGGACACATGGAAAAGATTACAGCATTTCTTTTAGGTTTCGGAAAAGAGCTGGGGCTGGAGTCTTTTGTAGACGAAGCAGGTAATGTGATTATCCGTAAACCTGCCACTCCGGGTATGGAAAACCGGAAAGGTGTGATTCTTCAGGCGCACATGGATATGGTTCCGCAGAAGAACAACGATACTGTACACGATTTTGAAAAAGATCCGATTGAAACTTATATAGACGGTGACTGGGTAAAAGCAAAAGGCACTACTCTGGGTGCAGACAACGGACTGGGTGTAGCTGCTATTATGGCCGTGTTGGAAGCAAAAGACCTGAAACACGGTCCTTTGGAAGCTCTTATCACGAAAGACGAAGAAACCGGCATGTACGGTGCGTTCGGCTTGAAACCGGGTACACTGAACGGAGAGATTCTTTTGAATCTGGATTCGGAAGATGAAGGCGAGTTGTATATTGGTTGTGCTGGAGGTATGGATGTAACTGCTACCCTGGAATATAAGGAAGTAGCTCCCGAAGAAGGAGATATCGCAGTGAAAGTTACATTGAAAGGATTACGTGGCGGACATTCGGGATTGGAAATCAATGAAGGACGTGCCAATGCTAATAAGTTGCTGGTTCGTTTCGTTCGTGAGGCGGTTGCCAGCTATGAAGCCCGTTTGGCTAGCTGGGAAGGTGGTAATATGCGTAATGCTATCCCACGTGAAGCACATGCGGTTATTACCATTCCGGCTGAAAATGAAGAAGAACTATTGGGCTTGGTGAAATACTGCGAAGACCTGTTCAATGAAGAATATTCGGCAATTGAAACACCGATCAGCTTTACGGCTGAACGTGTGGAACTTCCTGCGGGGCAAGTGCCTGAAGAGATTCAGGACAATCTGATTGATGCAATCTTTGCTTGTCAGAACGGTGTGACACGTATGATCCCTACTGTTCCAGATACGGTAGAAACTTCTTCCAACCTTGCTATTATAACGATTGGTGAAGGAAAGGCAGCCATTAAGATTCTGGCTCGCAGTTCAAGCGATAGCATGAAAGAATATCTGACTACCAGCCTGGAGTCTTGTTTCTCTATGGCAGGGATGAAGGTAGAGATGACAGGCGGATATTCCGGTTGGCAACCTGATGTAAATTCTCCGATTTTGCATGCGATGAAGTCATCCTATAAACAACAGTTTGGTGTAGAACCTGCAGTGAAAGTGATTCACGCTGGCTTGGAATGTGGTATTATCGGTGCTATTATTCCGGGATTGGACATGATTTCTTTTGGTCCGACTTTGCGTTCACCGCATTCACCGGACGAAAGAGCGTTGATTCCTACCGTACAGAAGTTCTATGACTTCCTGGTGGCAACTTTGGAGCAAACTCCAATGAAATAACGTATTTCTCTTTATATAAATATTCTCCTATTATATAATAGGTGACCATAGTGAAGGCACGGATGATATTTCATCTGTGCCTTTTTTCATATTTATTGCAGCGTATATTACAATTCTGCTTTATAACAAATAAATTAATTGATGCAAATCAAGAAATATGCTATAAAACATAAATTTCTCTCTTTTTTAGATCAATGTATAAACAAAGGCTGTATTTTTGTGTTGTAAAACATGTAATTAGGAGGATAACAAAATGAAAAGTTTAAAAAGATTGTTTAGAAAGATCGGCGAAGCCGATGTACATGTTTGGGGATATTCAACAATTAATACCAAACCAAACAAGTAAGTTTTATTTTTTAGTTTTCAGGAATTAGTAATTTAAAAGGTTTAAAGATTATGGCAAAGAAAATGGGTTCTTTAGTTAGAAAAATCCTTAGTGAAGTAGGTCGTAATGAAATGCTTTCATGGGGGTACAGAATTGAGAAATGAGAACAAGTACATTAACTAAGTTTAGAGTGGGGATACGTTATTAAATACGATATCCCCATTTTTTATATCTAAAATTTTATATAGAGTTGTTTTAGCTAACAACTGTGGCGGGGGATCTGTTTCAGTGTCAGTTCCTCCTTTAATTTCTGTGTTTGGGTACACTGTCTTTTGCCACTTGGGCTGGAATGTATCACATGCGAGTTTGGCTGATTTTACTATCACACCCTCACCGAATCACTTGAAAGCCTTTGTTCATCGATGTTACAAAGGGTGAGGGTAACTGTGATTGTAGGGTGAGGGTAATTTTTACTCTCACCCTACAATTATACCTGTAATAAGTGCTTAATAGTTGATTTATAGTAAGTTGTATGCTGATTTGTCTGGTACTAATACATGAAAGATGATGTATTTGTGTCTGATAACTGGCGTAATATTATCTGGAATAACAGGCTGAACGAGATAATAGATACGGATGAATTAATTGTATTCCGTAAGGTTTCGATTGGCTTCTCCATAGGGGAAAATCAGTTTCAAGCTTGTGAACAGTTTGTTTCATACGCTTGAAACACTTAGTTTCAAGGTATTAAACACTTAGTTTTTCACCGAAAAACAAAATATTTCGATGTAACTCTCTGAGGATAAAATAAATATAGAGAGTATAAAAGATGCAGGTAACGATTTAGATATGGAAGTCCTGCTTCGGGTTACACTGCTTTGCATAGTTTCAAATAACTCACATACAAAAATAGGCAAAATTTGGAATATAACAAAATATTTTCTTGTTTATTTCTTGTATTATTCTGATTGTTAAAGCGTGTCAAAGCGTTAATGGTAAAATGTGTACCTGTTGATGCTTGCTTGTCGTAAAACAGCCGGGAACAGTGCCTCCCGGCTATTTTTTTGTCCCGACTTGTCGTTTCCTGTCTTTTTTTGGCGGTTGCTCAACGGTTGAGTAACCAATGGCCTT
>ERZ779942.1631-NODE-1631-length-10255-cov-3.23069_pt1 | contig 10255 bp, 6 predicted proteins | sample MGYA00511941_ERZ779942 | MGnify/ENA primary metagenome ERZ779942 (study PRJEB29588, sample SAMEA2148265) | human gut metagenome | biome: human gut; feature: human-associated habitat; material: faeces | place: Denmark | collected 2008/2010 ... | reverse complement strand
GGCTTCGTGGGCCGTCCCGCTGCCGCCAAGAAGAGCAATAGTTCGGAACAGTATCTTTTCGTGAACGGGCGTTATTTCCGCTCCCCCTATTTTTTCAAGGCGATCCTGAAGGCTTACGAGAAGCTGATTCCCGATGCCTGTTCGCCCTCCTATTTTCTCTACCTGACGATCGACCCTTCGCGGATCGACGTCAATGTCCATCCCCAGAAGACCGAAGTCAAGTTCGCTGACGAAGAGGCCGTGTGGCAGATCATCAACGCTGCCGTGCGGGAAACTCTCGCCAAGACGGGAGCGGTGCCGCTCATGGATTTCGATCAGACGGACAGCGTCGAGATTCCGGTGCTGACCAAAGGGGCCGTTTACCGTGAACCCAAGGCGATGTCGAACGAGAGTTACAACCCTTTTCGTGCGGATTACGCTTCCGATGTGTCGGAACGGATGCCCGACGTGGATTTTTCGGGCTTCGACGCTCCTTACGACGGGGAGATGCCTGCCGGAAAGGGTGTGGGGGCGGAGGATCGATACGACGAGATGATCCCTTCTGCCGGGTTCGCTCCGACCGAAATGGAGTTCATTCCTTCTGCCGGGGAACCGGTGCAGCAACGGCTGATGGATGGCCCTGCGGCTTGTTTCAGCGGTGTGACGGTGCTCGGCAACGGGTATGCCTCGGCGCTGTACGGCGGCAAGTGGGTGGTCGTGGACCTGCGCCGGGCGCGGGAACGGGTGTTGTACGACAATTACCTGCTGCTCCTGACCAACGGATCGTCGGTCAGCCAGCAGCTCCTTTTCCCGGAGCGTCTCGCGTTTTCGGAAAACGAATATGCGTTGCTCGAGGAGAATGCGGTCGATTTCGCGGCGTTGGGTTTCGACCTGGAGTTTTGCGGCGGCGGAGCCGTCGAGGTAAAGGGCGTTCCGGCCGACATTCCGCACGATACGATCGACCGGTTGATTTACGAATTGCTGCAGGAGTTCGCCGTGCCTGTGGACGTTCAGGCATTGCGGCGCGAGAAGATCGCCGCTGTCATGGCTTGCAGCGGAGCCCGCAGCATGTCCCGTACGATTTCGACGGAGGAGGCCGAATCTCTGCTGGGGCAGCTCTGCGAAGGCGGGAATGTCAGCTTCACGCCTTCGGGCAAGGCGGTCATGGCCGAAATCACACTGGAAGAAATCCGCAATAAACTTGGTTGAGAGGTTGCCGGAAGGGATATAATCGTTACATTTGCATCTAAATCTTACTTTGTCTATGAATAATAGCCGCTATTTTTCTTCGACGCCTCCCGTAGTGCTGAACCTGATTATCATCAATGCGTTGATGCTTCTTGCGACCGAGCTGCTGCCTGTCGGGAACAGAATCGTCGGGGCGCTGGCGCTTTTCAACGTCGAGAGTCCGTTGTTCCATTCCTACCAGTTGGTGACTTATATGTTTCTGCACGGTGGATTTTCCCACTTGTTTTTCAATATGTTCGCCTTGTGGATGTTCGGTCGTACGCTCGAATACGAGTTGGGGTCGAAGCGCTTTCTGACCTACTACATGGTGTGCGGCGTCGGTGCCGGGGTGTTGCAACTGTTGGTCGGCTGGCTGGAATACCGCTATGGCAATGTCGGTATGATGGCCCTGATGGTGCCGACGGTCGGAGCTTCGGGTGCCGTGTTCGGTCTGCTGCTTGCTTTCGGCGTAATGCACCCCAATGCGGTCATCATGCTGCTCATTCCGCCGATTCCGATGAAAGCCAAGTGGTTCGTGGTCGTGTATGGCGTGATCGAACTTTTCTTCGGCATTTCGGGCCGGATGGACGGTGTCGCCCACTTCGCCCATGTCGGCGGTATGTTGTGGGGATTCCTGCTGCTCTATTATTGGAAACACAAAGGGGTGATCCGCTATTGATCGATGAGCAGGGAGTATTACGACGATTACAGACACGGTGCTTCCCGGAAACGTCGGAAAAGTTTGCCGGGCAGCGTGTTCAACGGGGTGATGCTGATCCTTTCGGTCGCGACGGGTGCGGCCATGATCGTAACGCTGCTGGCGCCGTTCGTGCACCCGGGGCGAACCTGGATTTTTCCGGTGCTGGGGTTGGTCGCTCCGGCGGTTTATGTAATCACCCTGCTGGTGACGTTGTACTGGATCATTCGGTGGCGGTGGCGCATTGCCCTTCCGCTTGTCGTACTGTTGCTGGCGGGCCTTTTCAAGGTGCCGCTCTTCCTGAAGCCGGAGTTGCGCCGTCATTACGGCGAAGAGACGAGCTTCGGCCGGGGGGTGATCACCCTGCTGACTTTCAATGTTCGCAGTTTTTATAACGACCGGGGACAGTGGAGTTTCGACGGGGTGACGGAGGTGATCCGCCGTGTGAATCCCGATATTGTCTGCTTACAGGAGTTCAACCGTACCTCGAGCAAGGCCGAAGAGTTGGATTCGCTGTTATCCGATTACGATCGTACGGTGGTTATGGAGGGGAACAGACGGGATCCTGTATTTCCGCTGGCGCTTTATACCAAATACCGGATCCTCGGAAAATCTCATTCGATATTGGGTCCTATGAAGCAGGACGGGCAGTCGGTATGGGTGGATCTGCTGGTGGGGGACGATACGATTCGGATCTTTAACAACCACTTGCATTCGACCGCAATTACCGTGCATGACGATAAGTATCTTTCGGAGCATCAGTTTCTTACGGATACCGCTGGCGGAGCGAAAATCAAGAATATCTTCCGCAGGTTCCGCGACAACAGCATGTTGCGGGCGGCACAGGCGGACACGATCGCTCGGGCGATCGCTGCGACTCCGGGCTGTAAGATCGTTTGCGGTGACTTTAACGATACGCCTATGTCCTATACCTATCGGGTGATGGCACAAGACCTCGACGATGCTTTCCGGGCGAGCGGTAAGGGGTATTCCTATACCTTTCGCGGATTCATGGATGTTTTGCGGATCGATTACGTCCTCTATTCCGAAGATTTGGAGTGTCTCGATTACCAGGTTTTGTACGATGTGGATTTGTCGGATCACTATCCGGTCGTGGTCCGGTTGAGGCCGGTCAAAAGATAGTTGTTGTTATGATTTTGGATTCATTGAGAAACTGGGCTTTTTATTGCGGGGCCGATTCCCGGTTGAAGCGGGCGTTGGAATACCTCGCTGCGGCCGATTTGAATACTCTTGAGCCGGGGCGGTACGAGATCGAAGGAGCTGAAATTTTTATGAAAGTGACAGAAGGGGAGCTCAAACGGGAAGAGGAGGCTTCGCTGGAGGTGCACGATAAATATATCGACGTACAGGTATTGATTGCCGGCGAAGTCGAAACGATGGGTTGGCGGGAGCGTCGGGAGTGCCGTGTTCCCCGGGGGCCTTTCGATGCGGAAGAAGACATTCGGTTTTTTGCAGACCGGCCGCAGCTTTTCGTCGGGATCAGGCCCGGACAGTTCGTCGTTTTCGGTCCCGAGGACGCCCATGCTCCGATGATCGGTCGGGGACGGATCAAAAAGGCGGTCGTAAAGGTGATGAAATAGGGGCTTGTGCCGCGGTCGCAAGACTCAGAAAGAGATAGAAACTAAACAGGGACGGTGCCAATGACGGCACCGTCCCTGTTTATTGCGGACGAATCGGGATTTTCTACCGGATTTTTTCGGCAATGGCTTTGGCAAGTGCCGTGCAGCATTGTGCCCCCTGATCGTCGTATCCCTGTTTCATTTCTGTCGGCTGGCAGATGGCCTCCCATTTCATTTTCTGGGCGAATTCTCCCAGCAGGCGTACCGCTGCTCCAGCCCAGGTATAGGAGCCGAAATAGGCGAATTTCCGGCAGGGAATGCAACGTTCGCTGATTTTTTGCAGCAGGGACCCGACTTCGGGGAAGAGTTCGCCGTTGTAGGTCGGAGAACCCACGATCAGCGTGTCGTATTTGAAAATGTCGCGGATGACATTCGAAATGTCGGCATACGAAAGGTTGTAAACGATGATGTTTTTTACACCCTGTACGGCCAGCTCCCGAGCGATTTTCTCGGCCATCTGGGCCGTATTGCCATACATCGAACCATAGGCGATCACCACACCCGGTTCGCCTTCGTAGCGACTCAACTGATCGTAGATACCTATTACGCGCCCGATTTCCTGCTGCCATACGGGGCCGTGCGTCGAGCAGATCGTTTCGATGGGAAGGCCGCTCAGTTTTTGGAGGGCTTTCTGTACGGGGGCGCCGTATTTGCCCACGATGCAGGCGTAGTAGCGGCGCATCTCGTCCCAGAAATGGTCCAGCGAAAGCTGTCCAGGATACCGCCGTTCAGGGCACCGAACGTGCCGAACGCATCCGCCGAGAAGAGTACCTTGTGTTCGGGGCAATAGGTGACCATCACTTCGGGCCAGTGAACCATCGGCGCCATATAGAACGAGAGGTTTTTTTGGCCGAGCGAAATGCTTTCGCCCTCTTTGACTTCCCGGGTGAGGGTATGGATGCCGTAATATCCGTCGAGCATCTGAAGGGTTTTGGCATTGCCCACGATCTGCATCTCGGGGTAGAGCAGGCGCAGGGTTTTGATCGAAGAGGAGTGGTCCGGCTCCATGTGATCGACCACCAGGTAATCGATCGGCCGGTCTTTCAGGATCGCGCGGATATTGTCGATGAACTGTTCGCCGAACGATACTTCGACCGTGTCGATCAGAGCGACTTTTTCGTCGATGACCAGGTATGAGTTGTAGGAAACGCCGTAAGGAAGCGACCACAGCGATTCGAAACGGGTCGTGGTGCGGTCATTGACGCCGACGTAGTGTATTCCGGGTAATATTTCTGTAAAAGCCATAAATTGTTTAGGTTTTGATTCGGCGCGAAGATACGAAAAAAATCGTTTCGATCCATTGCTGCCGAATTTTATATATTATAAGGTGTCGAATAAGAGCGGGGTGTAAAACCGGTATTTTTCCGCTGCTTTGTCGGGCGAATGGCTTTTCCGCGCCGTTTTTGTCGCAAGTCAGATCTTAAATTGGTCAATATGGGATTTGAAAGGAGATAAATCCGAATATACGTGCTTTTTTTGATTATTTTGAATACGGTTATTTGCTTACGAAGCAATTAATTTCTATATTTGCTCGGAACTTTTTATTTCAAACTCAATTTTTAAATTAACGCTTATGATTAAGAAAATTGTACTATCGTTAATTACTGTACTGAGTTTCTGTTCGTTGGCTCTTGCGCAAAACAAGCAGGTGACGGGTACGGTTACCGATGAGAAGGGAGAACCTATCATCGGTGCTACGGTTGTGGCAGAGGGTACGTCTGCCGGTACGACGACCGGAGGAGACGGGCAGTTTACATTGACGGTTCCCGCCAATGCGACGCTCTCGATCTCTTTTATCGGTTACGAAACCCAGAAGGTGAGCGTAGCCGGTAAGACGCATATCGACGTGACTCTCGGGGAAGAGGCTACGGGCATCGAGGATGTCGTGGTGATCGGTTATGGTACGGGTAAGAAGATCGGTTCGGTGATTGGTTCTGTAGATCAGGTGAAGTCCGAGAAGATCGAAAACCGTCCCAGCACCAACGTCGTGGACGCTTTGCAGGGTCAGGTAGCCGGTCTTCAGATTATGACCGGTAACGGTGAGTTGACTTCGACTTCTTCGATCCGTATTCATGGTCTGGGTTCTATGGGTGCCGATACGTCGCCGCTGATTCTGTTGGACGGTGCGCCGATTCAGGCTTCGACGCTGCAGACGATCAACCAGAACGATATCGCTTCGGTGAACGTCCTCAAGGACGCTTCGGCGACTTCGATCTACGGTTCGCGTGCTGCCAACGGTGTTATCTATGTGCAGACCAAAACCGGTCGTCGCAACCAGGAGAGTGTCGATGTGACGCTTACGGGACAATACTCCATGTCGAGTGCCGTATCGCCTGAATTGAATATGATGAGTGCGAACGAGATGTTGGATTATATCGGTGCGGCTGTTGCCGTTCGTTTGTCGGGCGATGCCTTGACGACTCCTGATAAGATTGCGTCCGGCCGTCAATATTTTATCCGTAATTTCGGTCTGGCTAAGTTCATGGATGAGAACTATAATCCTATGAATGACTACAAGTGGTGGAACGAGATTCTTGAGAGAAATGCGCCGATGTATCAGGTCGATCTGTCGGTTTCGGGCGGCTCGGCGAAGACCTCTTACTATTTCTCGGGTAACTATGCCAATAAGACCGGTATTCTGCCCGGTTCGGAGTTGGATCGTTACAACTTCCGTACGAATATCGATACCAGGGCTAACAACTGGCTGCGTTTGGGCTTGAACCTCGGTTTGGGTTATCAGCACAGTTCGGTTGCTGATACGAATGAATCGATGGGCAGTCTGTATGTATCGAACCCGGTGATGGCATCGTTGATTACGCCTCCTTACCAGCCTCTCTATGACGATAACGGTCAGATGCTCAATTTCTTTGATGCTACCCAAGCCATCAACCCGTTGATGACTGCGGACTATATGCCTCGCTGGCAGAATCGTATTACGATGAATGGTATGGCTTTCATTGAACTGACTCCGGTGAAGGGGCTGACGATCCGCTCCTCTCTTGCTGTGGATGCTTTTGACTGGCGTTCACACGGTGCGTCCAGCCCTGAAACTCCTACTCCTTCGGGTAAGTTCGGTACTGGTAGTGCCAGTGAACTGTTCCAGCGTTTCTATGAATGGACTTGGACCAATACCGCCGAGTACAAGCATACTTGGAATGAGGTTCATAACTTTACGGCGCTGCTCGGTGAGGAGACTCTTTATCGGAATAACAACAGCTTCTCTGTAGCTTCGATCGGTATCACCTCTTCGCGCTTCCTGAATATCGCGATGGGTACGGAAGTTTCCGGCGGTCTGCCGACCTACAGCATCGCACAGTCAGCTTCGAATTCTGTATTTGGCCGTCTTGAATATAACTTCGCAGAGCGTTATTTCATCAGCGGTTTGTTGCGTAACGACGCAAGCTCGCGTTTCGGTGAGAACAACCGCAATGCGCTTTTCTGGGCTGTCGGCGGTATGTGGAATATCAAGAATGAGACGTTCCTGCGCGACAATCAGACTATCAGTGATTTGAGTCTGAAAGTGTCTTACGGTACACAGGGTAACTCCGGTATCGGTGACTACAACCACCGTCAATATATGGCTGCGGGTTCGGCTTACGGCGGTTACACGACTTGGATGGTATCCGGTATCGGTAACCCCGACCTGATGTGGGAAAGCCAGAATACACTGACCGTGGGTGCCAATATTGAGTTGTGGAAAAAACTCTCTCTTTCGATTGAATACTATCGCCGTCAAACCAACGATATGCTGATGTCCATTCCGTTGGCTCCGTCAGGTGGTTACAGCGGTCGTGCCGGTAACGTCGGCGGTATGCGCAACTCCGGTATCGACCTTTCGTTGAACTACGATATTTACGCTTCGAAAGACTGGTTCGTGAATTTCCACGCGACTTTCAACTACAACAAGAACCAGCTGACCGATCTTTGGGAACCGGGTCTTGAATTCGTTTATATGGGCAACGGTCTGCAGGCTTACAGCGTAGGTGATCCGTTCCCGACTTGGACAATGCAGGAGTGGCGCGGTGTCGATCCTGAAACCGGTCTGGATACCTGGACTACGGCAGACGGCGGCATTACTTCCAATTTCAACCAGGCTGCTTTGGTGAATCTGGGTACTTCGCTTTATGCGCCTTATACCGGCGGTTTCGGTGTGACAGCCGCATGGAAGGGACTCAGCCTGACGGCAGACTTCTCTTGGGTTCACGGCAACTACGCGCTCAACAATACGATGTATTTCGTTGCTAATGCCGATATGGGACTCTCTTCCCAGTTCAACCAGTGCGACCTGGCATGGGACTATTGGCAGCAGGAAGGCGACCAGGCGAGATATCCCCGTCTGGACCAGGCGATCAATTTTGACAGCCGTATGCTTGAGAAGGCTTCGTTCCTGCGTCTGAAGTATATCCAGTTGGCTTATACGCTCCCGAGCCATATTATGGAGAAGACGAAGTTCATCAAGGGCCTTAAGGTTTGGGTCGGTGGCCGTAACCTCTGGACTGTGACGGGCTATAACGGCCTGGATCCTGAGGCTGCAGAGAAGGGTGTCGATGTCGATACTTATCCGAATACGCGCGAGTTCACTTTCGGCCTTGAGTTTAAGTTCTAATTTTCAGTGTTCATTATAAAAAAATAAATACAAGGCTTAGACTATGAAAAAGATAATAAATTCGATTTTGGCATTCGTTACCCTCTTTTCTGTGACGTCGTGCGACTTGGATATGGACCCCGAAACGGCGATCCGGCCCGAGGATGCGTACACCATGGAATATTGCGAGGGTGTGAGAGGTTACGTTTATGTGGACCTGAAAGCGCTCCTTTCCGGTGGTTTCTACTCGACACCGGACCTTTATGTGGATGTTCTGAATGTTTGCATCGGTAGCGGTAATCAGGGTATCTATTCTTTCAACTGGCGTTTGTATCCCACTGATCAGGATGTAACGTCGTTCTGGTCCAGTTATTATACGACGATGATGCATATCAACTATGCGATCCGTCATATGGATGCAGCTTATGAATATCTTACTCCCGACGAGCAAAAGAAAGTGGATGTTTACAAAGGCGAGATGTATTTCTTCCGCGCCTATGTAATGCACCGTGCCGCGCTGCTTTTCTGTGAGGACTATGATCCGGACAAGGCCGCTGATCAGTTGGGTCTTCCCTATCCGAAAGAGTGGGAGCCGGAAGCGAAACTGGCTCGCGGTACGTTGGCAAAGTTGTATGAGAACGTAGAGGCAGACCTCGTAGAAGCTGAAAAAACCGTGACTGCTCAGGGTACTCCGACGGATCAGATTTACCTGACCAAAGATGCCATTACCGCATTCCGCGCCGAGCTGGCACTGCATCTCCACCAGTACACGGAGGCCAGCCAGTATGCCCAGTCTCTTTATGGAACTTATCCTTTGGTGACAACGGCTGAAGGTCTCGAAAGAATGTGGCGCGAGGATACTTCTACCGAGAATATTCTGCAACTGGAGGTACTTCGTACGACCATGACGACTGTGAACTCGTTCGGTAGCTATCTGAACAGTAGCTGGGAGCCGAATTCGGGGGTATACTTCTATGCTCCTACCTATATTCCGGAGCAGCATATTGTCAAGTTGTTCAAAGATGCCGATTTCCGTACGGATATTTTCCTTGTTAAGAATGCCAATGTTACGATCAGTGGAAATAAGGGGGTCGGAGTTCTTATTGGTAAGTTCCGCGGTAACAAGAATTTCCAGACCAATACGACTACGTTGGTTTATCGCAACAGACCTAAGATGTTCCGTATCTCCCAAATGTATCTGGTCGATGCCGAGGCGCAGTATCGTTTGGACCCTGCTAAAGGTTTGGATCCGCTGAACCAGTTGCGTACGGCCCGTGGTCTGACAGCCCTTACGGCGGATGATGTGAAGGATGATGTTACGTTGCTTGACGGCACGAAGATATCTGGACTTTTCAATGCTATTCAGGAAGAGCGCGGCCGCGAGATGCTTGCCGAGGGTACGCGTCTTTTCGACCTGAAGCGCTGGGGACAAGGTTTCAAACGTGATATCAATGCCAAACTTGCTCCTTTGGTTGACCAGGTGTCTTATTTGCAGACTATGAAACAGACTGCTGGTAGCCCGAAGTTCGTATGGCCGATTCCGAATAGCGAGATGACGCAGAACCCGAATTTCGGTAGCCAGAACCAGGGATATTTGTAATAGATATCTTTGATCTGACAAGATATGTGAAGGATCGACCCGTTACGGGTCGATCCTTTTTATTTTGCGATCATATTGAATGAATGGGTTGGTATGGATTCTCCTTTTTCGTTGAGAGGTTCAGCTTCTCTTTTCTGACGCGGTTTGGAAATGGATTCGGGATTCCGGATATACTGTCGCAGGAGGATTTTCGGACCTTGCAGTCTGATGCAAATAATCCGGAATAATGCAATATGCCTGTTTTTTCTTGGTGATAAGTGGGCTCTTTATCGGTCGGGATATTTTTGTCAATGTGGTGCGTGTCCCGGGGTGTTCGGGAAAGCGGTGATATTTATGTGTTCGTTCGTAGCACACTTCCGGATTTTGTTGCCGGGCACGAGCGATGCCGGTGGCGTTGTCTTTTCTCTCTTTTGGGTATAGGGAAAAGGGAGGGGAGGATCCGCAAAACAGTGTGTCGGAGGCGGGATTCAGGCTTTTCCCTTGCTTCGGGTAAGGCCCTGCGGCAGGGCGAGCGATAGCCGTGAGAA
>ERZ779942.1589-NODE-1589-length-10540-cov-3.6867_pt1 | contig 10540 bp, 7 predicted proteins | sample MGYA00511941_ERZ779942 | MGnify/ENA primary metagenome ERZ779942 (study PRJEB29588, sample SAMEA2148265) | human gut metagenome | biome: human gut; feature: human-associated habitat; material: faeces | place: Denmark | collected 2008/2010 ... | reverse complement strand
CCGCCCCCCGCCGTTGGTGACGGTCTGGCCGTCCTTTACGGCGGTACCGGCATGGAACAGGATGCTGTCCGTAGCCTCGGCGAGGTTGAAGCCGGTAATGGGATATCCTTTTTTGTATGCTTCGGGATAACCGCCGCTGACCAGCATTACACAAGCTGCCGTACGCGGGTCGAGCTCCATTGTCTTGGTATCGAGGTTTGCCTTGTGTACGCCTTCAAACAGTTCCACGATATCGCTCTTAATGCGCAACATGACGCTTTCTGTCTCTGGGTCTCCCATACGGACATTGTATTCTATCACCATGGGCTCGTTCTGCACATTGATAAGTCCCAGGAAGATGAAACCTTTGTACAGGATGCCTTCTTCGCGCAAGCCGTTGATGGTGGGCTCTATAATGCGTTCGCGCACTTTTGCCATAAATTCGTCGTTGGCGAAAGGAACGGGTGTCACGCTGCCCATACCGCCGGTATTCAGTCCTTTGTCGCCTTCTCCGATGCGTTTATAGTCTTTGGCCACAGGCAATACCTTATAATGCTCGCCGTCGCTCAGCACGAAAACCGAGCACTCTATTCCGCTAAGGAATTCCTCGATGACCACTGTCGCGCTGGCATCGCCGAACATACCGCCGAGCATCTCTTTCAGCTCTTTCCGGGCTTCTTCCAGTGTCGGGAGAATCAATACGCCTTTACCTGCGCACAGGCCGTCGGCTTTCAATACGTAGGGGGCGGTGAGGGTTTCCAGAAAAGCAAGCCCTTCTTCCAGCGTTTCGGCTGTCACGCTTTTGTAGCGGGCGGTGGGAATGTTATGGCGCAGCATGAATTCTTTGGCGAATTCTTTGCTGCCTTCCAGCTGCGCGCCTTTTGCAGAAGGACCGATAATGGCGATGTGCCGGGTAGCGGCATCTTCTTTGAAACAATCGAAAATACCTTGCACCAGCGGATCTTCGGGACCCACTACAATCATGTCAATCTTATGCTCAAGGGCAAAAGCCTTGAGAGCGGGGAAATCAGTAGCTTTGATGTCTACATTCTCGCCCACTGCGCTTGTTCCCGCGTTGCCGGGAGCGATATACAGTTTTTCTATTTTGGGGCTTTGCGCAATCTTCCAAGCCAAAGCGTGTTCGCGGCCACCTGAGCCAAGCAATAATACTTTCATTTTATAGATACGTTTAATTGTTTACTGTTGAAAATGCGTCCGGTTTATAAATAATCCTCGAAATATCGGGTTATCTTCTCGTGCAGATGTACACGGTCACGTCCCAAGACGTTGTGCTTATGTCCGGGATAGATAAACAGATCGGGATAGGTGCGTGCATCCACACAGGCTTTCATGAAAGAAAGCGTATGTTGGGGTACGCATGTATCGTCGTGGTCATCGTGGATGATAAGCAGGTGTCCTTTCAGTTGCCCTGCGAGGTTCTTCAAATCGCATTGTTCATAACCTTCGGGGTTTGCCTGAGGGGTATCCATATAGCGTTCGCCATACATTATTTCATAGTACTTCCAGTCGATGACCGGTCCGCCGGCCACGCCGACTTTGAAAATTTCCGGATAACGGAGCATGAGGGCGGTAGTCATATGTCCGCCGAAGCTCCAGCCGTGCACGCCGATGCGGTTACCGTCCACATAAGGCAGGCTTTTCAGGTAGTCCACTCCTTTTACCTGGTCCTTGCCCTCTTCAACGCCTAAATGTCTGAAGGTGACGTTCTCGAATTCCAGTCCACGGTTGCTGCTGCCGCGGTTGTCGAGCGTGAACATGATATAACCTTTGTTGGCCATATAGATGTCCCAGCCGCGCGCACCGTTCATCCAGCCGTTGGTAATCATCTGGGCATGGGGACCGCCATATACGTAGACGATTGCGGGATATTTCTTGTTCGGGTCGAAGTCGGCGGGCTTGACAAGGCGGTAATATAAGTCGGTCTTGCCGTCGGCCGCCTTTATCGTACCTGTTTCTATGGCAGGCATGGTAAAGCCTTCATAAGGATTCTTCGCGGTCAGCAGGGAGATGCTTTTCCTGTTTTGGGTATTGACTATCTCTATCTGGCGGGGAGTATCCGGAGTGGAATACCGGTCGATGATATAATTGCCCGAAGCGGAAAGTATCCCGTTGTGTACCCCCTCGCTATTGTCCAATGGGGTACGTTTGTTCGTATTTACATTTACTTTATATAAATTACTCTGCAAGGGAGATAGCTCGGTGGAAGCGATGATGACCTCTTTCTTCTTGGCGTTGAACCCTAAAACGTCCTGCACCAGCCAGTCTCCTTTTGTCAGTTGCTTGATAAGCTTGCCGTCCGTATTGTAGAGATACAGATGGTTGTAGCCGTCTTTCTGGCTCTGGTAGATAAACTGGGTATGATCCCAGGGCAGGAACAGGATAGGTTGTTGAGGCTCTACATATTTGGAGTGCGTTTCCTCGATAAGGGTGGACATCAACTCTCCGGTTTCGCTGTTGTATCGGCAAAGTTTTGCATGGTTCTGATCGCGGTTCAGCTCTATGAGATAAAGGCTCTTTCCGTCGGGCGCCCAGCTGATGTTGGTGAAATAACGGTTGGTAGGGTCACCGGTGTTCAAATAAACGGTCTTTTGAGTGTCCGGATTATAGATGCCTACGGTAACCTGATGGCTGAGCATTCCTGCCATCGGGTAACGTATCTTGTCCACTAAAGCTATTCTGGGAGTAATATCCACCAGCGGATAGGGGGTTACCATGCTTTCGTTCATGCGGTAAAAGGCCAGCAGGTTTCCTTGGGGGCTCCAGAAAGTACCCTTGCCGATTCCGAATTCATTGCGGTGTACGCTTTGTCCGCACACAATTCCTTCGGGTTCTTTGGTGACGGCTTTGTTGTCCACAAAGAGATTATTCTTTACGGTATAAGCTATGTGCCCGCCTTCCGGGGTATAGTCAATGTTGGCGCCGTTTCTCTCTCCGGCCTGCGGCAGGCCTTTGACGAATTCATCTTTCTCAAAGTCATAAACGATATATCTCGCAGGCAGCTTGATAAGCATATACGGCTTGTCCGGCCACGGGAACTCGGTATTGTAGAAATGCTGTACTTTGCTTCCCTTATGGCTGGGTGTGGCGCTTGTTTCCGTAGGAGTTATCAGTGAGCCGAGCACTTGATTTACCTTTTCCCGGGTCGTGAGCAATGTCTCCTTTCCGTTTTTGGGGTTGACGGCAAACAATGAATCGATGCCGGGCTTGATACATATATCACCCCACCACTGCAAACCCGGTAAATTTTCAGCGATACGATAGGTTGCGCCCCCGGGAAGAAGGTCTTCCAGGGTAGGCTTTTTCAAGTCTTGTGCCATAAGCTCCATTGATAATAAAGCGGGTGTTGTCAGTAGCAACACCATGATTGCTTTACCGATTCTCTTTATCATAGCTTCTTGTGTTAGCGGTATCAGTCGTTGTTATGTTCGTTGTCCCGTTTCCGAAACTCTCTCGGTTTACGATCTTTATTAAACTCTCGCTCTCTGTTGAATTCCCGCTTCGGTTTCCATTCGCCGTCTGCCGGTTTTCTGTATTCACGAGGCTTGAACTCCCGTTTGTCATCCGATTTGAAGTCTCTTCGTTCTCTCGGTTTAAATTCCCTCTTCTCTCCGGGCTTAAACTCTCTTCTCTCTCTCGATGCGTAAGGTCTGTACTCTTTATCGCCTTCTTCGCTTTCCTGCTTTTTGTACTCTTTGTATTTTCCGTCGAAGATTTCATATTTGCGGAACTCACATTCCAAAGCGCCGTTGAACAAAGGTATCTTGGCGGTAGGTTTCAATCCGATTTGATCGAAACACTCTTCACGGTAAGAAAGTATCCATGCGGTGTTTCCTGTAAAGGCATGTTTCAGCCGTTCGCCAATCATGGAGTATAGGCCTAAAAGGTCGTTCGTTGATATACGCTCCCCATACGGCGGGTTGGTAATGATAACCGCCTTTTCCTTAGGCTGTTCAAACTGTTGGAAAGGTTGCAGTTTCAGTGTCACGTCTTTGGACACGCCTGCCGCTTTTATGTTGTGGGTAGCGATTTCGTTGGCTTTCGGATTATTGTCGTATCCGTATATCTTGTGAGCGAATTCACGTTCCTGGCTGTCGTCATTATAAATCTTATCAAACAGTTCCTGGTCGAAATCAATCCACTTTTCGAAGGCAAATTCCTTACGGAATACGCCCGGTGCGATATTTCGGGCTATCAGGGCCGCTTCAATGGGTATCGTACCCGAACCGCACATGGGGTCTATCAGGTCGCATTCTCCACGCCAACCGCTCATTAATATCATGCCGGCCGCCAGAACTTCGTTCAACGGAGCTTCTACTGCCTCCTGGCGATAGCCGCGACGATGCAAAGATTCGCCGGATGAATCGAGAGAAAGGGTACACTTGGTTTCGGCAATGTGAATGTTCAGCAGTACGTCGGGTTTGTTGATGCGTACGGACGGGCGTTTGTTATAGGCATCCCGGAAATAGTCCGCAATGGCGTCTTTTACTTTATAGGAAACAAACTTTGAATGACGGAATTCCTCGCTGAACACAACTGCGTCCACTGCGAAAGTTTTGTCAACATCCAGATAGTCTTCCCAGTGGATTGCCTTGATCTGCTCGTACACCTCATCGGCATTTTTTGCTACAAACTGTTTGATAGGCTTCAGGATGCGGATGGCTGTTCGCAGGCAGAAGTTCGCCTTATACATCATTTCCTTATCTCCACAGAATGATACCATACGACGTCCTATCTGTATCTCGTTTGCTCCTAAAGAGGTCAATTCTTGTGCCAATGTTTCTTCCAGTCCCTGGAAAGTTTTGGCAATCATTTCAAATGATTGTTCGCTCATCTATTTATTTTCTATTTTACGATTTACTATTTACAACTTTCTTTTAAGCTTTGCAGCCGTTCATTTCTTTGCTTTGGTTTGTACGATTCTTGCGCCTGCAGGTACATCCTCCGTTACCCAGATGTTACCGCCTACGGTAGCGTCTTTTCCGATGGTGATGCGCCCCAAGATAGTGGCATTGGAATACACGATGACATTATCTTCCAATATGGGGTGGCGGGGAATGCCTTTGATGGGTTTGCCGTCTTCGTCCAGCGGGAAGCTTTTGGCTCCGAGGGTTACACCCTGATATAGTTTTACGTTATTGCCGATAATGCAGGTTTCACCGATTACCACACCTGTACCATGGTCTATCGTGAAATAACCGCCTATGACGCGGCGCTATGGCGGCTCCCGGATGAATGTCGATGCCGGTTTCGCTATGTGCCATTTCGGTGATGATACGCGGAATGAGAGGCACGCCGAGTACCAACAACTCATGCGCTATGCGGTAGTTACTGATGGCGCGGATGGCGGGATAGCAGCTGATAACCTCGCCGAACGAATGGGCGGCCGGGTCACCGTTGTAAGCGGCTTCGACGTCGGTTGCCAGTATACGGCGTAATTCCGGCAAATGGCTGATAAATTTGGCGGCGATCGATGCGGCCTCTTCACGTTGAAGCTCGGTACAGCAGCTGCATTCATCATCACTGCCGAAACAAAGCCCTGCCAGTATTTGCTCTGTCAGCAGGTCGAACAGTCTTTCTACGTTGACTCCGATATGGTAAGTTACCGTACGGCTGTTGACCGTTGAATTTCCAAAATATCCGGGAAAGATAATAGCGCGCGCAAGTTCGATAATATCGCACAATGCCTTAGCTGAAGGCAATGGATTGCCGTCCGTGTGCTGGTGAAACAGTCCTTTGTAAGATTCGCTTTCCGATAGCTCATCGACTGCCTGTGTCAGGATGTGAGTAAAATTAAGTGGACTCATTATGATATCCTTTATTAATAAAGTGGCTACAAAGGTATAAAATACTCACCAATTTTCCTACATATCCCTCATTTATAGTATGGATTTACCACATTTATGGTATTTTGAATGAACGAACTTCGCCGTATTTTTGTCTTATTAATAATTCACTGTAAGATATGAAAAAAATAGCGCAACGCCTTACCGACTTAGTAGGCAATACTCCTTTGTTGGAGTTGAACAATTATAGTAAAAATAAGGGCTTGAGGGCTCATGTGATAGTCAAACTGGAATACTTTAATCCTGCGGGAAGTGTCAAGGACCGCGTTGCACTGGCTATGATAGAGGATGCGGAAACGAAAGGACTGTTGAAACCCGGTGCGACGATTATCGAACCGACCAGCGGCAATACCGGGGTGGGACTTGCTTTTGTAGCGGCGGCCAAAGGTTATAAATTGGTTTTGACTATGCCGGACACCATGAGCATGGAACGCCGCAATTTACTGAAGGCCCTTGGCGCGGAACTTGTCTTGACGCCCGGTGCCGATGGTATGAAGGGTGCTATAGCCCGTGCCGAAGAATTGCAAGCGAGTACTCCCGGTTCGTTGATTTTACAGCAGTTTGATAATCAAGCTAACCCGGCCGTTCATGAGCGCACTACCGGACAGGAAATATGGCAGGATACGGACGGAAAAGTCGATATATTCGTAGCCGGTGTTGGGACCGGTGGGACGGTGAGCGGTGTGGGTACGGCTTTGAAGAAGCATAACCCTAAAATACAAGTGGTAGCCGTAGAGCCGGAGGATTCTCCGGTATTGTCAGGCGGAAAACCGGGTTCACATAAGATTCAAGGTATCGGTGCAGGCTTTATTCCCAAAAACTATAATAGTGCGGTAGTAGACGGAATTCTGCAGGTATCCAATGATGACGCTATCCGTACCGGGCGGGAACTGGCGAAATACGAAGGCTTGTTGGTCGGGATTTCTTCGGGAGCCGCTGTCAGCGCCGCAACTCAGTTGGCGCAGTTGCCGGAGAACGAGGGTAAAAACATAGTGGTATTACTGCCTGATACGGGAGAACGCTATTTGTCGACGTTGCTTTATGCCTTTGAGGAATATCCTTTGTAGTGTCTTGTATACATTTATGAACTGAAACGGGCTGGTTAAAGACGCTTTTGCAATTTGCTGATAATCAATTATGTAAAATAAGGGTGTCTCAGTCGTATACTTAGATAGTCTCAGTCGTATACTGAGATACCCTAAATATACGACTGAGACACCCTAAGTATACGGGTTAGCGATAATCAAATTCCGATGTAGGGACTTTGTTGAGATTATTTCACTTCACTCGGCCTCAGCCCGAACGATTTGCAACTTATTTCATCCACCTTCACTTCCCATATTTTCACATTGCGTACAGCCGGTTCGGCATAATTGCATGCATTGTCTGTATATTGTTTCATGAGCACATCGAGTATCCGGCGTTTCTCATCCATATCTTCTATGAAGTGTACTTTGCCTTTGCAGATAACGCTGCGGGATTTCATGCTGTAACTGCAAGCTATCTGTTTGTGCATATACACCAGCTCGTGCCCTTCACAAAAGTTAATGCAGACCTGCGGATGCCGTACCACCATTTCTATTTTACTTCCTTCGGGCCCCGAGTGCAGGTAGACGGTATCATTTTCCCAGGCAAAGTTCATGGGCACTACATACGGATTGCCTTCTCCGTCGGTAATCCCGACCGTACAATAAGGGCATTTACGGATAATATCTTCTATTTGCGCGCGATCTGTAATAGTAATTGTCTTCATGTATGTGTATGTAAGCTTTTATAATAATCCTGTTTTATTCAATCAGGGCAAAGTCCAGTTGCTTTTTCTCGAGGTTGGCGCGTGCCACCTTGATGGTGATAGCGTCACCGAGGCTGTACGTGCGTTTCTTCCGTCGTCCGCGCAGGCAATAGTTCTTTTCATCGAATTCGTAGTAATCATCATCGAGGTCGCGGATAGGTATCATTCCCTCACATTTATTCTCGTTCAGCTCAACGTACAGTCCCCATTCGGTAACGCCGGAAATAACACCGTCGTAAGTCTGTCCCAGACGTTCCGTCATGTATTCCACTTGTTTGTACTTGATAGAGGCGCGTTCCGCATTGGCGGCTATCTGCTCCATGCCGCTGGAATGTTCGCAGAGCGCTTCGTATTTCTGCTCGGAAACGCTTCGTCCGCCTAAATCCAGGTACTTGGTCAGCAACCGGTGCACCATCATGTCCGGATAGCGGCGGATGGGAGAGGTGAAGTGGGTATAATAGTCGAATGCCAATCCATAGTGCCCGATGTTGTGCACGGAATAGCGTGCCTTTTGCATGGCGCGGATAGATACGGTTTCGATGAGATTCTCTTCTTTCTTCCCTTGAATATCATCCAGCAGGTGGTTGATGGATTTGGACACATCTGTTTTGGTTCCGCTGGTGCGCAGCTTATAGCCGAAGCGGGCGATGAACTGTGACAGGTTATCCAGCTTCTCCGGATCCGGCAGGTCGTGAATACGATAAGGGAATACTTTCGGCTTTTTGTTTTTGGGTACACGCCCTATCTTTTCGGCCACAGTGCGGTTGGCGAGTAGCATGAACTCCTCTACCAGCTTGTTGGCGTCTTTGGATTCTTTGAAATATACGCTGACGGGCTTGCCCTTCTCATCAATCTCGAATTTCACTTCATAGCGGTCGAAGTTGATGGCGCCGGCGGCAAATCGCTTTTCGCGCAATATCTTGGCAAGCGAATCCAGTTTGAGGATTTCCTCTTTAAAATCTCCCTCTTTGGTTTCGATAATCTGTTGCGCTTCCTCGTATGTGAAGCGGCGGTCGGACTTGATAACCGTATGTACGATGCGCGAGTTCTTTACTTCTCCCTTGTCCGTCATTTCGAAGATGGCGGAATAAGCCAGTTTCTCTTCATCGGGACGCAAGGAGCAGATGAAGTTGCACAGCCGTTCGGGCAGCATCGGAATGGTGCGGTCTACGAGATAAACGGATGTCGCCCGTTTCTCCGCTTCTTTATCGATGATGCCGCCTTCCGTTACATAATGTGTCACGTCGGCAATGTGCACGCCCACTTCCCACAGGTTGTCCTTCAGTTTGCGGACGGACAGGGCATCGTCAAAGTCTTTGGCGTCTTTGGGGTCTATGGTAAAGGTGGTTATATTGCGGAAATCTTCACGTTTGGCATACTCCTCCGCGGGAATTTCGGCGGGAATCTTGTCCGCGGCTTTTTCCACGGATGCGGGATAGACATACGGCAACCCGAATTCGGCCAGGATGGCGTGCATCTCGGTGGTGTTGTCTCCGGCTTTTCCCAGGATGTCAATGACCTGACCGATGGGGTTTTTAGCCTTATCAGGCCATTCCACTACCTTGACGATGGCTTTGTCGCCTGTTTTTCCACCTTTCAGTTTCTCTTTGGGGATGAAGATGTCGTTGGCCAGCGTACGGTTTTCCGTGACAAGGAAAGCGTAGGATTTGGCAACTTCCAGTGTTCCTACGAAGGTATCGTTGGCGCGTTCCAGTATTTCGATGACTTCGCCTTCGGCTTCACGTCCGCGGCGTTTGGCATAAAAGGCGATGCGTACTTTGTCGCCTGCCATGGCGTGTGCCGAGTTGCGTTCGGCCACGAAAATGGGGTCACCGCCGCCTTCGGGGATGAATGAGTTCTTTCCGTTGCTTTTGCGCTGGAAAGTACCGGTCATTTCCACGCCATGATTGTTCAGCTTGTATTTATGCTTGTCCACTTCGGTGATGTAATCGTCATCCGACAACTCGGACAGGATATCCATACACAGCATTTTCAGCGGATGCGTGGTGAGGTGCAGTTGTTCAAAAATGTATTTCAGGGACAGTACTTCGTCTTGTTTTATGTGGAAGAAGTCCAATAGCGTTTTGACGAGCTCTTTCTTCTTCATTCGCTTGCCGGCTTTTTTCTCTTTCTTTTCTTTCTTTGTCTTAGCCATAATTTGATGTCTTTTTATCTTTCTTGCAAAGTAAACAAATAAATGTATTCACTCGTTCACTCTGCCTTCAAAATCTTTCTGTCTTACTGAAATTTATAGGGGAACGACCGGTCATAATAGATTTATGTACTATATTTGCAGCGACTTAGAAGAAAGGGCATGGAAGTACGACCTGTGGATAAGGAAGAGGTTGCGAGGGAAAAAGGTATTTACCGCGTAACGATTGTGGGGAGTGTGGTGAACTTCCTGTTGCTTCTGTTTAAGTTCTTTGCGGGAATCGCGGGGCATAGCGCCGCCATGCTGGCAGATGCCGTACACTCGCTGTCGGACTTTGTTACGGACATCATTGTCATTGTCTTTGTGCGCATCTCTTCCAAGCCGGAAGATGAGGGACACGATTACGGACATGGCAAATATGAGACTTTGGCAACCGCCATTATCGGTATTGTATTGCTTTTTGTCGGCTTTGGAATTTTCTGGAACGGCGCTTCATCTATCTATCGGTTTCTTCACGGCGGTTCTTTGCAGGAGCCGGGAATGCTGGCATTGATAGCGGCGTTGGTGTCCATCGCCTTTAAGGAGGCGCTCTACCGCTATACGGTGTTTCGGGGAAAGAAATTGAACTCCCGGGCAGTGGTGGCCAATGCGTGGCATCACCGGAGCGACGCTCTTTCTTCCATAGGCACAGCCATAGGTATCGGCGGAGCTATTCTTTTGGGAAATCACTGGCGGGTACTCGACCCGATAGCT
>ERZ779942.1567-NODE-1567-length-10690-cov-10.0911_pt1 | contig 10690 bp, 8 predicted proteins | sample MGYA00511941_ERZ779942 | MGnify/ENA primary metagenome ERZ779942 (study PRJEB29588, sample SAMEA2148265) | human gut metagenome | biome: human gut; feature: human-associated habitat; material: faeces | place: Denmark | collected 2008/2010 ... | reverse complement strand
CCCCCCCCCCCCCCCAGCCGGTGGAAATATTGGCACAGTCGGTAGCTGATACGATATTTGACGGACTGATTCATAATAACATATCAGACAGACTTTTGAAAATCTATTATAAGTGTGTGGACAGTAATTCAATGAGGGAGCCTTTACTGAACTATATCGAGAAATATAAAATACCTCAAGGTATGTCTGTATTGGATACTCATCCGGACCATTGTTTTATGGAGTTGGACAGACTATATTTCAAGCAGCTTAGTGTTGCATTGGAGAACAATGAATATATTATCGGATTCCAGCAATATGTTGACAATCGAACTAAAAGTAAGAAAGCAGAAGCATACAAGGCTGAATGGTTGAAGGATGTAAAGGTATTGCTTGACTTCAAGAATGAGAAGCTTTATGAAATCAATACCGTTTCTCAACTGGCGAACTATTATCAATCGCACTTTGCTCCTTTGGATTCAGCCATAAGACATCTGTATGTGGCATGGCTTCAGGAAGAAAAACTATTGCGCCCTTATCAATACAGATACGAACAATATAATAAAGAATTGCTTGACCGTTGGTTTGGACTAGCAGATGAATATAAACCAACTCAAAGAAACTTTATAGCTGATAAACTTTCTGGAAATGGAAGGATAGCGGTAATAGTTTGTGACGGGTTGAGACTTGAAATAGCGGAATCCATAGCAGATAAACTCAAGGTTAAGGGAAAGAAGAACATAGCTTTTGCTGAACTGCCATCTGTAACGGAGAATGGCATGAGTTCGCTTTTCGGTTGTGCTGAAGTAGAAGATGTAGCCCAAACAAGATATAGCAATCTGAAGACTGTAATACCTGATGTTGAGATTATCCAACTGGAAAGGCTCAACAGTGGAGTGACGGCAAATAAGTTAGTATTGATGTTCGGTGATATAGATCAGGTTGGCGAAAAGAAACAACTGGCCGGATTGAAAGATATAAATGCATATGAGGCTTTTGTCTCGGAAAAAATAAATGACCTCTTCAGTATGGGTTATGGTAAAGTGTATCTTACAGCCGATCATGGATTTGTGATAACCGGTATATTGGATGAAGCGGATAAAATTCCGGTTCCGGATGGAGATATAATCAAATCGGAGGAAAGGTTCTGTCTGGCAAATGATACTTTGGGCAATGAAAATATAATCGTACGGAGCCAGAAGTATAAGGAGAGTCAATACCAGTATTATGCAAAGTCAGACAAACCGTTTGTTTCAAAAGGGGCATACGGCTATGCCCATGGTGGATTTACTCCTCAGGAATGTATTATTCCTTCTTATGAGTTTGCAAATGAAAATCAGGAATCTTTAGGAGTATTCATCGTAAACAAATCAGCTTTGCTGAATGTTACAGGAACTTATTTTACAGTTAAGCTGAAGGCTGAAAGTGTAGAGAATACGTTATTTAAGGCGGAAAGAAAAGTGGTGATTCAGATTTATGGAAATGGAGCTTTGCTGAGTACGTCATCGGTATATAGAATGACTCCTTCATCTGTGCAGGAAGCTGAATTTGCATTGGCAGCAACGGAAAATGTGAAAGTTGTGGTTGTAGATATTCAGACACAGCAGCAAGTGGATTTCTGTGATGTGAAAAAATCAGTGTCACGAGACTTGGATGATTTATTTTAAAAGATGGTATTATGTTGGAATTAGATAAAAAATTACTGGACCTGTTTCAGGGATATGTAGTTCGGAAAGACGTAGTTCGTTCTGTAAAAGGTGGTGCGAATGTGCCGGTTTTTGTGTTGGAGTATTTACTTGCCAATTCATGCAGTACGGATGATGAACAGAAAATTAAGGAAGGAGTTGAGAATGTGAAAAATGTTCTCCGCAAACATTATGTCAATCCCGATGAAGCTAATCTGATACAAGCCAAAATAAGGGAAGAAGGTACTTACAAAGTGATAGATAAGATTTCTGTCCGTTTGGATGCTTCTAAGGATAAATATTGGGCAGAACTTTCAAACCTGAATATTCGTGATGCCAATATCGATGACAGGATTGTGACGGAACATGAAAAGATGATGATGGGTGGAATATGGGCTATTGTGGATATAGCGTATGATTCTACTATGGCAATTGGCAGTAAGCTGTATCCGTTCGTAGTATCTAAAGTTCGTCCTATTCAGTTATCGAGCTTTGATATGTCCAGAATAAGTAACAACAGAAAGAATTTTACTAATGAAGAGTGGTTGAACGTGTTGTTACGTAGCGGTGGTTATGAACCGGAGTCAGAAGGTATGACACAGCGAATGAAGATGCTCCTTCTTTCACGTTTTATACCTATGGTAGAGGCTAATTTTAATATGGCTGAACTTGGTCCGAGAAGTTCCGGTAAATCATACGTGTTCAAGGAATTGTCGCCATACTCCATGCTGGTTTCCGGAGGACAAGGTACGGCTGCCTCTCTTTTTGTGAATAATTCCAATGGTCAGATCGGAGCAATGGGTAAATGGGATGCCGTATGTTTCGATGAATCTACAGATGAATTGTTTAAAGACCGTGAAGTAGTGCCATTGATGAAGGACTATATGGAATCGGGTTCTTTTTCAAGGGCCGGAAAATCAGGTGAGAAATCAGCCAATGCTTCTATTATTCTGAACGGTAACATCAATCAGCCAGTAGAAACAGTATTACAGACCAGTCATTTATTCAGTCCTTTCTCTGATAAGATATCGGATGATACGGCTTTTCTTGACCGTATAGGATTTTTCTTGCCAGGATGGGAAATAATGAAATTTGCACCTGCCAATTTCACTAATCATTTTGGTTTCAGTACGGACTTTTTCAGTGAAATGCTTCATGCATTAAGAAAGGACAATTATACGAACGCCATAGATGAATATTTCACATTAGGTTCACAAATGCGTCAGCGTGATACGAAACCGGTTCGTAAGACGGTTTCAGGACTTATAAAACTGTTGCATCCGGATGGAAAGTACACTAAGGAAGATGTACGTGTTTATCTGGAATGGGCAATTGAAATGCGTAGAAGGGTAAAAGAGCAGTTAAAACGCATTGGTGGAATGGAGTTTTGGGATACTAATTTCTCTTATATAGACAAGGAAACACAGGAAGAGACTTTTGTTCCAGTACCGGAAGAAAGAGGTAGTGGATTGATCGGTGACTCTCCTTTACCTCCAGGAACATGTTATTCTGCTACTTCTGATGGAGATAAGGTTGCCTTGGTAAAGATAGAGGTAATCACAATGGCTGGTAATGGAAAGTTGAACATCAGCGGAACGAATTCTGCTACCGTAAAGGAGGATATTAAGAATACATATAACTATATGAGGGCGAATGAGAAGATGTTACTTTCTCAACAACGTTCGTTTGCCAACATGGATGTGACGGTTCAGGTAACAGCCTTATTAGGTTCTACAGTACAGAGCGGAATTGGTGGAGCTGTCTTTGCTGCTATCATTTCATCGGTATTCAGCAAGAACTTGAAGCCAGCTTTGGGTATTATCGGCAATATATCTATCGGTGGTGCCATCGAACGTGCTATCAATTTCAATGACAAGGTTTCAATCTTGTCGGAAAACGGAGCAAAGACGGTACTTGTACCTATGGATAATCTTGCAGAACTTTCTACTTTGCCGACTACGGTTTTGGGCAAGACTGATGTACCTTTTTATGCCAATACACAAATGATTATTCAGAAGATGATGTTGTAAATGTATAGTTCAGATGAAAAGAGTGATAAAAAGATTAACCAATTGTAGGTACTTACGAATAATATTTAAAAAACTATGGAATGCTATTCGAATATACTTAACAATAACTTTTAAGAACCTATTGGATAATATCGGAAAATCACCATTAAAATGGTTGAGTTGTATAACCATATTATTGTCTTTCTTTATTTTTGATTCTTTTTGGACAGCATGGATAAATAAGATATGGGTTGATCCGATTGCATCTCAAATCAAAGACAACACATGGTGGATTATTGCCATTTATTCAGTAATAATATCTGCATATTATTATCATAATCTCAAGGAAACGGAAGTGATAAATATGAATAGATGTAAAGTTGTTGTAATTGGAACTTTGCTATATTGTATTTGTCTTTTCTCTAGAAAATGGGACTATGTATTGATTTGTGATTATAGTAGATATTTAGCTTGGAGTAATTTTATTATTATAGTTCCTATATTATGGGAATGTTATATCTGTTATCAATTAAAGCATAAAAAGGCTACTGAAAATGCCAAGCCAGAACTTGAGATTGAAAAGACAAATAATGTGGCAGATTCATATAAAAGGAAGGCGGTATGTGAATCTGCATACAAAACTTTGGAGTCATGTTTTTATAAAGAAGGAAGTTTTACTTTCTCTATAACGGGTATTTGGGGAAGTGGAAAAACAACTTTTATTAATATCCTAAAAGAACAGTATATTAGAAACAACTCGGTCAAAAGTGTCATTATATTTGAGCCGTGGAAAAGTGATACATCAGATTCCATTGTAAAGGGATTCTTTGCAATGCTACGTGATGAACTAAGCAACTATATTCCAAACATCTCATCTACCATAGATCAATACGTTGAATTGCTATTGGATGAAGAATCTGGAAAACCTTTAAAGATTATAGGAAAATCATTACATGGTATTTTCAATGAAGATAAAAATCCATACGAGCTTATAAAAGAAATACTCGAAAGAACAAAACATAAAACTGTTGTACTCATAGATGATATAGACAGATTGAACGCAGCAGAAATAAAGGAGGTTTTACGTTTGATTAGGAATACGGCTAACTTCCCATATATTCAGTTTATAGTAGCCTATGACAAGAATTATGTATGTGAAACATTGAAGAACAATGGAATTAATACTCCTGACCGTTATTTAGAGAAGTTTTTTAATGTGGAAATGTCATTACCAAGAAGTGAGGAGAGAGTTCTTTGTAATGAACTGCTGACTCGTATTCAAGAAACCGTACACACAATATGGGGATTGGAAAAAGAGGATACTAAGATTACCAATATGGTTTATTATCGTCCAGATGATCCTACCAATAGCATCATTGATAACAATTTGGTGACTAAAGTGTTGTTAACTGTCCGAGACGTGATACGGTTCCATAATTCTTTTTATTTATTAGCTAAAGCATATAAAGATCAAAGAGTAGAAAACGAAGTTTGTTTTCAAGATTTATTCTTTCTGGAATTGCTAAGATATAGATATATGGATGTCTATACTATTTTGTGCAATAGGCCTTTTATATTATTACAATTGTCGTATTATGAATTCTCATTAGATAAAGATTATAAAAAAACTCTTCAGGAATATTTAGATAATACACAGATTGAAATTGTGTCAGATATATTAGAGTATTTATTTAGAAACGATAGAGATAAGGCAAATGCAATATATAGTCTTAGAAACTATTATAAATACTTTATGTATAGATTGGATGACAAGGTTCTTACAGTTGATGAGCTTATGTCCTTGGCTGAAAAGGATGACGCAGAGATGATTAAATCTGCGAATCAGTTATATATAAGAAAATATGGATTAGAATTTGAAAATCAAATAGGAGAACTTTTGGCTCAGATTTATAAAAACAATGCAGAGGGTAGAACATTTGACTATAATGAGATATATAATTTGTTAGAGAAACTGACTAAATCTAATATTAGGGGATTAAGAGATGAAATTTATAATGCTATCATACCTCATCTGCAACAAATGAGGTGTATAGATAATAGGCATTTTAAAGCATTGTTGCACTTATATGATGTAGTGGATTTTAACTCGAAAACGATTAAATATTTTGATATATTGAATTTTTTGATGGCTATATTGGCCAAGAAAAATCTTGCTGTGAAATTGCGACACCCTATTGGGCAAGAAGAATATGATATAGTTTATGATTTCTTGTCTAATACGACACATCCAGCTATTATAAGTTCTGCATTATCATCATTTAAAGAAGCTATTGAGAATGGTGATAAAGCCATAATAGACGACTTGTTGATAGATTTATCTGTTTTATCAGACATACAATTAGAACATTTTATAAAAGAACAAAATAAATTTTCTGAAGATGGATTTACGTTATTTTATAATTGCCAAAGTAAAACGGATCCTAAAACACATCGTGTCTATTTAAGGCAAGAAGCACTGGATATAATGAAAAATGAAATTCAAAATAATCCGCAAGGATATTTTAGTATGTTTATTCGTAAAGGAATAACATCTAATCCTGAATATAATACAGTATCGCCTGAACCTTTTTGTGCCCAAATATTTGAAAATTATGGCAATTTTGAGGAGTTCCTGGAAAATTGTAAGGATGATAATCAATATACGATAAGAGTAAAGAACTTTTGGGAATTATATAAGAGTAATGGTTATAGATCAATTAAATTTGAAGGGCAGGGTAATGTTCAAGAAAAAATTGATAACTGTTTTAGATATGAAATAGAGCTTCTTGAACAATTGAAAAAAATAAAAAGATATCTCGATAAGGGTAAAAAGATAAATGAAAATTTAAAGAAAATGTTTGATAATAATCCTTTACCTGTAAAATTAAGAAATGATATATGTAAAATGATTGAAAATTGAATACTTAATAATCTTTTTGTTTATAACAAAGTGTTTCATCCTTTGTATTTCCGACTTTGGAGGAAAATCCCCCGACCGTAAGGGAGGCAAGTTAGTTTTTGTCTGACAGAATACTTTCTGTCGTACAAAAACACAACTTGCTCTGTTCGTTTGAACAGAGAATCCACTTAAAGTGGATTGTGGCTCCATGCCCATTTATAGCTATAAAATAGAGTCATATTTGCCTGATGAAAAATGTAAATATCAGTTTGTTTGTGACAAACATGTATGCAGAGTTGAATATCGTGTGAATGGAGTGCCTGATATTTAGTTATTTGCCGAAATTTAAATATTCAATATTGAAAGTTTTATGCTGTATTGTACTATGGTATCCTGATTTACAGATTCTGTATCATATAATAGTATGTAGATTGTTATAGTAAAGTTGTATACGTTGCTTAATAAAAGTTGTAATATATTGATAATCAGCGTGTATATGGAATGAACTCTGTCGTGATATTGCAATCGTGTAATACTCTGATAACATAATAACACAACAACATAATGCTCTAATAACATAACATTGCAATAACATAGTAACATAACAACATAATACCCTAATAACATAACATTGCAATAACATAGTAACATAACAACATAATACCCTAATAACATAATATTGCAATAACATAATAACACAACAACATAATGCCCTAATAACATAACATTACAATAACATAGTAACATAACAATATACTACCCTAATAACATAACATTACAATAACATAGTAACATAACAATATACTACCCTAATAACATAACATTGCAATAACATAGTAACACAACAACATAATACCCTAATAACATAACATTGCAATAACATAGTAACACAACAACATAATACCCTGACAACATAATATTGCAATAACATGATAACACAACAACATACTACCCTAACAACATAATATTGCAATAACATATACCCCCATATTATAATATTGTCGGGACATAGTATTATGCCAATATAATGCCCTGACAAAACAATATCCTAATGCTCCAAATGGTATGATGTAAAAATCTGAACAACATAGCCCGGAAAAATCCATCACCATTATCTGATAATGGATCTTTCTGAGCCACCTTCTTCTGTCTATTTGAAAATCGGATTGGAAAGCAGAATCTTGTAATATACTGTACCTCCCACCTCTATGGGAGCCTTGGCAATCATAAACTGTACGGTCTTCCTTTCCACTTTTGCCTGAAGCATGATTCTTCTGACGATGAATCCGGCAGAGAATCTGGCACACCTTTTATCTTTCCATACAGTGAACCCGTCCTTGTCTGTCGTATGGCAGATATACCATTCTCCCGTATCCTCATCGTGTGCGAAATTAACCCGTCCTCCACCGAGAATCCCCAGTTCTATAGACATTGTCTTTGACAGGTAAACCGTTCCCTTGCTGTCCATATTAATTGTCCGCTTCCCCTGATAAACCACCTGCTGCGGACGTGAGTTCTCCTTGTTATATACTATCAGTGCCATAAGTTTCTGTTTTAATGGTGATACAATAAACTAACGGATTAGGATATGAATCCTTCTACTGCCAGCATTTGGCTTCTCCATGAGAATCCCCGGTTTGATCGTACTGCATCCATGATCGTGTTTACTTTTCCTGAAATGGCACTTGCCGATATACCCATACATTCACCCAACGCCTTGAATGAAAAGTCTGATTCATAAAAACGCAACGTAAACATCCTGTATTCCTGATAGGAGAACTTTCTTCTGATAAAGTTAAGAATGTCCTTCACCAGTTTTTCACAGCTGTTCAGGTCATCCGGAGAAAGGAAATCCGCATCTTCCCCACATCGAAGAAAGAAATATTCATCCGGATGGGCATATTTGCTTTCCAGCCTGAACTTGACCATGAACGCTTTCCTGTAACATCCGATAAAGTATGCTTCATAATCCGTTATTTCCCTTTCCGGATTCAGCACCTGCTTTCTTACAAACAGATAAGTGTCATGAAAATTGTCCTCATCCAGTGCCCCGTATCTGCCAACGAGATTTCTTAACCTGTCATAAGACACCGTAAACCAGTCATTGAACCTTTTTTCCACATTGTTCGCTTCCATAATCTTCCATTTATTGAGTTATACATGGCCTGCCCGTGGGTAGGCATTCTTATTTCTTGTGCGTTCCCCAGTTCGTTTTCCGATGATTGCTGCAAGGCTTGCCGTGAAAAAATACGCTCTTGCGCCAGCAAGAGGAAGATTTTTTCACAGGCAACCAAGCCCCTTCAGGGGCCGCCTTGCGCGATCATTCGGAAAAACAACTATCTTTGCTGCAAGAAATGAGGATGGCTTCATCTTGAAAGCGCCTGGTCTCTGTATGTTATTACAGACGGTTATGCGAGGTATAAGATAGGTTTATCTCTATAACCCCATCTTGCTCCTTACTATATTCATGTTGTCCTTCAGGTTCCTGTCCATGACTCTTGCATAATGTTGTGTCATTCTTGTGGATGCATGTCCGAGCATGGCAGACACCTCCTGCAATGGAACATTGTTGGCCAATGTGACGGTCGTAGCAAACGTATGTCTAGCTGCATGTGTGGTCAGATTCTTTTTGATGCCGCAGAAGTCCGCAATCTCCTTCAGGTAGCTGTTTGCCTTCTGATTGCAGACAACAGGAAGGCAAGTCCCTTGTTTAAGACATATCGGATGTGATTCGTATTTCTTCAGGATTGCCAATGGAACAGGAAGAAGCGGAACATTTGCTATGGAACTTGACTTTCTTCTTCTCTCCAGCTTTACACGTCCTTTTCTTATCCACCAGTCACCGTTATTGTCCTGCTCCAGATGTTCCGGTCTCAATGTGGATACATCAGCGAACGCCAGACCGGTGAAGCACGCAAACAAAAAGATGTCCTTGACAAGCTCCAGCCTCGGAATATCAAATTCCCTGTTCATTATAGCCTGAAGCTCGTTGTTTGTCAGGAATACCGGATCAGTCTCGTCCTGTTCCATCTTATATCCGTAAAACGGGTCTTTCCGCATCCATTCTTTGGCTATTGCCATATTGGTGATTTTCTTCAGGCATTTCATGTAGCGGACTATTGTGTTGCGGCACAGTCCGGCTTCTGTCTTCAGGAAAACATCAAAAGCCTTGATGAAATCAGGGGAAAGTTCATGGAACGTAATATCATCCTTCTCATAAAAACGCGGCACAAACGTTTCAAGTTTTCTGAGCACATTCTTATAACGGTTGATGGTGACGGGAGAATAGTCTATGTCAACAACCTTTTCCATAGAGGAAATTTCTTCTTTGACTGTTCCAAGCAACGTCCGGACAGTCTCATCCTTTCCGAACACACGCTTTAATATTGTCTTTGGAGTTATCAGTGCCGATTCAAAGGTCAGTTCCTTGTGCTTTTCGTATGCGCGTGTAGTGAGGGCGGAAATATAGTTGTTCAATTCGATGGAAGCCCTGTCTTTTCCTTTACTGCATCCCTTGGCCGGATTCCAGTTCTTTAATGGAACGCTTCTCTGTATTCTTATTTCTTCATATTGCCCGTTGATGGTAATCCTCATTAGGATTGGAGCCTCGCCATTTTTCAGCAGTTTTGTTTTCAGAACGAAAAATAGAATGTTCATTGTTCCTTGTTTCATGATCATTTTCTTTTTGAAGTTGCACATTCGGTTATTTCGTCAATCCTGAATTGAGCGGATGGCTGGAGAAAAATGTTAAATTCGGTGGCTTTTATTATTGCCGGCTCTAAAAAACCACCGATTTTTGTTTCTCTTACTATTATCCGCCTGTAGGTACAATCATTATCATCGGATAAGAAAGCCTGTAGCAAACGTTGTATTTCATCCGTCATTCAGTAGGGTATGCAAATGTAGAATTTCATCCCTGAAAATGATTCACGCAAATCGTTGAGAATAAGTGAAGTATGGTACATATCGGTGGTTTTTTCATGGGACTCAAAAAAAGCCACCGAATCAGCAATTTTTTATTGCACCAAATTGCATATTTTTGCGGACAGTACATAAAGAAAAAACCGCTGAAATAACTGTATTTCAGCGGTTTTCATGATTTTTCGTTTTGTAAAAGT
>ERZ779942.1541-NODE-1541-length-10890-cov-3.34767_pt1 | contig 10890 bp, 9 predicted proteins | sample MGYA00511941_ERZ779942 | MGnify/ENA primary metagenome ERZ779942 (study PRJEB29588, sample SAMEA2148265) | human gut metagenome | biome: human gut; feature: human-associated habitat; material: faeces | place: Denmark | collected 2008/2010 ... | reverse complement strand
AGAATCACATAATGTGATCGCTGAGCTTCCGGGAAAAAGAGACGAATGGATCGTATTAAGTGCACACTATGATACAACATCACTTTCCCATGGTGCATATGACAATATGAGTGGCTGCGCAGGTCTTCTTGGAATCATGGAGCAGATGAAGGAAAAAGAATTAAATTACGGCCTGCGTTTCATGTTCTGTGGAAGCGAGGAGCGTGGTCTGCTTGGTTCTAAAGCATATGTCAGAGATCACGAAGCCGAACTGGAAAAAATCGTATTGATCATCAATCTGGATATGATTGGTACTTACATGGGTAAATTTATCGCATGTGTTTCCGCAGAAGAGAAGCTTTCTCATTACATCAGCTATATGGCAGCGGAAGTTGGTTTTCCGGTCGCATCCAAAACAGGCGTTTATTCCAGTGATTCCACGCCGTTTGCAGACAAAGGCATTCCTGCAGTTTCATTTGCTCGGATTGCAGGTGGAAATGTTGCACCAATCCATTGCCGCTATGATCTGAAAGACGTGATGTCAATGGAACAGCTGCAGAGAGACATTGATTTCCTTGCAATATTTACAAACCGTTTTGCAAATGCAGCAGTCTGCCCGGTTGCAAGAGAGATACCGGAAGATATCAAAAAGCAGCTTGATGAATATCTGTTCCGCAAGAGAAAAGATTTATAAAAATATATCTGCAATAATAGTCAAGTTAATTTTTATGCAACCGGAGATTCCACACGGCATTTAATGTGGGCTATGCCTTTTTACTTGGCTCTTTTTTTGAAATAAATCAACACCACAGCAAGGCATTCAATGCAATACGCTGCTCCAAAAATCACATGACGGACAGCAGCGGTTTGCCGGGCTTCCTGCAAATCATCTTCTGGGCAAATGATGATGGGGAGAATGGTTCCATCCTTGGGAATGTATCGAAGTGAAACTACTTTTTCGTTGCGGTCAATATCATTTGGATGGATGGTTTGCTTTTCGATAGGCTCTCTACTGAACTACAGCATACATTAAGCTATTGAAATTTGGCATCGCACTTGTGATGCCTTTTTCAATGATTTTCAGTCCGTTTCTCAGCAGCTCGTTCTCAAAAGTACTGAATGAAACCATCCTGCAAGATGTTCCCGCAACCATCATTTTTCCAGATCCATGTTCTCTTTCCTGAATCTCAAAAGCGTTGCTGATATCGCTTTGCATTTCATAATTTCCGTCTCCCATTGAACAAATAAGAGCAATTCCATCTGATTTCAAATGGCTACGAATGAATTGATAAAACCCGTTCCTGTCTTCATCTAAAACGAACATATGAACAACCGCAATTGAATAAATAAAATCAAACTTTTCATTCAAATCACTTGATAAACAATCCAAAACCATGAATTTTGATTCAAAATCAGGCATTTTTTTCTTACAATAGTCTATTGCTTCAGGCGATATATCGGTTGCCATAAGGTGAAAGCCATTTTCTAAAACGGTGGCGGAGTCTCTGCCTTCACCACACCCAATTTCCAGTAATGACTGCTCAGGATGAAGGTGATATCGATTAATAATATCCATAACGATTGGAGTATTTTTCATTTGCTCCCAACTGACACCCTTTTCATGAGCGGTTTTATATCGATCTTCATAGGCTTCGTAATATTTTCTGTTCTCTTTTTGCATGGATGCCCCCTCATTAAAATTTGTATCCCATCCAAGGCGAAGCTTATTCTTCACCGAATGGCTTTTTATAGTGATAGTTTATCATACTATTGCAGAATATGTGTAGGTTTTCGAATCGGATACAAAATGGAAGAAAAAACAGAAAAAGATGCATAGAAGAATTAGGTATGATAAAATAAGAGAAGAGGAGTCAGATGACGTTATAGATACCGAGAAACGATAAAAGGTGGGGCAGTCAGATGAAAAAGAACATCATATTCGGACTCATAATAGTATCATTTGTTCTTGCAGGCTGTAAGCAGGAAGCAAAGGATGCAAAAGAAGCATCAACGGAAGTGTTAAAAGAATTGTCCGGTGGGCAGGAAGCGGTTACAGAGACACCGGGACAGAACATGCAAAGCCTCAAGCAGAGAGTGATTGAGGATCAGACATTTGAGATTCAGCTGGATGACTGGGGAATGGTAACATTTACATCAGTTGCACCAGAAGATAATTCAAATAAGCCGGAATTCTTATTGATGAAAAACGATAAAATTATGTATGAGTTTCCGGAAATAACGGCAGCAATATCGGATTCATTTGGGCAGGTCAGTGGCGTCAAATTTTCAGATGTGAATATGGATGGGAAAAAGGATATTTTACTGCTGCTCCAATATAGTAATGACGGAGATTCATGGAATATGCCGGTTATATTTTTACAGGAAAATCCGGACAATATGATGTATCTGGATTATCCAAATCTGGAAAGCTATAAAGTAGAAGCGAAAACAGAAAATGGTAATCCGTTTTATCGGGATACTTTTTTGGAAGAATTTCTAAGCGAGCAGCATCTGACAGAAAAGCTTTCTGATATGGAAGGCGTATGGACAGATTATGTAAAATATGTGGACAGCATATCTGGAGCTACTAAAGATATTCAAAAACAGATTGAGATATTTGCACAAAACAGGGACAAGTGGGCAGTTGATATTGATTTTGCCAATGAACAATATAAATTCACGCTGGCAGATCTGGATATGGATGGACAAGTGGAACTTTTGGTTTCGCATTGTGGCGGCACGGGAATTTTTTCTTATACCAGTTTTTACAAAGTAGATAAGGATGGAAAACTAAAAGAACTAGATACAACTTTTTCAGAATATGAATCCCAGCCGGATCTTATGGATTCGGTATCGGATGAAAGTGATGTGACGGTATACACTAATATCATAAATGGAAAAGGATGCTATAATTATATTGTGTACGATTTTATGAAAGAGTCACCGGACTGTTACATCTACCGGGTCAGCTCACTGGCGATTGTGGATGATGTTGTAACAGAAACAAAACTCGCCATTGAATATGAAACATATGAAGGTCCGGATTACGAAGCAACGATAAGCTATGAGGATTACAATGGGACAGAGCTGACAGAGGATGAGTATCGCACTTATGCGGCGCGCTATTATGAAGCACAGCAAGCTTCCGAACATCGGGCACATTTCAAATGGATAGATGTCAGTGATATTGTGGATGTCAGCGATTCAGAGGCAGCTCAAATACTTATGGAATCTTATGACGCATATAGCTTCCATTGACAATCCAAAAATATAAGCGGCAGTGATGAAGAAATTGCAAGACTTTTTGATATTGCAATTTGCACCTTTGTTACAATCACTTCTTGAAGTGCAGCACGAAATATAATAGAATGACAATATACTGTTTTTCAATGACACGATGGAGCTTTGAGGAGGGAAAAAAATGGATATGAATATTGTATGCCTGGATTTAGAGGGCGTTTTAGTACCTGAGATCTGGGTTGCATTTGCAGAAGAGACAGGAATCCCGGAGTTAAAGAAAACGACAAGGGATGAGCCGGATTATGATAAACTGATGAAATGGAGACTTGGAATTTTAAAAGAACATGGTCTTGGACTGAAAGAAATTCAGGAAACGATCGCAAAGATCGATCCGATGCCGGGTGCAAAAGAGTTTTTAGATGAACTGCGCAGCATGACACAGGTGATCATCATCAGTGATACATTTACACAGTTTGCAGCACCACTCATGAAAAAGCTGGGATGGCCGACTATTTTCTGCAATTCACTGGAAGTGGCAGAAAACGGCGAGATTACAGGTTACAGGATGAGAGTAGAAAATTCCAAGTATTCAACAGTAAAAGCACTCCAGTCGATTGGATTCGAGACGATCGCAAGCGGAGACAGCCATAATGATCTTGGAATGATCAAAGCCAGCAAGGCTGGTTTTTTATTCAAAAGTACAGAACAGATCAAAAAGGATAATCCTGAATTAGAGGCCTACGAAACTTATGAGCAGCTGATGGAAGCGATTAAGAAGGCGTTATAATAACTTTCTCATGTAACTATTCAGCACCCCATTCGCAAAACCGCATCTTCGATGCTTTCCTTGAATAACAAGCATGCTTGTTATTTGCTCATTGTGGTTACTTCGCCAAAGAAATTTTCAAAATTATGCTCATTCATGCAAGCATGATTCGCAAATTATGAAAATTGCCTTGGCTCTGAATAGTTACATTTTCGTATCGCCTTCACCAGCCCATACAACGTAATTAACATCGTCACAAACTCCGCAGCAGGGAAAGCAAGCCATACACCATTTAATCCAAGCAGTGCAGACAGCACGAATGCAAAAATGATGATCGCAACAAATCCGCGTGAGATGGACGCAAAAAATGCATATTTTGCAGATTCTATCGAGCTTAAAATGGAAGTTCCGATAATGTTCATTCCGGCAAAAAGAAATCCAATGAAATATAACCTTAAACCGTTTTCTGCGTAGGAGGCAAGCACCTGATTTCCCTCTCCGTTAAATATAGCGGTGATCGCAGGGGCGTAAAGGTAAATGCAGACAACCAGAAGGACAGCAACGCCGATGGTGGTCGTGACTGCCATTTTCAGATAGGTGGTTACATTCTTGTGATTTCCCTTGCTGTAAGCTTCACTGATGAGCGGCTGGGAGCCTTGCGCAATGCCGTTAAAGAGGGCGACTGCGACCAGTGAGGTGTTGGCTACAACGCCGTAGGCGGCAACTCCGGTGTTTCCTGCAAGACCGAGGATCAGCATATTAAAGACGACCGTGATAACCCCGGAGGAAATCTCACCGACAAAAGAGGAAACGCCGACCTGACAGCAGTACAGCAGTCTGCGGAAAGAAGGCAGGACTGGTTTCAGGCGGATTGTACTCTTTTTTGATTTAAAATGGATACAGCAGATCGCAATGCCGATGATCGGGGAGAAGGCAGTTGCAAGTGCAGCACCCTCCATGGAAAGCCCCAGTGGAAACATCAGGATATAGTCAAACACGATGTTGAACAGACTGCTGAATAAGGTTGCGGACATCGCAATGGAAGGATTTCCATCATTTCGCACAAAAGCATTACAAATGTAGTTCCACATAAAAAAGGGAGCAAAGCACATGAAAATTCTTGTATAATTTTTCCCGGTGGCAACGATTTGGGCATCACCGCCTAACAGTGCGATCAATTTATCCGGAAGAAACAGACCGACAAAAATAAAAAACAGACTGATGATAAAAGCCCACACAAGCGCATGGAAAAAATATCTATCTGCATCCGGGCTTTTTTTATTGCGTTCCACAACAAAACGGATCGCAGAGCCAACGCCCATCATCGCACCGATCGCAAAAATAATATTATAAATTGGCAGAACCAGATTTAGGGCAGTGATACCGTCGGCACCCACTGCTACAGAAATAAAGTAGGTGTCTGCAAGAATATAAACAGACATACCTACCATACCAAGCATATTTTGAGAGACGTATTTAATGAACTTCTTTAACATGATAGAACTCCAAATATGTGTAATAAAGAAACCGGATGCAATGTGACATCCGGTTTCTTTTAAGCTAAAAAACAAATTAATGGATATTAACAGATCATTAAGCCTGAGGACCAGCAGCAACTAATGCTTTACCAGCTTCGTTTCCTTCGTATTTTGCGAAGTTTTTAACGAATCTTGCAGCTAAGTCTTTTGCTTTTACTTCCCATTCAGAAGCATCAGCGTAAGTGTCACGAGGATCAAGGATCGCTGGATCAACGCCTGGAAGCTCTGTAGGAACTTCAAAGTTGAAGTATGGGATTGTCTTTGTAGGAGCTGTCTTGATGTCTCCGTTTAAGATAGCATCGATGATACCACGTGTATCTTTGATGGAGATACGTTTTCCAGTTCCGTTCCATCCTGTATTTACGAGGTAAGCTTTTGCTCCGCTCTTTTCCATTTTCTTAACAAGTTCTTCTGCATATTTTGTTGGATGAAGCTCTAAGAAAGCCTGTCCGAAGCATGCAGAGAATGTAGGTGTTGGCTCTGTAATACCACGCTCTGTACCAGCAAGTTTTGCTGTGAATCCAGATAAGAAGTAGTACTGTGTCTGTTCTGGTGTAAGAACAGATACTGGAGGAAGTACGCCGAATGCATCTGCAGATAAGAAGATTACATTCTTAGCAGCTGGTGCAGAAGAGATTGGACGTACAATATTCTGAATATGGTTGATCGGGTAAGACACACGTGTGTTCTCTGTTACGCTCTTATCAGCGAAATCAATCTTACCATTCTCATCTAATGTAACGTTCTCTAAGAGTGCGTCACGTCTGATTGCATTGTAGATATCTGGTTCGGAATCTTTATCAAGGTTGATAACTTTTGCGTAGCATCCACCCTCGAAGTTGAATACACCGTTGTCATCCCAGCCGTGCTCGTCATCACCGATCAGGAGACGTTTTGGATCTGTGGAAAGTGTAGTTTTACCTGTTCCGGAAAGTCCGAAGAAGATAGCTGTGTTCTCACCATTTAAGTCTGTGTTAGCTGAGCAGTGCATAGAAGCCATACCTTTTAATGGTAAGAAGTAGTTCATCATAGAGAACATACCTTTCTTCATCTCTCCGCCGTACCATGTGTTAACGATAACCTGCTCACGGCTTGTGATGTTGAACATAACTGCTGTCTCAGAGTTTAATCCTAACTCTTTGTAGTTCTCAACTTTTGCCTTAGAAGCATTGTAAACAACGAAATCCGGCTCGAAGTTCTCTAATTCTTCTGCTGTAGGTTTGATGAACATATTTGTTACAAAGTGAGCCTGCCAAGCAACCTCAACGATGAAACGGATTGCCATACGTGTATCTTTGTTAGCACCGCAGAATGCATCTACAACAAAAAGTCTCTTGTTGGAAAGTTCTTTGATCGCTAAATCTTTTACAGATTTCCAGGCTTCTTCTGTAGCTGGGTGGTTGTCGTTTTTGTATTCGTCAGAAGTCCACCATACAGTGTCTTTTGAGTTCTCATCCATAACGATGTATTTGTCTTTTGGAGAACGTCCTGTATAGATACCTGTCATTACGTTTACTGCGCCAAGTTCGCTGACCTGACCTTTTTCGTAACCTTCAAGTTCCGGTTTTGTTTCTTCTTCGAATAATAATTCATAAGAAGGATTGTAAACAACTTCTGTTGTTCCGGTAATGCCATACTTGCTTAAATCAATTTTTGCCATTTTTAATTACCTCTTTCCTTTCGCTGTGTGTAATATGGTATCAATCTGTAAAAACAGACTGTACATATCTTTTTGGAAGCTGGACTTTTGATCGCTCTGTTCCACATTGTGAAATGCAGGAAACATAAGCAAATTGCCAACTTTCTCTACCATAATTATACATATCTCGGTTATAAAATCAATAAAAAAATTGTTAAAAATTTAGCAATTTATGGAGGAAAATTTGTCATCATCTGCGCTTGACAGAGATACAGACAGATCTGAGTGGAAAAATATGATCCAAACCCGCTTTTCACGATTGAAAAATGCACACAAAAACAATATAATGCAAGCAGCAGAAAGACGAAACAGTCTGGTCTGAAAAGCCGTAACATCCATTTTGAAAAAAGAGGGAAAAGGAAAATGAAAGTCATACACAAAATCAGTCCGGTGCTGATATTAGCAGGTTATTTTTACATTTTATACGAAGGCTATTTTTTATGCCAGTTTGGAGGAGTACGCTACCACGGACAGAAAATGGCTGTGGGAGCAGCGGTCATGGCAGTTGGTTTTCTCTTCTGGCTTATCACCAGAAAAAAGGCAAAAGAACAGCAGGCAGGGAAAAAACAATATCTGTGGATCGCAGAACTTGTGGCGGCAGGAGCGGCAACGATCATCTGTGGCGCTGCGGTGATCCGCACGGCAATCCCATACAATGGGGCACTCTCCTGGAAAATTGATGAGTGGCGGAGAATAAATGACGAGAGTTCTTCCAAAGATAATAGTGATACTAATAAGGAAGAAAACGAGCCGGAAATTTTCAGCGGAACAGAGACAGAAACGGAAACAAAGACCAGTGAGAATATCCGCAATTCGGATACGTGGGAATTTAATGCAGAAGACGGGGACATGTATTATTTCATCAATGATATTACCGGTTACCGGCTGAATGTGGTAGATGCTGCCTGTGGAAGCCGCTTTTATAACTTTGAAAAGACGAAGGATGGCGGTACGACCTGGACAGAGGTCAACGGTGATCCGTTTGACCAGAATATGGGCGTTGCCGAAGGTCTGCTCTTTTTTACGAATGATTTCGGATTTGCAGGACTGACGTATGCAAGTGAAGATTTCTCCATGCTCTACGTGACAAAGGACGGCGGAGAGACATTTGAACGGCTGGAACTTCCATCCGAGGCAGCAGAACTGGGATTTACGATCGAAGATTATGATTATCACACCATGCCGCAGATCGTGGATGGAAAAATGGAGATTTATCTGCAGACCGATGCGATGGAACAGCAGGGGATTATTTTTCAGTCTGAGGATAACGGAGTTACCTGGGAGTATGCAGGTTGTAAGGAATGATATACAAAAAAATTACGAGGTTAAAATCATATGGAACAATACAGCTATCATGAGGAAACTGGAAAAATCACATTGGAAAAGAAAGCAGTACAAAATAGTGAAAACGCAGGAAAAAGCATTTATCTCATGAGTCTGGATGAGTTTTTGAGCCATCCGCGGAAACTTGTGCGGAAAAATAATTTTATCCACAGCATGACACCGATCCAGTACTGCAAGATTGAAAAATACCGGGAGTGTGTGCAGGGAACAATGCGTGTGCCAAAGGGAAATAAAGGACAGGTGTGTATCCATAATTTTGGATTTTACCTGTCAGAGCAGGAATTATATCTTGTGGAGGAAAGCCATTTCCTGATGGAGTATCTGAACAAGATGGCGGAAGGCACCTACGAGGGTTACAGCTTCCGGCAGATTCTTCTGGCATTGTTCGAGGAACTGCTGCAGGATGAAGTACTGTATCTGCAGAAACAGGAGGAACATCTGGCTGGTCTGGAGGAGGAACTGTTAAAGAAAATACCGGACTATTTTTATGAGATGATCATGAAATACCGGAAACGGTTCAATATTTTTCATGCTTATTATGAACAGCTGATGAATATGGGAGATGTGATGCAGACCTCTGTGAACGGCGGTCTGTCGGAGGAGGAAAAAGCACAGTGGCAGTTATTTTCCAACCGGGCGGAGCGGCTGCATGACCATGTGGAAATGCTGCGGGAATATCTCGTGCAGATCCGGGAACTTTACCAGTCACTCATTGCGGTGCAGCAGAATCAGGTGATGAGCATTTTGACGGTTGTGACAACGATTTTTCTGCCGCTCACGCTGATCGCCGGCTGGTATGGAATGAATTTTCCAAATATGCCGGAGTTTGGGTGGAAATATGCGTATCCGGCAGTTATAATAGTGAGTATCTTAGTGATTATTTTGGAAATTATTTATTTTAAGAAAAAGAAGATGCTTTAGGCATCTGGAAAGAGAAGGACAAAAGATTATGATGAACCCGGCAAATATTATGAAGATTATGAATGCAAAAAATAAATTTACTGCAAACCATCCGAAGTTTGTGGCATTTTTAAGTGCGGTATTCTCCAGAGAGATGGAGGAGGGCACTGTGATCGAGATCACACTCACCAGACCGGGTGAGGAGCCGATGACGACCAATATGAAGATCCAGCAGTCGGATCTGGATCTGATGCGTGAACTTCAGGACATGGCAAAAAATCAGTAAATATCTATGGAAAAAAACGTCTGCACATGCTAAAATATTCTTACGAAAAAATGCGAAAATTTATACGTAAGAAAGGATGCACATATGTTAGGTAAACGTTTGGATTATCAGGTGGAAGAAAATAAAATCCATTTTTTCTTTGAAAAAGAAGAGGCATTTTTAGAGGTCATTACTGAGAGTATTATGAATGTCTTTGTTCCTTATGAGACAAAAGGACACCGCTCCAAGGCGATCGAAGGGGAGAAGGCGGTCCGGACAGATTTTGAGGTAAAAGACTGCGGCAGTTATGTTTCAGTTGCAACAAAACAGTTGGAAGCGAGAGTTTATGACGGATTTTATGTGGACTTTTACCGGGATGGAAAGAGCATTTGTGAAGATTACCGCAACGGGCGTATTTTAAGACCGCTGTTAAGTGAAAAATCTCTCGAAGTGTTAAAGGCAGAGGGACATGATGTGTCCGCAGGTGCAAGCAGCAGCTATCCGGTGCAGACTGTCAAAAAAATGGACGGGGATGAGAAGTTTTACGGACTTGGGGACAAGACCGGATTTTTGAATAAGCGGGATTATGAGTACGAAAACTGGAACTCCGATATCCCACAGGCACACACGGATTCTTACCGCGCACTGTACAAGTCCATTCCGTTTCTGATCACCCTGAAAAAAGAAAGTGTTTACGGTATTTTCTTTGACAATACATACAGATCTTATGTAAACCTTGGAAAAGAAAATCAGGCATATTTTTACTATGGTGCGGACGCCGGAAACCTTGATTACTATTTTATCGCAGGGGATACGATGCCGGACATTGTGGGCGGTTATACCTATCTGACCGGAAGGACTCCGCTTCCACAGCTGTGGACACTCGGTTATCATCAGTCCCGCTGGGGATATGATTCCGCAGACTGCATTAAAAAAGTAGCAGGGAAATACAGAGAACTTGATATCCCATGCGATACGATGCATTTTGATATTGACTATATGGATGGCTACCGTGTCTTTACATGGAATGAGAAAGATTACGGTGATCCGGCAGAGACCATTCAGGAGCTGGCAGACGATGGATTCAAGGCAGTCTGCATTATCGATCCGGGTGTGAAATTAGATCCGGGTTATGAGAAATATGATGAGGGAATTGCCG
>ERZ779942.1538-NODE-1538-length-10942-cov-4.46487_pt1 | contig 10942 bp, 11 predicted proteins | sample MGYA00511941_ERZ779942 | MGnify/ENA primary metagenome ERZ779942 (study PRJEB29588, sample SAMEA2148265) | human gut metagenome | biome: human gut; feature: human-associated habitat; material: faeces | place: Denmark | collected 2008/2010 ... | reverse complement strand
CGGGAGGCTGCAGGCGTATCATTGTACTCTCTCCCACCGCAATTCTGGTTTGCCGAACCGCCCGCAGGGCTTGCCGGGAAAGGAACGTACCTGTTATGCTGGGTATTCGGTTGTCAAGGTGCTGGGGAACGGACTATATCCGCTAAAGAGAAAAACGCCGGAGAATGGAGTGTGCCGCTATGCGATCTTCTTCGATTTCAGCTTCGTCATATTTCCGTTTCAACCATGAAGTTTCAAAATCTGTTAGGTATGGCACTTCATCGGTTTTTAGGTCCCTGTCTATTTCTATTCCACCGTGAGGACCGGACTTCGACTTGATATTGTGCTTGCGAGTAAGTACTACAATATCTGAGGTAATGGTACGTCTGCTGACTCCGAAACGCTCGACAAAATCGTTGACATTGCATTTTTCATGCATATACAACAGTTCTAATATTTCGGCTTGGCGTCGATCGGCACTTGACACACTCTCACCTCTTTTCTGCTCGTTTTTCCCTTGCTCATCATCTTAAAGGCTAATAGCGCAGAAAATGTTCTCTAATTATTTGAACTTTTTGTGAATTTTTCGAGAAGCAGGCATAAAAAAGCCCGCCGCATTTGAGATGCGACGGGCTTAGAACTGCAGCGTGAGATTTACTTTTTGTCCTGCGGTTTGGGCAGCAGCTTTTCGGGGCGGTGGGGCTGGTAAAGGTTATAAGACGATACCGCCATACTCGCGGCGAATCATGGCGTCAAGGGCTTTGCGGCCCAGTGCATGGGGCAGGGATTCTTTTGCATTCATAGTTTTTCTCCTTTTTGATCACAGGGTTCGGTTATTATAAAGCTATTGTGCACCATAGCCTCGCAATGAAATTCCAAGCAGCAACGCGACTGCAAAAACGGCGAACGCCGTGCAGGCTCCCCAATCGGGGCGGACAAATAAAAGAGCTATTGTAAGCGCGGCCACAATCAGCAGCCGAATGTAAATGCGCGGCTGAAGCGCTTTCAGTTCTTCCGCGCTCAGGTGCAGTTCCGGGTGGTTGGCGGGGCCGAACAGCGCAATCGACAGGCAGGCAAATCCCGCTACAAACGCCGAAACAACTGAGTCCGGCATCTGCGTTGATAAAAACAGCATCACAGACTGGCAGCAGACGGAACTAAGCAGGCAGCCGTGCGGCGTTTTGGCGTGGTAGCCGCCGGTGCGTTCCCGCAGAAAGCGAAAAACAAACGTGTAAAACAGTACACCGCCCCAACCGACAATCAACGTCCCCAAGGGCAGCAACAGCACAAGCGAGGCAATGCTCATCATATTTTTGACCAGCATATAACGGCACCACTCGGTCTGTTCCTCAGTGATATACTTGTGCCGAAGAAAAAAATCGGTCATCGTTTCGGCAAGGTGTTCCATGCTGTGCGCCCCCTTGCTGAATACGATAGACCGATCAAGCTACAAAGTCCAGAAAAACGGCGAAACTGCAAAATTCCGTGCGCAACTGCAAGTTTTGCCTATTTTTGTGCAGCAGCAACGGCTTTTTCGTTGGCGGCATCCGCCCATTCAAGGCAGAATAAGAAAGAGCCGTCTTTATAATCCATCAAATAAAAAACATCATATTTGTGCAGGATATCCATCACATTTGGCAGACCAAAGCCGTGCAATTCCGGCTCCGGCTTGGTGGTGGGGATATGGTCGCCGAAAATTTTGACCGGCTTGCTGGCATTTTTGACCGAGAAAAACAGCGTCGGCGGGTTATCGCTTTTGTTATAGATTGCTTTCACAGTCATGCGGCGTTGCTGCTTTTCCAGCTTTTCACAGGCTTCGATGGCGTTGTCCAACAAATTACTCATCACGACCGTCAAGTCGACCGAGGGAATCGCCACTTCGGAAAGATCGTTGATCTCGAAATGCAGATCAATATCCTGTTTCCTGGCCGCATAGCCCTTTTGGTTGAGGATCGCGTCAATAATCGGGTTGTGTGTATTCACCAGCAGGATGCGCTCGGTCTGGCGCACCTTCAACTCGTCAAGATAACTCTGCGCCGCCTCCGTATCACCGTTTGCCAGCATATCCGAGAGTGCAAACAGATAGCCGCGGAACTCGTGCGTCATTTTGCGCTGTGCCTTGTAGGAATTGCCCAGCGCCTTGACATTGGCGCTCTGCACCTCGGCGCGCTGATGTGCAACGGCCAATGCCTCCCGCATCTGGGCAGTGGATTCCAACTGATCCAGCAGAAACAGCGCGACCATATCGACCGCGCACATCACAAGCAGGCAAAACGTCCATGCGTCATTTTCGCCTGCGGCACCTTCTGCGTTGAACACCCGGTAAAGCACAAACAATGTACACAGTGGGAACAGTGTTGATGCCGGTATCCATGCGCGCGGCTTTCCGTTTTCCTGCGGCGGTGTGTGGAAATGCCGAACCAGTATAACAAACGCCACAAGGCACAGCCCCCGCAAAAGATAAACGCGGTGTACAACGGTTTATTATATACATACTCCGTCCGCGTCATACCCGAATAAAGCAGCCATGCCTTTTCGGGCAGTACTGAAATAGAAAAAAAGCAGGCATAGCCCGTTATTACAACAAACAAGCGACGGTCCCATCTGCTTCGATATAACATCAAGTTCATAGCATACTCGTGCGCAATTTCAATCAAGAAGCGGATAATATTGCTATAGTCATAATCGTTTGGCAACACATTTAGAACGACTGTGATAATGGCAGTCCATAACAGCCAATATGCCCAGAATTGTTTCCCGTTAAAACGTCTTGTAAAAAAGCTGTCCCACAGTTTTGTGAGTAGCCAAGTTCGCAGGGCGTTCATCAAAATACTCAATACATACCCCATCAGCCGCGCCCTCTCCATGCCATGTATTTCATTTTGATTGCTTTATACCCGTGCAGGCTGACGGGAAGCACCTGACCGGTAGTCAACGTAACGCCGCTTGTTTGCAGGGCAGCAATATAGCTCATATTGACCAAGAAGCTGTTGTGGATGCGCAAAAATCCCTCCTCCGCCAGTTTTTCTTCCAGCGTGCGCAGGCTCATGCGGCTTTTCAGCGGCGCTGCCGGTTCCGCACGATGAAAGATCAGCATCCGTTCCTCGGTTCCGACGTAGACCAACTCGTCGAGCACGATGTTCGTACCCTCGCCGTCGCACAGAACATTCAGCGTGCGGGTACGGCTGCGGCAGGCTGCCAGTGCCTGCCGAAAATAGTCTGGCAATTTTTCGGCCAGCTGAAGCTTGGGCAAGAAGCGAAACGCACTTACCTCGTACCCCTCGGCGGCATATTCGCCGTAGTTTGTCACAAAGATCAAAACCGCATCCTTGCGGATCGTGCGTATCTGCCGCGCCAGCGCAATGCCGTTCACATCGCCCATATCAATGTCCAGAAAGATCATGTCAGCCTTTTGCACGGCTGCCTTTTTCAGTGCGTTGGGGTCATGGACGCATTCGATCTGCATATAACGGCGGTTGAACTCCGGCTGTGCTTCGATCAGTCGTTTCAGTGCTTCGGTAAATATCGCGTCATCGTCACACAGCAGGATGTGCAGCATACCGTCACCGGCTTCCATCGTTGGATTTTTAGCGTTTGAAATTGTATCCAAAATAACGCGCCCCCTTTCGTTGTCAAGCCAAATTGCCCCGTTATAGACAAATGCGATGTTATAAATCATAGTATCTGAATATTTGTCCCCTGTCAACCGATACACCATAAGAAGTAGGAGGTTGACGCAGATGATGATGGATTTTGCAGGCAGGCTTAAACGTCTGCGCATAGAAAAAGGGTACTCTCAGGCGACGCTGGCGAAAAAAATCACCGATGCAGGCCAAAAGCCGGGCGAAGCATCCATCGCCAAATACGAGAACGGGCGCATCTATCCCAATTTGCAGACCGCCGCCTGCATGGCGGATTGCTTCGGGGTTTCAATCGATTATCTTGCCTGTGGCGAGAAAGCCGCGGTCGTTTCGGTTGACGGTCTGACCGACGAGCAGATCAATTTGATGACCGAGCTTACCCGTGCGCTGCGCCAACAGAACAAAGGCCGCCGGGGCAACCCCAAAAGCACCCCGACGCCGGAACGGCAGGAACTGGTGTTTAAGCGGGTCGCACAGTTTTTGAAATAATGCTCTGACGATACGGAAAAGGCCGGACGCTTTCACGCACCCGGTCTTTTTTTGCAGTTGTGCACGAAATTTTGCAATTTCGCCAGTTTATTGGAAATCTTTGCCGGAGCGTGATAGAATGTGGGTGAGCCAAGAGGATGCGGTGCATCCCGCAAGATCCCATCGAAATGCCGGTGCACAGGCGTTTTGAATATCCGTCCCGAAACAAACCCGATACAAAATGGGCAGACATAGTTTGTGTCTGTCCATTTTAGAATACTTTGAGGGAAGTTGTTATGAATAAAAACAAATTTTTATATGTGGCAGCGCTCTTTGGAATGATGGTCTTGGTTTCCTGTTCATCGCATGACAGTGCCAAGAACGTCACTGTAACCTCTGAACAAGGCGGAGCAGAATCGCAAGCTGCATCGGACATTGTCTCCAAACCGCTGACACTTTTGCAAAGTAATGATGGCTGGTCTTACGGTGCCGCAGGCGCAAAGGGCTTTTATTTTGTGAGCGCAGCAGTCCGAAGTGACGATTCCACCTCGCTGATGTATTGCGATTACGACACCATGCAGCAGATTTTACTATGCTCCCAACCGAACTGTGCGCACAATACAGCCGCCTGTAACGGGTATCTTCCCTATTCGGCGGGCGGCATCGTGCCGGAAATTGTCGGTCAAAATCTGGTGCTGTTTTATCCGGGCAATGTTCATGCCGAAGAAAACGCAACCCTGCCGCGCATCGAAACGATGGGGTTAGACGGTTCCGACCGAACCGAAAAGATCACCTTTGCAGCCAACCAAGAGTTTCTGCGCCCAATGGTCACAGACGGGGATTTTATTTATGCCTGTATGTGGGAAACCTCCGACAACTCAATGAAAAGCTTTCTGGTACGCATCGACCCAACTGCCGGAACCTGCGAAAAGATGTTTTCCATGGACAGCACATGGATCAAAGGCGTTGTAGGTGATAAACTGCTTTTGAAAAGCACGTCCGGCGACAACTCGGAATGGTTCACCTATGACCCGGTCACTGGGGAGCAAGCCGTTCTCTATACAGAATCTTCCAGCGTGTTGCAACCTGCCGCCGTTTACGGTCAAACGCTGGTTTATCAAAAGGGCGATCATTTTCATCTCCTTGACCTTTCCACTGGGCAAGACACCGAATTGGCGGGGTACACGGTGCCCGATCAGGCAGTCAGCTATGTGAACCTTTACTATGCCGACGATGGCAAACTACTATTTGAGCAATGCTCAAATGCTGGTGCAGACTCACAATATGCGGACGGATTTTATGTATTGGAAAGCGACAAGGAACCTTCCCCATGGACATTGACCTACTCGCTCTATGATAAAGATACCGCTTGCGCTGTCGTTGCAGCGAAAGATGCCGACACCTATCTCGTGGAAGCCGGAGTGCAAGATACTGCCGCTGTGCAGGCAGACGATGGTGCGTCTAAATACGTCTCGACCGGCGAGAGGCGCTATGCGCTGATTTCCAAAGCGGACTATTGGTCAGGAAATGCCAACTACCGCGATTTTGAAAAAATCGGCTGATACGCAAGCATCCTTGCTTTATGAAAACACTTCATCTCATCCGATTCTAAAAAAGTCGTTTCTACTAAAGCAGGGGTCCGTCTTTTCTGTAAAATATAATGCATTTGTAGCAGATCGAGAGAACAGAATGAAACATTTTAATCTGTTGGCGATTGGAATCTTGTCGTTGCTTTTAGTCGGATGCTCCTACAATGCCAACGAGGCAACATCAGCGGTATCATCGCAAATGGCATCTGATGATATAGTCACCCCCTCAACAGCTGAACATAAATTATCGCTTTGTGTTCCGAGCTCTGAGCAAGGGATGTATACTGTAGATTCGATTGCTAATGGGTATGGCAACATTTTTTATATTGATTTTGAGACAATGCAGCAGATACCTTTATGCGATACACCAAATTGTACACACTCAAATGATAGCTGCACTGCCTGGCTGCAAATTGATGAAAGCGGTTTTCTCCCCGGAATTTTACAACTTGGGAATTCAATTCTTCTTGTACAAAACGGCGAGTCATCAAACCACCCTGCTTGCATTTGGATTGCTGATGCGAACGGAGAAAACAAGAAATTGTTATTCAGTGCCCAAAGCGGACAGAGCATCGGCCCTGCTTTTTATACGGATGAAACAAATTCGTCTTTGTATTTTGTTTTGTCAGAGGTATCTGAATCGTCGGGTGGGATAACGGAAAAAAAGACCTTAAGCAAATTAGATGTAAAAACAGCGGAAATAGTTCCGTTAATGGATATAACAGATTATGGCCTCTATTCGGCTTGCGGAGACTGTTTTATAGTTTATCAGGCAAACGAAAGAGAACAGCACTTCTATTACCTTTATCCGGGATATGACACGGCCGCGATTCTTGCGAGTACACCTTTCTATAGCAATGAGACTTCAAAAACAGGAGCTTTTGTTTCCGTCGACACACTTTTCGAGTATGACTATCAAACAGCTTCTCTAAAAACGCGGAATTTACTTACCGGCGAGGAAAAATGTTTTGACTGTTCCCCTTATGCAGAGCAGCCGGATGCTGAGCATCGTCCTGATTGCCGAGGACCATATGGGAAATACCTGCTTTACGAAACATCTTATGTAAGTAAAGAAGGGTATTTTCTGCCACACTATCGAGTATTAAATCTCGAAAACGGTGAGTTTTCCGAAGAGATGAATTTGAAAGATTCTCAAGGGAATTTCCTTACATCGTTAACCGTAGTAAAAGATCAATTTTGTGTTGTCTACGATTACACATCCGTCAATATCGCCGTTGCCGATGACAACACGATGGAAAATGTTTTGATTCCAAAATACGCATTGCTCTCACAAGATGACTATTTTCACTCGCGTGATAATTTTCATCCGATTTCTAATGATAGCTTTTGATTCATAATGGCCTGATTCCTTTTTTATGCATTTATCTTTTCGCTACACGGAGAGACTCTGCCATGGGAAATGATTACAATGATTGTGTTTTAACCTACGGCAAATTGACTTTAGCATATCAAACGGGAACGTATGCTAATTTTGGCGTCACAATGACAAGCCAGAACACAAGCCCTTATAATACTTATGGTAGGATTTGCCGTTGGACGAGCAATCCTACCAACTGGACACATGTATCCTGATTTAATGGCCGTAAATTAAAAGACTGGTGATGCCCCCGGAAGCCGTCTAAATACAATTGCTATAGGAGAGGATCATGCATGATTCATCGTTTTGTCGAAAGGCTTTTACCCTTTGTATTTGTCTTCTGTTTTCCGGATGTGCAGCCTCTCTTTCCGATGCAAATGTCAAAGGGGAAAAAGCTGTCACAGAAAACATATCGCTGGCGGATTCTATGAATTTGACGCAGCCATCTGACGGAAGTTCTGATGCCGCGCAGATGAAAATCATTTCATCCGCCAATGGTATTATCGCTTCTAGCATATTGGGAAATGAAAAGGGCTGCTACGAGGTCTTTGATCGACCTGCCAACGGCGGAAACCTACTATATACCGACTATGCTACAAAGAGCCATATTTATCTTTCTAACCAGATTAACAGTGATCACAACAATGAGTCCGATACCAGTTATCTGGAAAGTACAATTGGCGGTTGTTATCTTGCCCTAAGTGATGACTACCTTTTTATTTTCAAACTAAACACGCCATCCTTTGCGGCAGACGAAACTTCTGAGCGACAAGGGTATATTGCACGATGTGACCTCGATGGTGCAGACCGACAAATCTTGACGAAATTGGCTGCGAATGAATCAATCGTAAGCGGCTGTGTTGCCTGCGACGGCGAAAATCTTTACTATCTTTCTTGTCTGCTTCAGGACGACGGCACAACTACCCCAAGTACATTGATTCAGTTGAAGATTGCCGATGGTACACGACGGGAAATATGCCAACTCGATTCGGAATCACGACATTTCATCGTCGGAGCGCATCAGGATAAAATTATCCTAAAAAGCATTTTGAATCCGGCCAAGTTAAGCGATGACCTTTCCGCGGATGATATCGTACGCGCTGTCCAAGAGCAGGTACATCAGCTTACGCTGCTTTCATCTGATGGCCAACAGCAGGAGCTTTGCCGCTGGAAGCAGGATGAGCGAAGCGAGATGTTTATGAACGGGAATATGTACTACTGGGACAAGGAAACAAACGGCCTTTATTGCTGGGATTTGGAAAGCGATACGCCGGAATGTCTATTCGCCGGCCCGATTCGTTTCGACGATGAAGTATCTTACGACCGGCTTTCATTAAGTGCAGATTCTTTCGATGGGCATTTGTTGGTCACTGCCGTGCAGGATTCAGACGGTCAAGCCGTTTCGTGTGCATTTGATCCAATCAGCAAGTCACTCCAAAAGCTGACTCTGACATCGGATGATGAGAAAAGTGTTTTGATTTTAGCAGAAGGATCGGAATATTTTCTTGTTAGGTATGGCCTGATGGAATATGAGGTGCCAGACTACGCTCCGGATGGACGCGAAATTACCACTACAATGCTTTTGCCAAACCTTCGCCTGATTGCAAAAAGCGATTATTGGAACAATATTCCGAACTACATACTCCTCGATGATTATGTATATAGCAGGAAACCATAACACGCACTGGATGGTTCGATCATTCTTATCTCAACCTTTTGGAACAAAGAAAGCGTACCTCTGCCATGCAACTGGAACTGAACAATCTGCGCAAAACCTATCTGCTGCCTGCACCGCGCACGCCATCGCGTTCCGCAGCGTACCTGACGAGGTCGTGCGCGTGGCTGTTACCGTCACATGACCGATGAATTTGAAAAGCAGCCGGCGGTGACTGGCCGCGTAGGTACGGTACGATGTGAATTTTGCTTACCGCGGCATGAGATTCGGCTTGGGTCTGCTGACGTAGCTGATTTGAAGCGTATTCACAATTTTTGGGCAAAACTCGTCTTTTGCTGCATGGAACTCTTGAAATACTGCCGAAACGTGGCGAATGTGAAAACTTTTTGGTATAATGAAGTTGTTCCAAAGAACCGCCATCCACATCTAAGACTCAAGCATCGGCGCGCAGATGCTGAACATATCCGCCCCGCAACAAACCCGACACAAGTTTCTTTCAGAAAGGATTGGCTGATTTCTTATGAAAGAAGTATTCATCAAAACACTTTCCATGGGAATCGTCCTGTGCATTTTAACTGCCTGTACAGGTAGGCCGTCACCGAGTACATACTCCAACAGTAGTGCGACTTCCTCGGATTCCAACGTAGAAGCAGATAACAAAAATACCGAGCCTACCGCGACAGGATTTAAAAATCTTACGCGCCCCTACTATTCTGTTTTGGGTTGTGGCGGAGAGAGCGGCTATTATGAAACACGTGCTAGAGACGACGGGTCCGCCAATGTCACTTACATTGACTATTCATCGCAAAAAGAAATATATTTATGTAATGCACCTGGTTGTGCTCATGACAATGAAGGATGTACTTCTTGGATATCTGCGGAGAATGCTGGCGTATTTCCCCTCATTTCAAGTGATCATCTTTTACTTATCCATCGCACCTATGGCGGAGAAGAGGGAAAGCAGTCACTTTCTCGAATTGATGCCGCATCTCTGGATGGAAGCAACCGTAAAACACTTATTACATTTAACAATGGGGAACGTCTTGGCGATGTGTTTTGTACCAACGGAGAATCCCTTATCTGCTCACTGACAACACTTGAGCAGTTGCCGGACACGTTGGAATCCACTTTTACTTTATGTATGATCGACTTAAATACGGGCGAGCGCGTGGATTTGTATGTGGAAGATACAACAGACGGAATACAGCCGGAATTTTTAGGGGTTACAGAAACCGGATATGCAGTTTTACATTCTTCTCAACAAACCAAAACTGAAAGCGATTTTCCCGGTAAGGAATGGAGCGAAATTTCCGATGAGATTGCTCGTTCAACTTTCCACCAATGGGAAAAAATCCCGATTGGCGGAAACTGCTGCGAATCTTTTTACGAATATACAGGAAACATTCAACAGCTGTTAATGGCCGATGGGCTATATTTTTACGATGTAGACACCAAAAAGATGATACGAATCAGTGTACAAGACAGTAATATTGATGAGGTTGCCGATTTTATTTCCACAGATGGAAACAGTGCCTATATAGACGGAAAATTTGATGAATGGCTTTTAATGTCAATTCGACACTATGAGCAACATCCAAATGTGGAGTATCCGGTTGCAATCGAGAGCTGTTACGCAATCAATACACAGACAAAAGAGGTAAAAGAACTAAACATCAAGCAGGAAATTGCGGAAGACCGTACAATTCCCATTATGCTTGGACAAAGTGCAACCGATCTGCTTCTCATCACGGATAGTCAAACCGATAATGTAGAGCACTATGGATTTGAATATTCTATTATAAGTAAAGAGGGATATTTAAATTCTGATGTAGCAGAATTGCGGAAAGTCTCTTTTATTGAAGATGGTTCTAATGTGTCGTAATGGTAGAACTCACCTCTCCGCGTAAAATCTACCCGCTGCCAAGCCGACTCTGGCAGGGCAAGGTAAAACTAAAGCGTCTCAGAGCAGAGTCAATACACCCCCCTTGCAACAACTCCGCAATAATCCGGTGCTACCATGCGGGCAAAGCCTAAAGAGCCTGCACAAAAGAAAGCGTACATCTGCCATGCAACTGGAACTGAACGATCTGCGCAAAACCTATCTGCTGCCCGCACCGCTGCTGCACCGCCGCGGGCAGGGCAAACCGAAAACCAAACAGGCTCTGGCTGGGGTGTCGCTCACCCTCGGCCCGGGCCTGTATGGCCTTTTGGG
>ERZ779942.1534-NODE-1534-length-10970-cov-12.0084_pt1 | contig 10970 bp, 10 predicted proteins | sample MGYA00511941_ERZ779942 | MGnify/ENA primary metagenome ERZ779942 (study PRJEB29588, sample SAMEA2148265) | human gut metagenome | biome: human gut; feature: human-associated habitat; material: faeces | place: Denmark | collected 2008/2010 ... | reverse complement strand
AATACAGGTAGTTTGCTTTTTGACTTGGCTATAATGTTTTTCAATAATCGCAGACTTTAGTTTCTTCAAGTCCTCAATGACTTTGTTTTGGGTTGCGATGCGCTCGTCAAGTAAGGATATAAGATTAGCTATTCTTTCCTGTTCTTCCAATGTTGGGAATGAAAAAGAAATTCCTTTTACAATATCTGCAGATAGATTACCTTGACCTCCTTGTAAATATTTCCTTAGAATCTTAGAAACATGTTTGTTCCAAACTGATTCTATGAATTTCTTATTTTGATTTGTTCTTATACACAGAATTGCTTGGTTGATAGCTCCTTTTATTTTGGAGATAGCGATATCACCACTTGTTGCTCCATACATCGCTAATAACAAATCACCAATTTCTACCATTTTAGCAGATGAATTATCATATCCATCTTGTGATAAAACAATTCTGTACTATCTGCATGAAGTTCACCAGAACGGATAAACGCGATGTCTCCTCCATAGAAATCCTTATTAGATGAACTTGGAGTACCCCCAGAGAAAAAAGTACAAAGGTCTGATAATTTGAATTTCTCCCACTCCCCCTGAAACTCAGGGAATCTGAGATTTGGGACATTGAGTTTCTTATGTTCGTTATTTATTGTCGTTGTCATTTTTAATCCTTAATTTAAGTTTACCATTGCGGTTCAGTTACATGCCAGTTACATGGTAGTTACATACCTTTTTCCCTATTTTAGAAAGGATTAGAGGCGATTTTGATGTGCTTTCTCGACTTTCAGTTACATACCAGTTACATGTTTTCATGTTCCCTCGTATGAATGTCAAATCATAAAAGCAAATACCAAAATTATTCGTCCTTTGTACTTTTCTCTGTTTCCTTTTCTATTTTTTCTTCCAATTCTTTGATGGATGGAATGGTTCCCTCCACCTTTTTAGGATACAACTTAGATAGTTCGTACTCGGAGATTCCGATAGGCTGACTGCTACCTTCTAAAGCATACTGGGCTATGGTGTTGCTCTTTTGCTTACAAATGAGTAATCCTATGGTCGGGTTATCTCTACCTTCTTGGCGCAAGAGGTGATTGCAAGCTACTACATAACCACTTAGTTGTCCTGCATCTGGAAAGTCAAATTCTCCAATCTTCACTTCTACCACAACATAGCAAGATAACTTCAAATTGTAGAAAAGCAAATCAATGAACTTCTCCTTTTCGTCTATCTGCAAACGATACTCCTTGCCAACATACGCAAAACCTGTACCCAATTCCAACAGGAATTTCGTAATGTTAGCCAGTAAAGCATCTTTCAATTTGCGTTCATTGTATTTACCACGAACACCAGTAAAAGAGAAATCATAAGGGTCTTTTGTAATTTCTTGTGCAAGGTCGCTATTCATATCGGGCAAAGTTTTCTTGAAATTAGTCAATGCCTTTCCGCTTCTTTCATACAAGTCTGTGCCAAGGAAATTCAACAGCATGGAACGACTCCAACCGTTTTCCATTGTTTGATGAACATAGAATAATGCTTTATGAGCATCATCCGAACATTTATCTATGATGTAGCGATGGTGTCCCCAAGGTATAGAGAACAGGACGGTGTGCAAATCTTCCACAACTTGTGGAAGATTTGTGTTCTCCGATTTTTCCACAGCTTGTGGAAGACTTTTTTCGAGGGACGAGTACAAGCAATAGAATCGTTTTGCATAGCGGACAGATGTTTCAGAAAGTCCATCTGCATCTGGCAGTTTGTGCCTTAAATCACGACTCAATGCCGCATAAAAGCCACTACCATATCTGTTAGATGCTTCAATAGTCTCAATGTCCTGTCCTAACTCCCAATAAAAGCGTAACATTTCAGTATTAACCTTTACAGCTGCTCTTATTTGACTTTTGCGATAACGCTTGCATAGTTCTTCGACCCACTCCAAGTAATCCTTATCCAATATGTTTATTGATTCACTCATTGCTTAAACCTCTTAATTAAAAATTGCACAAAACTGGCAGAAAGACTATTCAACCAATCCCAGTTCTTTCAAATAGCCTTCAATCTCCTTGTCAAGGTCGGCACGTTTGGCTTCCAACTCCTTGATTTCCTTCATGACGGCATGAATGTCGATAGGCTCTTCTTCCTCGAAAGTATCAACGTAACGAGGAATATTGAGATTGTAGTCGTTTTCTGCCACCTCTTGCAGTGTGGCAAGATGGCTATACTTTTCTATTTCCTTGCGCTCACGATAAGTATCTACAATTTTCTTGATGTGTTGCGGACGGAGTTTGTTCTGGGTCTTTACCTTTTCAAACTCCTTGCTTGCATCAATGAACAGGATGTTGTCATCCTCTTTACGGCATTTCTTAAACACCAAAATACAAGTCGGAATGCTTGTCCCATAGAAGATGTTGGCAGGGAGTCCGATGATGGCATCCACATAGTTCTTCTTCTCAATGAGAAAACGACGGATTACGCCCTCGGCATTACCACGGAACAACACACCATGAGGAGCAACACAAGCCATTGTGCCACCCTCATTAAGGTGGTAAATCATGTGGAGAATAAAGGCGTAGTCGGCTGTCTTGCGTGGTGCCAAGCGTCCTGCCTTGCTGAAACGGTCGTCGTTGTTGAACTTGTCGGCTGCACTCCATTCGGCAGAGAAAGGTGGATTTGCGACGACAGCGTCAAACTGAGTGTCGCCAAAAGCATCAGCCTCTAAAGTATCGCCATTCTCAATGCGGAAATTGCTGAACTTGATACCATGCAGAAGCATATTCATACGAGCCAAGTTGTAGGTCGTAGGGTTCTTCTCTTGTCCGAAAATCTCGTTGGCATGACCGATGCTTGCAGCACGGAGCAGCAACGAACCACTACCGCAAGTTGGGTCATAGACATTGCGCAGACGAGCGTGACCGATGGTAACAATTTCTGCCAAGATACGGCTCACTTCCTGAGGTGTATAGAACTCGCCAGCCTTCTTGCCGGCACCTGCTGCAAACTGGCTAATCATATACTCGTAGGCATCACCGAGAATGTCAATCTCTTGCGATGCTTCTACACCGAAATCTATGTCATCAAGGGCAAGAAGAACATTGCTCACCAATGTGTTCTTATCATCAGCAGTCTTTCCCAACTTAGGCGAAGCAAGGTCAATGTCAGAGAACAGACCGCCAAAGTCCTCTTCGCTGTCCTGTCCGAGAGTGCTGTCCTCAATGCGCTTCAATGAGCGTTCGAGCATAGGTAGGATGTTCTCTTTCTTCTTAATGCTTTCAATGACTGACGAGAACAGGAAGTTTGGCTCTATGAAGTAGCCGATGTTTTCCAAACAGTCAGTCTTTACTTCTTGTTGCAATGCTTCAATATCCTCGTCTTTCTCCATTGCCCACAATTCCTTGAACGTGACTTCATCATCCACCAAGGCGGAGTTTGCATGTTTCTCTATCTTCTCCGACAAATACTTGTAAAAAATAAAGCCAAGGGTAAAATACATGAAGTCACTGGCTGACATATTGCCACGCAGTTTGTTTGCGACTTCCCAAAGCTGGTCACGGAGTTTCTGTTGTAATTCTTCGCTCATATCGTTATTTCTTTTTTATTTTCAATGTTTCACTAATAAAGACATTGTCATCGTCTTTGTCTGTTATATACTGATGGCAATACTTCCCTTTCCCCTTATTTAGTATTATAACGCTATTCCAAAAAGAGGTATGATTGATGGTATAGCCTGGGTCTAAACAAAATATTTTTTCAACAACCCCTTCTTGCTCTTCATAGCCAATAGCAAGTATTGCATGAGCACCACCTCTAAATGATATGGCAGTAACCAAAGGCAAGTTGTCATTTATTGCAGTTTTAAGTTCTTCTACAAATATGGTTTGGTCTGATAGAGAAGCCGTATATTGTAGCGCAGATGATGTTACTTCTTTAGCAAAAGAGTGAGAAAGTTTTTCTTTGATTTCTGAGAAATAGAAACCATCACGGCAAAGTCCTTCTGTTACAAAGAACTCTTTGAAAAGCCTTCCTTTGGCGGTATTTCCTTTGAATGTAGTGTTCAAGTTTACAACTTGGCTACGAGTGAGAACCTTTAGTATAAGAAGATTCATCATCATAGAATACACAGCACATGCTCCATCCATTTCACCTTGTTGTAAATGGATAGGTTGCCACTTGCGGTTATACACGCTGACTCCAAGAGCCGTTATATCTATATCTCTAACTATCTTTATCATTGCAATTTTGTCATTCCCAACTGAATGTTCTTATAATAGAACGCAGTTTATCGAGTATTCTTGTTAATGCTTTGCGCTTTTTTATCAGTCCCAAGTGCTTCTCTTTCAATGCCTCTTGTATGATTTCTGGCTGCTCCTTTTGTAGATAGTCATATTCAGAAAGGTAATGATTGAGCACGGAAGCGTCCAAATCTTCGTCCTTGGCAAGCGTATTGATAGCATTGTTACGCTCTGTGACGATATAGTTGTTCAATCGCTCTTCAAGGTCGCTCGTACCGTCAGCCTTTTGTTTGCGAGCCATGAAGTTGTCACGGTCATCATCTACATTCTTCTGGATAAATCCGTCAATGAGCTTTGCCTTACTGCGAAGTTCGGCATCCTTTATCATTGTGTCGATGATGTGCTTGCGCTTTTCTGAATAATCCTCGCTGTATGGATTGAGGTCTGCAATCAACTCCAAAATGTAGGCAACATTGATAATGTCACTATGCAACAATTCCAAGCAGAAGTCAATATCCGTAAGTTTATGATCTTCTGGAGTTGGTTCGTCTTCATTAGGGTTGGGAGTTGGCTTTGGTGCAGGTGGGTCAACCAAAATAATGCTGTCATGAATGTCAAGATACTTGCTGCGGAAGTCCATAAACTGCTGTTCGGTCATGCCAAGGTCGGGAGCATCTACATCAAACTCGTCATACACCTGTATCTCTGCGTGTTTCTTGATGATGTCACGGAAAGCAAGGATAAACTGCTTCTTGTCGTTCTCGCTTTGGAGATAGTCCACGTAATGTGGTTCGGGATAATGTGTCAAGAAATCCTTGGTCAGTTCTTGATAGTTCTTCTTCACATCATCAAACGGCGGACGCACTATATCTTCAAGATTGTTGCTGTTGCTGAAAAGTTTGATAGACTCGTCCACCTTGCTTTTCAAGTCACGGAAGCACACCACTTTTCCGAAACGTTTCTTCTCGTTCAGCACACGGTTGGTACGGCTGAACGCTTGCAGTAAGCCATGATACTCCATGTTCTTATCAACATAGAGCGTGTTGAGTTTCTTGCTGTCGAAGCCAGTAAGGAACATTCCTACCACAAGGCAAAGGTCGAGAGGCTTCATGTCGGCCTTCTTTTTCTTCATGCGGAGGTTGATGTCATCGTAATACGCGCGGAAGTTTTCGGTGGTGAAACTCGTTCCATACATATTATTATAGTCATCCATGATGGCTTGTAACTCGTCAGCCTCACCTGTGCTATCGCTTACATAGCCACCTGTGTTCATGCCTGTCTGCTCGTCATCTTGGCTGCTGTTGGCAGCGTATGTGAATACCGCACCAATTCTAATCTTCGGATTGAGACTCTTGAATATCTTGTAGTAGCGGATAAGTATTGGCACAGACTGCACGGCAAACAGTGCGTCAAACTCACCGTCAAATGTTGACTTATTGAAATTATTAAGGATGAATTTGGCTATCTCCGTCATGCGGTCTTGCTCGGCATTGTCCACATCCTCGTTGCCGTGGTAATACTCCACAAGGAAACCGAGCACGTTTTCATCGGCAATGGCATCCTTAATAAGATACTTGTGAAGGCAGTTACCGAAAATCTCTTTTGTAGTGTGTCCGTCCACGGCATTCTCCACAAAAATAGGCGTACCTGTGAAGCCGAATATCTGCGTATTGTCAAAGAACTTCACGATGTTCTTATGGCATTCTCCGAAATGGCTTCGATGACATTCATCGAAAATCATTACGATACGAGAATGGCGTATTTCCTCAATGCGACTACTGTACCACTGCTTGCTAACAGCGGCATTCAACTTCTGGATGGTAGTGATGATAATCTTAGAATTGCTGTGCAGACGCTTCACCAACTCATCCGTGTTGTCGGTACTGTCAACGGCACCAGGCTCAAAGGCCTCGTATTCGGCTTGCGTCTGAGTGTCAAGGTCGTGGCGGTCAACCACAAACATAACCTTATCCACATCGTCCAACTCAGAAACGAGTTGTGCAGCCTTGAATGAGGTCAAGGTCTTGCCTGCACCAGTTGTATGCCAAATATAGCCATTGTCGTTGGAGTTTTCTACACGGTCAAGAATTTTCTCCACCGCATAGAACTGATAAGGGCGAAGCACCATCAGGCACTTGTCACCCTCATGCAGAACGATGTACTTGCCTATAATCTTGCCCAACGTACACTTGTCGAAGAACACTGTGGCAAACTTCTCCAAGTCGTTGAACGGCACATTGGCTGCATCCGTCCAGTTGAAAGTGAACTTATAGCCACTATTCGGGTTGTTGGCAAAATAGCGAGTGTTCACACCATTGGATATGACAAACAACTGGATATAGTCAAACAATCCATGAAAGGAAGTTTTGTGGTAGCGTTGTATCTGGTTGTACGCCTGTTTCAACTCCACACCTCTGCGCTTCAGTTCAATCTGAACCAAAGGCAAACCGTTAATGAGTATCGTCACATCATAACGGCACTTTTTCCTTCCTTCAACTGTAATTTGGTTGGAAACTTGAAACTCGTTTTGACACCAATGGGTACGGTTCAAGAACTCCACCCACAGGCGTTCACCACTTTCAAGTTCAAGCGGAAAGAGGTCACGAAGTTTCTTTGCCTTCTCAAAGCGAGTGCCACCTTCAAGATAAATTAGTATCTTTTCAAATTCAGACTCAGTAAATTCTGTGCGACCGAGTTCTTCCAATTTCTTCTTGTTGTGTATCTCCAACTGCTTCTTGAAATTGGCAGACAGGTTCTTCTCCTCCTCAATATGAATATACTCGTAGTTCATCTTTTGAAGAGTGTCTATAAGTCCGTTTTCGAGAGCGGCTTCACTTTGTACTGGCATATCTTATCTTGTTTTTATCATTACACTTATGAGAATATGACTATTCATCCATTTGCAGGAAATGAATATACAAGGCATTCTCTATTTTGCTTATGGCTTCAAGCGAAAGGTTTTCTCGTCCTTTTAAGATTTTTGAAATGTACTGTTGCGTACAATTCATTTTTTCAGCCAACATCTTTTGAGTCATTCCAAGTTCCTTCATTCTTGCGGACATGGCATTGGCTATCATTTGAGAATGATTTAACCATGATTTTTCTTCTTGGCTCATTTGTGTTCCTGCATTTTGAACAGGAGATATTGTTTCCTTTATCATCTTAGACGTATTTCGCTTTGTTCCATTTATAATTCTGGCTATTGCCATTTTGCCTACAAAGATAACTGATTTTAATGAGAAAACACAACTGCGAGGTTGTTTTCTGCATAAAAAAGGCGAATTTGTGCGGTTTTAGTGTCATTTGTAGCTGTTTATTCTTCAAAATGAACTTTTATAGCATCATCAATCGCTTTACTCGTTGCACCGTACTCACACCCTTGCCACTCAGTTTCGCCACATCCCGAATTGAATATCCCTTGCGGAGCAAACTTATTACTTCCCTATATTCGGTCTTTATCTGTTCTGTAGTTTTTATAGAGCCAACCTTGCGTCCGAGTTTTCCGCCTTTCTCTATATACCGCTTCCGTCCAGACTGCAATCGAAATGAGATATTATCACGTTCCAATTGCGCACAGGTCGAAAGCGTGGCTATCATTATCGGGGCAAAGAGGGATGGATGTCCTTCATCGTCCAATAATATAAGCTGTTCCTTTTGTATGTAGAGGTTAATGCCACAGTCAATGAGTTTCTTGACAGAGGCAAGCACCTCAAACGCATTGCGACCCAATCTTGACAGCTCGCTGACAAGTAGGATTCCAATGCGGTTTGCCTTGCAGTATTCCATTGCCTCACACAACACTGGACGCTCATCATTCTTCTTTGCGCCAGAGATGTGTTCCTCAAAGACCTTGAAGACTTCGATACCCTTATATTTTGCATACTCCGACAAGTCCTTGACCTGTCTTTCCGTGCTCTGTCTGTCACCCATACTGGAGACACGAGCGTATATTACTCCTGTTGTCATCTATATCAAAGATTAAATTGAACATGAAAAAGCCTGTGCCCAGATAAGTCTTGCAGATTTATTTGAACACAAGCGTTTTTTGAATACAGCCTGACGGCAATTTACCAATAAAAGGGAAGAAGTAAGACTTCCCCATTGTTCGCTCCCTGCTGTATGTCTCAATCAAACACGCCATTAAACAGATTGACCGCCTCTATCTTCTTTTCAAGAGCCACTTTTGCATAAACTTCGGTTGAAGTTATGCTTCCATGTCCCAAAACATCCTTCACTGCTGATATGTCTGCTCCTGCTGAGATAGCCAACGATGCTGTCGTATGCCGTGAGCAATGGTAGGTCAAATCCTTTTCTATGCCAGCCTTTTCTTTAAGTCTTCTTACGTATTTCGATACGTTGTCTGACTTCTTGACAAGGTGAAACACAAGACTTTCCGGATTGTCATCCGTCCGAGGGGGCAACAACGATTGCGCCATTTCATTGAGCGGAATAATGGCAGGACGCTTTGTCTTTCGCTGTATGATGCTGATTGTCGGCACGCCATCTATCATTTTAATATCACACCACCTTAGATGCTGCATATCGCCAAGGCGAAGGGCAGTCATGGATGATAAACCAAATGCGAGTTGTACGGTTCGTTCATTCTCGCATTCAGCTTCCACCGCCAGGAAACGCGTGAGTTCTTCGGGCGTAAGATACTCTCTGTGTTTGTCAGGAGCATGGAAGCGTTCCAACTTGTTTAGACTGTGTACAGGATTGAATTTTACAAGTCCTTCACGCATAGCCTTGTTAAATATCGCTTTGATAGTTTCCTCAAACAACAGTAATGAGTAATCAGCCAACCGTCCTCCGTTGGTCTTGATTTGGCGTTTGTTGCGATACTTGTTGCGCATATAATCAAAAAGACCGCAAATTTCATCTTTACTGACATCTTTCAGCAGGATGTCTTTCTTGTCTACTCTTCGCAGATAAGTGGCGATACGCTTGCGGACAACATTCTTATGACCTATTATCTTCTTGCAGTTGCCACAATCAACAGACCATTTGATATAGTCATCGCACCATTGTAGCCAAGTCAAGCCGTTGCCTTGTTCTTCGCTTTTGGCATTCTCTTTCTCCAATACAGGAGGGGTGAGGATGCGCTCTGCTCGCATCTCCATAGCCTTGTTGTATGTAAGCCGATTGTGCTTTGCAGCACCAACGGCATCATCGGGCAAGAGATAGAGGTGCAAGTTTTCTCTCTTGCGGAAGCCAGTCTCGTAGTATTCCAGATATAAGGCTCTTTTGCCTTCCGTCAGTTTACGTTCCTTGATTTCTATCTTCATTGTATTACTGGTATTTGGTCAAACATTCCGTTCACGAGGTTCACGGTTTCCAACTTCTTCTTGTCAACAATCTTGGCGTAAATCTCCGTCATCTTGATGCTCTTGTGTCCGAGTATCTTGCTTACTACATAGATACTTGCACCAAGGGTCAGGAGCATAGTTGCCGCCGTATGCCGTGAGCAATGGTAGGTTATATGCTTGGTTATTCCTGCTGCCTCCATCCATTCTTTCAGAACCACTTCTACAGTTGTAGATGTGATTGTCAAGTTGTGGAAGATGTTGTCTATGCCTTCTTCTCTTTTAGGCATCCACTTCTTTGTTTCTTCCGACAAGGGGATGGTTACTCTATCCTTGGTCTTGACTTGGATATGGTCAATGTATTCTGTCTTGCCGTCAGCAGCCTTGTGGATTTCACTCCAGTTCAAGGCTTTCATGTCGCTATATCGCAGACCGGTGAAACAGGAGAACAGAAAGGCTTTCTTCACCAGTTCATAACGGCATGGTGTGTTCATCACCTTCTTTATTTCCTCTATCGTCAGAAACTCACGCTCAGCCACTCGCTTCTGTGGCTTCTCCTTTGCCTCCAACAGCAAGAATGGATTTTGCTCAATCAGTCCGTCCCTTACTGCCTTTGCCAATGACGAGCCGAAATAGTTGACGAACATACGGCAAGTGGTGGTGCTGAGTTGTTTCTTTCCATCATTGTAGGTGCAAGTCTTCAAAAAAGTAATGAAGCCTTTGCAAAATTCCTTATCCACGTCTTTCAACAGAAACTCTGGCTTGCCTATATGTAATAGGTATTGGTCAATGCGAGCATGAGTGTTGCGCTTGGTCTTCATGGAAGACTCAGACAACTCGGCATTGTACTTCACAAAGTCATCCATCCACTTGGTAAGTGTCATGCGTGACTTCTTCACCTTGTCCCAATCCACAAGCCCCTCTCTCTGGATGTCAAGAATGCGTTGCGCCTTGATTTGCTCTGCCAACTTTCTTGTATTGGCGTTTTGCAACTTGGTTCCAGCGTTGATTTCTGGCACAAGATAGAGTTTCAAAGTCTCTTTCTTTCTCAATCCCTTCTGGTAAATGTCAAGATAGAGGCTGATGTTGCCACCTGCTATCTTCTTTTCTCGGATGCGCACAGGCTCCTTCAAACGGATTTCTTTCTTCTTTCGTCCCATTTTATTTCCTTTCTTTTCTGATGTTAATATATTCTTTTATCACTGATTATCAAGCATTTAGCTTACAATACAAAGATAATACAACGAGGGACAAAAACGAGACAAAAGTGGGTAAACAATCCGCTAATTTAGGAAAGAATAACGAACCAATCCAAAATCGGCTTTCATTCCTAATAGACTGTAAATCAGTGATATTACATCACCTTGCTATCCTTTCATTTCCGATGGTTAGACCCGCTTGGGATAATTGGTGGATCCTCCAAATGTGCATGGCGTTGGCAGCACTCTTTTCCATTATTGTG
>ERZ779942.1530-NODE-1530-length-11007-cov-3.50493_pt1 | contig 11007 bp, 14 predicted proteins | sample MGYA00511941_ERZ779942 | MGnify/ENA primary metagenome ERZ779942 (study PRJEB29588, sample SAMEA2148265) | human gut metagenome | biome: human gut; feature: human-associated habitat; material: faeces | place: Denmark | collected 2008/2010 ... | reverse complement strand
AAACAAGGGGGCTGCTTTTTGCATACCACAGGGCCTTGCCCCTGATGACCTGCCCGCCGGGCTTCATAGCTCCGTCGCCGGGTGAATCGCGCAGATACCATAAGTCCCAGCGGGTTTCGGCGTCGCCGCTGTACGGTCCGTAGCCGTCGATAAGCGCGGTTTCGCAGTGAGTAAGGATGTTCCAGCGGTCGATAGGGATATTGAGCCCCTGCGCCAGTGCGGCGACTAATTTACCTGCGGCGTTGATCTGGCGGGGAGTGGGCGGAAACTTGCCGAACTCAGTATCTCTGCCGTTATGGGGCAGCGCGCCGCAGGCACAGCAGAGAGCGATACCGATAGCGCCGGTATTGCGGTGCCACGTATGGCTTTTAAGCTCGGTGAGCTGCGTGCAGGTCTGGTAAATACTGCCGTCGGCGTCGATGTTGAAATGGTAGTCGTCGTAAAGCTGGCCGTAACGTCCTGCGGTCCAGTGCAGATAGATCTGCGAGATGCGGTTGTGTCCCAGGGCGACAAGTTCGGCGAGTTTGGCTGCTGTCAGCAGCGGTACTGATGATATTTGCATGGTGATGCTCCTTTCCTGTGAGTTTGGAGAGCAGGCCATTATTTTAACGTACTCCGTTCAGCATTTTGATGTGCTGTGACACCCTCTCACTCTTATATGGCTTTTTAGGCCCTGTTTTTTAACCTGCCGGCAAGAAAAATTTAAAAAGTGTAAAATTTGCTCTTCCAAGCAGCGGATAAAAAATATTTATGTAAAGGGGGTTAAAAATGACCTTGTAAAAAGCCATATAAGAGTAGGGGATATTATTACTGACGCAGTAAGCATACCGAATCTTTTAAATCTTAAAGACCTTTAGCATCTCTTAAAGCTTTTAAATCATTAAAATCTGTAAATCCTTCATACATACTTATGATTTTGACTTGGAAGTTTTAAGTGTTAATAATGGTTTTGTATTACTGATCTGCGTTAGTATTGATACTTACACCCTAAATTCAGCGAAAGCAGGTAAAAAACATGAATGATTCTTTAGCTTCACAACAAAAATCTAAAAAGACGGGCGGCGATGTGCTGAGTGCCCGTCTTTTGTATTTGGCGCTGAAATGCCCCTTACTGCAGGGAAAACACTGCCAGACAGAGACTGTACGGCCAGTTGAGCCGCAGTCTGCCAGAACGGTGAAACCGCCGAGAAAGGACGATGCTTTAGTAGAGCTGCGTATCGTTTTGCCTTATGGTCTGCGCAAGCAGGCACAGGACGAGCATATCAACTGCAGCGCTTTGTTCCGCAGGGCGCTTAAGCGCAGTTTAACGTCACGCCGCAGTTCAGGCGCAAGGTGTGACTAGTGGATCATTTTACAGCGATCGAAAATGCGTGGCTGGAACCTCCGCAGAGTCTGGCGGAAGCCGTGTACAGCTGTGAATTGTGTAATGAGGCTGTTTGCGCCGGTGATTTTTATATCGAGCTGGATGGGCTCATTATTTGTATAGACTGTCTGGACAGCCTGACGGCGCGGGAGCTGGCAGTAGAGGTGTTGAATAATAAGATCACCGCAGCAGGGTGAGATAAGGGGATGTATTGATGACAGTTACTTGCACAGAAACAGCGGAGTGTGATAAATGGGCCGAAATAGTGGCTTTAGCGCAGCAGGGCAATAAAAAAATGCTGGGGGTGATTTTGCAGGCTTTTGATATCAAACTGCGTAAAATAGCACATACCAGCGCTTACAAAGGTTTTGCCGAGGATGGCGAACAGATCGAAAGGGTTGCCGTAGTAAAAGCGCTGGAAAAGTGGGGACAGCGGCAGGATTTCGAGAAGCTGCCGGCTTTTATCGTCAGTAAGTCGTATACGGCGATCAGCAGTGAATGGAAACGCCGGCATAAGGATGAAGAAATGACCTGCCCTTATGAAATAGAAAGCGGCTGTGAATTTGCAGAGGAAGTGCTGACGGCAGATGCGGCGCAGACGACGCGTACTTATTTTGAACAGCAGCAACTGCAGCAGGATTTTGCGGAAGTGCAGGAACTGCTGGTACAGCTTTCGCCCAAACAGGAAGAATTGATCGAACTGCATTTTTTAGAAGGCTGGAGCAACGGCGAACTGGCACAGAGATTTGGCGTCAGCCCGGCTGCGATCAGCAAAACGATCAAAAAAGGACTTACTAAGCTGCGGCAGCTGCTGCTTGCAGCGCATCAGGCCGAAAAACAGCGGGAAGCGGAAGAACTGCTGATGTAGATAAGCTGGGATATGGATCATCAGGCGCAGGCCGGCAGGCTGTTATGGCACTGCCGGACAGGGTGATCTGACTGGGAAATGCGTTTGCCACCGCCTGGATAGAGAAACCCGTAAGTGCGCCTGACCATATAAGCCAATCAAAGGCTGAAAATATTGCGAAGGATGTGCTGAAAAATGGAGAGACCTTATGAACAGATACGGCGGATGGTAAAACTGTTTGAATATAACAGGCTGAAGCTGCGGTTTAGAAACGAAGATGAACTGGCCAGGTTTATTGATGGCTGGGCAGAACACTTCTGCGAGACGGACGATGCCGAATGGAATATTGCGGTGACTATTATGACTGCCCGCCGCCGCGAACCGAACTTCTATAATATGGAAAAAGCCCTGCGCGAAGCGCAGGGCATAAGGCGGGAACGCAGACTGCAGGATGAATGGCGAGCAAAAGACAAAGGGAGTTTACAGCAAGATCAGCGAGCAAATAATAATGCCGCAGAACAGGGACGGGAAGGAAATGGAAATAATGGAGCAAACGCTCAAATAAGCACTGCTGCCGAAACAAGCGGCGGAGCAACTACCGCCAACATGCAAAAAAGAGCCTTGCAGCTGCAAGGCTCTTATAATTTGAAAGCTACTCCGAAAACACTCGAAGAAATAGCGCAGGAAGCGCTACTGAGGTACGAGAGGAGGGTTATTTTAAAAAGAAGGGATTTCTAAAGTTTCTAGAAATATACTTTTTAAAATAATATTTTTCGGGAAAGATTTCTTTGGCTAATATATTTTCCAATAAGTCCAATTTATCAAATAATCTTTTATATTTGTCATTTAAAAGTAATTCAGAATGGGATATATAATAATTTTTGAGATTTTGTTTATACGAGTAAAATGATTCTTTCTTATTATCGATTAATAATAAGTGTTTTCTGCTTATATCATTTAGATCATTAATGCAATCTACAAAATATTTTGCTTCTTCATAAGTGGACATTATTTTATATTCTAAATCAATATTTCTAAAATAACCTAAATTTGCAGATAAATTATCATATACAATAAAAATATTTCTGTTTATTGGAATAAAAGGGAGAGCATTATTTACAGGATAATTAATATCTTTCTGTAATGATAGCAATAAGTTGTTTATAGTTTTTTGATGACTTTTATTTCAGTAGATAAATTAAATAACATATTATATCTTTGTACCTTTTTATTATCTAATCTCAACCATGCTGCATAGCCAAAATTAGAGCAAGTAAAAATAGTACAGGTGATAATATATAGTATGATATCAGGTTTTAATGATTCCAGTAAATCCATTTACGATACCTCCATTTTTATGATATATTAAAATTATAATATATCAAGAACGATATGCAAATATCATAAAAGAAAGGTGATGAACTATGATCTGGTTAGAAATGAGTAGAGAAGAAAAACATGGCGGTGGGGAATGGTCTTTTCAAAAGTGTATTTGGGCGCCATCACATAAAAAAGGAACAAATAACAAATGGTTATTTTGGGAAAATATTTTAAATGTAAGGAAGAATGATATTGTAATACATTTAAGAGGTAAAGGCGAAGAGGCGGCTTTTATAGGATTTTCTAATGTAATTAGCGACGGATATGAAACGAAAGACAGACCACCACATGCAGGAGTTTGGGAATATGCTGAAAGTTTTTATAGAGCTGATTTGTCAGATTTCACAAAATTTGAATTCCCGAGAAAATTAAAGGATTTTTTTTCAATCATCAAAATGACTTGATCAGTTATTTGAAAAATAAAAAAGAAAGGCCGTTAAATTGTTTCTTTGTATATCAGGCAGGACGATTACAATGTTTAAATGGTGCGTATTTATCAAAAATCGATAGTGTATTATTTTCACTTATCATAGAAAGCAAAATTCCACCAAAAGATAAAGAAGTTTCGATAGAAAATGTTTTAGTCAATGAAAAATTGCGTGAAGTAGTACAGAGGAGGGGACAGGAGAAATTTTCATTAAAAGTTAAAGAAAATTATAACTGGCATTGTTGTTTTCCTGGATGTGATATAAATGACAAGAATTTCTTGGTTGGCGCACATATAGACAGATGGGCAGATAACGTTGAAAAAAGAGGAAACATATCTAATGGCTTATGTTTGTGTTGTATACATGACAGAGCGTTTGAATTAGGGTATTTTTCAATTGATGATGAATACAAGGTTATTTTGAATAAAGGGAAGGATATTAATAATAGTTTGTTATTTCAGAAATCTGTAAAACCATTTAAAAATCAGATGATAAAACTGGGGAATATTTTGCCAGATATTGAATCATTACAAGCGCACAGGTTGCGAAATGGGATATTTGGAGGATATTAAGAGTGATTAAGTTATTAGATGTTTTTAGAAAGATTTTCCAAAGGAATAAAAAACAAAAAGAAGAGTTTTTGGAGGCAATGAATCAGGCAGATGCTATTATAACGGAGGCTGTGTATTCAAATGAAAAAGAAAAGGTTCTTGATCACATAAGAAGTTTACTCCAACCAATACAAAGAAAATATTTAGGGTGTAGACCTGATTTAGTAGAGTTAAACTTTAGGGAAGTGTTTTTTGATTATTTAAAAGAATTACCATCTGAAAAATTAATACAACCAGCTAAAAATATCATGACAGTAAATCTAGCAAAAGATTGTATTTTACCAGTTCCATGGAATCCAGATCGAGCCAAAGCAATAAACAAAGTAATAATGCAAAATGATTGGGAACAGGATATTACCAATCATTCAATAGAGTTATGGTTACCTATTGGAGTGGCATTTGTTTTAGGAGGACATCATTCAATAGCAGCAGGGGTGTTATATTCTAAAGGGAATATTATTACAGACAAAATTTTCGATATGAAACTTCTTTATGATCATTTTTACTGTGATGGGGTCGATTATAGGAGAAAGAAGGATGGTCGAAAGATTAGTAAAGTAAAATATTTTGAATTTGCAATAGTTTTTGAAATTGGAAGAAAAATGGTGGAAAAGAATATTTCTTAAAAATAAAACAGACCAAGTATACTTGATCTGTTTTATTTTTATTTTAACAGATTGATTCCTTCTAGCATTTGATAGGTTTGTAAAGTGAAATCATCAGTCATTCCACTTACGTGATCAATAATGAGATGGATTCTTAACCACAATTCATAAGTTCTAAAATTAATATCGGTGGTATAGTCATTTAGTGAATGTTTGTAAGCAATTACATATCTTTTTCCTAGTCGATTAAATAGACGTTTTTCAAAATCAAGGTTTTTACAAATGTCATTTTGAGATATAGTTTGGAAATCTTCAAAGCTTAAATTTATAAGACGTTGGTAATGTTTTAAAATACCTGTTATTACTGCATATCCAGTTAATTCGATGCTTTCAGCTCCAATTGATGCATAGAGGGTTTTTCTTGAAACTTTTTTTATATCTAAAATTTTTGATAATTACTGATATAGTTAGACACAGCTTCCACCATTACAATCTTTGGTCAAGGGACAGATATATCCAAGCCAAAGCTTTTTATATAATCTGGAATAGGAACAGGGCAAGATTGATTAGGAAGTTAGATAGTTGATTATGCATAAAAATATAATACCTCTATTCTAAAATTATGAAATTAAAGATCGAACTCTCGATCTTACGGATGCGAACAGGATACTTTCCCAGTTGAGCTATGTCCATAATATGATTTTATTTTACTCTTGCAGAGGAGAATTTACAAGATATTATTATATAAAGATGATTTTTTACAGAATATGCGAAAATAAGTTTGGTATAATACTTGTATTTTGAAATGTTGAAGAGTATAATAAAGGGAAAAATAAGGTATCAGATTATTCCCAGAGGTGAATGAACGTGAAACAGGTACATGTAAGGGTTGAAGATGAATTGTATGAGAAACTGAACAGTTATTCTGCTGCAACGGATCAGACTATTCAGGATTGTGTCAGAGAAGCGGTAGCCTGCTATGTTACAGATATGAGAAAAAAACAGCGGGAAGTCATTAATAAGCAGTTCACATTTATTGACCTGTTTGCGGGCATTGGTGGAATGAGAATTGCGTTCGACAGATCCGGTGGGCATTGTGTGTATTCAAGTGAGTGGAATAAATACAGCCAGCAGACATATTTTGCCAATTTTGGAGAACAGCCTGATGGTGACATTACCAAGGTAAAGGCCGAAGATATTCCCGACCATGACATTCTTGTTGCCGGGTTTCCGTGTCAGCCTTTCTCAATTGCCGGAGTTTCCAAGAAAAACAGCATGGGTAAAGCAACCGGGTTTGAAGATAAAACACAGGGAACTTTATTTTTTGATGTTTGCCGAATTTTAAAAGAGAAAAAACCTAAAGCATTTATGCTTGAGAATGTAAAGAATCTTTGCAGTCATGATAAAGGCAGAACATTTAAGATTATTTTGGAAGCTTTGGATGAACTGAATTATGAGGCTTTTTACAAAATCATTGACGGACAGAATTATGTTCCGCAACATCGTGAGAGAATACTGATTGTTGGTTTTAACAGAGATCTGTATGGTGATAACATAGATTTCGAGTTTGCATTAACACCGAAAGATCCCAAACCGGTTATGCGTGATATTCTTATTGAAGAAGTTGCTGATAAATATACGTTGTCTGATAAACTGTGGACATATCTTCAGAATTATGCCGCAAAGCATAAAGCAGCAGGAAACGGTTTTGGATTCGGTATTGCAGCACCGGATGGAGTTGCAAGAACAATAAGCGCCAGATATCATAAAGACGGATCGGAAATACTTATTGCCCAGGAAGAAAAGAACCCAAGGCGACTTACACCACGTGAATGTGCAAGACTCCAGGGGTTCCCTGATGATTTTAAGATTCCTGTTTCAGATACACAGGCTTATAAACAGTTTGGTAATTCTGTAGTAGTACCTTTGATGGAAAATGTGGCAGAGCTTATAGTAGACAAGTTGAAGGAAATGGATGCCCGGATGGAAAATAAAATGGACAGGCAGGCGATTTAGATGACAGCAGGATATGCAGAACAGGCAATACAGTCAGTATTGAACAGTTCACAGGGATTCTGTAAGTTTCTTTCGGCCAATGATACTGGAGCGACGGGTGGACATCAGTCGGGTATTCTGGTTTCCAAATCAGCGGTAAGCATATTATTCAGTGCAGGGCAGATGCAACAGGATTGCATTCCCAAACGTACTGTAAAAATAAAATGGCAAAATGATTTTACCACTGAAAGCTGCTTTACTTATTATGAAAGTAAGAACGAATTGCGTATTACAAGGTTTGGCAGAGGATTTCCCTTTTTGATTCCTGAACAGACCGGAGCATTGTTTGTACTGTCCAGACAGAGTGAAAATGATTACAGTGGATATTTCCTTGAAACAGAAGAAGATATCGAAGAATTTTTGAATGCATTTGCGCTCAGTCCTACGGAAACAAACAGTCTTATTGATGTTGGGGCCATATATCCGGAAGTGCATGAGAGAATGGCTGTTCAGGAATTTATAGACAGTATCACTGTCGATTTCCCATTATCAGAGGAAATGTCTGCCGCAGCCAGAAATATTCAAAACAGAGTATATAATAATATTGATTATGTACGCACTAATCCTGACAGGAAAATTGTGGAATGGACAAATATGGAATATACTCTTTTCAGAGCATTTGAGTATGCCAGATATGGCGATCTGATTAACAGGGGCTTTAAGTCTGTAGAGGAGTTTGTGCAGATTGCCAATATGGTACTGAATCGGCGGAAAAGTCGCGCAGGAAAGAGTCTGGAACATCATTTGGCGGCCATATTTGATGGGAATGCAGTAAGATATGAATCACAGGCGGTCACAGAAGGTCGTAAAAAACCTGATTTTATTTTTCCATCAGGAGAAGCCTATCGTGACAGCAGCTTTTGTGTAGATAAATTAGTTTCGTTGGCAGCAAAAACAACGTGTAAAGATCGCTGGAGACAGGTTTTGAATGAAGCTGACCGACTGAGAGACAAACCAAAGTACCTGTGTACACTTCAACAGGGAATATCGGGTGCTCAGATGGATGAAATGCAGACTGAAAATGTTATTCTTGTTGTTCCGAGGCCATATATCAGAACATATCCGGCTGATCGGCAGGACAGAATCTGGACTTTGGCGAAATTCGTGCAGTATTTAAAATCAATAGAGGAATAACAGATGGATATAATTACAGCAGAACAGCGCAGTCGGAATATGGCGGCGATACGTTCCGGAAATACCAGGCCGGAGCTGTATCTGCGGAAACTTCTTTTTTCCATGGGTTACAGATACAGTATTAATTCAAAAAAAGTGCCGGGGCATCCGGATATCTATCTGAGAAAATATAATACGGCGGTATTTATTAACGGTTGTTTCTGGCACAGGCACGAAGGTTGCAAATATTCATATATGCCAAAATCCAGAGTTGAGTTTTGGCAGAAAAAGTTTGAGATGAATATCAGACGTGATGGTGTCGTCAAAGCAGAGCTGAAAGATGCAGATGTTAAATGTCTGGTCATATGGGAGTGTTCCATTAAAAAGATGGGGAAAAATCCTGAATTCTGCAGTGAAATACTTAGTGAAATAACAGAGTTTTTTAAATCCCAGAACCTATATATGGAGCTGTGAGTTTGTATGAAAAGGCAGATCGCAGGATTGTTAAGAATATGGGATGTTTTAGGGGAGGCTTATGATGAAAAAGCTTACTATGATATTACTGGTTTGTATTATTACAGTGGGATACTCAGTTTCTGCATATGCAGCTGATTGGCAGTGGATAACATCAACTGATACAAATACTTTTTCTTTTGATAAGGAAAGTATCAGAAAGACAACTACTGGAAAATACACTGTATGGACAAAGAATGAATATACAGAAGCAGAATCCAGAAGAATGTCTGATGAATTTATGTTTGATAAGCCTCTTGCTTATGTATTGTCGAGAATAGAATTCGACTATAAAAATGAAAACATGGGTTTTCAGGCAGAAGCATATTATGCGAAAGATGGAAGTGTATTATATAATTATACAAATAAGTACTATGATTTAACGCCCATTATTCCTGACACAATAGCTGAATATACATTCTATAAAACATTTGAGGCATATCAAAGGAAGTACGGAAAAGTTTAGAACTTATCCAGGGATAAAATTTCAATTATTTGTATTACAGAACAAAAAGCCGCTGAATATTCAGCGGCTTCCTTCATTATTAAACTTGGTGGAGACGAAGAGGATCGAACTCTCGACCTTACGGATGCGAACCGTACGCTCTCCCAGCTGAGCTACGTCCCCACTACATAAAATATCTTACTCCTGCCGGCGCAAAATTACAAGTATATTTTTAGCTTTGGTGCTTGCCGCTATGTATACACGCGTGCTTATTGACAACTTTTGCCGCTGGTGCTACACTTTAAAGTAATTTCATAAGTATTTGATCGATGATGAGGATTAGTAGCTTTGCCAAGCGGACCTCAGCGAGCCGGTGACAGTGCAAGTCCGGCGTTTGGCGGCAGGGTGAATGGACCTTTAAGATACGGCTTGAGCCCGCAAGGGGGTAGACGCCGTCGGGATGCTTCGCCCGTTACCAGGGAAGGGGATATCGGCCATGGCCCGTATCTTAGCGAGCGGACCTTAATCGGTCAAGCAGGGTGGTACCGCGAAAGTTGTGTCTTTCGTCCCTACATGGGGATGAAGGGCTTTTTTTATTGCCCGATTTGAAGGAGGCTTATATTATGGATAAAGAAAAAAATACCAGGCTGCCGTTGGTGGACCTGATCGAAGTTAAACCAATGCAGGACGGCTACCGCTGGGTAGCGATCACGGCGATGCTGTTCGCTATCGGCATCATCCTGCACACGGTCAGCCCTAATGTGGGCGGCGTGACGCCGAATTGGACGATCGCCATGTATTCTATCGTTATCAATCTGACGAATCCGACGCTGTCGCAGGCTGTGGGCATCGGTTTTATTGCGGGCATCACGCTGGTGCCGTCGTCGAAGTCGGCTTTTCCGCTGGGCAATATCGCCAGCGAGCTTTCGGGGGCTATCACCTGCTGCATCCTGGTCAAGGCGATGCTGCGCTGCGGTTTGGGCAAGTGGAAGCTGCGCCCCCTGGTGACGGGATTTTTGGCAACTATGGCCAGCGGCGGTGTGTTTACTTTCATTTTAAAGATCGTTCTGGGCCTGCCGCTGCATGTCTGGCTGTATGCCATGCTGCCGGTGGTGGCGATCGTGGGCGCGCTGAACGGCATGATCACCTTTTTGCTGTTCGGGCCTGTGCGGAAGCTGTTTTTTGTGCAGGAGGACGATGAATGATGGAGAGCGTTATCAGGCTGGAAAATTTTTATTTTGCTTATAATAAATCGGAGCTGGTGCTGCAGGATATCGACCTGGAGATCAAAAAGGGTTCGTTCACTGTGGTGGCCGGCCCCAGCGGCGCGGGCAAAACTACTTTGTGCAAGGCGATGACGGGCATCGTGCCTTTTTATATGGGCGGGCGTTACAGCGGCGATGTGCAGGTGCTGGGCGAATCGACTAAAGGCCGCCGGGTGTCGGATATCGCGATGCGCGTGGGGCTGATGCTGGAGGATTACGAAAGCCAGCTGGTGTCGCTGACCGCGGGCGAGGAAGTTGCTTTCAGTTTACTGAATCACGGTTTTGCGCCGGAGGAGGTGGCGGAGCGTACCCGTAAGGCTTTGGAGGACGTGGGGCTGCCGGGGCGCGAAAGCTATCAGCTGGACGAGCTGTCGGGCGGGCA
>ERZ779942.1524-NODE-1524-length-11020-cov-40.726_pt1 | contig 11020 bp, 8 predicted proteins | sample MGYA00511941_ERZ779942 | MGnify/ENA primary metagenome ERZ779942 (study PRJEB29588, sample SAMEA2148265) | human gut metagenome | biome: human gut; feature: human-associated habitat; material: faeces | place: Denmark | collected 2008/2010 ... | reverse complement strand
CCCCCGCCAGTGGTAACGGCTGGTTTTTAACGGTAGGCTCAATGGTCAGCTTCTCTGCTTCTTCCTGGTTATCCAGCGTTTCCGCTAATGCTGAGAATGCAGTGCTGTAACGTCCGATAAGTGAAGTCTGAATGTCGGAGACTTTCGGTACAGCCGATCCGTAGATCACATTCATCGCGTTGGTATAACCAGCGATTTGCCCCACATCAGGTTGAGTAACGATAGCTGTGGAAGTCCACTTTTCTTTGGCAACGGCCAGATACCCTATAGCCAGGGCAATAGCAACAATGACAGAGATGATAATTGTCATCTTGCCACGCCACAACTGCACCAGTAAATCAATCAAATCAATCTGTTCCGGGTCATGGTTTTGCCCAGAAACATTATTATTTTCTACTCTCATCATTACCCTAACGGACGAAATAATTTTAAGTCGCCATAGTTTAGCGATAATCGCCATGAATGCTATAGGATAAATGATAAAAATAATGAATTATTACAAAGGGAACATAAGAGAATCAGGGCGAAAATCGCCCTGATAACAGGATGTTAGTCGCTTCCAAAGAGATCGCGGGTGTAGACTTTGTCTGCCACATCCTTAAGCTCTTCTGCCATACGGTTGGAGATAATGACGTCGGCTTGTTGTTTGAAGGTGGCGAGATCACGTTCCAGGCGAGAGTTGAAGAATGAATCTTCTTTCATCACCGGTTCGTAGATGATCACTTCAACGCCTTTCGCCTTGATACGTTTCATAATCCCCTGAATGGAAGACGCACGGAAGTTATCTGACCCGCTCTTCATAATCAGACGATAAATACCCACCACTTGCGGTTTGCGTGACAAAATGGCATCGGCAATAAAGTCTTTACGTGTGCGGTTAGCATCGACAATTGCCGAGATCAGGTTATTCGGCACAGACTGGTAGTTCGCCAGTAACTGCTTGGTATCTTTCGGCAGACAATAACCACCATAACCAAACGACGGATTGTTGTAATGGTTGCCAATACGCGGATCGAGACAAACGCCTTCGATAATCTGGCGAGTATTCAGCCCTAAACTTTCTGCATAGCTATCCAGTTCATTAAAGTATGCTACGCGCATCGCCAGATAAGTATTAGCGAAAAGTTTAATCGCTTCTGCTTCGGTTGAATCGGTAAACAGGGTTGGGATATTTTGCTTAATCGCGCCTTCCTGTAATAACGCCGCAAAACGTTCTGCGCGTTCTGAACGCTCACCGATGACAATACGTGACGGATGGAGATTATCGTAAAGAGCTTTACCTTCACGGAGAAATTCCGGAGAGAAAATAAGGTTATCGATACCCAGACATTCTTTAATTGATTTGGTGAAACCTACCGGAATTGTAGATTTAATCACCATGACAGCATTAGGATTAATTTCTGTCACATCGCGAATGACCGCTTCCACGCTTGAGGTATTAAAATAATTTGTTTTCGGATCATAATCGGTAGGTGTGGCAATAATAACGTAATCGGCATTTTTATACGCGTCATACTTATCTGTCGTAGCGCGGAAATTGAGATCTTTAGTCGCCAGATACTCTTCAATCTCCTTATCAACAATCGGTGACTGCTTCTTGTTAAGCATGTCCACTTTGGCCTGAACGATATCCAGTGCAACCACTTCGTGATTTTGCGCAATCAGAATACCATTTGAAAGACCAACATAACCTGTTCCTGAAATTGTTATTTTCATTAGCTCTGACTTCTTCCGGTTAAACATTTAGAGTGGTCATTAATCCACCACCACAACTTCATCTACTGCGGGATTTTTAACGCTGATGTAGATGAACTGTCAAGGCAGCGATCCTGCTGTGCGGCGCTTTATTATATCGCGTTTTTAACTATAAATTATAAAAAAAGGCCATAACCTGCCGCTTTGTATAATAAAAAAGCCCGGAGGGTTTCTCCGGGCCTTGCATTGATTAATTGGTTTAAATCAGATTAATCCAGCCATTCGGTATGGAAGACACCTTCTTTATCAATGCGCTTATAAGTATGCGCACCGAAATAGTCACGCTGTGCCTGGATCAGGTTCGCAGGCAGAACAGCAGCACGGTAGCTATCATAATAGGCAACCGCAGCGGCGAAGGTCGGAACCGGGATACCGTTCTGTACCGCATAAGCAACGACATCGCGCAGCGCCTGCTGGTAGTCATCGGCAATTTGTTTGAAGTACGGAGCCAGCAGCAGGTTAGCGATCTGCGGATTTTCGGCATAGGCATCGGTGATTTTCTGCAGGAACTGGGCACGGATGATGCAGCCAGCACGGAAAATCTTCGCGATTTCGCCGTAGTTCAGATCCCAGTTGTACTCTTCAGACGCGGCGCGTAGCTGAGAGAAGCCCTGAGCGTAAGAAACGATTTTGCCCAGATACAGAGCACGACGAACTTTTTCGATGAACTCAGTCTTGTCGCCTGCTGGCTGTGCTTGCGGGCCAGAGAGAACTTTAGATGCGGCAACACGCTGATCTTTCAGAGAAGAGATATAACGTGCAAACACAGACTCGGTAATCAGCGACAGCGGTTCGCCGAGATCCAGCGCACTCTGGCTGGTCCATTTGCCCGTACCTTTGTTTGCTGCTTCATCCAGAATCACATCAACCAGGTAGTTACCGTCTTCATCTTTTTTGGTGAAGATATCTTTGGTGATGTCGATCAGGTAGCTGCTTAGTTCACCGTTATTCCACTCGGTAAACGTCTGCGCCAGTTCTTCGTTGGAAAGATTCAGGCCACCTTTAAGCAGAGAATAGGCTTCAGCAATCAGCTGCATATCGCCGTATTCAATACCGTTGTGAACCATCTTCACATAGTGACCTGCACCATCGGCACCAATATAGGTAACGCATGGCTCACCGTCTTCAGCTACTGCGGCGATTTTGGTCAGGATTGGTGCAACCAGCTCATAGGCTTCTTTCTGCCCACCAGGCATAATGGAAGGACCTTTCAGCGCGCCTTCTTCACCGCCGGAAACACCGGTACCGATAAAGTTAAAGCCTTCGGCAGAAAGCTCGCGGTTACGACGAATGGTGTCCTGGAAGAAGGTATTACCACCATCAATGATGATGTCGCCTTTATCGAGGTATGGCTTGAGAGAATCAATAGCAGCATCCGTGCCTGCACCTGCTTTCACCATTAACAGGATGCGACGAGGCGTTTCCAGAGATTCAACAAACTCTTTCACCGTATAGTAAGGAACCAGTTTCTTGCCTGGATTTTCGGCAATCACTTCTTCGGTCTTTTCACGGGAACGGTTGAAAATAGAGACGGTATAACCACGGCTTTCGATGTTGAGCGCAAGGTTGCGCCCCATCACTGCCATACCGACGACGCCGATCTGTTGCTTTGACATTGTTTACTCCTGTCAGGGGGGTCACCACGGGTTTGTACAGATTTAGATATTATGAAAAATAACAAACGATTTACGATTATTATTTATATTTCATAAAAATCATTTATAACCAAATCTTAAAATACTTATAAATTTAATTCATAATAGCAGTTTCATTTAATATTTTTAATGATTTTTTCTTTAGTAACGTCTATTAAAAATAAGGGGGTGGATATGAAATTCCTACGCCATAGCCGTTTAGGTTCCCCCAAGAACCGTATAAGCCACTCTAAATGCAAATCAATCCATAATTGTGATGGACGTGTTATAGTACCGGCATAAAAATCGAAGACCGCACCAACACCTGATATTAATTTCGTATTGATTCTTTTTTTTATTTCATGTATTAACTTTTCCTGCTTAGGTGCGGTTAATCCGACAAAAACGGCATCTGGACTAAATTTGTTGATATCTTCAACAAAATCATTTATTTCATTGACTGAGAAGGTTGATTTAAATGGTGGTGATAATGTTTTAATTAATATGTTGGGAAAATCATTATACATGTTGCATTTTATTTTCTCCAGAACTAACTCTGAAGAACCAAGAAAATAGACTTTTCCATCCGACATATTCAATTGTTTCATTGCATTAAAAAAAACATCATAACCTGCAATTTTTTTTAACTTACGACCATTGATTAATTTTGATGCTAAACATATTCCTGAACCATCAGGGATTAAAAAATCAGAATCAATTAATGATTGGCGAAAGAATGAATCACTCTTACTAACAATATATGAATGAGGATTGATAGTATTAATGACCGTAATATTTTTAGTGACTAAAGCAAACTGTACAATTTCTTCAACATTTGCATTTACAATTTCAAACCCTAAGATTCTCTCTTTTTTGAACACTTTGGTTTTCCTAACTTAATGAAGTTTGATTATGATCTGCCATTTTATATTTACATAGGATTGAAAATAACATCATCATAACTAAAAAAATAGCTCCTTCAAACTGGGATAATATAATGAGAGCCAAGATCCAAGCAGGCATAAAAAACAACTTTGAACTTTTCAATGAAAAACAAACGAAAGATAGAAAAAGAAAAATAAATCCCAAGATTCCACGTTGATAGATTTTAATCATAATAGATGTTGAATCACCTTCAAACTTCGAATATGGCCCAAAGCCAATAAGTTGGCTCAATAAACCTCCAGATGAAAACTGATTCCAAAATTCAAATACTACCCCACTACGAGTATTACCAACAAACCCCCTTTGAGTATCAAAGTCCAATCTATACAATACGGCTTGATATAGATAATCGTAATAATAGACACAAATGAAGGTCAGAATACAAATCAAAAGAGAATATGCAAGCAATGTTTTGCGATCTTTCTTTTGTGAAACCAAATGAAAAAAATATAAAACTACTACGCTAACAAAAAAAAGCAATGATAACGAAGCCACACCAGATAAAATAAAAACAAAAATTCTTATTTTTGAGCCTAATTTTTCATGTTCAAAAAGAATAATCTCAATTGTAATTAAGAAAATGAGATATAAGCCGAGAGTACCTGGTTCCCAAAAAACACCTGAAAACCGATGAATTATAAAAGATGAAACTTTTATATTTATCCATGAAGGATAATAAGCTAAATTTAAGAGTGAAACATAGCCATCCTGATTGGCGTGATCGGCAGCAGCAACCAAGGATGATGCCCCCAAAAAACCCAATAAGTTCAAAAAATAAAGCGTTAACCCCAGAACTAATAACCAAAAATTAAAAACGGAGTATTTTTTTAAAGCATCGATTAAATCAAATTTATCAAACGCTAGTGGAATCAACACCATAAATACCATTATTAAACCAGTAGGAATAATAGCATTAAATAGTGTTAGTTCATTTGAAAACTTTGAAATATTGAATAAAAGCAAAGAAAGAATAAAAAAAATGCATCCTAATTTTTGAGTGGTGGATTTTATTTTTACTATAAAACGACGTCTAAAAAGTAAAAACAAACTAAGCATGCATGCAAGAACATTAATTACATTGCCAATGGGTAATATTGAAAAAATCATATACTTGCTAGTAATAACAAGCAAGATAAATATAAAAAAACTATCCTTAAGCCTCAATGAAGTCATTTATTATCACTCATAATAAACTTTACCAAATTCTGATATGAATGCTCCTTGGAATATAAGGAGGCTATTTTATATAAATTATTATATTTCGAAAGTATATCATTACGCGTTAAATTATCTAATACCTGAGCTATATTATTAGTTCCCCAGTCACTATTCCATCCAATATCATTTTCCTTTACAAACTCTGAGGAATCTGATGCACCGATACTTAAAATAGGTATACAACCGCCTACATAATCAAATAGTTTATTAGGCATTTGCGCAGTTCTGGTTATAGGCAAAACACCTATATGTGAATCAGACATAACATTAACAACTTCATCGGAAGGAAGAAGTCCTTTAAAATGGATAGAAGTAGAATTCGAGGCGATATCTTTGTAATATTCATTTTTGGCCCCATGACCGACTATCGTAAGTTCGTATTTCTTACTATCTCGGACGTATTTTATAATATCGGTTATATCAAATTGAGATTCCAAATATCCTATATATATTAGTTTTATTTTTTCTGTATCCAGCCAATCTATTGATTTCGTTTGTACAGAACGCCATCTATTTTCATCAAACCCCAAAAATCCAAAATATTCATCCAATACTTTATTTTTAGGCACATATTCTGAAATCCATTTTCTAAAACAAGGCGCTACATAAATAAATTTTTTATTTTGGAGCAAAAAGGTGATTTTATATAATGATTTGCAATAAACTGAAAAAATCCGGCCTTTCATCCCAGCCAACGGAAAAGCTTCAGGCCAGATATCGCGAACATCAACTACAATTTGATATTTTTTGATCAATTGGATGATTGAAACTAATAAAATCACTTCTGGTGGTATGCTTGAAACAAGCACTATATCATTTTTACGAGTATTTACAATTAGATAAATGCTCGTTGACGTTGCGGTAAACCAGTGAGCAATTAATCTACGTGCAGAAAGATTAGTCTTATATGAAATAGTTGAAATAAATCGAATATTAAGCCCTTCAACCTTTTGAAATTGTTCAATAGGGAGGATTTTTTTTCTCCCATGACTAAATCGGGTACACAAAAAAATACAATTTTTACCAATTAATTTTGCTAAAACAATATTACGTGTACCTCGACCTTCAGCAGGGGACTCATAAGGTGAGATGATATGAGTCTTTTTTTGTGCCTGTATTCCTTGCCATAAGTAAGTAATTCGCTTTTGAAAACTAACATTGTTGTTTTCTCGAAGACTCCAACGTAATACTAAAGCAATGCGCACAAGAAAGTTGAATTCTTTAGCAATTGTTCCTCGACTTCGATAATGCCCTTCCCCTATAGATAATCTATGCTCTCTTTTTGTAGTATGAAGTACCGGTGTAAGTTCCAAAAATTCAACAACTGCATATTTATAATATTCAATAATAAATTTATTTTCTTCACAGCAAGGATAAAATGTCCCTAACCCCAATGTTGTATCAAAAGTTAAGTTATTTTTGATAATTACATTCATGCTACATATTATTTCGATTGAACTAATTCTTAATAATTCTTTTTTGTCATTTACTATTCCAATTTTGCGTTTTTTATAGTTTTTATAGAATAACGATGAGTCTTCAAGACTACCTATTTTAACAATGTAAGCACAATCAATACAACTTTTGAGTTTGATAACTAATTTATTAAGTTTTTCTTCAATGATCCTAACATCGTCATCTAAAAACCATATGTATTTTGTTTTACATCTTTCTATAGCTCGATTTCTACTGAGGCTAATACCTTTTTCATAATATGTATATATATTGATATTCTCATATGCCGTGTGTAACATATTTTTTTCTTTATGATCATTATCTATTTGAAAGTTTTGATTAATAATGATTATTTCCACTTCGTCCGGAAGTGTAAGACCACAAGTATAATCAAGTAAATCATTTAAATTATCTTGAATTGTTGAAAACGCTAACGTCAACATTTTTCCCCCTAAAAAGCTTGAATATATACAATAGTTTAAAGTTTCTTTTAATAAAATAATACATCAAACATCTTGGTTTATTTTTATTCAACAAAATAAACCTGTAATCAACAATAGCGCAAAAAACCTCACCAAACAATGTGAAATATTTATTTTGCAATTCAATAATTTGTTTTACATCGCGAAGATCTAGTACAGATGGAAAGTCAATCCAGTTTTGCTCATCAATTTTATCAGCAAAATATGCATTGTATATTTTTTGGGACAAATGCACACGCATAATACGTTGCCTGCTATGATTACCCAATGACTCCTGCTTTAGATGAGTTCGATAATATGTGTAAAATTTAGGTATATTCCCAATATCACCAAGTTGGCATATTTTTGACAAATAATCATAATCTTCAGATGAACTTAACGTTTCATCAAAAAACACATCAAGATTATTTTTATGCATAAATGTCGGAAATCCAACAGGTGTACCGAAAAGTAAAAAAAACCTGTTAGCTTCAGGGTTCAGGAATTTAATTATTCTTTTATCATGAAGTCCAAATTTTTTGTACCAAGTTCCACAGCCAATTAGTTTTTTCTTTTTAATATATGTATATTGTCTGAGAAGTTTATCTTTATTATAAATATCATCTGAATCACACCATGCTATATATTCACTACGTCCTTTTGCCAGCAGGAGTAACTCGTTTCTTGTTTTAATTACACCTAGATTAGTAGTTCGGGAGCGAAAAATAACATTTTTCTGTTCTTTAATCAAAGAGTTAATTATATTTACACTATCGTCTGTTGAGCCATCGTCAACGATAATTATTTCATAATCATCCTTATTCATAGTCTGAGAACATAAAGAATGCAAAGTATCACCAATAAATTGAGCACAATTATAACTGGCAATCAACACTGAAACTTTCTTCATCTTTCGATCCAATGGGGTGGTTTGATTTTGAATGATTCTTTTTGCAACCTTTCATCAGCGAACCATTTTATAGGGCATATGATTTTTTTATCCCCATTATCACCTAAAATTGCAGACCAAAAACTAAATGTGCTATTCGCAATAATACCATTAGCATATCTTGACATTAAATACATATCAGCTATGTCTGGATATATAAAATCTATTCCCTCAGAATACTCAAAAATATTTTTACCCAAAATCTTTGAGGCATAACGTTTATCATTAGTAAAGACTCGTTTAGGCTGACTTTCAAAAAATTTGAATGCCTCCGAATAATATTTTTCATCTAATAGACCATGTACTTTAACAGCATGCGCCGTTTGATAATCACCGCCTCTAAGATGAACAAAGACATCTTGTGTAAATGGACGTTCAAAATTATTTTCATTTGCTATTTTATTTAAACCCTTGGAAAATATTTTTGCATATTTTAAAGCCAGCTCATAATTTTGAAAATATCCATAATAGTAGTTATGCTCACATGAAGGAAGTTCTCCCCATATTATTTCTTTATATATTTTTTGTGGGAAGAGAAATTTCAATAAAAGTAATTCTTTATGCTTTACTTGTCGTCTAGAAAGTATAATAGAACTTCTTAATCTCTCCTCATATGAGCACTCGTTGATATTTATATTACATGCTTTTAAAAAATATCTAAGCTTGTTCCTAAATTCGGCTGTTAATCCTAAAGTATCGATTTTCACATTGTGCCCAATATCACTTAAATATAAAGCGAAAGCAACTTGAAATAATGCATTACCTAATCCACCATAAATATTAACTATTTTCATATTCATCCATGTAGTTTCTAATAAACGAAATTAGAGTAATTGCCCCCATCACCACAGGAAGCATCATCACAAAATATGAGAATTCAAGTTGATATTTGTTTATGAAATATATAAATGCAAAAACAAATAACGTTATACACATGTTCATGATTAACTGAATATGGTTCTTTGAAACTATTAAATTATACTGATATACAGCGTTTTGCATACAACGGAACATATCAAAAATCACTCCTGCAACAATATATTTCTGCCCCTCTGCATATTTTTCGGAAATTATAATTGGGTATATTTTTTGAGATAACAATATAATGACAAAGGTAGCCACGGAATATATTGCCGACATTTTGAATATATATATGAGCCACTCTTTCTTTATGCTGGAATCTTTTTTTCTATTATAGAGTTGAGGGAGTAACACTGTAGAAAAAACTTTCTCAATTGCATTGAGAAATTTTCCACCAAAGCCAAATCCCATAATAAATGCACCTAAAGTTTTCAAATCTACTACTGTCTGCAGAGACAATCTAAAACCTTGTGCATTGTACCACTGGAATCCAATGGCAACACAAAGAGGGAGAGAAAAAACAAAGATTTTTCTATAGGGGATTTTTTTTAATCCTAAAAATAATCCTAAAGATTGACTATGATTCCCAATAAATAATCCGATTATTATAACCAATAGTTGTGCAATTACTCCCCCTAGAAGCCATGCTTCAAAATCATCTTTATATAAGCTTACAAAAGACACTGGAATTATAATTCCCAAAGTAGCACCCAAAATCGATAACCCTGCGAATTGTATTATTTTTCCTTGTAAATTAAGGATCGGTATAACTGTTTGAGATAACACAGGTGTTATTACAGCCAAGATAAAAAGATATAATATACCAGCATTTATTAATTCATGGTGTGTACCTGATATAATTAACAATAAACACGCAACAACCGATATTGCGGATGAGTATATAAATTCAAATAATATTGTTGAATTTAACCCTATCTCACATGCGATATTATCATTATTTACTAATATCCAATTCTGAAGAGGTGATATAAAAAACAAGGCAATACCTTGAGTTATTGCCACAAAAAGATTTAATTGCGCATATTCAAGCGGAGACAAAAAGTCCGACATGAGTTTTAATAAACAAAATGCTATAAGAACTTCATAGCCTCTTGCAAAAAGGATTATAAACTTTGACATATGCAATATTCTAATAATTAAAAAATATCAGTCCCTCATTAATATTTTTAAAAGCAGTTCCGTTTTTTCTTCCATTAATTTAGGAGCCGCTTTCGATTCGACATTCAACCGCACCACCGGTTCGGTGTTGGAGGAGCGCAGGTTAAAGCGCCAGTCGGCAAAGGTCATGCTGATGCCATCGGTGTGATCCACCGCCAGCGCCTCACGGCTAAAATGCTGTTCCACGCGGTTAATCGCCTCAACGGGTTGCGCCAGTTTGCGGTTGATCTCACCGCTTGCCGGAAACGCCGCCATCCGGTCGCGCACCAGTCCGCCCAAGGTTTTTCCTTTCAGACACACCAGTTCGGCGACCAGCAGCCACGGGATCATGCCGCTGTCGCAGTAAGCGAAATCACGGAAGTAATGGTGGGCGCTCATTTCGCCACCGTAGATGGCGTCTTCCTTGCGCATACGTTCTTTAATAAAGGCGTGTCCGGTTTTCGACATCACCGGCGTGCCACCTGCGGCAGTCACCACATCAACGGTATTCCAGGAGAGACGTGGATCGTGGATGATCTTCGCGCCGGGATTTTTTTCGAGGAACGCTTCTGCCAGCAGGCCGA
>ERZ779942.1509-NODE-1509-length-11105-cov-3.40715_pt1 | contig 11105 bp, 7 predicted proteins | sample MGYA00511941_ERZ779942 | MGnify/ENA primary metagenome ERZ779942 (study PRJEB29588, sample SAMEA2148265) | human gut metagenome | biome: human gut; feature: human-associated habitat; material: faeces | place: Denmark | collected 2008/2010 ... | reverse complement strand
CGGCAGAATACCGGCGCCGTCACCGGCGATCTCGTACATATTGAGCAGCCGGTAGTAAGTGCCGCCTGTCGCCCGCAGCGTAAAGTGGTCGTTAAATTGCTTTTTCAACGCCAGCTGCCAGGTTACCTTGTCGTCCGTCTGTTCGTCCGTTTTTCCCAACCATTTTATATGCTGTGGATCATTCTTCTCATCATAACGGTCACTGCGTCCTAAAATCGTCGAACGGTTATATCGTACACTTGGTGTCAGCCAAAAATCACTTTTTTTATTCAGTGTGATCGTATCCTGGATCTGCACATTAAAGATTTCCTGCTCGTAATAATTACGCCACCTGCTGCGAACATCTTCACTGGAATTGCTATAATCAAACATACGCCAACCGTCAATATCCATTTTTTCTTTAGAGGCATCAACCAGAAATTCGATCAGATGCCGATCTCCGGCTTTATAGCTGCCATCTATCTTTGCACCCAGGCGGCGGCTGTCATACTTGCTCCACAGGCTATTGGCAGCGTAGGAGTTTAATAAGGACCCGGAGTTTTGTTCCACCCATTGCCAATCATCGATATAGTAGTCCTTATTCTGTTTTAAGTAATTGATGCTCCAGCCCCATTCCAGATTCCCGACCGTATCACGCCGCCCCAGCAATAGTTCTTTCGCTGTCAGCTTTTGATTGCGGTGGTAATAAATATTTAAAGGATCACTGTATGAATAGTCCGTATCCGTAAATGGTAAATAGCCCCAGTTAGCATCCGAAGGATGCGGTAAATGCCGCTTGATCTGCTTCCATGTAGCCTTTGCCAGCCAATGGTCATCCTGCCATTTGATGATAGCGTCAGTGTTTTTATAATCGTTAGCTTTGCGATAACGCCAATTATCTTTTACCGCCTGCGCCCGCTTTTTATAATCCTCTGCATATTGCAAAAAACGATCTGCATTGTCAATGTTACTTATACCTTCACTATTAACGCCCATTGCTTCTAAAAATGCATCAAATCCCAAACCTGAGGCATAATCATTACCCATAACTTCTTGTATAGTTGTAAAATTTGTACCGCGATCATTATTATAAGCAACTAGATAATCAGCCCAGTTATCTACCTTCCAATAACTTGGCTGAGTAAGTAACCAACGACCATCTACCAAACTTTGGTATACTTTAGCCTGAGTCTCTGCCGATGTACCTGTTATATCATCATAAAAACTATTCGCATTAGTAAAATCAGTAAACAAACCGACATAATGGCAACCATCCATTATATTTTTATTAGAATCGTTTAAACCTGCACTTATCTCACTTTGATATGTTTGTAACGCGGCATTATATTCCGCTAACGTGCTTACTTGAACCACAATACCTGATTGGTCTTTAATATTCCAGTGCTTCATAGCATTATTAAATTCACCAAAAGCATTTTTCTCATAACTTTGTGCAGTACTTAGTTCAGCTTGGTATACTTTATCTTTATCATACGAAAAATTTTTATATTTAAAATCGCCGTCACTCTGGTCGCGGTTGATACCAACCATCAAAGCGCCTCCGCCCAGAGGAGCGTCGATCTGTAAATTACCTTTATAGCCGCCGAAGGAGCTTTTGCCGAAGCTGGCCTGCACGTTAGCTTTGGTAGGTCGTTTGGTGACGACGTTGATAACGCCGCCCATAAAGGTACCGCCAAAACTTGCCGGTATATAGCCGCGGTAGACCTCGATCCGTTCAACATTATGTACAGGAATAGTAGAAATATCTGCCGCCGCGTCGCCGCCTAGATTAAACAGCACGCCGTCGACAAAAACACCGACCTGCGCCGCAGTAGAACCACGTACGCTGACTGTTGTATACTGCCCTTTACCGTTCAACTCACGTACATGTACGCCGGGAACCATTTTCAACAGATCGGGCAGGTCTTTCTGCTCGCCTTTGTAGTCATCGGGACGAATAACCGTTACCGTGCCAGGCGACAATTTTGCTTCCCAGTCAGGCCGCTTCGCCTCAACCGTTACGCCCTCCAAATCAAAAGACATACCATCATTCTCAGTTTCATCTGCTGCAGCTTGGACACCCTGCGCAGCTGCTGTTTTAGCTTCGGCTTGCGCTGTATTGTTAGAAGGCTCTGCCGCCCATACCCCGGCTGGTCCCCCCCCTAATGTACAAACGCCCAAAGCAGCTAAAATGCCCGCTGTTATGGCAGCTTGCCGCAAGCTGTTTCTTTCATTTCTCATGCAAATCCATCCTCCCACTTTTGTAAAAAATAACGCCGCATTTTCTACCAGTCCATTCGGTGAAAGTGCAGCGTCTGTTTTTTTTACAAAACAGCCTGCTCCGCTTTTCTGGTCGAAAATACTAAAATTTCCGCGCTGCTGGTTTCAGCGCATAGTTATAGCGTCCGCAGAAATATTTACCTGACCAAATATCAGACTTAAACATCTCTGCAAAATTTTCTCCCAGTCCGTCTACGCAGGCTGTTCAAAAGATAGAACCAGTCAGCACTCTGACTCAAGATCATTACCCCAGCATCCCTTTGTGACAGGACTGCAATGCTGAAGTTCCCTAATACAGTTGCGTGACAGCGCCGGATTCACACCGGACTTCCCTATAAAACCAAGGATCATTAATCCCACAAGTACCCAGTTCCAAATTTTCATTTTTTGTTTTCAATGTACATGTCATTATCGCTCCAGCACTTTTGACCGCAAGCATTGGTGCCGCCACCCCAGCGGCACCACGCTCAAAGGTCTGAGTTGAGTGGAGTTTGCAGGCTATGACTAAACCTGCTGGAAATAAGAACTGCCCCTCTGCTTAAGCAGAGGGGCAGAAAAACTTGCATAACAAGCGTATACCAGTTTTTCTAACTCTCTGTCGCTCGCAGTAGCTAGACTATCAGGCTGATTGCTGGCTTAGGGCTAAAACCCCTTACAGCGCCGGGAGCGCAGCGGAATTGCACCGCTTCTCATTTTACGATTACCACATGATAAGCATTACTATTTTCTCGATATGTTTAAATCATATAACTTACTTTTACATATGTCAACCTGTTTTTTCTGAATGTATACAATATTCTTTTTTATTTTTTTTTAAATATTTTCTAATACAATTTAATTTATACAAAACTAAATTGTATAAATCTAATATCAGTATTTCATCAAAACTGCTTCTGTACGGCCCGCCCCCAGCCATATCTTCCAGCGGCTAGTTTTTATACAAAATTCTACCTGTCATTTTTAAATAAATAAACTGTTTCATCTGGCTGAATATGCTTTGCATAAAATAAGCCCAGCCGTTGATGCCGGCACATGTTTCCCTGTTAATATGCACTCTGGCTGCAGGCATTGCCAAATTAAAATAAATTGTTTTTTCGATGTCGCCTATTTCGATCCGTACAAAACATTGCTTCGACAGAGACGGAATCGTGTAGGCTTTACACTCAGCTTCTCTATTAAAACCTGCGTCACCTGATAATATCAATATCTATTTATTTTGCAACTTCAGCAATCACATCACTGGTCAAATCTTTACCGCCATACAGCATTGCACTGCTGTCAACTACACTGCTGATACCGGCGCGTTTTGCAACTGTGGCAATAGCTTTTTGCACTTTTTTCTGAATCGGTCCCATAAGATCCTGTTCACGTTTGGCAATCTGCTGTGAAAGTTTTTCTCCCAGGGCCTGTTTACCACTGTTATCTAAAGAGGCAGACTTACTTTCAAATTCCTGCTGCGCTTTTTGGCGTTCCAGGTCAACAGCGCTCATGGTCGTTTTGATATCGGGATAGCTTTGAAATACCTGCTGGACGTTTACATACCCCACAACATTACCGGCTTCGGCTGCCGATACTGCGCCGCAAATACCCAGAGCCATGACAATCGTCAAAATAAAGGTCATAATTTCTTTTTTCATCGTTTACAACACTCCTTAATTTTTGTTTATATAAATTTTAATGCTACCTTTTTTTATCTCGGCAAGCCGCAATAAACCTAGCTGCTGCAATATCTGTCAAGCCATAATCGGCAAACTTCACCAGTAACTTGCGCACCAGCTTTGTTTGTTGTTCTGTCTTTGTATCACCGCCAGTTTCCTTAAATATTTTATGATGTTGAATTATCTTGCACATGTAGTATATTATAAACGGTTCTCAGTCACCAGTCAATAATAGTTACTATTTATATCTTTATATTATTTAATTGACTTTTTATCTGATTAGCTGTATTTTATAAGTAGTTATATTAAGTTTTCCATTTTCAATTAGAGGAGGCTTGTCTATGTCCGATTTTATCAGCGATTCCATTTTTAAAGAAGCATTCCTAAGGGCTTCTCGTCATTATATAGAAGCTTTAGAGCTGCCTGAGCTTCATTCAAAACGGTCTTCTGATACGAACTCTGTCATTGATTCTGCTGCCTGCATAAACAACAGAATGCTGCAAAGTTTTGCTGCTGATTTAACCGAACAGCAAAAGAGTGATGTTTTGAATTCAACTTTATTGGCTCAGCTGGCGGCAGACAAAGCTTATACTAAAGATGCAGCTGGCCGTTATGACGTTAAAGGCTGGTACAGTAAATTTTCAGAAGTACTGCTTAATTTAGGCTGGGTAAGCCAAAACACTGCTTTCTGGCAATATAAAATACACGGGGAAAGTTTTACAGCTGACAAGGCTATCTTGGAAATCATCAACGGCTTACTGCAAAACAACGCTCTGCTTTTAGCGCAAGCTACTATTAACGCTTTAAAAAATTTGCCTGAAAATGATTCTAAGCTTACTCTGTTTAAATTCAATACCTGTTCTGACAAAATGGGTAATATCAGCCTTGGAGTCTGTACTCAAAAAAACGGCTTGATTGAATATAATTTTGCGGCACTTTACCTGGAAACAAAAAAGAACTTTAAACAGATTTTATTCATTGATTTTTCAACGTCTGATTTCAAGCTGTTTACCGGTACTAATACCATAACTCTTAATCCAGATGTTTACAGTATCGTGCGCGAGCAGGTAATCCAAAAATTACAGGACAGAGTTGGCAGTTATCTTGCCGGTCTTGATATTTGAACATTTAACGGTAATAAAAGCGTGACATAAATTTATGTCACGCTTTTATTTTTTATTCTTCTTAAAATATTCTGGATATGTTTTTTGAGCAATATCTAAGATTCCATCACCGATATACTGCGAGGCAGCATATCTATAACGGTCTTTAATAATAATTATGTTATTATTTTTTATGGTTTTGATACTTTGCAATGCCGGATCTGATAAAACTTCTTTCCTGAAAAGCACTGTATCGCCTTCCTGCGTTGAACTATAATCAGAGAACATCAAAACGTCAGGATCGACTTCTACTATTTTTTCCTTACTCAGGTGTTCTCCACGGACAAGGCACGCCAAAGCAGCTCCATTAGTTACACCGGCATTGATGCAAATATCGTTGAACAAGCCTTCTGCACTTCCAAAAACACCCAGCAGTGAATAGCCCATCAATATCTTTTTATCACTGACTGGTATCGTATCAGTCACTTCTTTTACAAACGTTGTTTTTTTGTCAAGTTCTTTAATAACTATACTTCCCTGTTTCTTTTCATTCACAGCTTCTGATAATTTTATGATTCTTTTTCGTACCATATCCAGCGTAGTCGGGATTTTTGTAATATAGACCTTAAGTCCAACATCTTTTAAGGACTGGATAAATGCAGTGTTTGAATTTTCCTGCACTATAACAAGATCAGGTTTAATAGCAAGAATTTGCTCTGCACTTACCTTTTGCGGTAATTTTAGAGGAATCTGCGCAGCTTTATCTGCAATCAACGATATTTTAGGATCAGCAGCAGGTTCTGAAATGGCTGTAATCCTCTCTAATGGAACCAAATCAGTGAGAATTTCTTCAAGGCTGAGCGTTGTGGCATAGATTCTCTTAGGCGTATCTGTAAAATATAAAATATTACCTTTGTCATCAACCACCTGATACTGAGTTTTAACTTCTGTTTTTTCAGTAACTGAAACAGTTTTGTCAAAACTACATCCCGTTATTCCTAATATCATAATTATGACTAAAATAAAACTGCGCATTTATCTCTCCTGATTAAATTAAGTTTTAGAAGCTATATTCATATCCAAGCATAAAGTTTCTGCCAAGATTGTGATAGTTAGTATCACCGTTAGTTGTAATATCAATTCTATCCAAAATATTATTTAAATGGAAAAATATTTTGTGATTATCCTCAGGTTTGTATGATAAATCAAGGTCTGTAAAAAACTGTGGTTTAATATTTCTTTCGGTAGCAGTATTAGAAATTCTATGTCCTACAAAATTTCCTGATAACATTCCGTTAAATTTATTTTTGTTGTAATTAAGAGTACCATTGATCTGATAACGTCCATAACAGTCATGCCAGCCTAAATCTCCATATTCTTCTTCATTTCTTGCCTGAGGCTTGCTATATGTTAAGCCAATATTACTGCTCCAATTTTTATCATGGACAGTAGTACATGACAATTCAATACCAGTATTGCGGAAATCTTGATTAACATAATAAATGTCATCATTTTTGTCACGAGCAGCTTTTAAATAATCTTTTATGTCATAACTATATAATGCAACTCTCCATGATCTTTTATTTTCATTTAATTTATAACCGATTTCATAATGAGTCCCTTGCTCAGGCTTAAGATCTGTTGTAGGCAAAATATTAGAAGTTCCATATATCTGTGTTAAATTTGGCATTCTGAAAGATTTTCCTGCTTTGGCATAAAAACTGCTGTTTTCATTAACTTTGTAAATATATTGTACTTCCGGTGTAAATTTACTTAAATCCTCATTTTCAGTTGTAACCTTAGTACCATCTTTTTTGGTTTCTGTTGCCTTGGAACCTACTGCCCAAGTTTCACGCATATTAAAAAGCAAATTTTGCTTTTCATCTATGCTCATATCATATGAAAGGTATAAAGAATAATTATTCCTATCATAACTCATACTATTTGAAGTACCACGTAAATCCATATCTTCTTTTTGGAATCCAGCACCAACTAATAAAGAATTTTGCCCAATATCAAATTTTTTCTGTATATTCAAATTCGTATTATGACCTTTTCGCCAACTATTAAGAGTAGGATTTTTCCAACCGTTTCCTGAAGGTGAAATCTTATCATAAGTTTTTTCCTGAGTTCCATACGACACATGTGCTTTCCAACCATCTTTATCATAACTTACCAAAAAGTTATTGTCTGTATCATAATAATCTCTCAACTCAGTATATTTTTTGCTAACAGCATCTTTCTGCATATAGCGGTGTTCATTTTTAGAATAATTATGAGTAAAAATCAGTCCATCTGTTATCTGGTAATTCCACATAACACTTTTGCGCTCCCCTTTACCATAATCAAAAATACTACCTGTAGTTTTACCGTCAGCAAGACTGCTTATACCATCAGCTTTTCCACGATTTTCCAGTCCCGCAACAACACTGAATTTATCGGCACCTAAAGAAATATCATAACGCTCTTTTCCAAAATTTCCAGCAGAAAATTTAACTTTGTTATTTATCCTTTTTTTGGTAATAATATTTATTACCCCTCCTGTTGCTTCACTTCCATATAATACAGAACCACCACCTCTTACGATCTCAATTTTCTCAATTGCGCCACTGGGAATATCTTCAAGGTTATATTTACCATCCATATTCATAGGAACTCCATTAAGTAAAACCAAAGTTCCTACCTGGGCTCCACGAATCATTATTTTACTCGTCATCGTACCCATAGCTGCGCCGTTAAATCCCTGTGACTGTACAGTAACTCCTAAGGTATTCTGTAACACGTCAAATGCGTTATTAGCTCCACTTTCTTCTATTCGTTTAACATCATATACTTCTACCGCAGCCGGTGTATCTAGATCCTTCGTTTCAAAACCTTGTGCTGTTACTATCATTGGATCAAGTGTGAAAACCTGTTCCGGTTCTTCTGCATACCCTGATGTGCCCCCCCAGATGACACTGCCAGTTATCAATGCGATCATCAGAGTATTTTTTCCTAAGCTTTGCTTCATCAAATTCAACTTCCTTTCAAATTTTAATTCATTGATACCCTTCTTTAAATATAGTCGTAAAAATAGAAACTCCTCCTTCTCTGAAAACAGATAAGGAGGATACAGACAAAATTTACTGTCATATCTTCCCTATACTGTCTCTCGCAGACATAGAGTTGCTGGTAAATTCTGACTCAAGCAGTTTTAATCACTGCTAATACAGCGGCGGGACCGTGTTAGATTCTCACTAACTTTTACTCGTTATAGATTACCAGTATTTAATATTAAATTCATTTTACTACTATGTGTGATATAATACTATGTATAGTCATTAGACAGTCAAGAGGTTGGTGAAAATTTATGGAAAAAAATAAAAAAAATTTATTTACAACAGGAGAACTGGCTTCCTTGTGTAATATTCATCGCAAAACCTTGCTTTTTTATGACAGGCTTGGCCTGATCAAACCAGAGTTTATTGATAATAACGGTTACCGTTATTATGCCCGACGACAATTCTTTTCCTTAGAGATCATCTTGGCGTTACGAAAATTAGATATATCTTTACCGGAAATTGGTGAGTATCTTAATAATAAATCTACATCTAATTACAAAAACTTACTTGCCAAACATGCCAATATATTAGATCAGCTTTTGCTTAATCTTCAAAAAATGCGCAGTGAGCTTAATGACAGAATCAACTTCTTAGAAAATACTGAATCTTTACCTGTAGAATCGGTTCATTTAACAGCAGAAGCCGAAGAATATCTTTTTTTAAGCGATCCGGTTCCGCAGAATGCTGATTTAAAAATCAGAACAAAAATCTCGGCTCAGCATTTATCAACTTTGGCTGATTATGTTACTTTTAACAATCATGTTTCGGGTTATATACTTGATAAGACTGCTTTTATAGCTGGTAAACGGCCCCATACCAAGTATTTTTACCAATCATTTTCTCAGCCTTTTGATTCGCCTTACTTTTTTCTTAAATCTGCAGGATCATATGCAACAATTTACTTTGAAGGTATTTATTGTTCGTACGGTAAACCACATGTCACTATGCTCTACCAGTATTTACAGGATAATAACCTGCAGGCGGTCAGCGATCTTTATATGACTTCAATCAGAAATCATTGGGTTACCAATGATAATGGCAGCTATTTAAACAAACTTTCAGTAAAAGTCAAAAAAATAACAGTAGAATTTTAAATTCTACTGTTATTTTTATCTTTTTTATTCTTTAACTATTGCCGCACCCTGTTCAGTAAAGTTGATTATTGAACCACCCGGCAATTCAATTTCTACACCATTGTCTTTCCATTTTAAAGGCTCTTTTACTGTACAGTTTGTTACTTCACCGTCTGGAGTAAAGCTGACTATGCTTTTTCCTTTAAATTCAACAAAACCTGCATTCTCCATATCTACGGCATTATTTTGCCAGCCAACGGGTCGCAGTTTAGTATCTTCTGCCAAAGTCCCCTTTTTTACTGCACCATCATTATAAAAATCAAGGATGGTGCCGCTTTTAAAGGCTATAAACCCATATTTTTCTGAACCAAGGCCAACAGTTGTTTCATCAGCTATAGTGCCATTAAGTACCGTTCCCTGTTCGCTGAAGGTCACAGCTGTACCGCCTTTATAACGGATATGCCCATAACTGGAAAGTGCTATATTGTAGGTACTGTTATTGTTCCAATATCTGTAATAACGCGGGAAAAACGGGCTGCGGTTAGTATATGCAGAAACAAAATAATAATCGTTAATAATACGCTGCCACCCTTGTGGACGCAAATAGGTATCACTTGCCAGTACACCGCTGATAACAGCTCCATTATCATTAAGACTGGCCGTTGTACCTTTTTTAAACTTTATCTGGTCTCCTACAGTCCAGCCCTGAGGATAAAGCTCTTCACTTTTTGTAAGACCTTTACTGGTTGGAGCCGCAAATACACTGCTGCATAAAGCACACAGGCTTATGACTACTGCTGTTTTTGCCAAAATACTTTTTGTTTGCATTTTGATCAGTCCTTTCTGTATTTTACAATTTATAATTTAGCACTTTCATTATCATGATTCAAATTAGCTTAATTACAAAAATAAAATTAAATTTCTGCTGTTTAAACAAGCGGATTCACAATTCTTATTATTTATATTCTATCATAGCTTTTGATGATGAATATTTAATTTTCAAAAAACAAATGACTCCAACACATAGGTGCAGGAGTCATTTGTTTCATTTAATGTTTTTTTATTTTGTTCTTTAAATGCTGCTTCCTGCCACAAATACCAAACCCCCAAAGAACGCCATGGACGCCATGTTTCTGTAAGCGTAGTTATTTGCCCACGTTTGGGTATATCATCTAACCCCTTCAACTCTTTCAGTTCTTTTTTAAAAATAAAATCTGCCGAAGGAACTACATCAGTCCTGCACAAGGCAAGCAATAAAAACATTTCAATAGTCCACTGCCCTAAACCGCGAATTTGGACAAGCTGCTTAGTTATTTCAGCATCAGTCATTTCAGAAAATTTTTCTATAGTTACCTGACCTGCAACAGCTGCTTCAGCAAAACTTTTCAAATATTCGGCTTTCTGTTTTACCAGTCCCTGTTCGCACAAGGCTTCAATGGAAACTTCCACTACCGCCTGTGGCTGCAGTGGATTTCCTAAAAATTTTCCTAGTTTTTCCAGTAATTGCAGACTGACATCAGGTGGTAACTGCTGTGAAACAATACCTGTAACTAATGTCCCGAAATACTTCTCCTTTGGCTCAGGTTTCAATTCACACACAGGAAACCTATCGATCAATGGGATCAGCTCAGGCGCATGTTCACGCAGATATTTGGCTCCTGCAGCCCAATCTGGGGTTTTGAGCATGATACATCCTCCTTATTTACTTTGGTTATTCAACGAAACAGTACTATCGTTGATATTACTTATGATTATACGCTAAAACGGTTATTTTGCAAAGCCGCTGAAAAGTAATTTAGTAAAATTACAGAAAATCCTTGCATCATTCATGGTTTTATGGTATTATTTATATCTGTCAGGACTACTGACAAATGGCCCGGTGGTTCAGTTGGTTAGAATGCCGCCCTGTCA
>ERZ779942.1501-NODE-1501-length-11136-cov-1.8048_pt1 | contig 11136 bp, 6 predicted proteins | sample MGYA00511941_ERZ779942 | MGnify/ENA primary metagenome ERZ779942 (study PRJEB29588, sample SAMEA2148265) | human gut metagenome | biome: human gut; feature: human-associated habitat; material: faeces | place: Denmark | collected 2008/2010 ... | reverse complement strand
GTTTATTCAATACCGGAAGAGAACCCGGCATACCGGTACATACCGGACAGGTATGTGTGTTTGGTGCACCGCCGAATGCCGTGGAACAGCCGCAGAAGATTTTTGTTTTCGTTGCTAACTCAACATGGACCTCAAGTCCAATGACAGTTTCATATATTTTACTCATGTCTATTCCTCCATTTTCGGACTATGCAAGCGGGCTGTGCTCATAGGTTCTTGTCTGTTCAAATGCATATGCCGCGCGGATGATCTTCTTCTCTTCAAAACAGTTTCCAATAAGCTGTAACCCGATCGGCAGACCGTTTTTATCTTTGCCGCACGGCAGTGAAATTCCCGGTAAGCCGGCAAGATTTACGGAAATCGTGTAAATATCTCCTAAATACATCTTGATCGGATCACTTAAAGACTGTCCTAATTTTGGTGCAGTGGTCGGTGCTGCCGGTCCTAAAATGACATCATATTTTTCAAATGCTTTATCAAATGCCTGTTTGATCAGTGCCTTGGTGCGGAGTGCTTTCAGATAATATGCATCGTAATAACCGCTGCTCAGCACGAAAGAGCCAAGCATGATACGGCGTTTTACCTCCGGCCCGAATCCTTCGGAACGGGATTTTTTGTACATGTTGTGAAGTCCCTCGTATTCTTTGGTGCGGTAACCATATTTGACACCGTCAAATCTTGCCAGGTTGGAACTTGCCTCTGCACAGGCGATAACGTAATATGCAGGGATCGCATATTCTACCAGGCTTAAATCAAACTCTTCCACGATGGCGCCCTTTTTCTTTAATTCCTCTGCAGCCTGCAAAACTGCTGTTTTTACCTCCGGGTCTAAGCCTTCCCCGAAATAATCGCGTGGGATACCGATCTTCATTCCGGCGACATCATCCACCAGCGCCCTGGTAAAATCATAATCCTCCCTTTTCACGGAAGTGGAGTCCTTCGTATCATAAGAAGCGATCGCCTCTAATATCGTGGCACAGTCTGTCACATCTTTTGCGACCGGTCCGATCTGGTCTAAGGATGAACCGTAAGCGATCAGTCCGTAACGTGATACCGTTCCGTAGGTCGGCTTGATTCCGGTCACGCCGCAGAAGGAACTCGGCTGACGGATGGAACCGCCGGTATCTGATCCAAGTGCAAAGACACATTCCTCTGCTGCAACCGCCGCACAGGAGCCACCCGAAGAACCTCCCGGCACATGCTCTGTGTTCCACGGATTTTTTGTCTCGCCATAAGCGGATGTCTCTGTCGTGCTTCCCATGGCAAACTCATCCATGTTGGTCTTTCCTAAAATAACTGCCCCTGCTTTTTCCAGATTTAAAACTGCCTCCGCCGTGTAGGTCGGAATAAAGTTATATAAAATCTTAGAAGAACAGGTGGTAAGCAGATCTTTCGTACACATATTGTCTTTGATGGCAACCGGTACACCTGCAAGCGGCCCCGTCAGTGTGCCGTCATCAATCTGTTTCTGTACTTCCTTTGCGCGTTTCAGTGCTCCCTCTCTATCTACTGTCACAAAGCTGTTTACGAGTTTTTCTTTTTTCTCAATCGCGTCAAGCGCCGCCGTAACAGCTTCCTCTACTGAGATTTCTTTTGCTTTTATTCTTTTGCCGAGTTCCACGGCAGTCAAACTCATAATATTCATATAAATCTCCATTCCTGCTCCTGCTTTTTATCCGAACACTTTCTTTGCCTGCTGCACAAAATGTTCTTTGAGCAATCTGATTAATCTCCAATTGTCTTTGGCACTTTAAATCCACCGTCTTTCTGTGCCGGTGCATTCGAAAGCGTCTCTTTGCTGCCGTCTCCGTTTGTCACTACATCTTCCCGGAATACATTGTTTACCGGGAACACATGTGACATCGGCTCCACTCCTGTGGTGTCAAGTTCATTTAATTTATCAATATAGTTGAGCATTTCTTCCATATCTTTCTTTGCATGCTCTTTCTCTTCCTCATTCAGCTCTAATTTTGCAAGGATTCCGACATACTCGATCGTCTCGTCTGAGATCTCATTTTTGCGTCCTGTTTTAATGACTTTCGGTTCTTCCTCTTCGATCTCCGGTTCCAGGGTTTCCTCCGGCTCTTCAACAACAACCGGTCCAACAACCAGACCATAGCAGGCAACATCCCCTGCCCCGGAGTTGTTCCACTCTGCCTGGATCGCAGTTCCTTCATATTTTAATCCACATTTTTCCATCACTTTCGCAGAGTATGGATTTCTGGTATCACATCTCGCCTGGATCCTGCGTGCCCCAACTTCGTTAGTCAGGTATTCTGCCACTGCCTCTAATGCTTCTGACATGATTCCTTTATTCCAGTAGTCACAGCTTTTTCATTGCCAGCTGCGACACCAATGCTGCCGATTGCCTCACCGATCTCTTTTAATTCGATACACCATTCATATTTTTCCGGTTTATCGTATGCAGCGATCCAGCCTTTTAAAATGCCTTTCGTCTCTTCTTCACTCTCATGTGCAGGCCACAGCAGATATCTTGTCACTTCCGGATCCGATGCCCAGTTACGGTACATCGGCTCTGCATCGGAAAGTGTAAATTTTCTTAAAACAAGACGTCTTGTCTCGATTGTTTTTGTTCCCAAATGTTTCACGGCTGTTCTCCTTTTTCATTCATATGATGTCTGTTTGCAAAACTCCATTTTACATTCAAAATATTTTGGATTTACGGCTCTAATCTGCTTAAATCACGCGGGAACAGCGTCGTCTCACGGACGTTGTCCTCACCGACTAATTTCATGGTCAGACGCTCTAAACCGATTCCAAGTCCACCATGTGGCGGCATGCCATGTTTGAATACGGATAAATACTGTTCCATTCCCTCAGACTCCATACCACGCTTTTCGATTTTTTCCATCAGTTTGTTGTAATCGTGGATACGCTGTCCACCGGTCGTGATCTCAAGTCCCTGATATAAAAGGTCAAAACTTAAGGTATAAGTCGGATCTGCCGGATCGTCCATCGCGTAAAACGGACGTTTCTTGGATGGATAATGTGTGACAAATACGAAATCCGCATCATACTCTTCTTTGAAATACTGTCCGATGAGTGCTTCCTCCTCCGGCTCAAGATCGTATGGATTTCTGATCTGGCGGTGATATTTTTCTGCCACTTTTTCTTTTGCTTCATCGAAACGCACGGTCGGAATTTTGTCGACGTTCGGCAGTGTGACGCCTAATAACCGAAGTTCCTCTGCATAATCTTTTTTGAGCAGTGCGATCATGTACTGCAAAAATCCGGTCTCCATCGCCATGATATCTTCAAATCCATCAATATATCCCATCTCAAAATCAAGGCTGGTGTACTCGTTCAAATGACGTTTGGTATTATGTTTTTCTGCACGGAATACCGGCGCCGTCTCAAATACCCGGTCAAATACGCCGACCATCATCTGTTTATAAAACTGAGGACTCTGCTGTAAAACTGCCGGTCTGTGGAAATATTCCAACCGGAACAGGTTTGCCCCGCCCTCTGCACTTTTTGCACCGATCTTTGGTGTATGGATCTCTGTAAACCCCTGACTGTATAAGAAATCACGAAATCCCCTTACCACACCTTCCTGAATACGGAATTTTGCACGCTCCCTGACATTTCGAAGGGCGATCGCACGGTTGTTTAAATTCGCCTCCAAGGAGGTATTTAATTTCCATTTTGAGATTGCAAGCGGCATCGGTGCAGCCGGTTCGGACAATACCTTGATTTTATCCAGACGGATCTCAAATCCGTGTGGTGCACGTTCCTCCGGTTTTACGGTTCCCTCCACCTCAATCGTTGCTGCCTCTTTTAAATCTTTTAAGTCAAACTGTGTTTTTCCTTCTTCGTAAACACACTGGAGCAGTCCTTCTCTCTTTCTTAAGACAATAAATGCAACTTCACCCATATCACGGATGGTATGCACTGCTCCGTTTACTTTTACACTTTTTCCCTCATAGCTGCCGGTCAGTAAATCACCGATCTCTAAGGTTTCCTTTTTGTTTACACCTGTCATGAATTCCATATTCTGTACACTCCTTTAGATATGATAAGGTGCGGGACGGGAACCTTTTTGAAAAACAAAACTCTGTCTTTCAGATTTTCAACAAATAATAGAATGCACGCTCCGCGAACATTCTATTATCATGAATACAAAAAACCCCGGAAAAGCATATGCTTTTCCGGGGCGAAATCTCTTAGTATCCCGCGGTACCACCCGCATTGAAAAATGATGTCGTTCTCATCATCTTTCCGCTCTCTGTGCTTAACGCGCACCCACGTACTGACCTACTTTCGATCCACTGCCGCTGTTTTTAAGATCAACCGCTCGTGCAAATTCCTGTTCAATCAGTCTGCTCCAGAGTGTTCCCTTGACCTTCTCTTTCAAACAGCGCTCTCAGTCGGTGACGCTGTATTCCTGTCGACGTCCAAAGATCAGAGTCTCTTTCATTGCTTTACTGTTTTAACGTTGTAACATTTATACCACATAGATTTCTTCTTTGCAATATTTTTTTGCAACTTTTTTTGTTTTATGCTGCATTTTTATTGATGCACCAACATTATTTTACAGTAATTTTGCAGGTTGCTTTCTTTCCACTTGCAGTTTTTACAGTAATCGTGGCTGTTCCTTTTTTCAGCGCCTTTACTTTACCATTCTTATCAACTGTTGCCACTTTTTTGTTGGAACTCGTCCAGGTAAGTTTATCTGTTGAGGAAGAAGGTGTCATAGTCGCTTTTAAGGTCAGAGTCCTGCCCTTTGCAACAGTCGCCTTGGTTTTGTTTAATTTTACCTTGGTTGCCGGTACTTTTACCGTCACTTTACAGGTTGCTTTCTTTCCACCTGATGTCTTTGCGGTAATCGTTACAGTACCTTTCTTTACAGCCGTTACAACACCATTTTTATCGACTGTAGCTACTTTCTTGTTAGAACTGCTCCATGTCACTTTGTCCGTTGCATTCTTATCAAGAGCAGCTTTCAGCTGTTTTGTTGCATTTTGCTTTAATGTCAGTTTCTTTGCACTCAGTTTAATACCTGCTGACTTCTTATTACTCTTTACAACGGTCACTTTACAGGTTGCTTTCTTTCCACTTGTTGTTTTAACTGTAATCGTAGCTGTTCCTGTTTTGACTCCTTTGATCTTACCGCTCTTTGTTACTGTCACTACCTTTTTGTTTGATGTAGACCATGTAAGTTTATCTGTCGCTGTCTTCGGAAATACAGATGCTGTCAGTTTTACGGAACTTCCCTTTTTGATACTCATCGCCGGTGTCAGATATACTTTGGTTGCCGGATCTGTAACCGTGATCTTACAGGTTGCCTTTAAACCATTCTTTGTGGCAGCTGTAATTGTAGCGGTTCCTGCTTTCTTTGCAGTTACTTTTCCGTTTGCATCTACTTTTACAACAGAGGATTTGGAAGATTTCCATTTCACGGATTTATCCGTACAATCCTTCGGAGTGACTGTTGCCTTTAAGGTATATGTTTTTCCTTTTTTCAGGCTGAGTTTTGTCTTGTTTAATTTGATCTTCGCTGCCTGTACCTGATCTCCTACAGTTACTTTACATTCTGATGTAAACATTCCGTCTTTTGTTGTCACGGTAATTGTTGCAGTTCCTTTGGCATTTGCAGTTACATTACCATCTTTGTCAACTGAAGCAACTGTTTTGTCAGAAGTCTTGTATTTTACTGCTGTGTTTGTTGCATTCTGCGGTGCTACTACTACATTTTCAGAAATATTTGCTGTTTTACCTTTCTGTAAGGTAATCTCTGTCTTTTTCAGTGAAACTCCTGTTACTTTGACTGCACGTTCTTCTGCCTTAATCTTATATGCAGGATCAAAACCAGGTTTTAAGTTTTCTTCATCCACAGAAACCTGTTTTACATGACCCTTGTCTGTTAAGATCACACCATTGTATGCCGGAACATTTACCGTTACACTGCCGCCTGCTGCACTGCAGCTGTTTCCTGTGATCACATCTGCAAGTTCTGCTGCATTAATTCCAAGTTCTGCAACATTTACTGTCACAGACTTGTCTGCTGCACTGTTGTTCATCAAAACAAGCATGATATCCGAATCATCACTTCTGACATAGCCTAAAATTTCTTTATCTGTGCCATATACCGGCTCTACGGAGCCTGTTCTCAATGCACTGTAACTGCTTCTTATTGCAGCAAGTTTTGCATACCATTTTACCAGATTCTCATTTCCTTCGCCCCAGATCATCGCACGGCGGTCATCTGGATCATCTGCACCTACCATACCAAGCTCATCACCATAGTAGATCGTCGGTGCACCTGCATAGGTAAACTGCATTAACGCAACTAAATACTGTTTCTGTTTTGCTGCATCTGAAGTATTCTCATAAGTCGGGAATGCCTCTGCAATTTCTTTCTGTTTTCTATCGTCATCAATACCATCTAAGTAAGATAACAAACGTGTTGTATCATGAGAGTCAACAAGGTTCATCATTGCATAAAATGCTTCTTTCGGATAACGCTCTCTCAAACGCTCTAAAGTATTTAATGCATCTGCGGAATTCCCGCCCTTTGCATAAGCGATCGCTGCTCCACGGAACATATAGTTCATAACGGAATCATACATGTCACCCATCAGATATTTTACCGCATCCGTCCAGATTTCTCCGATGATCACGTTATCACTGTCAAGTGCCTTCACGGATTTACGGAAGTGCTGCCAGGTCTCATCCGATACTTCATTGGCAACATCGAGTCTCCATCCGTCCATTCCTTTTGACAGCCAGTACTGTGTTACACTGTTATCTGCGGTCTTACTTGTCTCATTTTTTCCGATTACTTCTTCTGCCCAGGTACCGGTCTGATATTCGGAACCGTTCGTTGCCTTGATGATCGGCATGGAGTCATAACCCCACCATCCATCATAACCATATACTGGTTTTCCGGCACGAAGTCCTACGGAATCACATACTTCATCGTCATTGTCATCTTTTAAAGTTGTATCGGAAAATACATCAAACCATTCTGTATAGTCATAGTTTGTAATTCCATACTCTGCCGTAAAATATTCTTTTGCCTGTTTTTCTGCTTCCTCTTTGGAAATCTTTTTCTCGCTCATGGCATCGTATACATATGCCCAGTAAGGATAAGCTCCGATCGTATCGGTTCCATCTTCCAGATACTCATAGTAACGGTCAAAATAAACAGAATCATCCGATACATGATTGAATACACCATCCAATACAACATGCATATTATTCGCTTCTGCTACGCTGACCAGTTCCTCAAAATCTCCAAGTGTTCCAAGGATCGGATCAATATTTTTATAATCACTTGTATCGTATCTGTGGCTGGAAATGGACTCAAATACCGGGTTTAAGTAGATCACGGTAACACCAAGTGCTTTTAAGTAGTCGATCCGTTTTGTAATACCCTTTAAATCTCCACCATAGATCTCATTGCTCCAGTTTCCATCTCCCTTGTATGCATAAGTTGGATATGTATCCGGATGTAATGTGACCTGCTCCGGATTCTCCGGCAAAATATACCAGTCATTCATATATTCATACTGCACCGAACCTCTTGCATCCGAAGTGATGGTATCGTTTGTCACATTGCCATTATAGAAACGATCCGGGAAGATCTGGTAGATCACTGCATTTTTCATCCAGTCCGGTGTCTTATAACCTGACTGATATACGATCTGATCATACGGTAACAGGCTTAATAAATCTGTTGCCATACCGGTTCCGTAATATCCGTCATCATCGCCATACATTACCACTGCCGTCTCATTATATACTGCAAAGAAATACTGGTATTCTCCAAGTCTGTCATAGCTTGTAGTAACAGACCATCTCTGTTTTCCATCTTCCGCACCCGCTGTTTTTTTCATGGAAAGTGTTTTCTTTTCCACACCTTTTACAACCAGTTTGACTGCAGTAACATCATCTCCGGTATCGATGGAGTAGGTAACTTCCTCCCCGGTTGCCACCGCACCGTATACTGATTTGTAAGCTGTATCCTTAGAATCAAATACAAGTTTGTTTGTTGCAACTTCTTTGTCAGAAGCATTCGAATAATAAATGCCTGATTCCGGATCATAATAGAATGTAACATCCTTTGTGGTATCTACCGTATATGGATCCATTTCAACAGTCTCATCCTCTGATACGATCTTCGTATCGGAATAAGTACCAGCTTCCATGTTTTCCACAGTTGCGCTGTAAATTCCGGTCAATCTGCTGTCAGAAAATCTTGTATCTGCCAGAATTCCTGTTCCCTGCAATAACAGGCTTGCCCCAAATTTATAATCAATACTGCATTTTGAATAATGGCTGAAGTCCGAATAATAAATCGTAACATCCTGAGGTTCTGTCACGGTAACTGCAATGTTAGATCCGCTTATAACACCGCCTGCTCCATAGTTTTCGCTCCAGTCACCCAGCGCAATCTTGTACTCGTAATTTGCCGCCGGAACATTTTTAAATGTATAGGAATATAACCCCTCTCCCATGTATGTCATTATATTTGATGCTGCATCCCAGCTTTTTCCAGGAAATGTACCCGGTATACAGACCATTCTGCCGGTAAATTTATCCCTGGTATAAGAAAGATAAGTATCTTTTCCAACTGTAACACCAGCGGATGTTTCAATGTCTTTTTTTACACCATCTACTTCGATGTAATATACGATGTCCAATGCATCATCTCCAAGGAAAATCGCATCCGTGGTATATGCATTTGCAACACTTTTATCTGCTGTCATGGTAACCGTCTTTAATGCAGAAGTTCCTTTTTCCTCCACCTCTGATTTTTTACCATAAACAACCTTTACTTTATCTTTTACGTTTTCTGCAACAGCCGTGAATGTGGTAGTTCCATCTGCATTGTCGACTGCCTGGTCCGATACCTCTTTTGTGGAAGCAAGTGTAATTGTTCCATCTTTATCCATGTACCAGTTCCAGGTGCCGTCTTTCTGGATATAATATACATCGGTTGGCGTTTCTGCTACAAATTTATCCAACAGTTTGTCGTAAGTATTGTCACCTGTTTTTGTATCATCCGCATTATCTGCATCTACAAACTGAAAGCCTCCGAATGTTCCTTTGACAGTGAGTTTGTAAAATCCATTCTCTTCTGCTGTGAAAAGATCTCCTTTAACACCCCATCCTGTAATCGTTTCCTGACCTTTTGTATCAGTGATGGTCAATTTGTCATTCCAATGCTGCATTGCAGGTTTTGACCATTTCGTTTCCGGTTTGATATGCATGGTAAGATAAACAAGTTCCGGCTCTTTTAACGCTTCTGTGCCTGCTGCATCTAAATACCAGCCCCAGTTGCCATCTTTACAGATATAATAAAGATCTGTCGGTGTTTCATCTGTGTATGCTTTCATGGTGCTGACAAATCCCTGTCCTGCTGTGTTCTTTGACGGATCTGCATAATCTAAAAACTGGAATCCTGTAAAATTACCGTTTAATGTTACACTGTAAAATTTTCCGTCTTTATCCGCTGTCAGAAGCTGTCCTACTGCGTCTTCCCAACCTGTAATCTCCTGGTTTTTTTCCGTTGCACCAGATACGATTGTGTTATCATCTCCCCAGAACTGAAGTGCAGGCGTTTTGTACTTTGCAGAACTGTTATCCATGTGCAGTGTCAGGTTCATTGCTCCTTCCACAGCTTTCACTTCCTGCTCTGTTTCCGTTTCTTCTGTTTCCTCGGATAATTCAGTCTCATCTTCCGTTGTTTCTGTTACAGGTGCCTCTGTTTCTGCATCTTGGGTCTTTGCTTCTGTTACTGCTGCTTCCGCATCCTCTGTTTCTGCATCTTCGTTCTCTGCTTCTGCATCTTGGGTCTCTGTTTCCGGCTCTTTCGTTTCCTGACTCTGACTTGTACCAGTTTCTTCTTGTACCGCGGTATCTGCTTTCGTCTCTGTTTCCCCGGTTTTTTCTGTCACAGCATTTTTTGTTTCTTCCATACGATCTGCATCGCTGGATTCTTCATGTACCGTTTCTTCTGTCCCCGTTTCAAGCTCCGCCGCCGCTGCAGATATGGCTCCCGGCGTCTCTGGTAACGTTACCAGCATACCTAAAATTAAAAGCCAGCTAAGTGATTTCTTAGCGGCCTTCTGTAAAATCTTTTTGTTTCTCATTTTTCAAAGTCCCCCATTTTCGATTTTCGATCATACCCCAGTTTGCCGGATAAGATCATTAACCGGTCTTATACATGTCCCTCTCCCCCTCTTTCAAATTTTCGTATTTTTTCGTACTTCTATATCTTATATTTATTCGTTGATTTATACAAGTTGTTTTCGTATTTTAATTCTATTTTCGTCTGTTTGACCAATTTTGCAAATTGATTTTTATGAATTATTCGGGTATTGACTTTGGGCGAAAATATGCGAAAATATTTTTCTGTTACTTTTGGGCAATAAAAAAACAGTGTCTCCTGTTCTGACCGATTCCACCCTTTCATTGTCAGATTTTGGTCTGACTGACTTTCGTGGCAGATACGGACAGATATCATCGACACTGTCTTTCTCAATATTTTTTTATCAGATCTGCCCTGTTTCTTTCAAGTATGCGAGCAGTCCCTCACAACCGCAAACAACATCCCGGTAGGTCTCGTCAAACCTGCCGGAATACCATGGATCTGAAATGGATTTTCCTTTTCTTTTGGGATCTGTAGCAAAGTCCAAAAGAAGTTTTATCTTGCCATCGACATCCGGTCCCGTGATGCGTATGGTGTTTTTGATGTTATTTGCATCTGCACAGAGCAGATAGTCATAATACCCGTAATCTTCTTTTGTTACCTGCCGTGCACGTTTTTTTGAAAAATTTGTGTATGCTGTTTTCCCGATCCCATGCTTCCTCAGCTCTGCCTGCGCCGGCGGGTAGATCGGATTGCCGGTGCCGTTCCAGATTTCTTCGCTGCTGGTGGCAGCGGAAGCGATCTCGAAGTGGGAAGTGAGGTTTTGTTTTTCCACCAGATCCTTTAGGAGGTACTCGGACATGGGGGAGCGGCAGATGTTGCCGTGGCAAACAAATAAGATCTTGATTTTTCTCATATTTCCAGTATTTTCGGGCTTTTCAAGCCTTTTTACCTTTCTTCATTTTTCACTTATTCTGGCATATTTTGGCATATCTTTGCATATTTTTGTCATCAATTTT
>ERZ779942.1495-NODE-1495-length-11194-cov-2.51324_pt1 | contig 11194 bp, 7 predicted proteins | sample MGYA00511941_ERZ779942 | MGnify/ENA primary metagenome ERZ779942 (study PRJEB29588, sample SAMEA2148265) | human gut metagenome | biome: human gut; feature: human-associated habitat; material: faeces | place: Denmark | collected 2008/2010 ... | reverse complement strand
CCCGCCATATCAGTGAAATTCCGCCGGACCGAGAATGGAACACTGACCGGATGCATTGGTATGCTGGTGTTTGCGATCCTTCAGATGGCGGCACTCTATAGCGGCTGTGGCTTTTGGACGTACGAACTGCTTATGTTTGCATTGCTCTTTATGATGGGACTGACTTTCACAGCCTCTACCACTCTGGCGATGGATTGCGAACGCAGATATGCGGGAGCTGCTTCCGCTTTGCTGAGTGCACTCTGTTTCGCATCCGGAGGCATCGTTTCTCCATTGGTCGGACTGGGAGATATCCTCCTGTCTACCGGAGTAACTTTTGTGGTTTGTGCTGTTTGCTCACTGCTGTGTGCATTGTGGGCAGTGAAACGAACAGCGTTGAAGGTTGCGGTATGCCGTACTTAATCCATGCTACATGGCATATTTATTTTGATATTCTCTGGGTGATATTCCCTCATGCCGCTTGAAGTATCTTCCCAGATACGACTGGTCCGGAAAACCGAGCTGGTCGGCTATATCTTGCATGGTCAGATCGGTTGACTGGAGCAATACCTTTATCTCCAGAATAGCAAAATCATCAATGATCTTCTTCGCTGAATCTCCCGTCACGCTACGGCAGATGCCTGTCAGATACTTGGTGGAGATACAGAGTTTATTGGCATAGAACGTAACTTCCCGTTGCGAAATACAGTTTTCGTGCACTAATGCGACGAAGTTCTTGAATATTTCATCTTGGCGGCTTCCTCCTTCTATTTCGTGTTTATCGAAGTAGCGATAACATTTGTCGTAAATATCGAGCATGAAAGATTGAAGATGATTTTTCGCGATTTGGTTTCTGAAACGATTTTCGCGGTCGTTGTAGATAGCAGTCGTTGCGCGTATCAATCCACGGATAGCTCCGGTATTTTCTTCGGGGAGCACGTAGCAGGGATGCTCTTTTATAAACCGGAAGAAGATAGGCTCGAAGCGGAGGCAGGCTTCCCGGAACATTTCTTTAGGAAATCCGAAGAAAGAAGCGGTGAAGTCACTGCTACTGCCATTGATACGGATAATGGTTCCGGGCAGGAGTACCAGCTGGGTATTGGGTACTATTTCATAATCTTTCAGATCGATCGTGACATGAGCCCAGCCGTTATGGCAAAAATAAATGGCTCCTCCTTCCAGCTTCCATAGATGGTGCATGATTGGAGATAAATTTTCATCAAGTCCGGCAGCGAACGGTTCGCGCATGATAGCAAGGATAGAGTCTCTCTGTTTCATATCTTCTTCTCTTTTTGTCGGTAAAAATAGGACTTTTTCACTAAATATCGCTCATGTTGTTCTGAAAATGAACAAAACTGGAAACACTAAGACCAGTTTTCTATGGTGGAAACAGTCTACCTTTGCCGCGATCAAAAATCTTAATAGGTAATAATAAAATGAGTAAAAAGGTATGTAATGTCAAGCAAGGGCTATTGTTGCTCTGCTGTCTGGTTGCCGCTACAGGTTGTAAGCAGGCATCACCCACACAAATGGAAACAGAATATGAAGTGATGACTGTTGCTCCGGCAGACCGGATGATTTCGAGCGCTTATTCGGCGGCTATCCGTGGACGTCAGGATATTGATATTTATCCGCAGGTAGGAGGTACGCTGACGAAAGTGTGCGTGACGGAAGGTCAGCGCGTAAAAAACGGACAAACGTTGTTTATAATTGACCAGGTGCCGTATGAAGCTGCATTGCAGACGGCAGTGGCAAACGTAGAGTCCGCTAAGGCTTCTCTGGCTACGGCACAACTGACTTATGAAAGCAAAGAGGAACTGTATAAGGAGAATGTAGTTTCCTCATTCGATCTGAGTACGGCAAAAAACTCTCTGCTGGCTGCCAAAGCGCAACTGGCGCAGGCGAAAGCACAAGAAGTGAGTGTCTGTAATAATCTGTCTTATACGGTAGTGAAAAGTCCGGCGGACGGTGTGATAGGTACATTGCCTTATCGGGTAGGCGCATTGGTTAGTTCCAATATCGCCGAACCTTTGACCACCGTTTCCGACAATTCGGATATGTACGTTTACTTCTCGATGACGGAAAACCAACTGCTGGGATTGATCCGCCAGTATGGTTCTAAAGAAGAAGCATTGAAGAATATGCCGACTATCAGTTTGCAGCTGAATGATAAGTCCGATTATCCGCAGCAGGGCCAGATCGAGTCTATCAGTGGCGTCATCGACCGTTCGACGGGTACTGTCAGCCTGCGTGCCGTATTTCCCAATAAAGAAGGATTGCTGCATAGCGGTGGTGCCGGCAATGTCATACTTCCCGTGCAGAAAACCGGAGCTATCGTGATACCGCAAGGAGCTACGTTCGAAATCCAGGACAAGAGATATGTATACAAAGTAGTAGATGGCAAGGCACAATCCAATCAGGTGCAGGTGACCCGCGTCAATGGCGGTCGGGAATTTATTGTAGATGAAGGACTGGTTTCGGGAGATGTGATTGTAACGGAAGGTGTAGGATTGCTTCGCGAGGGTACGCCAATCAAGGCAAAGACAGCTCAGGCCGCTACGACAACTACTGAAAATTAAACAAAGGAGGAATTATCCATGAATTTAAGAACCTTTATTGAACGCCCGGTATTATCGGCAGTCATTTCTATAACGATTGTCGTTGTGGGCATCATCGGGTTGTTTAGTCTGCCCGTTGAACAATATCCCGATATAGCTCCGCCTACTATTATGGTGAGTACCACCTACTATGGTGCAAGTGCGGAAACGTTACAGAAGAGTGTTATTGCACCTTTGGAAGAAGCCATCAATGGGGTGGAAGACATGACCTATATGACTTCTACAGCAACGAATTCCGGTACGGTAAGTATTACCGTTTACTTTAAGCAGGGGACAGACCCGGATATGGCGGCTGTCAACGTGCAGAACCGTGTATCAAGAGCCACAGGACAGCTTCCGGCGGAAGTGACGCAGGTCGGTGTAACGACTTCCAAGCGTCAGACGAGTATCTTGCAGATGTTCTCTCTGTCCAGCCCGGACGACAGTTACGATGAAAACTTCCTTTCCAACTATATTAGTATCAACCTGAAACCGGAGATTCTTCGTGTCTCGGGTGTAGGCGACCTGATGGTGATGGGAGGTGAGTACAGTATGCGTGTGTGGATGAAACCGGACGTGATGGCACAGTATAAACTGATTCCGTCTGATATCACCATCGTACTTGCCGAACAGAATATCGAATCGGCTACCGGTTCGTTTGGTGAGAACTCAAACGAAACCTATCAATATACGATGAAATATAAAGGACGTCTGATCACTCCGGAAGAGTTTGGAGATATTGTCATCCGTTCTACGGACAACGGCGAAGTCTTGAAACTGAAAGACATTGCCGATATACAACTGGGACAGGATAGTTATGCCTATCATGGTGGTCTCGACGGTCATCCAGGTGTTTCGTGTATGATATTCCAGACGGCAGGTTCCAATGCGACCGAAGTCAATCAGAATATTGACAAACTGCTCGAAGAAGCCCGCAAAGACCTTCCGAAGGGAGTGGAACTGACACAGATCATGAGTTCGAATGACTTCCTTTTCGCTTCTATTCATGAGGTGGTGAAGACCTTGATCGAGGCTATCATTCTGGTTATTCTTGTGGTATATGTCTTCTTGCAGGACTTCCGTTCTACCTTGATTCCTCTGGTGGGAGTGATTGTTTCGCTGATTGGTACGTTTGCTTTCATGGCTATGGTAGGTTTCAGTATCAATCTGCTTACGCTGTTCGCGCTTGTGCTGGTGATCGGTACGGTGGTGGATGATGCGATTATTGTCGTCGAGGCGGTGCAGGCACGGTTCGACGTAGGGTACAGGTCGTCCTACATGGCAAGTATCGATGCCATGAAAGGTATCAGTAATGCTGTTATCACCTCTTCACTGGTGTTTATGGCGGTATTTATTCCGGTATCTTTTATGGGAGGTACTTCCGGTACGTTCTATACCCAGTTTGGTCTGACGATGGCGGTTGCCGTTGGTATTTCCGCTGTCAATGCGTTGACGCTGAGCCCGGCATTGTGCGCATTGTTGCTGAGGCCTTATATTAACGAAGACGGTACGCAGAAGAATAATTTTGCGGCACGTTTCCGTAAGGCTTTCAACTCGGCTTTCGATATCATGGTAGAGAAATATAAGAATGTCGTGTTGATCTTTATCAAACGCAGATGGTTGGCATGGTCGTTGCTGGCTTGCTCCGTAGTGTTGCTTGTATTCCTGATGAATACGACAAAGACGAGTCTGGTGCCGGACGAAGACCAGGGTGTGGTATTCGTCAATGTAAGTACGGCGGCAGGCAGCTCGCTGATCACGACCGATGAGGTGATGGAACGCATCGAAAAGCGCCTGATGGATATTCCGCAGATAGCACACGTGCAGAAAGTGGCCGGTTACGGATTGTTGGCAGGGCAGGGAAGCTCGTTTGGTATGTTGATTCTGAAACTGAAACCGTGGGACGAGCGTCCGAATGATGAGGATAACGTGCAGGCAGTCATCGGCCAGGTATATGGTCGTACGGCGGATATCAAGGATGCCAGTGTCTTCGCTATTTCTCCGGGTATGATTCCGGGTTATGGTATGGGTAATGCGCTGGAACTTCACATGCAGGATAAGATGGGCGGTGATATCAACGAGTTCTTTACCACTACCCAGCAATATCTGGGTGCATTGAACCAGCGTCCGGAGATTGCGATGGCATATTCTACGTTCGACGTACGCTATCCGCAATGGACGGTAGAGGTGGATGCTGCCAAGTGTAAACGGGCAGGTATTACACCGGATGCTGTGCTGAGCACATTGTCGGGCTATTATGGTGGTCAGTATGTGTCCAACTTCAATCGTTTTTCTAAAGTATATAGAGTGATGATTCAGGCTGACCCTCAATTCCGTCTGGATGAATCTTCGCTGGATAATGCTTTTGTACGTATGTCGAATGGTGAGATGGCACCGCTGAGCCAGTTTGTAACGTTGACACGCAGTTACGGTGCAGAGTCGCTGAGCCGCTTCAATATGTACAACTCTATTGCGGTGAATGCGATGCCGGCAGACGGATACAGTACCGGTGATGCTATCAAAGCCGTACAGGAAACGGCGGTACAGGCTCTTCCGAAGGGGTATGGCTATGATTACGGAGGCATCACCCGTGAAGAGAACCAGCAGAGTGGTACGACGGTGATCATCTTCGGAATTTGCTTCCTGATGATCTACCTCATCCTGAGTGCGTTGTATGAGAGCTTTATTATTCCGTTCGCTGTTCTTCTGAGCGTACCTTGCGGATTGATGGGAAGCTTTCTCTTCGCATGGATGTTCGGACTGGAGAATAACATTTACTTGCAGACAGGTTTGATTATGCTGATCGGTCTGCTGGCTAAGACAGCTATCCTGCTGACGGAATATGCGGCGGAACGCCGTAAGGCAGGTATGGGACTGATTGCTTCTGCTGTCAGTGCGGCTAAAGCCCGTCTCCGTCCGATTCTGATGACAGCGTTGACGATGATTTTCGGTCTGTTCCCTCTGATGATGTCCAGTGGAGTAGGAGCAAACGGTAACCGTTCGTTGGGTACAGGTGTAGTCGGTGGTATGACTATCGGTACATTGGCATTGCTATTCATCGTGCCTACCTTGTTTATCGCCTTCCAGTGGTTACAGGAACGTTTGCGCCCTATGCAGAGTGCCCCTACGGAAGACTGGCAGATTGAGACAGAAATCAAAGTAAGTGAAGAAGAGAAGTCTAAAGCAGGAAAGGAATAATTGACAATGAAGAAAATAATCATCTTATCCGCAGCAACGCTGGTACTAAGCAGTTGCGGTATATACAATAAATACAAACCGGTATCGGAAGTTCCCGAGACAGTCGCTGCCACCGATACGGCAAACTTCGGAAATCTCTCGTGGAAAGAGGTGTTTACCGATCCATATTTACAGAATCTCATTGATTCGGCTTTGGTACGCAACATCGATATGCAGACTGCTCATCTGCGTGTGAAGGAAGCGGAGGCATCGCTGATGACATCCAAGTTATCTTATCTGCCTTCGTTGTTTCTGGCTCCGGAAGGGGCTGTGAGCAGCTTCGACCGTGGAAAGGCTACGCAGACTTATTCGTTGCCGGTGACTGCTTCGTGGGAACTGGATATCTTTGGAAAAGTGACTACAGCCAAACGCCGTGCAAAAGCCGCTTACGAACAGAGCAAGGAGTATGAACAGGCAGTGAAGACACAACTGGTATCTTCCGTGGCAAATACTTATTATACTTTGCTGATGCTTGATTCTCAATACGAGATTGCAGCTACTACCGAATCGACCTGGAAAGAGAGCGTGAGAGTGGCCCGTGCCATGAAGAATGCCGGTATGATGAACGAGGCAGGACTGGCACAGACAGAAGCTACCTATTATAATATCTGTACGACGGTGCTCGATTTGAAAGAGCAAATCAACCAGGCGGAAAACTCAATGGCTTTGCTGTTGGCGGAAACACCTCATGGCATACAGCGTGGAAAACTGGAAAACCAGCAGTTGCCGGAAGACTTCTCCGTAGGTATTCCTCTGCAGATGCTTTCCAATCGTCCGGATGTGCGTAGTGCGGAGTTCTCACTAGCACAGGCTTTCTATACAACGAATGCTGCCCGTGCCGCTTTCTATCCTTCTATCATGTTGAGTGGCAGTGCCGGATGGACTAACAGCGCTGGAAACATGATTATCAATCCGGGTAAGTTTCTCGCTTCTGCCGTGGCTTCTCTGACGCAACCTTTATTTAATAAAGGAGCTAACATTGCCCAGCTGAAAATAGCGAAAGCACAACAGGAAGAAGCCCGCCTCAGCTTCGAACAGACACTGCTGAATGCGGGAGTGGAAGTCAACGAAGCACTGGTGCAATATCAGACAGCACGGGACAAGGCCGCTTTCTACGACAGGCAGGTTACTTCTTTGCAGACGGTAGCCAAGAGTACCAGCCTTCTGATGAAACATGGAGACACCACTTATCTGGAAGTGTTGACAGCCCACCAGACGCTGTTGAATGCAAAACTTTCTAAAGTAGCGAATCGCTTCACCGAAATCCAGGGTGTGATTACTTTGTATCAGGCTTTGGGCGGCGGTAGAATGTAAAGAGGCATGTATGCGCTTTTACGAGGACTTTTTTAAGTGGATGGTATTCGTTATATTGACGGGCACCTGAATACTGATAAATTCAATGTTTGTGTATTAGAGAAAAGGCGTGCCTGTTATTAACAGCGCACGCCTTTTTATGATCATCCGGTTATTCATGTAACTGATAATCTCCGGCTTTATCTGATACGACTTGTTGCAACTCTTCAAGCGGCATTTCGTCTTTATCGAACTCAACAGTAGCTACCGGAGGGTTCAGTGTTACGACGGCTTTTACTCCATCGATGCTGTTAAGTGCTTTTTCGACATGTGTGCGACAGTTGTTGCACATCATTCCTTCTACTTTAAAATTCTTCTTCATGTTTTCTTTATTTATTGGTTCAACTTCATTGATGGGTACCACTTCTTTTTCTGCTGGTGGCACCTCTGTCTTTCTCTGGATTTTCTTCCCTTTCAGACGCAGGCTGTTGGCCACCACACTTACGCTGCTGAATGCCATGGCAGCACCTCCAATCATCGGATTCAGGAGGAATCCGTTAAGCGGGTAGAGGATACCTGCCGCAATGGGCACTCCAATCAGATTATATATAAATGCCCAGAACAGGTTCTGATGAATGGTTCTTACCGTGAGCTGGGATAAGCGAATCGTTTCCGGGATTTTCATCAGATCGGACGACAGGATAGTAATCATTGCGGTATCCATTGCTATGTCGCTTCCTTTTCCCATGGCGATACTCAGGTCTGCCTGTGCCAGAGCTGCGCTGTCATTAATACCATCGCCTACCATCGCCACCTTCTTGCCCTCCTGTTGCAATTGCTTTATAAAGAGAGCCTTGTCCTGTGGAAGTACACTTGACTTATAATGTCCGATAGCTGCCTTCTGCGCTATTTCTCTGGCGGTGTCTTCATTGTCTCCTGTCAGCATGTAGACTGTAATTCCCATTTTCCGTAATCTGCGGATGGCTTCTTTTGAAGTCGATTTCATCTGATCTGTTATAGCGATCACCGCTATTGCTTTCGTAGAATGACCAAACCAGATAACCGTTTTTGCCTCTTTATGCCAGATGTCTGCCTGTTGCTGTAATTCTTCATCCGGATAAACTCCGTTGGCAATCAGTAAATCAGAGTTTCCCACATAATAGGTTTCATTATCGACCGTTCCTTTTATACCTTTTCCCGGGATATTCTCAAAACCTGTGACGGGGATGGCTGTCTCATTCTTCCATTCATTTACAACAGCTTCCGCAAGCGGATGTTCGGACAAACGTTCCAGACTATATAATATATTTCCGGTCTCTTCCGTTCCTTTGCTCCATAAGCTGTTTACAACAATGGGATGACCTTCGGTGATGGTCCCGGTTTTATCGAGCACCACTGCATCTATCTTCCGTGCGACTTCCAGGCTGGTGGCATCTTTTATCAGGATTCCCTGTTCCGCTCCCTTGCCTATTCCTACAATCAGTGCCGTCGGAGTGGCCAGTCCCAATGCGCAGGGACAGGCAATTATGAGTACGGTAACCATTGCCAGCAGTCCGTGTGTGAAGCCTTCCGTAGGTGCAAACAATATCCAGATGATAAACGACAGAACCGCTATTCCTATAATGACAGGTACAAAGATTCCTGCGATTTTATCTACCAGCTTCTGGACCGGCGCTTTACTTCCCTGCGCATCCTGTACCATGCGGATAATCTGTGCCAGCATCGTGTCCGATCCTGTCTTATCCGTCCTGAAACGAAAAGCTCCTTTCTGATTGATAGTACCTGCATATACCTTTTCGCCGGTCTGCTTGTGTACCGCTACCGGTTCACCGCTCAGCATACTTTCATCTACGTACGATTCGCCGATTGTCACTGTTCCGTCTACTGCTATGCGTTCTCCCGGCTTGACGGCAATGATATCGCTGATACGGGCTTTTTCAATCGGAACAGTCCGTTCGCCCGATTCGGTGATGATAGTGACGGTTTTAGGCTGTAGCCCTATCAGCTTTTTGATGGCGGTCGATGTGTTTTGTTTAGCCCGTTCTTCCAGTAATCTGCCTAGCAGGATGAAGGCGATAATCATACTTGCCGCCTCAAAGTAAAGATGCGGAGCTACGCCTCGCGATAACCAGAAATCGGGGAAAAGCAGGTTGAATACACTGAACAGATAAGCTATTCCGGTGCTGATGGCTACCAGTGTATCCATGTTTGAAGATCCATGTTTTAATTGTTTCCACGCATGGACGTAGAAACTGCGTCCGAAGCCCAGAACCACGATTGTAGATAGAATCCACACTATATATTTCATCAGTGTGAGCTCGGAAAACCACATGCTGATTACCATAACAGGCACTGCCAATGCTACCGCTCCGATTGTTTGGGTTTTCAGTGACCGGTACCTTTTCGCATGTGCTTGTTCCGCCTCTTCGTTGGTGTCATTGCCTGTATCTGTCAGCAAATCGTATCCGGCATTCTGTACCGCTGTTTTCAATGACTGATCCGAACATTCGTCAGAATCATAAACTACCTGTGCGCTGGCTATTGCATAATTGATAGTTGCTTCGCATACGCCCGGCTGGGCATTTAGTACCTTATCTATTCTGGCTGCACATGACGCGCAGCTCATTCCTGTGATCTGATATGTTTTTTTAGTTTTCATACGCTTTCCCTTTTTTTATTCTTTGCAAAGGTAAGGCGTAAGATGCGGAGGGTTGTTACAGAATTATGGATATGATTTATATCTTATACTTCATCCAACGGTTCCCGTTTATGTTCCTTGAGCTGCTTGAACTGGCTGGGTGTCATACCGGTCACATTACGAAATTGGGTACTCAGATGTGCAACGCTTGAGTATTGCAGCAGGTCGGCTATTTCACTGATGGAGAGTTCATCGTAGATAAGCAACTCTTTGATTCGTTCCACTTTCTGAGCAATATAGTACTTCTCTATGCTGACTCCGTTGACTTCGGAAAACAATTTGCTCAGAAAACTATAGTCGTAGTGGCATTTCTCTTTTAAGTATTCGGACAATTTAAGTTTGGAGGCATTATCTTCGTAATGTACCAATTCGATGATTGCAGTCCGAATCTGTTCGATGATGCGCATACGTTTATCGTCAATCCATTCGAATCCGTATTTTTCGAGCGCCTCTTTGATGTTTTTCCAATCATCGGGTTTTAGCTCCTCTTGTACGACAGCCTTGCCCAGTTCCACATTGAGAGGAGTGAGGTGCAGTCCTTTGAGCATTTCCGTTACAACCAGTACACAACGGTTGCAAACCATGTTTTTAATCAGGATAATGTGATTCTGCTCTGCCATAATACTACCTTCATTTAATTAATCAGATTCTAAAAGATGCGTTTCAGCAAGTTTGCAGGAAACAAACCTGTCTGCAAAAGTACGGATTTAAAAAGAAAATCAGCGTTTTTACTTTGAGATACTCCGTATTTCATTCTTTATTCGTCTCTTTTTTTGCAGAAATACCCAATGTTTGATGAACAGGTGAATTACAACTTGGAAACTCCTATAAGAGTACTTCCGGATAAGTACAAGACTTGCTTGTGAGAAGTACTTAAGTTGTATGGTGCTAGTACTACGTTTGAGTCGGAGATGTACAACATTTGCATGAAAGATGTACTACTTTTACTCCGTGCTATTATACAGCTATTTTCTGCATTCAGCCGCTATCCCCTTCTATGAAGGCATTTGCGAATGAAGCTGAAAGGGCTGAATGCGAAGTGTCAGTACTTTGCTAGTAAATGCACCTTTTGATGTAGCTGATCTGATACCGAACAAATTTATCTCTATCTTTGTCTTATTAATATTTGGAGAATAGAAAGTAAAGGTACCGTTGGAGAAGTTGCGGGAAAGGGAATTAACTTCTTCAAAAATGGTCTTTAGTATTATCTTAACTAGTAGAAAAATGGGGAATTTAATTTCATTTATGAAAGAAGTAGCCAATGGGCTGCGGGAAAGTGGGAATTATGGGACTGCCCACATTTACAGAAGTAGCATGAGTGCTGTCATTTCATTCCATGGAAGTGATAAACTTCCTTTCAGGAAAGTTACTCAGGAGTTTCTTAAAAGTT
>ERZ779942.1452-NODE-1452-length-11602-cov-3.71542_pt1 | contig 11602 bp, 9 predicted proteins | sample MGYA00511941_ERZ779942 | MGnify/ENA primary metagenome ERZ779942 (study PRJEB29588, sample SAMEA2148265) | human gut metagenome | biome: human gut; feature: human-associated habitat; material: faeces | place: Denmark | collected 2008/2010 ... | reverse complement strand
GCAGCTTTTGCAAAAATAAAATCAAGTTCTGCCAGAATCGTATAATCCGTAGCAATCTGTTCAGAAAAATTAGCAGTCAGACTGCTCAGGTTTTCTAAGATTTTTTCGATTTCGTCTTTTTCTTTTAACAGAAGTTCTTTGTATTCGTTATTCAGATTCACGACCGCCATCGGTTCAATGAAAAGGGTGGAACCGGATGAGGACTGGTCATGTACCATGCCGGGAATCTGGGATTTTGCCTCGGCTTTGACTGGCAGACAGTAGCGTCCGTCGCGCATGGTGATCACAGCGTCCTGCAAATAGCTTCTGGTTGTGCTGTTGTTGATCATGTTGTTCATCTGGGCGCGAATCCTGTCGTTCATGCCGCGCATGGAACGGCGGATGGAACGCAGTGTGCTGCTTGCGTCGTCGGCAATCTCGTCCTCTGCGAGAATGCAGCGCTTGATCTCGTCATAGAGCGGTGTCAGCGGTTCGATTTCGGTGAAAAATCCGGTCAGTGAATCGTCTGTAACTTCCTCTTTTTCTGAGCGGGAAAATGCTTTTACACGCTTGGCAGCCTCTAAGAGAGAACAGATCGAAAGCAGTTCTGCGGCACTTAAGGAGGCACCGATCTCTAAACGTTTCAGCGAGTCATTGACACTGTGCACGCCGGAAAATGAGAGGTTTCCACAACGGAACAGACGGCTTAATGCATCCTTCGTCTGGAGCTGAAGCTGCTCAATCTGGGCTTTGTCTGTGATGGGACGCAGTGCAAGACAGCGTTTTTTTGCTTCCGGACTGCATGCGTATTCAGACAGCTGATTTAAAATTTTATTATATTCTAATGTTTTTAAAACTTTTTCATTCATAAAACAAAAGTACTCCATCATCGTTTTAGCTGATCAGTTTTTATTATAGACCAAAGTGAAGCTGATGAAAAGAAGAGTTTGGCAGGAATTGCGCAAAAAAAGAAAGTATTGCAAGCGTATGTGTTTCAATTTATAATATAGATTGGTATGATTTTTCATGTATGGATCAAAAAGTAAAACAGATACAAGCTTGATTGCATTTGAAGGTGCGGCAGGAATGCCACTGCCTGGAAAGGAATATCATGCAGGAAAACAAACAGGATAAATATGAATTTATCAGTGAAAAAATAAAGGAAAAACCAGTGAATAAAAAGAAACTGGTATATCACGTATGCTTTGTCGTGCTTCTGGCAGTTTTATTTGGAATTGTGGCAAGCGTTACGTTCGTGCTTTGTCAGCCGAAAATGGATGATCTCCTTCATCCGAAGGAAGATCCGACCATCACGATCCCGAAAGATGAACCGGAGCAGGAGACAGAAACGGAAGAACCAGATACAGAGACAGAAACAAACGAACCGGATTCCGAGCCACAGATCGTGTATGAACAGCTTACACTGGCGGATTTCCAGGCATTGCAGAATGAGATGTATGCGATCGGAAAGCAGGCGAATAAGTTTATCGTGGCAGTGACCGGTGTCAAGAGCAATACGGACTGGTTCAATAATGCCTATGAGAGCAAGGGACAGGGTTCCGGTATTATTATTGCAAACAGTGGTCAGGAACTGTTGATCCTGACTGAGAGGAAAGTCATTGCAGGAGCGTCTTCTGTCTATGTGACCTTTGTCAATGACACATCGGTGGAAGCCTCTATCAAAAAATACGACGGAAATACGGGAATTACCGTACTCAGTGTTCCGGTGGATGAGATTGATAATGATACCATGAATCTGATTTCGGTCGCAGTGCTTGGCAATTCGCTTGCCATTACGCAGGGAACGCTTGCGCTTGCAGTTGGAAGTCCGCTTGGAACGAATTATTCCATTTTGACAGGAAATATCACTTCATCTGCTTATTCCATTTCAACAATTGATGCGAATTATGATATTTTTACAACGGATATTGTGGGAAGCAAAAACGGAAGTGGGGCACTTATCAATTTAAACGGCGAAGTGATCGGTCTTGTCACACAGGGATACAGCAGTGAGGGCGATCAGAATACGCTGACAGCAATCTCTATTTCAGAATTGAAACCGGTGATCGAGATGTTGTCCAATAATAAAGATATTCCATACATCGGTCTGGAAATCACTACAGTTACCAATACAATCGCAAAAGAGAATGATATTCCAAAGGGCGTTTATATTAAGGAAGTAAAAATGGATTCGCCGGCGATGGCAGCAGGGCTGCAGAGTGGTGATGTCATTACAGAGATTGACGGGGAAGCGGTGATCTCGGTTGATGGATATCAGACAAAATTGCTTTCCCTCACACCGGGCGATGTGGCGGAGGTCACGATTCAGAGACAGGGAAATGATGGTTATACGGAGATTAAATGCCCTGTAACGGTCAGTGTTTTACAGTAATACAAATACATAATTTGGAGGTAATAATTGTTATGAAATATATTGAAAGTCTCCGCGAAGGCGAGAGGATTAATGAGATTTACCTGTGCAAGACAAAACAGTCTGCGCTGACGAAGGCAGGCAAACCTTACGAAAACGTTATTTTACAGGATAAAACAGGAATCCTGGATGCAAAAATCTGGGATCCGGGTTCTGTTGGAATCGATGATTTTGATTCGTTGGATTACGTTGCTGTTATGGGAGATATCACAAGTTTTCAGGGGAATTTACAGCTCTCCATCAAGCGTGTCAGAAAAGTGCAGGAAGGGGAGTATGATCCGAAGGATTATCTTCCGGTCAGCGAGAAAAATATTGATGAAATGTATGAGGAACTGTGCGGTATTATCCGTTCGGTGAACAATCCATATTATAAAAAACTGTTAAGCAGTTTTTTCTTAGAGGACAAAGAGTTTGAGAAACGTTTCAAATTCCACTCCGCAGCGAAAACCGTTCATCATGGTTTTGTGGGTGGATTGTTAGAGCATACGCTCAGTGTGACAAAGCACTGTGATTATTTTGCAGCTTATTATCCTATGTTAAACCGCGATCTGATTTTGACTGCGGCGATTTTCCATGACATCGGAAAATTGGAAGAATTATCTGTTTTCCCGGAAAATGATTACACAGACGAAGGACAGTTGTTAGGTCATATTATGATCGGGGCAGAGATGGTCGGAGAGCGTATCCGCACAATCGAAGGTTTCCCGGTCCGCATGGCAAACGAATTAAAGCATTGTATTCTCGCACATCACGGAGAGCTGGAATATGGTTCGCCGAAGAAGCCGGCACTTGCAGAAGCGCTGGCACTCAGTTTTGCTGATAATGTGGATGCGAAGATGGAGACGATTCGTGAAATTTTTACAAATGTACCGGAGAATAATGTGGAGTGGCAGGGATTCAACCGTCTGCTCGACAGCAATATTCGGAGATCCAGTCTGAAATAGGAAAGAAGAATGAATAAAAACGATATTATTACATTGAAGATTGAGGATATGGGAATTGACGGAGAGGGCATTGGAAAGATAGATGGCATGACTTTTTTCGTCAAGGATGCAGTGATCGGGGATGAGATTGAGGCGCGCATTACCAAATTGAAAAAGAATTATGGTTATGCGAGAGTGGAGCAGATCGTAAAGCCGTCCGGCTTCCGCACGGAGCCAAAATGTGAACTGCCAGATTCAGGCGATGGACTATGCAAAACAGCTGGAGTTTAAGGAGAACAAGGTAAAAAATAATCTGGTACGCCTCGGCGGATTTCATGCAGACTTTGTGGATTCTGTGACGGAGCCAATCGTTGGCATGGAGAATCCTTACCGTTACCGCAATAAGGCACAGTTTCCAATCGGAAAAGATAAAGATGGAAATATCATTGCAGGGTTTTACGCCTCGCGCACGCACAGCATTATTCCGGTAAAAGACTGCATGCTTGGCGTGGCAGAAAACCGTGAGATTTTAGAAGCGATCCTATCCTATATGCGTGAGTGCCACATAGAACCCTACGATGAGAAAACCGGAAGAGGGCTTGTGCGCCACGCACTGATCCGCTATGGTTTTACGACAAAAGAGATCATGGTATGCCTTGTCGTTAACGGCAGGAAACTTCCGGCACAGAATGTGCTTGTGGAGAAGTTGCAGGTAATTTCTGGCATGACAAGTATTTCCATTAATATTAATCAGAAGAATACGAATGTGATCCTCGGCGAGCAGACCGAGACTATCTGGGGACAGTCTTACATTACGGATTACATTCATTTAAGAGACTGCATGAATTTTGAGCGGACTGGAAAAGCAATCTCCTATCATATTTCACCACAGTCTTTTTATCAGGTGAACCCGGAACAGACCGAGAAGCTTTACAGCCTTGCGTTGGAGTATGCAGGACTTACCGGAAAGGAGTCCGTCTGGGATCTGTACTGCGGAATCGGAACCATTTCTTTATTCCTTGCCGGAAAAGCCGGGCATGTGTATGGAGTGGAGATTGTACCACAGGCGATTGCCGATGCAAAAGACAATGCAAAGCGGAATGGATTTTCCAATACCGGGTTTTTCGTTGGAAAAGCAGAGGAAGTATTGCCGGAATTTTATGCGAAGCATAAGAATGAAAAGACAGATATGCTGCACCCGGATGTGATCGTGGTTGATCCTCCGAGAAAAGGCTGCGATGAGAAATGTTTAGAGACAATGCTTCTGATGAAGCCGGAACGCATTGTTTATGTGAGCTGTGATTCTGCGACACTGGCGAGAGATCTTAAGGTGCTGGCGGAAGGCGGATATGAGGTGAAACGTGTCCGGGCGGTGGATCAGTTTGCGCATACGACACATGTTGAGACTGTGGTAGGACTACACAGAAAGGATATGTAGAAATCCTTGAATTTACGCACTTTGTAGAGTTTTTCAGCTTCAACAGGATTGCTGAAAATCACAAGGCACTTTGCTATTGTAGGTAGAAGAATAGCGGTAGCGAGTGGGTAGTCAGTTGCAATGGCTGGCTACCTGCTTTTTTATATTCCGGTAACTTTATTCAGCAAAACAAAACCAAAGGTCGGTCTGTTAATGATTCCAAAGACCTGTGCATATATGTGGTTGACTGCAATCAGGTTGACCGTTTTATATTTTACAGAAATCTCCCTGACTTTTTAGTAAAAAAGACACTTCATAAACAGTTGACATTCGATAAAAAGTATGTATGCTTTAAAATAACAAATAGTGCAAGATATGAGTGGGGAAGCCGGTATGGGAAGAGAAAAGAGAGGGAAACAGACACTTAGGAAAAAGATGATGGTTGTTATGCTGATCAGTGCGATGTCAAGTATCCTTGCAGTGGTGATTGTGTCATATATGACAATCCGAATGATACGGAATGACAGTATTCAGGAAAGCATGCAGATATATCTGGAACAGATAACGCGGGAGACGGATAGTGCTTATTATGACATGATCAGTATTGTCAACCAGATGAGTCCTAGCGGACTTATAGGAAACGTGGTAGAGTCTTATTTAAGTGCTGAGGATAATTTTGACAAGTATACGGGACAGAAATCACTCAGAGAAGAGCTGGTAAAGCTAGGATATGTGAATACAAAGCTGCTCGGTGTTACTTATTATGACCTGGAAGAGCAAAGTGAACTGATCAGAAATATCAATGTCAGGAATCTGGATCAAGTATATCAGACTATCCCCAATGTAACTGAAAATATTGGAAATACAATCCAGGCTATGCATTCATCCTGCCTGGGAATCAGGGAAAGACCGGTGATATCGGTAAAGCGGAGGGTTTCCTTCAGCAACAGGCAGAAATTGGATATTTATGCAGAGATAGAGCCGGATATGAGTGTTGCGGAAAGGCTAAACAAAGAAAACTGGACATATACTTATATGGAACTGGATGAGAATGGTATTGTGCAGTACAGTAATAACCCTGCGATTATCCGGGGGCAGCAGCTCCTGTCCAAATTGCCGGAAAAAGAAGAGTATGCGGTGACAAGCCAGGAAGGATATAAGGTCATGGTATACCGCAGTGAGATAGGATATGCGAATGCCATTGCGCTGCAGGAGAATACATATCAGAAAGAAATGAATATGTGGAGGCTGAAGCTGCTGGTTATCATCCTTGTGTCGTTCTGTGTTTTCTCAGGCTCTGTCATTTACCTCTACCGGTTAATATGTAAGCCGCTCAATCAGTTTCAGGAACAGCTGCTTCAGATTGGAGGAGGCTCCCTACAGATGGTAAAGCAGGAGTATGGTATCAAGGAATTCGATGACCTGATGCATGAAGTGGAGAAGATGAAGGACCAGATCAGGAATCTTATTGATAACGTTGTGGAAAAAGAAAAAAATATCCAGCGGATAGAATATGAGAAGCTCCTGTTCCAGATTAATCCACATTTTCTGCTCAATACTTTAAACTCTATCCAGTGGATGGCAAGGATGAGCCATCAGGATAATATTACGGAATTTGTGCAGAGATTAAAGAAGCTGCTGTCGTACAATCTGGGAAAAGAGGGGATGCAGACAACACTTCGGACAGAGATTGATATTGTGAAAGAATATATCGCACTCCAGCAGATGCGATATGATTTTGTGATAGAAATGAATGTGGAGGAAGGCAGTTATCTGGAACAGCCAACGGTGCGGATGCTGCTTCAGCCGCTGGTGGAAAATGCGATACAGTATGGACTTGGAAAGGATGAGAAAATAACAATGCGGATCTTTGAAGATAATAGACGGGGATTAGCAGCAATCACCATAGCAGACAGCGGTAACGGACTGACCATAGAGGAGATTAATCAGATTAATGCACCTTTTGATTATAATCTGCAGAAAATGCAGAATGGGAACAGAGGGATTGGTCTGCGGTATGTAAAGGCAATGCTGGATTCATTCTATGAAGGACAGACGAATCTGTTTGTAAATTGCAAAAAAGGACATGGAACCAAGATTACAATTCTGATCCCGGTTCAGGAAGAGTTACGGGATAAAGCTAAAGTGACAGATACCGGTATAGAATAAGAGGGTATGAGGGAATGAGAGTATTAGTTGTTGATGATGATAAACTGGCTAGGAAAGGTCTGATATCCATAATGAACTGGGAAAAATATGGATTTGAAGTTGTGGGCGATGTCCAGAATGGGAGTAAAGCACTGGAATTTCTGAAGGATAACATGGTAGATGTTGTGTTCACGGACATAGATATGCCGGAGATAGATGGGATTGAGCTGATGGAAAGATGCAGAACAGAATATCCGGATGTGAAATTTGTGATTTTTTCAGTACATGAAGATTTCCGTTATGCACAGAAAGCCATGAGGCTGGGAGCACTGGATTACATATCTAAGATAAGCTTTGATGGGGATGACTGTGACCAGATACTGGAGCGGGTGGATAGAAAATATAAGGATAATCTGTTAAAAAAGGAAAAAAGGCAGGAGGATCACGGATTACGCAAAAAGCTGGAAAATGCATGGATGAACACCAGATGGATATATGATGATAACGAGTTTGGCAGGTTGTGTGAAATGACAGGGGAAGTGGAGCTTCGCACTGCCGAAAGGATTTTTGTAAAGAGCCTCCACCGCATTCAGGAGATCACAGGGGAAGAGTATGAATTTCCGGCGCTATCCTCCGTAAATGATATGCTGGCATGGGTAAAAAAATGGAAGGATGAGCTGTACCGGACGTGCCTGCAGACAGAAAAAGCAAATGATATCTATAGCTTTGCAAGGATCATCCTATACATAGAAGAACATGTAGAAGAAAATCTGAAGTCGGAAGATGCTGCGGCGGAGATTGGAATGAGCAGAAGCTATTTCAGCACGAGATTTAAAGAAATGACCGGTGATACATTTCATAACTATGTGATCAGCAGAAAAATGAATGCGGCAGCATGTAAAATGGAAAAAGGAACTGAAAATATCACACAGATTGCATCAGATCTGGGATATGACAATTATTATTATTTTACAAAAGTGTTTACAAAAGAATATGGATGCACACCAACAGAATATGCAAACAGGGTTAAAAAATGTTCGATTTGATTCGGACATTTTTTTAAATTTAAAAAAAAGACTGTAAAATCAGAAACAATATCGTCTAGTGAAAAATATGATTACAGGATAAACTGTCTATAAAAGAAAGGAGGTTTACTCATGTACATTAAAAGGTTTGTGAAACATTATTACATAATGCTGGTGCCGGCTTTCCTGTGGCTGCTCTTTTTCAGTATCGTGCCTATGTTTGGAATCGTGATGGCTTTTCAGGATTATAATCCGGGACAGGGCATCCTGCATTCCAAATTTGTTGGTCTGGCTAATTTTGAGTATATGTTTCAGATGAGTGACATTGCACAGGTTTTGCGTAATACAGTCACTATTGCTGTGGGTAAGATCATTGGAAATATTATTTTCCCGCTGATCTTTGCATTATTATTAAATGAACTGGCATTGAAAAGACTGAAGCGTCCGATTCAGACAATCGTATACTTACCGTATTTTCTGTCCTGGGTTATTCTTGCAAAGATCGTGCTGAACATTTTCGGTTATACAGGACCGATAAATCAGCTGATACAGCTGTTTGGCGGTGACCCGATTAATTTCTTCGGGGAAGCAAAGCTGTTCCAGCCGCTGGTGATTGGTACGGACATCTGGAAAGGGTTCGGTTATAATACAGTAGTTTATCTTGCTGCTATCCTGGGTGTTGATAAATCATTGTATGAAGCGGCAGCAGCAGATGGTGCCGGCAGGTTTAAGAGGATATGGCATGTGACGCTGCCGGGTATAAGGACGACAGTAGCACTTCTGGCTATCCTGTCTCTTGGCAATATATTAAATGCAGGATTTGACCAGATATATAATCTGTATAACCCATTGGTATATTCAACAGGAGATATTATTGATACATGGGTATACAGGGCTGGTTTGCAGAATCTGCAGTATTCTCTGGCAACAGCAGTCGGATTATTCAAGTCTGTGATTAGTGTCATATTGATTGCCCTGGGTTACCGGCTTGCAGATAAATTTACCGGTTATAAACTGTTTTAGGAGGTGATATCTATGATTGAGAATAAAAGCCTCGGATCCAAGATTTTCGATGCTTTGAATGTGGTGTTCCTTGTTATAGTTATGTTGATCTGTATTATGCCTGTATGGTATGTCCTCTGTGTATCCTTGAGCAGCAGGGAAGCCGTTAATGCAGGAAAAGTTGCTTTCTGGCCGGTTGGCTTCAATCTGTTCTCCTACCAGAAGATTTTGGGAGAAGGTGAATTTTTTGGTTCGTTCCTGATATCTATAAAAAGAGTAGTACTGGGTACTGCTGTCAGCATGGTATGTGTTCTTATGGCAGCGTTCCCGTTGTCAAGAACGAAAAAGCAGTTCCCCCATAAAGAAATCTTCATGTGGATTCTTGTATTTTGTATGTTATTCAGCGGTGGTACTGTTCCATGGTATATCACTATGAGAAGCTACCATCTGATGGACAGTATCTGGGGACTGGTGCTGGGAACAGGACTACAGGTGTTTAATGTAATCCTTGCAGTGAACTTTTTTAAAAATCTTCCATCAGAGCTGGAAGAAGCATGTTTTATTGATGGCGGCGGACCGTGGAGGAATCTGATATCCATATACATACCGCTGGCAAAACCGATGGTGGCAACCATTGCACTTTTTACCATGGTCATGTACTGGAATGAATTCTTCCAGGGAATGGTCCTGAGTACAAGACAAAGCAGTTACCCACTGCAGACCTATATCCAGCAGATGGTTGTAACACTGGATTATTCTACAATGAACGTAGAACAGATCGCACAGGCGATGAAATTAAATAATCTCTCATTGGATTCAGCAAAGATATTTATAGCTATGATACCGGTACTGATTGTATATCCATTCCTGCAAAGATATTTTGTAGATGGTATTACACTTGGATCAGTAAAAGGATAAAAAAGGAGGAAAAGTATGAAACAGAAACAGATTATCGCACTTGTAAGTGCAACGGCACTGGCTGCGACTGCGCTGGCAGGCTGCGGCAAAACATCAGAAGAAAACACACAGACAACAGCAGTAAAAGAGGCAGAAGGAACAGCCAAGGAAGATCTCCCATTTTCAAAATATGCAGAGACAGTAACTGTCCATCTGGGCGGTTCATTGGATGCAAATGCGAAGATTCCTGACGGAATGAGCTATGAGGATAACTCCTATACACGCTTCTTGAAGGATGAGCTTAATATCGAGGTCGTATACGACTGGGTTGCATCCTCATCTGACTTTGACGAGAAAATGAACCTGTGTATCGGAAGCGGTACGATCCCTGAGATGATGAATGTCAATGCTGCACAGTACAGGGCACTTCTGAAATATGATATGATCCAGCCGCTTGATCAGTATTTTGATGACTATGCTTCAGATACGCTGAAAGGATTTGTGGAATCCGGTGGAGAAGAGCTGAAAAAATGTATCTCCAATGATAAGGGAGAGATGATGGCAATCCCAGCCCCGAATATCGCAGCTAGCGGCATCAATGAAATGTGGATCCGTCAGGACTGGCTGGATAATCTTGGACTGGAGGTTCCAAGAACCTGGGATGAGCTGGTAACAGTAGCAGAGGCATTCGTAACCCAGGATCCGGATGGCAACGGGGAAGCTGATACCATTGGAATTCTTGGACCAGGTAATTCAGATCACATGAATGCAATTGGAGGAAACCAGTATGGACTTGATCCATTGTTCTGCAGTTTCCAGTCTTATCCACAGTACTGGCTGAAGGATGAGGATGGAACTGTAAAGTATGGTTCAATTCAGCCGGAGACCAGAACAGCCCTGGAAAAAATACAGAAATTGTATACAGATAAACTGATTGATCCGGAAATGCTTGTCAGAAATGACAGTAAGGAACCTCTTCTGGCTGGAAAGGTCGGAATTTTCTTTGGACCATGGTGGTGTGGCTATACAGTGGGAGATGCCACACTGGCAGGCGAAGCAGATTGGAGAGCATATTTTACACCATTGGCTGAGGACGGAAACTATTATACTCATATGGCAGAGCCTACAACGAAATATGTAGTAGTAAGTAAGAGCTGCAAGAACCCGGAAGCTGCATTTAAGATTATTAGCTATCTGATTGCTAATGAACAACAGTGGACAGCAGATGGCATTACCTCCACAGAAATGAGTGCTGCGGATTTATATCCGTTATGGAATGTCTACGACAATGCAAATGAGATTGAAGTATCCACTGAGACTCTTGAAAAATATCTTGCAGGAGAGATTACAATGGATGATGTCGATTTCTCACAGCATAAATTGTTAAAGAACGATATGGAAGCGGTTATTGAACTGAAAAAGGAACCTTATGATGATTTCAGCCTGGATAAATGGAATCTGGACAGTGACCTTGCAAAAACTAATCTTCCGAGACTTGTGTCACTTCTGGTTGGCGGTAATCCATTGGTAAATGATAAATATATACCGGTTTACAATGCATATAGCGGTCAGACAGAAACTATGGAGACCAAATGGGCAAACCTGAAAAAAATGGAAGAAGAAACATTTGCAAAAATTGTTATGGGAAAAGCAGATATCAGCGAATTCGATACTTTCGTTGAAAACTGGAAGAATCAGGGCGGTGACCAGATTCTCAAAGAAATTAACGATGAATTAAGTAAGTAAAAGAGACGGCGGCTGATGGTGTTCATTAGCCGCT
>ERZ779942.1426-NODE-1426-length-11777-cov-2.68546_pt1 | contig 11777 bp, 6 predicted proteins | sample MGYA00511941_ERZ779942 | MGnify/ENA primary metagenome ERZ779942 (study PRJEB29588, sample SAMEA2148265) | human gut metagenome | biome: human gut; feature: human-associated habitat; material: faeces | place: Denmark | collected 2008/2010 ... | reverse complement strand
AAAGTCTGGGCTTTGTGCATAAAAAAAGGTTGTGCCAGCGTTTTGACACAACCTCGCTTAATTGGTCGCTAAGATAGTAATAAATTATCATTTAATTGCTTCTTCGAATAAATTATATGCTTTCATGACTTTCTTAGATGCTCCGCTTTTGATTTTATAATCAAAATAGCCTTTAGAAGTTTCAATTCTAATTGCAGTCATTTTATTATCTTTAAAAACAGATAAATCTCCTAATAATAATAAACGCACTCCCCATAAATCCATGCCTAATGCTCCAACTGTCCCCTCACCATTTCCAGATATGTAATCTGAAACTTTGAATACATAAGGATTTTCTTCTTCATCGAGAAAGATTACTTTTGATCCTTTATTTACATATCTTGATTCTGCTGTTAACCATTTCAATAAAATAAAATTCAAACCATTTTCAAGACCAAAACATATCCAAATATTTTTACCGGTCTGAGTTCCTATGAAGGCTTCAGATGAAATTTTCTCATAGGATGTATATACAACTTTATCTTTAGTGAATTTATCTATTCTATTGACTGAAATTTTTTGCGCTTGAACACCAATATTAAATATCAGAAATAGTAATAATAGGAGGAAAATTTTTCTTTTCATATTATTTTTTGTTACATTTAAATTTAGCATGTATCTTTTCACCATTCAAAGTGATCTGTAATTCACAATAATCCCACCATAAATCTTTTACATAGCATTTCATGTACTCTTGATCTTCGGTATAAAATGTTAGGCAGATTATTGATTTCGGAGCTACAGCACGCCCTAGCAATCCACAATTAGTATCTCGGATAGAAGATGCAGTGAATAGTAAGTAACAGACCAACTCATTTTAGGAAGATGACAAAAGAACAAGGATAGTGAGTACAAAACAGTCCCTTTTTCGTCTTATCTATACGTAAAAATATAGATTAGAATGAAAAGCCGACTGAAACAACAAATATTTGCATTCTTTTTATTGGCATGTACTGCTATATCTCCTGCCAATGCTTTGCAAACACATTCACTTCGTGAACTATTTCAGAATCCATCGGATGAAGCAAAGCCTTGGACTTTTTGGTACTGGATGTTTGGTGCTGTATCCAAAGAAGGTATTACTGCTGATCTGGAAGCAATGAAGCACGCCGGATTGGGAGGAACTTATCTGATGCCAATCAAAGGCGTCAAAGAAGGACCGCAATACAAAGGTAAAGCGCAACAGTTAACTCCCGAATGGTGGGAAATGGTGCGTTTTAGCATGGAAGAAGCCGATCGTTTAGGGTTAAAGTTGGGGATGCATATTTGTGATGGTTTTGCATTGGCAGGCGGTCCCTGGATGACTCCGAAAGAATCGATGCAGAAAGTAGTCTGGAGTGATACAATCGTCGACGGTGGCAAAATCAAAGAATTGTATTTGCCACAACCGGAAGCTTATGAAGGATTTTATGAAGATATCTCTTTATTTGCCCTACCTGTAAAAGAGGAAGTGGCAGATGTCATGCCGGCTAAAATTACTTGTACCAATATCGCTAAAGGAGATCATATCGACGCCAAGAAAACCGTAAACATGGATGATGCCGGAGTAATCCGTTCATCTTATCCTTGCTATATTCAATATGAATACGAACAGCCTTTTACTTGCCGCAATATTGAAATTATTCTAAGTGGTAATAATTATCAGGCACACCGTCTGAAAGTAATGGCAAGTGATGATGGAACGAACTATCGTCTGGTGAAGCAACTCGTTCCTACACGTCAGGGATGGCAGAATACAGATGAAAATTCCACCCATACAATACCTGCCACAACCGCCCGCTATTTCCGCTTTTACTGGACACCTGAAGGTAGCGAACCGGGAAGCGAGGATATGGATGCAGCCAAATGGAAGCCAAACTTGAAAATCAAGGAACTGCGCCTTCATCAGGAAGCCCGGTTGGACCAATGGGAAGGTAAAGCCGGACTGGTATGGCGTGTCGCTTCTTCGACAAAGGAAGAAGAAGTAGGAGGGAAGGACTGCTATACCCTTTCACAGATTCTTAATCTGACGGACCAATTTAAAAACAATTCGAAGAGCAATTTTAAAGAAAGAACATTAACCGCAACTCTTCCTAAAGGTAAGTGGAAAATACTCCGCATGGGACATACCGCCACCGGACATACCAACGCCACCGGCGGAGGGGGAAAGGGGCTGGAATGCGACAAGTTTAATCCTGTGACAGTCCGTAAGCAGTTCGACAACTGGTTTGCACAAGCTTTCGTAAAGACAAATCCGGAGGTTGCACGCCGTGTATTAAAATACATGCATGTGGATAGCTGGGAATGCGGGAGCCAGAACTGGAGTGAGACTTTTGCAGCCGAGTTCAAAAAACGCCGTGGATATGATTTAATGCCTTACTTGCCACTACTGGCAGGCATCCCGATGGAAAGTGCCGAACGAAGTGAGAAGATTCTACATGATGTCCGCACAACGATAGCGGAACTTGTTGTGGATGTTTTCTATCAGGTATTGGCCGATTGCGCCAAAGAATATGATTGCCAGTTTTCTGCCGAATGTGTAGCACCTACCATGGTCAGTGACGGCTTGCTGCATTACCAGAAAGTAGACCTTCCTATGGGAGAATTTTGGCTGAACAGTCCTACTCATGATAAGCCGAACGATATGCTGGATGCCATTAGCGGAGCGCATATCTATGGCAAGAATATTATTCAGGCGGAAGGTTTCACGGAAGTACGCGGAACTTGGGACGAACATCCAGCAATGTTGAAAGCATTACTGGACCGTAACTATGCTTTAGGCATCAACCGCCTTTTCTTCCATGTATATGTTCATAATCCTTGGTTAGACCGCAAACCGGGTATGACTCTGGATGGCATCGGCCTTTTCTTCCAACGTGACCAGACATGGTGGAACAAGGGAGCAAAAGCATTCTGTGACTACATAACCCGTTGCCAATCATTATTGCAATACGGACATCCAGTAATCGACATAGCTGTCTTTACGGGTGAAGAAATTCCAAGACGTTCAGTATTGCCGGAACGTTTAGTTCCGTCTCTTCCGGGAATTTATGGTGCCGAACGGGTGGAAAGCGAACGTATTCGTTTGGCGAACGAAGGACAACCCTTACGTGTGCGCCCGGTAGGCGTAACACACTCTGCAAATATGGCCGACCCTGAAAAGTGGGTAAATCCACTTTGTGGATATGCTTATGATAGCTTTAATAAAGATGCGTTACTCCGTTTGGCAAAAGCAGAAAACGGTAGAATGACGCTGCCCGGTGGAGCCAGTTATAAAGTTTTGGTATTACCTCTTCCCCGCCCAATGAATCCGGAACCTGTATTATCTCCGGAAGTACAGAAAAAGATCAATGAATCTAAAGAGGCAGGTGTGTTGATCCCTTCTCTTCCTTATATGGAGGATGATTTCTCTGCATATGGATTAGAACGTGATATGATTGTACCGAAAGATATTGCATGGACACATCGACGCGGTGAACTCGGCGACATTTATTTCATTGCCAATCAGCAGGAAGAAACACGTACATTTACTGCAAGCATGCGCATCGACAGAAAACCGGAATGTTGGAATCCGGTAACGGGTGAAATGAATATCCACCCTGTTTATCAGATAAAAGGTAATCGGACGGAAGTTACCCTTACATTGGCCCCTAATGAATCTGTATTCATAGTATATCCCATAGAGAAAGCTAATGAAAGCAAAGGAAAGGAAGATATTCTGCAAAAAGTACAAAAGAGTAAAAATAGCCCGGCAAAAGAGTTGCTGGATATAAGTTTGGATGCAGAAGAATACACCGTAACATTTGTCGCTAACGGTCAAACAGTTACCCGAAAAGCCCTTTTCGATTGGAGTAAAGAAGATAACGAGCGGATTCGTTATTATTCCGGAACCGCTATCTATAAAACCACTTTCCCTTGGAAGTACAAAGAGCAGAAAGACCGACAGGTGTATTTGCATTTGGGAACAGTTTACAATCTGGCTACAGTTCGTGTGAATGGAATAGACTGCGGTACGGTCTGGACAGCTCCCTACCGGGCTGACATTACAGCAGCCTTGAAAAAGGGAACAAATGAGCTTGAAATCGAAGTAACAAACACATGGGCAAATGCACTGAAAGGGACAGATGAAGGGAAAGCACCCTTTGAAGGCATCTGGACAAATGCGAAATACCGGAAACAGGAGAATACATTACTTCCGGGCGGATTGCTTGGTCCACTATATTTGGAACAGAGTAATTAATATAACAACATAATAATGAGAAGTTCAAGATTCAAAATAAGCATTCTATTGACCGGTTTTCTGCTGGCTATATGCTTATCAACACGTGCAGAAGTAAAGTTGCCTGCTATTTTCTCTGACGGTATGGTAATGCAACAAAAGACAAACGCTAACCTTTGGGGAACAGCCACTCCCAACAAGAATGTAACAATAACTACCAGCTGGGACGGAAAGCAATATGTAGCAACAGCAGACAAGAACGGAGCATGGAAGCTGGCAGTCCCCACTCCCGAGGCAGGGGGCCCTTATACTGTAACCTTTGACGATGGAAGTCTCAAAACACTAAATAATATTCTGATAGGCGAATTATGGCTATGCTCCGGTCAGAGCAATATGGAAATGCCGATGAAAGGTTTTAAAAACCAACCTGTAGAGAATGCCAACATGGATATTCTTCACAGCAAAAATAGTAATATCCGCCTGTTTACAGTAAAACGTACTTCCACCATGATTCCTCAAAATGATGTAGTCGGTTCATGGAAAGAAGCAACTCCTGTCAGTGTCCGTGATTAGGGCGCCAGCCTATTATTTCGGAAGATTAATCAATGAAATTTTAGAAGTCCCGGTAGGGCTGGTAGTAGCAGCTTGGGGTGGTTCTGCCTGCGAAGCATGGATGACTGCCGATTGGTTGAAAGCGTTCCCGGATGCAAAGATACCTCAATCGGAAGCAGATATAAAATCCAAAAACCGTACTCCGACTGTGTTATATAATGGCATGTTGCATCCACTGATCGGTATGACAATGAAAGGAGTGGTCTGGTATCAGGGAGAAGATAACTGGAATCGTGCCCATACCTATTCGGATATGTTTACTACATTGATTAACGGTTGGCGTGCCGAATGGAAACAAGGCGATTTTCCTTTCTACTACTGTCAGATAGCTCCATATGACTATAGTATCATCACGGAAAAAGGCAAAGAAGTGATAAATTCAGCCTATCTGCGTGAAGCGCAGGCGCAAGTGGAACATCGTGTATCTAACAGCGGCATGGCTGTACTGCTGGATGCAGGAATGGAGAAAGGGATTCATCCCGCAAAGAAACAGATTGCCGGAGAACGTCTGGCACTTCTTGCACTGACAAAGACATATGGTGTGGAAGGGGTGAACGGAGAAAGTCCTTATTATAAAAGTATTGAAATCAAAAACGATACCATAGTCGTTAGTTTCGAACGTGCAAATATGTGGATCAGTGGCAAGAACTGCTTTGAATCGAAAAACTTCCGGATAGCAGGCGAAGATAAAATATTCTATCCGGCTAAAGCATGGATTGAACGCAGCAAGATACTTGTAAAAAGTGATAAAGTCCCGCATCCGGTAGCTGTCCGTTATGGATTCGAGAATTATGTGGAAGGAGATGTATATTGTGACGGTCTGCCGTTAGGGTCTTTTCGTTCAGACGATTGGTACATTCCCGAATATAAAAAAGATTAGCTATGAGCTGAATTTGACGAATAGAATATGAATCGATTTTATCTGATTATAATAATGGTATTTGTTGGCGTGTCGGCTTTTTGTAGCCAGCATGCCAATGTCGTTTGGAACACTCCTAGTCGAAATTCCTCCGAATCTATGCCTTGCGGTGGCGGTGATATCGGCATGAATATATGGGTGGAAGAAGGTGATCTGCTGTTTTATGTAAGCCGTAGCGGTACATTCGACGAAAACAACTGCCAACTGAAACAAGGACGTTTTCGGATTCGTCTGTCTCCCAATCCTTTGAAAGATGCAAAAGATTTCCGTCAGGAGCTAAAACTAAAAGATGGGTACGTAGAAGTATCAGCAGGAGGTACACGGATACAGTTGTGGGCAGATATTTTTCATCCGGTAGTTCATGTGGAAATAACCAATGCACAACCTTTGCAAACAAAACTCTCTTATGAGAACTGGCGATATAAGGAACGAATGATCAGAAAAGGAGAGGGGCAACAATGCTCTTACAAATGGGCACCTCCGAAAGGAACTGTTACCAACGCCGACTTTGTTTCTTTATCTTCCAAAAAGGAATTACCCGGAATGACGGAAGAGAGAAACTTGCTTCTATTCTATCACCGGAATCCCGAACAAACCGTTTTTGACATTGCTGTGGCCCAACAAGGAATGGAAAATGTGGAATCTCAAATGATGAATCCTTTAAAGGACCTAACTTTCGGTGGTTATCTTTTTGGAAATAATTTGGAATTTACGGATACAACAGACAGTATCTATGCCGGTACAGATTCCCGTGCTTGGACCTTCCACTCTTCAAAGGCTTCTCGGAAAGAACAATTTTGCATCGTTCTGCACACAGACCAGACGGAAACGGTCGATCAATGGGAACAAGGCTTAAAAACTACTTTGCAAAGGATTGCCCCACAGGGAAAGATATCATCAAAAATTGTATCACAAGACAAAAAGCAGACCCGCGCATGGTGGAACTCCTTCTGGCAACGCAGCTTTATTGAAGCAATCGGAGAAGCAGAAAATAAGGATGGCAACGATGTAGAAGAAATCACCCGAAACTACACTCTTTTCCGCTATATGCTGGGCTGCAATGCCTACGGCAGTGTCCCTACCAAGTTCAACGGTGGATTATTCACCTTCGATCCTTGCCATATAGACGATAAACAGGCATTCACCCCTGATTACCGGAAATGGGGAGGAGGTACGATGACAGCACAGAATCAGCGACTTGTATACTGGCCGATGTTAAAAAGCGGAGACTTCGATATGATGCCCTCCCAATTCAATTTTTACAACCGGATACTAAAAAATGCAGAACTTCGTAGCCAAGTGTATTGGCAGCATGACGGAGCATGTTTCTGCGAACAAATAGAAAACTTTGGCTTGCCCAATCCTGCGGAGTATGGCTTCAAACGTCCGGAATGGTTTGACAAGGGATTGGAATATAATGCTTGGTTAGAGTATGAGTGGGATACCATACTTGAATTTTGCCAAATGATACTGGAAACCAAAAATTATGCAAATGCAGACATTACCCCGTATTTACCCTTAATTGAAAGTTCGCTGACATTTTTCGATGAACATTATCGGCAGCTTGCTTCCCGTCGAGGACGGAAAGCGTTGGACGGCAACGGACATCTGATCCTGTTTCCGGGTTCTGCCTGCGAAACGTATAAGATGACCAACAATGCCAGCAGTACAATCGCCGCTTTGCGGACCGTACTGGAAAACTATGGAAAGAAAAATGAAATGCTGAAAACAATTCCTCCAATTCCATTGCGATACATAGAGGTCAAGGATTCCTTGAATCCCACAGCACCTCCCGAACTGAAACAAACGATTTCTCCTGCTGTAAGCTGGGAACGAATCAACAACATAGAGACTCCGCAACTGTATCCCGTATTTCCCTGGCGCATTTATGGAGTAGGAAAAGAGAATCTGGAATTAGCCCGCAATACTTATTTCTATGATCCGGAGGCTATTAACTTTCGCTCTCATATCGGATGGAAACAAGATAATATTTGGGCAGCCTGTCTGGGATTGACCGAAGAAGCCAAAAGGCTATCTCTCGCCAAACTCTCAAACGGGCCACATCGCTTTCCTGCCTTTTGGGGACCGGGATATGACTGGACACCCGATCACAACTGGGGAGGTAGCGGTATGATAGGACTTCAAGAAATGCTATTACAGACTAACGGTAATCAAATACTCCTTTTCCCCGCATGGCCCAAAGAATGGGATATACATTTCAAACTTTATGCACCGGGTGAAACGACAGTAGAAGCAACCTTAAAGGATGGAAAAGTGACAGAACTGAAAGTATCACCGGAAAGTAGAAAGAAAGATATCATTATAATGATTGAGAAATAGAAAAAACAGGGCTGCGATTTCCAGAATATGATTACGCGAAGTAAAACCGTGAAATCTGTGCCTTTAAACATAGATAAACAATTAAATTATGAATAAAAAACTGTTTCCAATTTTATCAGCTTTTCTGTTGCTATTCTCACTGATAGAGAAAGGACAGGCAACAGAAACCTACCGTCCCGAAACATCGGTTGCCGGATTCATCCAGCTTCCCGGTAGCGGGCGACAAGTGTATAATTTCAATCCGGGATGGAGATTTTTCAAAGGAGACATTCATGGCGCGGAATCCGTCGACTTTGACGACCGTTCGTGGACGATTGTTTCCACTCCTCATACGGTAGAGTTGATGCCTGCCGAAGCTAGCGGATGCCGCAATTATCAAGGCCCCGCCTGGTATCGCAAACATTTCGTACTCCCTGCAGAAACCAAAGGTAAACGGGTACTGATCCATTTTGAGGCAGCTATGGGAAAACAAGTTCTTTACCTGAATGGAAAGCGTATTCAAGAGCATGTTGGTGGTTATCTCCCTTTTACTTTGGATCTGACAACCAATGGTATACAAGCAGGAGATTCTTGTCTGCTTGCCATTTTCGTCGACAATAGCAATGACAAATCCTTTCCTCCCGGTAAACCCCAATACACCTTGGATTTCGCCTATCATGGCGGCATCTACCGTGATGTGTGGATGATAGCCAAATCGCCAGTATCCATTACCGATCCACTTGACTCCCAAACCGTTGCAGGAGGCGGAGTATTTGTTCATTTCGACAAGATCAGCGAAAAGAGTGCACAAGTCTACGTAAATACAGAATTGCAAAATGATAATCAACATACCGAAACCGTTACTGTAGAAACAACCCTGACAGATGCTGATGGAAAGGTAATTAAACGAACTTCCGGCAAACTTTCTCTGAAATCGGGAGAAAAGAAAATAATCCGGCAACAGGTAGAGGTAAAAAGCCCCAAGCTTTGGTCACCGGATGCACCTTATTTATATAGAGTCCAGTCGTGCATTAAAAAGGGCAATCAGTCTATTGATGGAGGCATTACACGTATCGGTATCCGTTTGGCGGAATTTCGTGGCAAAGATGGTTTTTGGCTGAACGGAAAACCTTTCGGTCAACTGGTAGGAGCCAACCGCCATCAGGACTTCGCTTATGTAGGCAATGCTCTGCCTAATTCCCAGCAATGGCGGGATGCTAAACGTCTGCGAGATGCCGGTTGCACTATTATTCGGGTGGCACACTACCCCCAAGATCCTTCCTTTATGGATGCCTGCGATGAACTCGGAATGTTCGTTATCGTAGCTACTCCGGGATGGCAATACTGGAACAAGGATGTGAAATTCGGAGAATTGGTTCATCAAAATACCCGCGAAATGATCCGTCGTGACCGTAATCACCCGTCTGTCTTGATGTGGGAACCTATTCTGAATGAAACCCGCTATCCACTCGATTTTGCCTTGAAAGCGCTCGAAATAACCAAAGAAGAATTTCCTTATCCGGGACGTCCCGTGGCTGCTGCCGATGTACATTCAGCTGGTGTGAAGGAGCATTACGATGTCGTTTACGGTTGGCCGGGAGACGATGAAAAGGCAGATAAACCGGAACAATGTATCTTTACCCGTGAATTTGGAGAGAATGTGGACGATTGGTACGCCCATAACAACAATAACCGTGCAAGCCGTAGTTGGGGTGAACGTCCGCTGCTGATACAGGCACTTTCCCTAGCTAAAAGTTATGATGAGATGTACCGTACTACCGGCCAGTTTATCGGTGGTACACAATGGCATCCGTTCGATCATCAGCGTGGCTATCATCCTGATCCTTATTGGGGAGGGATATACGATGCCTTCCGCCAAAAGAAATATGCCTACGAAATGTTCCGTAGCCAATCACCCGCCAGCCTTCGGCATCCGTTGGCAGAATGTGGTCCAATGGTATTCATCGCCCACGAAATGTCACAGTTTTCTGATAAAGATGTAGTGATATTCAGCAACTGCGACTCGATCCGTCTTTCTATTTATGACGGAACAAAATCATGGACCCAACCTGTAGTACATGCCAAAGGGCATATGCCGAATGCTCCTGTTGTCTTTGAAAATGTATGGGATTTCTGGGAAGCACGCGGATATAGCTATACACAAAAGAACTGGCAGAAAGTTAATATGGTTGCCGAAGGTATCATTAACGGTAAAGTAGTATGCACACAAAAGAAAATGCCTTCCCGCCGGTCTACCAAACTTCGCCTCTATGCGGATACTCAAAAAGTAAATCTAGTAGCAGACGGTTCGGATTTCATTGTGATAGTTGCCGAAGTAACGGATGATAGTGGCAACATACGTCGTCTGGCAAAAGAAAATATCGTATTCACGGTAGAAGGTGAAGGGCAAATCATTGGCGACGCTACGATTGGTGCCAATCCCCGTGCCATAGAATTTGGTTCAGCTCCTCTGTTGGTTCGCTCTACACGAAAAGCCGGGAAGATTAAAGTAAAAGCTCATGTACAATTTGAAGGGACACAGGCTCCGACTGCTGCAGAACTGGAATTTGAAAGCGTTCCCGCAGAACTTCCTTTTTGCTACGATGAAAAATACTGTACCAGTCAGGAAACATCTTCATCAACTCCGAAAACCGGTTTATCCAAAGATACAACCGAAGGTAAGGTACAACTGACAGAAGAAGAACGGCAGAGAGTGCTGGATGAAGTGGAGCGGCAACAGACTGAATTTGGAATAGAAAAATAAGTCTGTTCAAGAACCTCCGGTCGTCTTGAATGACAGAGATTAGCTATTAACCAAGTTAGATTAGTTAATAGCTAATCTAGTTTATTACCTGCTTATTTGAATTTTATTCGAAAAATAGTATCTTTGATGCAAGATTCATTTCCACTAATACGATATACAATGAAGAGACACTTCTTTTTGATATTTCTTTTTCTCTTGATTACGAGAATCTGTGCTTCTGCCTACCCTAACATGATTGTAGAACATTATACAGCCGAACGAGGCTTACCCAATAATATCGTCAATTGTACATTAAAAGGGCAAGATGGATTTGTATGGTTCGGCACTTGGTACGGATTATGCAGTTTCGATGGTACCAAATTCCGTTCTTATGATAATCATGACGGATTCTATTCCGCAGATATTCCTCCCCGCAAGATTCAGCGTATTGTAGAAGACAGGAATGGATTCTTGTGGATCAAGACTATTGACCGCAAACTCTATTTGTTTGATAAGAAACATGAGAGTTTTCATGCCGTGTATGATGACGTAAAAGAATATTCTGAAAACATCCAGATTATCAAAATTCAGACAACAGAAGACGGAGACGTGTTGCTGCTGACGAAAGATAAAAGCCTGTTGCGTGCAAATACAGATTCAAACGGTAAAATCACCATGAAGCAACTGCACGATTCGCGTCCCAATGTCAACGTCTACGATTTACGTCTAAAGCATAATGTATTTTGCGAAACAGCCGAGTTTATCAATTGGATCGGTATGGATTATCAGATTCTTTCACTGCGGAAAGGCGAAGCTCTGAAAGATAAACCTGTCGACTTTATTCAAAAGAAAGTATCTGCCAACCCGGACCAGTTCACTTGTGCTTCGTACAGTTCCAAATTTCTGTGGCTGGGAGATAAGAACGGGCGTATTTATAGTGTCGATCC